>Ga0134124_10004472_pt1 | contig 11222 bp, 14 predicted proteins | sample KB304_FD_96880 | JGI IMG/M metagenome (GOLD analysis project Ga0134124, IMG submission 96880) | Terrestrial soil microbial communities without Nitrogen fertilizer from Kellogg Biological Station, Michigan, USA - KB3-0-4 | ecosystem: Environmental > Terrestrial > Soil > Unclassified ... | reverse complement strand
AGAGATCATGATGATCGCCATGTGGTGTATTTATACCCTGGAATGTTCTGCCGCCATCATTGCTGCGCATAAAATTTACATTGGGGCAATAGACCCTGTTCTCATTTTTGGGATCAACAAAAATTTTTGAATAGTACCATGCTCTTTGTCTAACATTGTTATCGCTGGTTGTCAGTGTCCACGTTTCCCCATCGTCATTACTCATGTACACACCGCCATCTTTATTTTCGATAATGGCATAAATTTTATCCGTATTAGAAGGTGAAACAGCTACACCCACTATTCCCCATGTCCCTTTTGGTAATCCTTTTTTAGCTGAAATATTTGTCCAGGTTTCACCGCCATCCGAGCTCTTCCACAAACCACTTCCATCGCCGCCGCTTTCTAAACTGTAAGGTGTTCTGAGCAATCGCCAGGTGCCTGCATAAAATACATTTGGATTACCCGGTTCCATGACAAGATCACTGCAACCGGTTTGATTATTTATAAACAAAACTCTTTTCCATGTTTTTCCACCATCAATAGTTTTATAAACACCTCTTTCATCATTTGGTCCAAACAAATGGCCCATCACTGCCACCCAAACTATGTCTGGATTTTTTGGATGAACAACAATCCGAATGATATGTCTTCCCTCTTTCAACCCAATATTCTTCCAGGATTTTCCACCATCCTCGCTGCGCCACATACCTCCCAGGCCTTCACTCACATTTCCACGCATAGTATTTTCCCCCTCTCCCACATACACAATTGTTTCATCAGAAGGAGCAACAGCCACAGCTCCTATGGAACCGCCAAAATATTTGTCTGAAATATTTATCCAGTTGTTTCCTCCATCAGTTGTTTTCCAAACACCACCACCGGTAGCGCCGAAATAAAATGTGTTCCTGTTTTTATAACTGCCCGTCACTGCACCGCTACGTCCACCGCGGAAGGGACCAATGAGCCTATATTTCATTTCTGAAAAAAATACAGAATCCGTATTTGGAGGATTGTCGGCAGCACTGCGTTTTGCTACTCTTTGTGCATCTGCAAAACAAACTGAAGTCAAAAAAAGAAGAAGGAAAAATTTTCTCATGACAGCAAATTTTAAGTAGTTGAAGTTAGTAGATTTACCTTTACAAAAACCAACGGAACCTATGTCTTCATTTTCTGTCACCGGCAATTTGGTTGATGTACACCAGAAAAAAATTTATCCTGCTAAGATTACTATTGAAAAAGGAAGAATCATTTCGATCGCAGAAACTCACGACTCACAACTCACGACTGACTACTTCATCCTCCCGGGATTTATCGACGCCCATGTTCATATTGAAAGCTCCATGCTTGTGCCCTCTGAGTTTGCAAAGCTTGCGGTAGTTCATGGCACGGTGGCAACGATCAGTGATCCTCATGAAATTGCGAATGTTTGTGGCTTGGAAGGCGTTGAATTCATGATCGAAAATGGAAAAACTGTTCCGTTCAAATTTCATTTTGGTGCGCCGAGCTGTGTGCCTGCTACAATATTTGAAACGGCCGGGGCCACATTAGATTCAAATGAAGTGAGAAAGCTTTTGGAGAAGGATGATATCTATTATTTAAGTGAAATGATGAATTTTCCCGGTGTGCTGCACGAAGATGAAGAAGTGATGAAAAAGATCGCTGCTGCTCATCATTTATTAAAACCTGTTGACGGACATGCACCGGGGCTGAGGGGTGATGATGCAAAAAAATATATTTCAGCCGGCATCACTACCGATCATGAATGTTTTACAAAAGAAGAAGCGCTGGATAAATTGCAGAATGGAATGAAGATCATTATTCGCGAAGGCAGCGCTGCAAAAAATTTCGAGGCTTTGATCGACCTGCTGAATGATTTTCCAAATCAAATGATGTTTTGCAGCGACGATAAGCATCCCGACAGTTTGGTGGAAGGTCATATCAACCAGCTTTGCGCCAGGGCCGTTGCAAAAGGGATCGACCTGTTCAAAATTTTGCAAGCAGCCTGCGTAAACCCTGTTCATCATTATAAAATGAGGGTCGGATTGCTGAAGGAAGGTGATGTTGCAGATTTTATTATCGTCAAGGATCTGAAAAATTTTGAAGTTGTTCAAACATATGTTGATGGGGAATTAGTAGCTGAAAATGGGAAATCGAAAATCAAAACTGAAAAATCGAAAGTGATCAATAATTTTTCTTGCTCTAATAAAAATGTAAAAGAGTTTGAGATCAGCAGCATGACGCCAAAAGAAATTTTAAATGCCAACTGGCTTCATGCCGACGGACTAAAGTCAAGAAGAATTCCGGTAATAGAAGCGTTAGATGGGCAACTCATTACAAACAAAATCCTAGCAGAAATTAATGGATCGGTCCTGCAAACAAATTTGAAAGATGATCTTTTAAAGATCGTTGTGGTGAATCGTTATAAAGACGCTCCCCTCGCCAAAGCATTCATAAAAAATTTTGGGTTGAGATCCGGCGCTTTGGCTTCTTCTGTCGCTCACGACAGTCACAACATTGTTGCCGTTGGTGTGGATGATGAGAATATTTGCGCGGCGGTGAATCTTGTCATCGAACACAAAGGGGGAGTTAGTTTTGTGAGTAAAGATGCTGAAATGATCGTTCGCCTCCCTGTTGGAGGCTTAATGAGCAATGAAGATGGGTATAAAGTTGCCGAACAATATTCTCTGATTGATAAAGCTGTAAAAAAAGCGGGCTCAACTTTATCTGCTCCTTTCATGACATTGTCGTTCATGGCCCTACTTGTCATTCCCCACTTAAAGCTCAGCGATTTAGGTTTATTTGATGGCGATAAGTTTGAATTTGTAAACTGAGTTCACTTCTTTTTCGTTGATATTTAAAGAGCTAAAGTCTGTTTTTAAAGCTGCTTTTCTATTTGGCACAGTTTTTCTTTTAACATTCTTGTATTAAATCAGGTAACAAAAAAGCAGTCTCATTGATGAGAAATATTATTAAAGAGCAAATAAAAATTACGAGACCTAAAAATTTTGTTATGGAAAACCCAGGCTATATAACTACAGTATTCAGCAAGCTAGATCTACCTGAGACATTATTGGAAAGTTTGGCAAAGCATCGTAACCAGATCAAACCATCACAGGTTATCATTCCCGATGTCCTGGAAACTATTGATCATAATTCTTCAGAGACCTATACCACAGGAAACGTCGAAGTGATCTTCGTCAGCGACGACCTGGAAGATTTTGGATATATCAATGTGCCCGTTATTACTCCGTTCCTTTTTACATGCACCAAAGGCAGCGAAGAAGAGTTCGATGTTGATTGGGCTACATCACTGTCTTAGCACGTCACCATCCTTCTGCCTTTGACACTGCCCTCCCATTCCAAGTCACTATCATTCTGGTTGGTACTTATCGGGTCAAGACACAACTAAATTTCTTGATTTAAGTCAATCCGATTTTTCAAGTGCGAAAAAAATCCAAATTAAAAATCCGGTAATTCCCAATTGCCAATATTCCCAAGTTCCTTTTTTATTTTTTATCTCTTTTTCGAAATCCTTCCATTTTACTTCGACATTTTCATCTTGTTCCAATAGGTGTGAAGCCATGTTGTGCATTCTTGTTAGGCTTCTATCTAACGATCCATGTATTTTTCTTATGAAAATAAAATGCGCAAAGGCAAAAATAAAAAAGATTATTCCCTGAATAAATGGTGGTATGTTTTTAATCTTCTGTTCCAATTTGGCATACATCATTACTACTAATACCGTCCAAATAGCGATATTTATTTTCCATTGTATATCCCTTGTCTTGTTGTATTTGTCAGCTTCTACCTTATAGATTTCTAAAAGATATTTTTTCGTCTCCATTGAGATAGTTTTGATTAATGAAAGCTAAGAATAAAAAATAAAAAGGGGGTTGTATTACATTCAGGTAGAAAATTGTACTTTGGGACGTCTTATAAAGACAACAGCCTACTGGTAATAGGCTGTTGCAATGCGTTTAGGCTCTCCCTTGTAGCGTGCTATGAATAGCTGTAATGAGTGGCAAATTACAGTAAAAATGGCACAAAGAAAACTTTTATCATATTCTCATCGTCTATTGTGTTTTTCACTATTAGTATTATGCTGTTTATGCGGTACTAATTTCAAAATGAAAAATTTGCCTGGATTAAAATATCAGCCTGCAATTGACGCACTTGATTTATCGATCAAATGCCCAAATAATTTTACTTTATTGAAAGAAGAAGAAGAAGTTTATAGAGTAGCTATTAATCCTTTGACGCACATTAAAAACTTTTTGCCCAATGTACTATTCGATCAAGCTTGCGGCATCACCTACTTTGATTATTCTAAAGCAAATGTAGATGAGAACGGCAAGTGTGAAAGATGTGGAGCTTCATTTCATAAAACATACAAAAAAGCAAAAAGCGTTCTCGAACATTTTAGTAGAAAAAACAAGGAGAATATAGGTTATGACTGTGTTGCCAAAGGTACTTTGAATGCAGATGATGGATTGGTTAAAATTAAAAGCGGTCATATTACTCTTTATGAGTTTAATAATGGAAACTCTTTGGCTGAAAAATTTAAAATAGTAACTGAATAGAAAATGTTGGCTTCCATAGGTGAAAATATATCCAATCTGCCTTTCGGTGAAATGAAATTAGTTAATGAACTCATGTCATTTGATGGGATGCCAATGCTTTTACATTTTACAAATGAAAGAGGTGATGATATCCTTGCGTATTGGGTGGATTATGATAAAGAAACAATTAGATGGATTTATGCAAAGGTCACAAAAGATGAATTATTTGGTTACTTGAAAGGAATTAGAAGTTTAGAAAGGCTGTTTAAAGAAATCACTTCAGAATATGCTTTCATTCTTGACCTGACTCCACAAAAAGAAATTAAGCAAATTAAACTCATTTCATCATCTTTAATACCAGACCAATATTTCGCCGGTGAACTGAGTTTTTACCCTGACGGATTGTCTGAATTCTATTTGAATTATCTAAGAGACTTTGAATATAACTATCTTGTTAAGGAGCGGTCATATATTTTCAAGGCAGAGCCATCTAATAAAACTCACGGAAACTTTCTTACAGCTAAAGAGGGAGTATTTCTATTAAATTCTGTTATTGATTCTGTGGAAGGGTATATAAATGTAGTAGCTACACATAAATATGAACAGAAGTTTACAAACCGTTCAAGAATTAATAATGTAGTTAAATCATTGACCAATCATTTAAGTCCTGTTATATCTGAAGCAGGCATTGGAAGCTTTGAAGTTTGGCTTGCAATGGACACTATTTCACTAAATGAAGTTGATGAAATCGGCTCAGAAATACGATCTGAAATAATTGAAGGGTATAAAAATGATGTTTTAGATATAGATTTTACAAGCTCTGAAGACGCTAAAATAATTTGCGACAAATTTAATCCCATACAAAGGAAAAAAATATACGAGCCAATTTTAGATATTTTGGAAAACGAAAAAATTGATTTAACCATTTCAGATAAACGAAAAACGATTAGGCAAATCGGAAAACCTATTAAAACAAACACAAGGTTTACGGATTTGGTAATTCCAAAACCTTCAGCAGACGAAGTAAAAGCACAGCAGGAAATAAATAAGAAAATTTACACCCTATTCGTTTCTTTGGAAGAGGGTGCAGATATATCTAAGATTGGTAAAAAAGAGCTATTAAGTAATCTACTTCTATTTAATGAAAGCATTGAAATACCATATCCTATTGCTTTCCCGGTAATTTTGCCGAATGGCATAGAATTAATGTTGAAAAAACCAATAATTAGTAACGTTAAAATCATTGATCAGAACAAGTTAGAGTTAGAAAACTTAGAGTTTAATATTGACATAGTAGCAAAAGACAAAAATGATATGATTGAAAAATTCAAGGCTGCATTTATGAATTTTATTATAAAAGCAATCGGTAGAAAAGAATTGATGGATGTTAAAACAAAGGAGTTAATCAACGAGTATATTGACTTCAAATATTTATGAGTAAAAAGAATCAAACACCAATGGAAAAACTTACTCAGGGATATGATAAGTTTATCAAAGGGAAAGAAACAAATAAGAACGGCAAAAAAGCATTTGATAAGACATTGAAGAAAGCAACGCCGAAACAGCCACTAAAAGCAAAGAAATAATCGTTTCATATCTTTAACATGTAAAAAATATATACCTTTTCCTATACATGGTAAAATTTCTTGCAGGATTTGTTTTGTGCGCTCTTATAGCACTTTTGTTTGTTGTGGCTTATAGCAAAACTAAACAAGCAAAAGAGCTAATTGCGATAGAAAAGCAAACTATTGATCTTCTCAAAAACCCTAATGGGAAAATTCCTATACTATCTGAAGACGAATTAAATATTAAGATTAACGCCGTGGATGAGAAAATTAATTCTGTAAATAAGAGATTTGATGACCTTTATTTATTGGGTGGCACAATTGTTACTCTCTTGTTGGCAATCAATATTGGTATTTTTTTGAGGACACAGGCTGAGGTTGACCGATATTTCAAAAAGAATTTTGAAGCGCATTTAGGACGAATTACTGATTATGAGAAACAGGCGGCGGAACAATTAGGAAAAATTACCACTTATGTGGCGTCGCTTGAAACAAAGAATCAAGTTGTTGAGCAAGAACCGAATGCTTGATTAAAACATAATATAATGAACACAATGCAGATAGACAATCCCCTTTTAACCTCCGAGGCAGTTTTAGAAATAAAAAATAAGGTTCAAAATAATACGGCAACTGCGAAAGACTATGAGACATTAGACACTTTTCTTAGTGCAATCAGTTTGGGAGGCTATATTCTAAAACAAATGAGATTAAATGGCTTTCCAACATATCAAAGCTTTATAAATGATTCCAGCAAAAAAGACAATTTTTCTCGTTCTTATATTTACGGGGCAATTACGGAAGCGATTTCCCAACTTCAAAACTTTTTAGTAGAGAATAATCTATAAAAAATGAACTCAGTAATAATTTTTGATGTATCAGGAGATAATAATCCCACACAAAGAGTAGTTGCCGGAATGGCAGCCAGAGGGTATGTTAAAAACTGGCAATCGAACAATCAAACATTTTTTTTGCCTCATAATATTGTTTGGAAGCCGAATACAGAATTTCGACAAGCTTATGACGATTTACAACAGGTAATACAACAACTAAATTTTCAGAATCCTCCAATTACTATAAGAAGATGTGTAATTTTAAATTCTTCACCCTGGATGGCAATTAACGGCGCACCAATTCAATAAAACACTTAGACAACGTGGCTCAAAATAGTCTCAAACATTGTGTCTTGACTCAGCCTGTGCATATATCTAAAAGCCACTTCATCAGCATATAATTGTAAATACTTTGCATCAACGTGAATGTGCGTTCCTTTGATTGTTCTTTTCAGTTGTGACCAAAATCCCTCAATATTATTTGTGTGCCATTCTTCTCTTTTGTATTCACCTTGCACATGGTTGACAATTTCGTGCTTGAAGAATTCAATATCCAATCCTAAATAACCTAAATGCGCATCAGTCACAATTATTGCTCCCTTTGAAACATTGTCTCTTACTCTTTCCTTAAAAGTTTTTGCACCTAACATTACCTCTGTTCTTACTTTCCCATCTCTGGAAACAAATCCCATAACGCCAGTTTTATTATCAATTATATTTCCATTTTCATCAGTCCATTTTGCCCTTCTGCTTTTTGTCATATTAACAACCTTCATCCCGAAATAACTTTCATCAATCTCACAAATTCCAGATACTTCATTCGGCAATGGTTTTTTGTGTGCAATTAACTTCTTTATTTGATGGTACATTCTTAAAGCAGTTTCATAACAGACGTCTAACTGTCTTTCCAATTCTTTTGCAGCAACCCCATTTCGTGTTGTCGTTTGCAGATAGATTGCGTAAAACCAATGGGTCAATGGAACTCTTGTCTTTTCAAAAAATGTTCCTTTGGTTGGATAAACTTGAAAACCGCAGCAAGGGCATTGGTAAGACCTTCTGTCTTTCACTTTTGTAAATGGTTTATCACTGTCACATTTGGGACAAATCAATCCTGTAAATCTCAGCTTGAATATCTTATCAAGACAAGCATCATTATCAGGATAATCTTTTCTGAATTGGTCTATTGTATATCTCTTGTTCATAGTTTATAACTTTCAACTATTGATTGAAAAAAAATTATTTCCTTCTATTGATAACTGGAATGGTTGGGAATACCTGAGTATCTACAAATCTTACTCCATCTATCACTATTACTTTCATCTTCCCTTCTTTCACAAGTTTATAAATATATGAGGCTGTTACTCCCTCACCTAGTGCGTAATTCTTAACGGTCTTGAGCCATCTAAAATTTACTGCCATAACACAAATATAGTAAATTAATTGATAGTTGGTAACTTTCAACTAAATATTTTTATTATAGGAATTCTATGTTCTCTTGGTGATAGATAACATCAAATCCCATTGGCTTAAATTCTTCTAACAATTGTCCATCTTTCAACCATTCAGTTTTAACCCATAAAATGCCTCTATCTGAACTCCTATTTCTCATCATTTTCATTAAGCCGGTTCTATTAAGGCTGCGAACAGATTCCCGAATATTGTAACTATTGCCAGTTAATTGAAAATACTTGCTCTGAATGATTTTAAGCTTGGATGCTTTCTTCAATTCATCCATGACAAGTAGAACATGAAGTTTAGTGTCCATATCCTTTGGCAATTTCTTATCGGTCTTAATAGCTGGTTGTTGTTTGGGTTCTGATTCAATTTCTTTTGGTGTGCTATCAGTATAGCTTTCACCTTTCTTTATTCTTTTGACAATTCTATCTATCTGCATCAATCGTTCATGCAAGTCAATTCTTTCCTTGCTGAGTGCAGTTAGTACAACATCAATATCACTTTGTAATGCCATTAGTTGATAGTTTAGTTCTTTCAACTACAAAGGTCAATCCAATGAGGCTAACAAAGCATGACAACTAAAAATAGTTAGGGGAAATTGGGGGCATTTGTGTCTTGTCCCGACAATCACCTTCTGGTTTCACCCCTTTATTTCTGCCATTCACCGACTTTACCTCTCTTAAAACCTATTCACTATTGACCATTCACTATTCACCAGCTTATTTTTGGTGAAACTAAAATATCATGGATTCAAATAATTGGAGAGAAGAAAGAAGGGCTCAACGGGAAAAATGGCGTGAGGACAGACACAGATTTCGTGATGAGATCCGGGAGCGTTATAACCATCGCTACTCCGGAGGCGGACGTGTATGGATGGGAGTTTTCTTCTTGATCGTTGGGGCTGTGGCTTTATTAAAAGTAGCCTTGTTTCCAATACCCGCCTATGTATTTAGCTGGCAAATGCTTTTAATCGCCTTGGGCATTTTCATGGGCATTCGTCACAATTTCCGTGGAGGAGCATGGTTTATCTTAATGTTGATCGGTGGCGTATTCCTTGTAAGAGATTTTTTCCCTGACCTGGTGATGTATAAATATCTATGGCCTGCGGCATTAATTCTTGTTGGATTGTTTTTCATTCTTAAACCCCGGCGCCGCGACTGGCACTGGAGAGAATATGGAGATGAAAAAAAAACCGGCGACGATACAGCTACCGTTATAGATGGAAGCGCATTTACTGATGAAGAAATAGTGGATTCAACCTCTGTATTTGGGGGAAGTAAGAAAAAGGTCTTGTCTAAAAATTTTAAAGGAGGTGATATTGTGAACATTTTTGGAGGAACTGAGATCGACCTGAGCCAGGCAGATATTACCGGCGAAGTGAGATTGGAATTGACTCAAATATTTGGAGGAACAAAATTGATCATCCCCGGTAATTGGAAATTGATCGTAAAAAATGCGGCCATTCTTGGTGGCATAGAAGACAAGCGTCCCAATCAGCCTTTCGATCCAAACAAAGTATTGATATTGACAGGTACTTCAATGTTTGGCGGCATTGAGATCAGGAGCTACTAAACTATTTCAGATTGCCGATTTCGGATTTCAGATGTGAATCCGAAATCTAAAATCACAAATCTAAAATTCAACTGATGAGCTGGTATCTTTCAAAACTTGTTTTCCAGATCGTTTGTGGTGACGGCGATCACACGGCGCAATTTGATGAGCAGCTAAGACTGATCGATGCTGCAACAAAAGAAGAAGCATTTTTCAAAGCAAAGCAAATTGGAAAGCAGGAAGAAGAAACATTCTATAATCAAAGGCAACAGTTAGTGCACTGGCAGTTCATCAATATCTGTGAAATGTATAAACTCCATGAACTGATCAACGGCACAGAAATATATTCGAAAATTGAAGAAAGAGATGATGCGGAGAGTTATATCCATTTCGTGAATCAGAAAGCTGAAAATATTTTGCAAACAGCTAACCGGTTCCTTGAACCAGCATAAACCCAACTCGTGTCTGCTTCACCATTATCAGATAATAAATTCAGAAATTCATTTGCAACCGGCTGGCTGATCCTCATCATCATGCAAGCGGGTGTCAGCCATTATTGGTTTGAAATTTCCTGGTTCGCATCATTCACTGACAGCGTTTTTTCCAACTTGCTTTTGCTCATGGCATGCCTGCTGATCATGAATACGCTTCGTTATTATATGCCGAGGCGGGAAAAATATCTTCACATCGTTTTCTGGTGCTTGCTTGAGTCCGCACTATGGTTGACATTGGTGAATTGGTTGCTGCCCCTGATACTGAAAAGCTTTGATGGTTATGCTTTGTTCATGGATCAGTCGCTTGCGGTAAGGTGGTGCGTTGGTTTTTTACTGTTGGGAGCCAATACGCTGATCAGTGTGATCTGGTATAACTGGGAGGAAAACAAAGAGGATGAACAAAGACAAAGAGATGCGGAAAAGCTGGCAAAAGAAGCAGAGTTGTTTAAGTTGAGGCAGCAACTGCAGCCGCATTTTTTGTTCAATAGTCTGAATTCGATCAATGCACTCATCGGCAACCGCCCGCAGGAAGCAAGAAAAATGATACAGCAGCTTTCGGATTTTTTGAGAGGCACGTTGAAAAAAGAAGAACATCAATGGGTGAGTCTGCAGGAAGAACTGCAATATCTTCAACTCTACCTGGATATTGAAAAAGTTAGATTTGCCAATCGCTTATCTGCATTAATCGAAGCGGATGAAGCCGTTCAAAAAATGAAATTGCCTGCATTATTGTTACAACCCATCGTTGAAAATGCCATTAAATTTGGCCTGTATGATACAACAGGT
>Ga0134124_10004471_pt1 | contig 11223 bp, 10 predicted proteins | sample KB304_FD_96880 | JGI IMG/M metagenome (GOLD analysis project Ga0134124, IMG submission 96880) | Terrestrial soil microbial communities without Nitrogen fertilizer from Kellogg Biological Station, Michigan, USA - KB3-0-4 | ecosystem: Environmental > Terrestrial > Soil > Unclassified ... | reverse complement strand
CTGCGGGTGAACACCACGAAACGGTCTAATCATGTTTTTGGAGATAGTAACATAGGGAGAACTGGCCTTTGGTCTTCGGCCTTTGGCCTTGGCTTTCTCTTCGCCGGGCCTTGAAACTTGAGCAGACTTCAAAGTCCAAAGGCCAAAGACCTAAGACCAAAACCTACTTCCATGCTAAATTGGCCGCCATGGACCGCCGACCAATTCTCCTGTTCACGTTGCTGCTTGCTTCGACTCTCTCAGTCTCTTGTGCGGCTTCACTATTCAAAGTTAAGCCAGTCACTGAGCTTCCCGCGCTTCCGACAAATTCGACTAATGTAAGCGCTGTTGGTATTGGCATTCGTGTCGCGCCGCTACTCACTGACGAAGAAGCGCAAGAGTTGTTTGAGGCAAATGTCCCTATCGGCGGAGTGCTAGCGGTCCGAATTGAGATGAACTTAGAAGGTGGAGCACCAGTTGAACTCAAAAAAGCTCGCTTCAAAGTTCGCGATAATCAGAATCGAGAATGGAAACTGTTATCAACCAAGCAGGCAGTTTCGCGGATTATGAAAGCGAACCAGGTTTTTGCCTACAATCCGTATTCGAAAAAGCAATTTGAACAAGACCTGCACGCTTATTCCTTCGATACCAGGACTCCTCTCAGTTCCGGCCACCGGAGCGGTTTCCTGTTCTTTCAAACACCGGATAAGCGTCCAGTCGACAATACCGCCAAACTAACACTAGTCATCGAACGCTTACCACAGCCCGTCAACGTAGCGCTCAATTAAAAAGCGAGCAACGCTTTTTGCGTTGCTCGCTCCTTGTTGATTGGAATTTACGAAAGGCTTAGCCCCTGGGTCCTGTCGCCGAAACAGTCACCTCAGTTCCAGTAGTCAGTTCGAGATCGTTTCGACCTTGAACGTACACTGAACCAGCTCCCGCTCCCGCACCAATCACCGCGCCAATCGCCGCGCCTTTTCCGCCACCAGCAATTGCACCAATGATGGCGCCAACGGCTGAACCGATGGCAGTTCGCGTGACTGTCGTGTTGGTTTGATCGTTGTCGCGCACAACGCCTTCATTGTCCACGCGCACTACTTCACCATTTGGCGTGCGAACGCTTTCAAGGATGCCGGCAAAGCGATAGCTTCTGCCATCACGCAACCGGATAGTGTCAAAGTCCAACGTCAAATCCGATCGACCGGTAACTCGGCCGCTGCGGTTGACACTGGTGACGAAGCCTTCAATTGTTGCGCCATCATATTGACTTGGTGAACGAACAGTCATGGTGAACCGTTGGTTCTGCTGGGCGTTCTGCGTCGATAGGCTCTCATTGAGAACAGCGACTAACTGAGTTCCATTCGGAACCACAAACGATCCCAGCACATCTACGTCTCCGGCGTTTCCATTCGGATACTCGCGGTTGGTGTCGTAGATGTTTAGCTGCGCCACACTCGAGGTTCTGTCGTAGTAAGTTCTAACTGTCACCGCCTGCGGAATTCGATCGCTGGACAGGGTTCTTGTAACCAGCAACCGACGACCGCTGTCTACGAGATCAAAATTGACGGTGAAGTCATCGGCGCGATTGCCCGTACGTGAGATGGTCAGCTCGTCCCCCAGCAACTGCGCTCGTACTCTGATTGTTCGGCCGTTTTGACTGGTCTCAACCTGCTCGCGACCATCGGCCACAAATGAAATCTGTGGAGCGCGAGTGGATGCGATGGTGACGGACGTTCCGCGTCGATCGATCGCCAACATCTGCGGCGGATCAAGTCGGCGCAAGAGTGAATCGTAGACTCGCTGCCGTTCGACTTGCGAAAGGTTTCGTGTCGCATTGTCGATCGCTCTACGCGCGTCGTCGCTCTGACTCGCCGCAACGCGATAGGTTCCGGTCAGGTCGGCACTCGACGGGTAACCACCGCTGCCTGGATAGCTACCATTACCAGGATTTGTCGTCCAATTGGTCGCTACATTAAAGCCACCTGCTAACGTGTCCAGGTCAGATCGTATTTGTGTCCAGGTGTTTTCCGTTTGATACGACAACTGTCGGTCTGACACAAACGAGTTCAGATATGCGGCAGTCTGCAGCAATGAACTGACATCGCTGGAGCTAATCAATCGGCCGGTCGCGCGATTCCTAAGCTGTGTTACAGCAGTCTCAAAAGAAGTGAGTTGCTGACGCACCTGCTCGATTGAGTAACGATCATTGCGAGCATTCCGCGTAGTCAGTTCAGAGCGGAGTGATCGGCTGAATATTGTTGTGCGACTGTCGAGACGTTGCACCAACTGGCGAAGTTGAAAGTCCGAGAGACTTGAATTGCCGGAAGTTGAGCCACTCGTGTTCCACTGCCAATTCAGATTGTAAGCAAGTGAGAGTTGATCGAGATCGCTACGAAGTGTTTGCCAATTTCGCTGGATCCCGGTTCCAACCCGGTTGTTAATGAAAAAGTTGTCGATGGGTGTCGCTCTATCAAGGACGAGACGCGCATCCACAGCAGTCGCCCGGCGAGTACTGAGCCGTCTATCGAGCTGGACAGTTGCCGCATCGAATGTAGCGATTAGTTGATTGAGATCGCTGACCCGGTAGTTGCCGCGATCCGAAGCATTTTGTACGGAACTTCGCAAGGTACTCGTGTCTGTTTGAATTCGACTAACGAGCTCTCTAATTGAAGCGCTGCTGGCCCCAAACTGGGCCGACGTTGTTTCAGCCATCGTCGCTGAAAGAACCAGGGCCAGCAGGCTCATAAAAATTGTTTTCGTAATTGGTCTCATAATTTTCTTCCCTCCTCAGTCTTCCCCGCTGATAACACCTTCAAACTGTGTGCCAGTAACTGATCATGTGTCTTGGTTGTGTTTTTTCGGGGAGTTTGCCGGATGGGGAGGAGCTGCATGCTGACCGAACGCTGAATCACGTTCAGACAAAAACCTCTTCTAAGTCGTACGGTTTTGAGTTGGTCCACCGGGGAGATAATCATGCTTTACTCCACCCCTGAATTTCAGGACAAGAGTATTGCAATCGTCTTGCGCCGCTTTAGAACCACGGAAAAGGGGTGAAGAAATTAGCGTGTGAAGCTTTTACGGTGTGTATATCCGTGCTTCAGCTAGTCGAAGTGGGAAAACATATCGGCCATCAGATAAACAGGATCTCATCTGCTCCATCCGCGTTTACCTGTGGCCGACTCTCTTCTTCTCAACGACAAGCTAAAGTATATCGGACTTTCAGTCTGGCTCAGGAGGCGCCGGCTTGTCAGTGCCGCGCTCGCGATTAAAGATTGAGTTGGGTAACCACGACGGCATCGTTTCTTCATTGGCGACTCGCAACCCCATCACCAAACCGACCACAGCGATCGTCTTTGGACCATCCCAGTTCCACTCAGGTCTAACAGTGTCGGAGGGTTGGTGATAGTCTGTTTTCTCCCACTGCTTCAGACGATCGATCCAAACCTTGGAGTCACCTTCAGGAGCACCCATCCACATAATTCCGGGGATGCCGCGCTTCACAAAGAAATAGTGATCCGAACGATAAAACGACTTCTCTTCAGGCATTGGATCGGGAATCACCTTGATCCCGTTCGCCGTCGCGACGTCAGTTAACATCGAACCTAGGGATGAATGTTCGGCCCCAAATCCGACGAGGACTTTTACTGGCCCATAGACTTCCGTACCCATTCCATCAAGATTCAAATCGGCGGCGACCTGTTTCAGTTTCCAGGTCGGATGTGCAACCCAGTAAGTTGACCCGTAGCCGCCGTATTCTTCTCCAGTGAGCGCAATGAAGATGATCGACCGTCGCGGCCTTGTCTCCATCTTCGCCATAGCGTCCGCAACCGCCAACATTTCAGCAACGCCAAGCCCATTGTCTGCGGCGCCGTGATAGATGCGATTGTCGGCGCCAACACCGTACGCATCATAGTGAGCGGAGTAGACCACCGCTTCAGCCTTGAGTTTTGGATCAGAACCTTCGAGCAATCCCACAACGTTGCTGCTGATACCTTTAGACTTCTTCAATCGAATATTAATCGTGGCTGACTGCTTGAGATCCATCGGAACGAACCCGTCCTGGTCAGCTCTATCTCGCGCTTCAGCGAAAGTTGTCCCGGACGCGGCAAAAAGTTTTTCGGCACCGGCATCACTTACACTTAGAAATGGTGGAACAAAACTCGGGAGGTCCTCATCGTCAGCCAGCGCCACCTGGCGCCGAGTCAGATAGTCAGACATTTCGGAGTATGGATGCTCCTTGTCTTCTTGATTGATCACGATGATTGCGGCAGCACCCTGGACTACGAGGTTTCTCACAACGTCGCGTTGCGCGTGGACCTGTTTCCACGATTCTTTAGACACGATTTTTGGTGGGCCTTCCAACAACACAACAACCTTACCGTTTACATTGATACCCGCGAGGTCGTTTCGCTTCGGGTTGCTGAGCGTCAGTCCGTAAGCCACATAAACAAGACCACCAGAAATCGACTTTTCGCCAGTGTACGGCGGCGTGATGATGAAGTCCGGTCCAAGTTTGAGTGGGTTGTTGCCAACTTTCAGCGATGTCTCAGACAAAAACTGTTGGTCTTTGAACTTGATCGGTTGGTAGAAGGAATTCTTTTCACCCAGGGGTTTCAGGCCGAGCTTCTCGAAACGATCCGCAATGTAAGCGGCAGCTTTATCTCCGCCTGGTTGAGCTGTTCCCCGACCTTGCATTTCATCGGCGGATAGAGCGCTAACGACGTCTTTGATTGTGTCGATTCTTAGATTGTTGACTAGTTGCTGTTCGATCGTTGAAAGCGAACTCGACGAGACAACAGCCGCTCCCTGTTGCGAGAATGCTGCCGAGGTAAATAAGAAGATTGCTAGCAGTGTGATCGAGAGACGTTGCTGCACTGCGCTGAAACGCGAGGATTTGTTATTCACTATATTCTGCATTCCTTTTAGAAAGATTTATTAGTTACGGTGAAGGGTGAGTTCTGCAGTACCTCTTGATCTTAGTGCTTAGTGCTTTGTACTTCTCTGTGTTCTCTGCACCTCTGCGGTTAACTTGTCTCGGCATTAGGCGCACCACAGAGACACAGAGAACACAGAGGTAGCACAGAGAATCAAGACCTAACCAGTTGATCCGAACCCGCCAGCGCCTCTCGCTGTTTCGTCGAGCTCGTTCGCCCATTCCGGAGCCGGCGTAATGATCTGTTCAATAATCAGCTGACAAAGCCGGCTGCCCTGCGGAAGATTAATCGCCTCATCACCAGTATTCAAAAGCGCACAGCACACCTCGCCGCGGTAATCGGAATCTATCACACCCGCCAAAACGTCCAATCCATTTTTGACGGCAAGGCCCGAGCGCGGGGCGACCCGGCCATAAAACCCAACCGGGACGGCAACCGCAAGCCCGGTTCTGGCGACGATTCTTTTCTGCGGTCCAATTGTGATGTCTTCGATCGAATAGAGATCTAAGCCAGCCGACGAAGAACTCCCTCGTGTTGGAAGAGTGGCGCGGGGATCGAGGCATTTGAAGTGAAGTATGTTTGAAGTAAGCGACATTGAGATTAGAGTTTCGGAAGCGTCACTCCACGCTGACCTTGATACTTGCCGCCGCGATCCTTATACGACGTCTCGCATACCTCATCCGATTCGAAAAAGATAACTTGCGCGACGCCTTCGTTCGCATAGATCTTCGCAGGTAGTGGAGTCGTGTTTGAAAACTCAAGCGTGACGTAGCCTTCCCATTCAGGTTCGAACGGAGTGACGTTTACAAGAATCCCGCAACGAGCATAAGTGCTCTTGCCAAGACAGACGGTGAGAACGTTTCGCGGTATCCGAAAGTATTCAACTGTCCGGGCGAGCGCGAAACTGTTTGGTGGAATGATTACTGAGTCACCTTTGAAGTCGACAAAGTTCTTCTCATCAAACTCTTTTGGATCGACGATTGTGCTGTTGATGTTGGTGAAGAGTTTGAATTCGTCTGCGCAACGAATGTCGTAGCCGTAACTCGACGTTCCGTAAGAAACAATGCGCCTGCCGTCGACTTCTTTCACCTGACCGGCCTCAAAAGGTTCGATCATCTTGTACTCGGCGGCCATGCGCCGAATCCACTTGTCTGATTTGATACTCATCGGGAAGCTTTGAACTTGTGCGTTGAACTTTGTGCTTTGGAAAAACGAGCGCTCATTTTAGACGTGCCAAGTACAAAGCACAAAGTACCAAGCACAGAAAATCAATGCCAGCTAGCTCACGGCTGAGTTACCGCAGTCTTCTTGAGATTGATCACGCCATCGCCAACTGTAAACTTGAAAAACGCTCCACCTGATCCCGCACGAGCGCGAATGGTACGGTCGGTAATTCCAGGTTTCTCGCGTGTAGCGAGGGCGTCATACTCGTTCACAATCTTTCCCGCTCGCAACACATCCGCATCAAGGTCACCGTTGAAGCCTGGCGGCAGATCGACCGTCAACACTCCAGCCGCAATCCGAATCTCTGCGCCGCCGCCTCGCCAACTCCTGGTCGGTATCGATAGGTTTACGTTACCGGCCGCAATAGTGATCGACACCATGCCACCCGTTAATGTCAGGGCCGTTTCGCTTTCAGTGGCATTTATTCGCAAGGCCCCTTCAACACCCGACAAGCTGATCGGGCCGTGACCAGCGTCGATCTCAACGTCAGTTGAGACTGGTACCCGCAAACGGTAGTCGATCTTCCAAGGCAGATTTAGCAGTCGCTTGGGAAAGTTCTTAGCCACTTTTTTCATAAACTCGCGATCATGTGTTCCGGTTGAGATGATGCGGATGTGATCGGAATCGTCGTCGAAAGCAAAATTGTTGACCTGTGCGAGCAAGTCGAAATCCGCCTGGGTTTCTGCTTGCCACTCGAGCTCTGCTGTCAAATCAATTTCGTTGCGCTGCCAACCTTCAATCTTTACTGATCCCTTAGGCGCACCGAGGATGGTTACAGTACCACCATAGCCCATGCGTACATTTTCATGGCGAGTTGCGGTCCGCTTCAACAAAACGGCAGAAGGCGCCGCGGTTTGATTGTTCTTCTGAGACGCATGTGAGGTTGAATGGTAAGTGGGGACCAACAACGCTGATGATAAGGTTAGTAACAGAATCAGTTTTGATTTAGACAAGCGGTTCTCTTCCTTCTGGCAACGCACAATACATTAGAACGACTGCTCTCTGAAACATCATTGTGGCTTTTGATTTGCGCTTTGCCGCCTCGCGTGCGGAAAGCCTCTGGCTTTCAGTTTGCCACTTAGAAAAGAGACGCTTCGCCTCGCGCGGCGTAGCCCCCAAGAGAATTTGCGAGCTTGACGGAAAGCCAGAGGCTTTCCGCAGAGGGGGGCGGCAAAAGCCGCATAATTAGCTCAAGCTTCAGGACCTGAGAATAAGGGACCGCTGTTAGATAGGCACAAAAAAACGGACGCTGATTTCCAGGTCCGTTTCCACAATCACTCTCTTGCAAACGATCTACTTTCGCAAGAACGTAATCTGGCCGCTGAAGTTAGTTACTGATACTGAAGAGCGTCCATCACCAACGTCGCCGGTATACTTTCTGCCATCCTGAGTTTTGAAACCATTGTTCCAAAAGTCTCCGAGCGCAATCTTTCGCGCCGGGGAAGCGGCTACTAAACGAAACGCTGAGTTTCCAGGAATTCGAATCGTAATGTCACCCTTGGTTGATTTGAATTCGTAGGTACCACCACTTGAAAATTCACCGTCAAAAAAGATATTGCCGATCGTGTTTTGCGCAACTACCTGAGAAGCAGTGACGTTCGACAACTCAATGTCGCCTTCAGACGAGACGTACGCGCGTACGGTTCCGCCGCGTATGTTGGCAACGCTGATATTGCCTCGTCGAGTTTCAAGATCAACCGACGAATTGATCGGAACCTGCAGTTTGAAATTAACGTCGCCCACATCGCCACGACCGCGATTGTCGCTCATGACATCGATTACGAGATTCTGATCTATCTGTTTTGGAACCACGTGAGCGTTGGGAGATTCGATGGTGGCCGAGAGTCGGATTTCATCCTTGTTCCACGACTCAACCTCGATCGTTCCAGAAATATTTCGCAACTCAACGCGAACGTTCTTGCTAGCTGGGTAGCGCTTCGAAATGTGCTGCTGGGCTTGAACAACTAGCGACAGACAGATCACACCAACCATTGCCAGGCCGGCGCGCGATGAGAGTCGCAAAAATAGGGAAGTGGTATTCATCAACGTGGGGCTTCTACTAAACCGGATTACCTGCGGCATCACAAGTCGGAGAATTCTTTCAATAGCGCAAGCTTGTCGTTTAGTGATTCGTTGAGCATCTGCTCAGAAATCTCATCATGGGGATTGCGATTCAGTTCATTCAGCGACTGGCTGACAGCCTGGTCGATGACCTGTAGGTTGCGCTCAAACGTTTCGCGCATTTCAGGGCTCCAACGGGTCTTATTCAATGCGACTCGCTGGTTCCAGTAGTTGATAACCTGCTGACGTTGCCAGACGCGCTCATTAACAGTTTGGCCACCGGCTAACGTTGGAGGCGGTTCCACTGGACCGCCGTTACCCCAACGTCGAACACCAACAACCGTTATCAACGATACACACAACACTATTGCGGCAGTCAAACTGGCCAACTGCGGGAACGACAATTCCCAACTCCGATTCAGTAACCCGCCTAGAAATGATTTGTGCGTGGCTACGCCACTAACACCTGATCGAGAAGGTTCAGCATCTACAACGTTCTGAATGCGTAACCAAAGCGCCTGGGGATTAGGTGGTGCTTCATATTCTCCCCGGTGCGAGCGGCAAAACCCGACGATCGACGACAACTCCTGTCGAACGTTCTCGCAATCCAGGCACTCTTGAAGGTGCGTATTTAGAGTGAGCTCATCACTTCGGCCAATTGTGCCGTCTATCAAATCGTGGATGAGTTCCTGACATGTCTCGCAGTTCATTACAACCACCTTTGTTCTGCCGCACAACGCGGGCGAATATTACTAAATCGCGGGAAGACAGAACATACTCCGTTTTTATCGATCCTTGGGAAGACTGCACAAGAGAGCGCCAATGGTGAATAATTGACCAGCTCTTTAGTATTCGAGGCTATTCAGGCTTGTTCTGTTGCCTCAATAATCCTCGCAATTTCATCCTTGCCTTATGTAATTGCGACTTCGACGTTCCGACCGAACAACCTAGCATCCTCGCTATTTCTTCGTGTTCATGCCCCTCGATATCGTGAAGCGTAAATACCGTTCGATATCCGGGCGGCAATTGCGCTATAGCTTTATCCAGGGCGATGCGATCTACTACAGGCATCGCATTGGGGTTTTCGGTGCCTTTTACTATCTGGATTGGAGTCTCACCGTCTTCGGTCGTTGATTCCATTCGCACTCCCCGCTTCCGGAAGTGCATCAGGACTTGATTGACCGTGAGCCGGTGAAGCCAAGTCGTAAAGGGCGACTCACCTCTAAAACTACCGATTTTTCTAAAGAGCTGGATGAAAACCTCTTGAGCCAGGTCTTCAGCTTCCGACACACTCCCGGTCATCCTCAAGCACAAGGAGTAGACGCGACGATTGTGGCGCTGGTAGAGATCTTCGAAGGCTCCCATGTCTCCGTGGGCTGCCTTCTGCGCCAACTCATAGTCTGTCGATTGCGGTGTCTCGGTTTCGGCTGCCGTCACGTGGATTGGCTTGCTCGGGCAAGCTGGAAGAAACCTCACAAGATCTACAGCTTGTTCAGCACTCATATCACGCGTCCGCAGTTTCAAGCTAGCGCACTGTCCCCGCTCATGATGCCCGCGTGGGGTTGCGGAAAGAGGTTACAGTGCCCTCAACGCGGCTGTGATGCTACGCTTGGAGCGCGTCGTTGCCTTGCCCAACTCTAAAAGTTGTGAAATCTCAGCCGAATAAATAGTTCGCGCTGAGTCTGACCGACTCAAATCCAAAAAGTAGTAGCTTAGCCCTACCCCGATTGCTCAAAGCTTATTTTCGTCCGGCCTCGCTGGAGAATACGGTGACAAAGCACTTGGTGACAAGCGATCCCGTTGTATGGTGCAGGTGAGTGTCCAAGAGGAAAGAGGAGGAAATAGACGTCGGAGGCTTTGCTTACACCGGTGACGTCTAATTTCCAGTTTCCAATGAGATAAAGGGTGCCCACTAACGTTCGGCCTTAATGAATTATTCGATATGGTTACGCTTCCTCGAGATAATCGGTTGATCTATTTCTCTCTTAGAACCACCGAGGCGGACATCTGGTTGATGACGCTGAATTGAACGAATTACAAAACGTATTTTCGCCCGCACTCAACACCTCGTAAAGACCTGGTCCTGGTTTTACCTCACAGACAATCCGATCTTTGACAGCCTGCGTGACGACTCTCGCTTTCAAGATTTTGCTGCGGAACGTCGGCTTCAAGCAGTGAATTTTCAAAGGCACCAAACTCTGAATTAGGCGCTGCTCTGGCGCCTCTCCCAAACTACATCGGCGTATTGCGACCGAGCGCTTTCCGGTGATAGTCTTACGCCTCCCCCGATTTTTCCAGCCAAAGATTCCAGCCAAAGAAAAGGGGACACCAGAATGAAAAGCAGTCCGAGAGTCCTCATTGCACTAACCCTCGGTTTATTAATCTCGCTTTCACTAATTCAGCGTTCACCGGCGGCCAAAGCTGCACCGCTTGATCTGTCTGGCGAGATCGACGGCGCGCCTTACCGGATCCGAGTGCCGGAAGCGTGGAATGGAACGCTGCTTATCTTTGCGCACGGTTATCGTGACAAGGCCGACCACCCCGGCGAAGTTGATAATCGAAATGCCGACGTCGCGCCAAATGCGGCACTGGAAGCTCCGCTGCTCGCTCAAGGTTTTGCCCTAGCTGGGACTGCTTACAAAGACAATGGTTGGGCCATCAAGGATGCGATTCAGGACGTTAAGAATCTTGCTGTTTTCTTCCGCGATAACGTAGCGCAGCCACAAAGGACCATCATCGTCGCTGCTTCATTGGGAACCTTCGTCGGTTTCAAGAGCATGGAACAATTTGGCGGAATTTACGACGGCGCACTCTGTCTATGTGGCGTCGGTGCCGGCGCGACTCGCCTCTGGGACAGTGGCGTACCTCTTTATCTGGCCTACGACATCCTCTTTGGCGTACCCGCTTCGTGGGGAACGGTCGGTGAAGTCAGAAACGACATCGATTTCGACACCGAGGTGCTCGCGAAATTAGGCCCCGAACTCAGCAACATCGCAAACTTTCCGAAGTTTGAGTTTATTCGACT
>Ga0134124_10004470_pt1 | contig 11227 bp, 6 predicted proteins | sample KB304_FD_96880 | JGI IMG/M metagenome (GOLD analysis project Ga0134124, IMG submission 96880) | Terrestrial soil microbial communities without Nitrogen fertilizer from Kellogg Biological Station, Michigan, USA - KB3-0-4 | ecosystem: Environmental > Terrestrial > Soil > Unclassified ... | reverse complement strand
TGCTGTACTGCACTCCGATGTAGCGGGAGTTGTCCTCCCGATAAATAAATGACGCGCCGTTGCCCTGGCTGATGGTGGCCAACTGGCTCAACGGAATCTGCTGCCCGTCCGGCGTGCCTACCAGCAGATTCCCAATTTCGTGAGCGTTGCTGCGAAACTGCGGCTGCATGCGCACCACCAGATCGAAAAGCTTCTCGCCCTGGATCACCTGGGTGACCGCCTGTCCACCCACTGCGGCGGAGATCACAGCTTCCACGTCGGCGACATTGATTCCATAGCGCGCGATCTTGTCGCGGTCCACGTCGAGCAGAAGGCTGGGCTGGCCAAGTTCGCGAACCACCGTCAATTCTTTGAAACCCGGGATTCCGGTCAATACATTCTTCATCTGCACCGCTTTGTCCTGCAGCACGCCGAGGTCGGGCCCGTAAATCTTGACGGCGAGGGAGCTCTTCAAGCCAGTCAGGGCTTCGTCCACCGCGTCTTCCGCGGGTTGGGTGAAGTTAAAGATGATTCCGGGAAAGGCGGTGAATTTCTTGTTCAGCGATTCGACCAGCTCTTCTTTGCTGCTGACATCACCGCTCCAGGATGAGTCCTTGTACGGCTTCAGGCCCACATAGAACTCGCAATTGAAAAAGCCGGTGGGATCGGTGCCATCGTCGGGCCTCCCTAACTCCGAGCCCACCACCGTGACCTGGGGGTAAGACATCAGGATGGCGCGCAGTTGGGGAGCGATCTTACTGGCTTCTTCGAAAGAGATGGTGTACGGCATGGTCGCCCGCACCCAGAGCGCGCCTTCGTCCAGATGAGGCATGAACTCGCCGCCGATAAAAGGGACCAGCAGCAGCGACGCCCCGAAGATCAGGGTGGCGATCACAAGGGTGGTCTTGGGACGGGCCAGCGACCAATCCAGTTGGGTCGCGTACTTGGCCTTCATCCACTCAAAGGCTCGGTTCGGCTTCTCACGGATCCCCTTCTTGAACCAATAGGAAGCCAGCACCGGGACTAGCGTAAGCGTCAGGATCAACGCGCCAACCAGCGCGAACGACATGGTCTCAGCCATGGGGTGGAACAGTTTTCCCGACGGCCCGGTGAGTGCGTAGATTGGGAGATAACCGGCGAGGATGACGGCCACCGAGTAGAAGATCGGCCGGTCCACATCTTTAGCCGCCGCCAGGATCACCTCGTTGAGGTTGTATACCTGGCCCTCGCGCAGCGCGAGTTCGCGATAGATGTTCTCGATCATGACCACGGCACCGTCAATCACGATGCCGAAATCAATGGCGCCGATCGAAAGCAGGTTTGCCGCCACATCATGGGCATGTAGCACGATGAAGGCGAACAGCAAGGACAACGGAATGGTTAGCGCCACGATGACGGCAGCGCGCAAGCTCACCAGAAAGAAGATGAGTACGATCAGCACCAGCACCATACCGCGGAGCAGGTTCGCTTCCACGGTATCGGTGGTCAGTTTCACCAACTCGCTGCGATCATAAAAAGGTTGGACTTTGACGTCGGGCGGCAAAATCGATTTGTTCAGCTCATCGGTCTTAGCTTCGACTCCCTTCAGGACGGTCTGCGTCTGCTCGCCACGGCGCATGAGGATCACGCCCTCGACCGCATCGTCATTCTTCTGGAAACCGAATTCACCCAGGCGGGGTGCGTGCCCAACAGTCACGTCGCCCACATCGCGCACGCGGATGGGTACACCTTTGTTGCTGCCGACGACGATGTCCTCGATGTCGTCCGTGTTCCGGACCAACCCGATTCCACGGACGTAGTAGAACTGACCTCCCTGCGAATAGAAGCCGCCTCCGGCATTGGAATTATTCGCGGCCAACGCCGTCGTGACCTGCGGGACCGTCAGGTGATAGCCGTAGATGCGGGCAGGATCGAGCAAGACCTGATATTGCATTTCCGTCCCGCCAAATCCAGAATCGTCCGCCACCCCGCGGACCGAACGATAGGCGCGCTCGACCACCCACTCCTCAATCGTCTTCAACTCCTGCGGACTGCGGTCGGGACTCACCAGCACGTACCGGTACACCAGTCCGCTGGGACTGAACAACGGCGCCAGTGAGGGGACCACGCCAGTCGGCAGTGTGGCTTGCGATAGCCGCTCGAAAACAATTTGCCGGGCGAGGTAGTCGTCGGTATTTTCTTCGAAGGTCAACCGCAGATCGGAGAGGCCATACAGAGAGATGGACCGCATCGTGATCATGTGTGGCACGCCGTTCATCTCGAGTTCGAGAGGCAGCGTGACCAGGCGTTCAACTTCCTCGGCCGCGTGGTCGGGCCATTGCGTAATGATTTCGACCTGCGGAGGGGAAAGGTCGGGATAGGCGTCGACCGGCATGCGCTGGAACGACAGGATTCCGCCGACCGTGATGAAGCCGGTCAGCATGAGCACCAGAAACCGCTGGCGTAGCGCAGCTTGGACGATTCGATGGATCATTTAATTGCTACTGCCTTACATGGAGGACGGGCATACCGCCCGTCTCACCCCGGGGTCCTTGCAAAGACGGGCGGGACGCTCGTCCTCCACTACTTACGTTTTAGCGCTGCAATGAATTTGCGAACTGCAGAAACAGGCTGCCATCGCCAATCACATGATCGCCGGGTTGCAGTCCGGCGGTAATTTGGGTCTGCCCCTGCAGACTCTCCCCGAGGGTGACAGCGCGTCTTCCAAACTGATTGGCAGACACCTCGGCATAGACGAACGGCTCGTTCTCGCTGTCGCGCAAGACCGCGGAATCCGGCACAGCAATGGCGTTCTGAATCTTTCCCGCTTGCACGTTTGCGGTCACGTACATGTCTTTTTTCAGCTTCTCGCCGGGATTCATGGTCTCAATGCGCGCGGGCAGAGTGCGGGTACTAGGGTCGAGGGACGCCGCGACATAGGAGATACGCCCGCGGAAGGAATCGGGATAAGCATCGGTCTGAATCGTGACCGCATCTCCGACCCGGACATAGGGCAGATCCTTTTGATAGGCGTTCACCAGCACCCATACCGTTCCGGTATCGGAAATGGTGAAGCATTGTGTGTTGCCGGGCTGGAGAAGTTGTCCCGCGGAAACCAACTGTTCGACTACTTCCCCGCCGATCGGAGCCCGTACCGGTACTTCATACGACGACGGACCTTTCTCCACGGCGTCGGGATCCGCGACGCCCATGACTCTGAGCGCAGCCCCGGCGGATGCCAAGTCGCCTCCAGCCTGCACTTCGGCGGATTCCGCCTGTTCCAAGTCTTTCACCGCGATGGCGTGATGCTGATATAGGTCCTGCGACCGGGTGAAGTTTTTTTCCGCCAGTGCGTAAGCATCCTTGGCTTTCAGATAGTTGGTGCGCAGTTGAGAGTAGTCGGGGCTGGCCACGTACAGCATGGGCTGGCCCTGGCGTACTTTCTGTCCCGGAACTACGACGATGCGGCTCACCGGGCCGCTCACCTGTGTGATCACCGGTGTCGTACGAAAACCGTTGTAGGCCACCGCTCCGGTCAGCCGCAGCGTGCGAGTCAGGGTCGTCGTTTGGACGGTCACCACCTGCACGTGCGACATCTGCTCCGGCCGGAGGGTGAACAGTTCGGGATGGTTGGGATCTTTCGCCCCGTAGTTGTTGCCGGCGGCATCCGATTTCGAGCTTTCGCAACCAGCCAACGCCAACACAATTACGGACAGCGCCAGCCCGAGCGCCCCACGGCAGCGAGCTTTTCGATTCCACATTTTCATGGCAGGTTCCTCGCTCCCACCGCTTGCTTCATTTGTTCGAGCGCCGTCATATAAGAAGCCAGAGCCTGGCGGTAAGCCAGTTGGGCCGCCCGATAACTGCGCTCGGCATCCAAAAAATCCAGCAGGCTGGCAGCCCCGGCCTTATAAGCGTACTCGCTGATATCTCGAGAGTCCTGCGCCTGCTTGAGATACTCAGAGGTGTAAAGCTGGACGATCTCATCGTTGCTGCGCAGCGCCTCGTAGGCATTGGCTACATCGGACAAAACCGCATCGCTGGCCGACAGCTGTGTTTCCTGCGCCTGGGTAAGGACGTAGCGCGTACGGGCAATCTCTCCTTGATTGCGATTGAAAATGGGCAGATCGAAACCCGCAAAGATCGAAGCCGAATTTTGCCCCGCGGTATGAGTGAAGTCGTAGGTGCCATTCACATCCACTTTGGAGTTGGCTTTGGCCAGCTGGATCTGACTCTGCGCCGCGGTCACGCCGAGCAGCGCCGCCTGGAAATCAGGGCGCTCGCGCAGGGCCTTCGCCTGTAGGTCCTCCAGGCCTGCTTTGAGCGGCTGGTAGGCCAGGTCCCCCATGACGTCATAATTGGCCGGTACGGCGTCATATCCCAGCAAATTTCTGAGCCCAACCAGCGCCTGCGCTCTGGCCAGGCGGGCCGAGGAGACGTCGGTCTGGAACTGAAGGAGCTGAAGCTTGATCTTGAGGTCGTCGGCTTCGCTGATGGCGCCAGCCTTGAATTGAGCGTCGGCAATATCAACGGTAGTCTGGAAATCTTTCAGGTCCTGCTGCGCGAACTGCAAGGTGGATTCGGCCAGCAGGACGCTAACGAATTGCTGCCCCACATTGAAGGCAAGCGTGCGCTCGGCATCCGTCACCTGGGCGCGCGTGACTGCGGTCTGGTCGCGGGCAGCTTGCAGGCGGTTTTGCCGCTTGTGTCCTCGTTCGAAAAGATATGAGATTCCCACATCGAACTGCTGCGTCAGATTTAGATTGTCAACCGAAAAATCCCCCGGACTGAAAATCGGGATGAATTGGGAGTCGGCTCCGAAGCTGGGGTTGGGACGCAAATTTGCCGTGATCTCCTGCGCCTGGTTCTGAAGGATCAAGGTCCGCGTAGCCTTGATGGAATGGTTGTGCGCCAGCGCCAGATCGATGGCCTGATCAAGAGTAATGACCGTCGTATTTTGCCCGACGACTACACCAGTCAGCAGCAAGAAGGTCGCGGCGAGGATGCAGCAGCATTGTGAACGCATAGACTTCAGACCCACGTACGCCGATCCTGGCATGGCCCAGTTGCTGATCCTCAAAATATCCGAGCACCCCACCAAGCTCTGGCGTCCGTATACGGCTCCTTCATGGAAATGTGACCTATCAAAGGAATGCAACGAATCGGGAACGGAATTAGGCCAGGGCGAGCGGAGGAGGGCGAATGTACAGCTGGAAAGAATAGAGGACGGGCCTGGGGCGCATTTGCAGCCGGCCGAAAAACGCAACAGTAGCGGACAGGGCAAAGAGCGCAACCAGCGGAATGAGAGCGCTGATTGACGGAGCCATCAGGCAAGTGAGGCACACCGGGCTGCCGGACGAAGCCCGATCCAACTCCACCGCGGCTTGCGCATCAGGCGCGCGAAGGCCGCAGAAATGCGTTGTCTGGATGATTGTGGACAACAGAACGGCTGCTAAACACACCACCGCGACACAGCTCAACCCGTTCGCTGATCGGTATCGGATGTTCACTGTCTCTATGCCGCTGGGGACTTGAATGCGCCCACCAAACCACTTCGTGGTTCCCAGCCTCAAAGAATCTGGTCGATTTTAGCATCGAACAGGGGTTCGCACCCTATTCCAATCAACCGCGCTTGTTGCTTAGTAGCACTTTTCGGGCCGCTTCCAGCTCCTTTTTCTTCTGGGCATCCACTTTGGGATAGGCCAGGTTCAGGCCATCGAGCGTGTCGACGATGGCGGCGGCCACGGCCAGGCGGGTGAACCATTTGTTGTCCGCAGGGATCACGAACCAGGGCGCTTGCGGCGTGGCAGTGTTTGCGATCGCCTCTTCGTAGGCGTCCATGTATTCATCCCAGTGTTCGCGCTCGTGGAGGTCGGGGGCAGAAAATTTCCAGTTCTTCTCCGGTTGCTGCAGCCGGTCTAAGAATCTCTTCTTCTGCTCTTTCTTCGACACATGGAGGAAAAACTTGCGGATCACAAAACCGTTACGGGAAAGATAGTGCTCGAAAGCACAAATGTCCTCAAATCGCTCTTGCCAGATTTTCTTGGTGACCAGGGGCGCCGGCATTCTCTCGTTAGCCAGAATCTCCGGGTGAACCCGGACGATCAGCACCTCTTCGTAGTGAGACCGGTTAAAGATGCCAATGCGGCCACGCTGGGGCAGGCATTTCACGTGACGCCAGAGATAATCGTGATCCAGGTCCTCCTCGGAGGGAGTCTTGAAGGCATAAATCTGACAGCCCAGCGGACTTATGCCGGACATTACATGCTTGATGACACCGTCCTTACCAGCCGCATCCATCCCTTGAAAGATTAGAAGCAGAGCCCAGCGGTCCTGGGCGTAGAGTTTGTCCTGCAACTCGGCCATGCGCGCGACACCTTTGGCGAGCAGTTCTCTGGCCCGTTCCTCGGACGTGAGGTTGGCGGTGTCGCCGGGATCGTGGTCTTTGAGGCGAAACTTCTTGCCGTCCCCCACCCGGTAGGACTTCGAAAATTTGCTGGCCCAGCTCATTCGAGACCTCCAGTCTAGAATTGTTTCTTGACCAGCTTCTTCAGGGCCGCCACGTTCCTGCCATCATCTCCCGGCTCATCAATCGGAGTCTCGGCAATAAACGCGGCATGTGCCATTCGTGGGTCATTCAACAAGCGCCGGAACGGTTCAAGGCCGATACTTCCCTGGCCTATGTGGTGATGGCGGTCCAGCTTCGATCCCCGCGCGGCTTTCGCGTCGTTACAATGCCACACGGGGACATTCTTGAGACCCACGGTTTCGTCCAGGTGCCTCAGTGTATCCTGCAGCCCCTGGGGGCTCACGATGTCGTAGCCCGCTACGTGGGTGTGGCAGGTGTCAATACATGCGCCAATTGGAACCAGGTGGCGCAGATACTCCAGCACCTCTGCAACCTGCTCAAAACTGCCGCCGAGTGAGTATTCCGCTCCGGCGGTGTTTTCGATCAGGATGGTAAGACCGGACTTGTGCAAGTCGAGCCCCTGCGCCGCGGCGGCGATCGCGGCAGCCGTCCGCATCAAGCCCTGTTCGCGGTCGGACCCGCGAAACGATCCAGGATGCAGAACCAGATACTCGCCGCACAAAGCTAGAGCCCGCTCGATCTCCCCGCGGAATGCCTCTACCGATTTTCTCAGGAACAGCTCATTCGTTCCAGCAAGGTTCACCAGGTAGTTAGTGTGGATGACCAAAGGCTTCAGGTCATACTGATCGCGCAGCCGCTTCATCTGCTCGCACCGCGGCCTGTCCAATTCATGCGGGGCCCACTGGCGCGGGCTGGAGGAAAATATCTGGAATGTATTGCAACCCAACCGGTAAGCTCTTTCGGCTGCCAGTTGCACGCCGCCAGCGCTGGATGTGTGGATGCCAATGCGCCGCGAAGTCAAGCGGGGCGGGCGCTTTAGCGTTGGCAGCTTGAGGATGTCTTGTTCGCGGGCGATGGACCGGGGCACTTGGTCAGTTTGCCACTTTCGCGATACAGTTTCTAGTTTCTGGTTTTCAGTTCCTGGTCCTCATTTTTTGGTGCCGTAAAACCTAGGTTTTGCCTGGAGGAGGGCCTCGGCCCGGCCATCAGCGCTTTCGCGTGTGAGCTTCAGCCCTGAGGTACTTTCGCTCGAATCGTCCGCAGCCGCTGCTCTATTTGCGATGCAAAGGGGAACAACGATAGACTGAAGGCAGACGCGTAGCGAGAGGATCCCATGTTAGTCGTAATGAAGGCGCAGGCGACGGAAGAGCAGATCAGCGCCGTTTGCCAGAAGGTCGAGGAATTGGGGTACAGGGCGCACGCCATGCCGGGCGCGCAGCGCACCGCCATCGGCATCACCGGAAACCGCGGGGAAGTCGAACCCGGCACGCTGGACGAGATGCCGGGCGTACAGGAACTCATCCGGGTCAGCAAGCCTTACAAGCTGGTCAGCCGCGACGTAAAGGCCGAAAACACGGTCATCACCTTTGCCGGCACCGACGCCACCTTCGGCGGGCCCGGACTGGCGGTCATCGCGGGCCCCTGCGCCATTGAGAATCGCGAGCAAACCATGACGGTGGCCGAGCAGGTGTTCCGCGCCGGCGCGCAATTCTTTCGCGGAGGCGCTTACAAGCCTCGCACCTCGCCCTACTCCTTCCAGGGGCTGGGCGAACAGGGCCTGCAGATCATGGCCGAGGTCCGCGACAAGTTCGGAATGAAGATTGTCACCGAGGCAATCGACAACGAATCCATGGACCTGGTGGAAAAGTATGCCGATGTAATCCAGATTGGCGCCCGCAACATGCAGAATTTCTCCCTGCTCAAACGCGCCGGACGTGCTCGGAAACCGGTGCTGCTTAAGCGCGGCATGTCGGCTACGCTCGAAGAATTCCTGATGGCGGCCGAGTACGTGATGAGCGAAGGCAATTACAAAGTGATCCTGTGCGAACGCGGCGTGCGGACGTTCGCCGATCACACGCGCAACACGCTGGACCTCAGCATCGTACCCGCGGTGCAACGACTGAGTCATCTTCCTATCGTCGTGGATCCGAGTCACGGCACCGGTAAGCGCAACAAGGTCACACCCCTGTCGCGAGCGGCAATCGCCGTGGGCGCAGACGGCCTGATCGTCGAAGTCCACCACGACCCGGACCGTGCCATGTCCGACGGCATCCAGTCCCTCTACCCCGAACAGTTCGACGAACTCATGAAGCAGATACGGCAGATTGCGGCGGTGGTGGGAAGGATGGTACCGGCAATCGGGGACTATCCGCGATCGTCTGATGCAGTACCGGCGCACTCTGGGGCCCGCTCTGCCGTCAGCCCATTAGCTTGAGAAAATTTCTTCTCCTCGTTGTTGCGCTTCCGATTGTCGGCGGTCTGGGATGGTGGTATCTACGGGAGCGCCAGCTCCCCACCTACGGCCCCGCCTATCGCGAGTATGCCTATGTCACCAACGGTAAGAGCAACACCGTTTCGGTAATTGACCTGCGCACCTTTCAGCCCGCCCGCACGATTCGTGTCGGGAATGACCCGACCGGCATAGCGGCGAATCCGAAGAAAAACGAAGTCTATGTGGTCAACGCCCAGTCGAACAGCATCGGGGTGATTGACGCGGAGCGCAATGAACTGGTGGCGACGATCGGGGTGCACGCCGGCCCATACTTCATCGATGTGTCCGCGGACGGCAAACGGGGGTACGTCGCGAATTCAAAATCCGCGAACGTCTCCGTACTGGATTTAGACAGGCGGGTTGTCCTGGGAAATGTTCGGGTCGGCGCATCGCCCGGACTGGCGCAGGTTTCGCCCGACGGTTCCACCATAGTCGTCAGCAATCGGGGAGACCACACAGTCTCGTTGATTGACGCCGCGAAACTCAAGGTACGGGGCACCATTTCCATTTGCCAGGAGCCCGAAGACATCGCCATCCTTCCCGACAGCAGCAAAGCCTTCGTGGCCTGCGGCGGCTCCGCGCAAGTGGCATCCATCGACTTGAAAACCGACAAGGTGCTGGCCTTGCTGGACGTGGGCAAGACGCCGGTAGACCTGGCGCTCAAACCCGACGGCGGCGAACTGGTGGTCGCCAATTTCGATTCCGACAATATTTCGATCATCGAAACCTCGACCAACGAAGTAGGCGGCAGCTACCTGATCGGCAAGCATCCCACGCGGGGTCTCGTGACCAGCGACAGTTCCCGGCTGTACGTAAGCAACTTCGGCTCGAATACAATCGCGGTCTACGATATCGACATTGGCAAGTTGATTGCGACGCTGCCGGTCGGCAGTCATCCGGATGGGCTGGCGCTCTCCCGGAGTGAAAATTATTTACTGGTGCTGGATTCGCAATCCGGCGACGTGACGGTGATTCAAAAGCGCGATCCCACCAAACTAGAACCCAGCCCGTATTCCCTGTTGACTATGATTCCAGTCGGCGTGCAGCCCAATAACATTGTGGTGAAATCGTTCGTGCTGGCGAAGCCGGCTCCGTAGACTTCAAAGCGGCCACGGATTTACGCGGATCTTCACGGATTGAACCCAACTCATCATCTCTAACCACATTGTCATCCTGAGCGGATTCCTTCTGTTCGCTTTGCGCACGGAAGGACGGAGAGAAGGATCTCGGCGACTACAACCGCCGACCGGAACGAAGAGCGCTCCGCGCTTTGAGGACGAATGCAGAAGGTAGGGGTCCTGCGAATCTAAGCAGCCCGCCCCGCTCAGGATGACTGCGCACCGCAGCACTTCTTGTATTTCTTGCCGGAGCCGCAGGGGCAGGGATCATTACGGCCGACTTTGGCGGTACCGCGGACTACCTGCTGCACGGTTCGCACTTCCCCGGACCCGGCCATGCGAGCCTGCTCCAGCTCGCGCTTCTTCTTGCGCTGGAAAGACTCTTCGAGCTCATCGACTGATGTGGAAACGTTTCGCGGAGGACGGCTGCCATTGCCATCGGCTGCATGCGGCTGCGATTCGGGCGTCGCCGCCGGCCTCTCCAGTATTTGCATCAGGTAGAGGTAGCGGGCAGTCTCTTCCTGAAAGCGCTGCATCATGGCTTCGAACATGTCGAAGGATTCGCGCTTGTACTCGACCAGCGGATCGTGCTGCCCGTAGCCGCGAAGCCCGATACCCTCTTTCAGGTGGTCCATGTCCCGCAAGTGATCTTTCCACTGCGAATCGAGGACGCTCAACATGATCATGCGCTCGTGATAGCGCATGGCGTCGGGGCCGATGAGCTTTTCTTTCGCGTCGTAGCGTTCTTTTAGCTTGGCGAAGATGGCGTCGCCCAGTTCCTGACGGCTCAGCGACTCGGGCTTGATTCCTTCGGCAAGAATGTCCACGCCGAAGCGGGTGAAGATCGCGTCTTTCAGTCCTTTTATGTCCCAGTTGTCGGGATGGACTTTGACCCCGCAACACTGGTCCATCACGTCACTAAGGATTCCCGAGACGTAGTCTTCAAGGATGAGTTCTTTCTGCTCCACGCCCTCGAGCAACTGGCGGCGCAGGCCGTACACGGCCTCGCGCTGCTTGTTCATCACGTCGTCATACTCGAGCAGATGTTTGCGGGCCTCGAAGTTCTGCGCTTCGACGGCCTGCTGCGCCGTCGCAATACGGCGCGTGATCAGCCGCGATTCGATCGGAATGCCCTCTTCCATGCCCAGGCGCTGCAGCAGATTCGAAACCCACTCCTTGGCGAAGATACGCATCAGGTCGTCTTCGAGTGAGAGATAAAAACGTGAAGAGCCGGGATCGCCCTGCCGACCGGCGCGGCCGCGAAGCTGGTTATCAATTCGCCGCGCTTCG
>Ga0134124_10004467_pt1 | contig 11231 bp, 6 predicted proteins | sample KB304_FD_96880 | JGI IMG/M metagenome (GOLD analysis project Ga0134124, IMG submission 96880) | Terrestrial soil microbial communities without Nitrogen fertilizer from Kellogg Biological Station, Michigan, USA - KB3-0-4 | ecosystem: Environmental > Terrestrial > Soil > Unclassified ... | reverse complement strand
TGGAACTCCCGTCACCTCTCCCGATGCTCCCGAATTGAGTTTCGAGGATTTCCTTAGGGAGACTGCGTGCGCTTCCGACGCAGTAGCTATTGTTGATGTTAAGGACAAATCGTCTCAGCTTACTGAGAATAGAGAGTTCATTTTCACGGACTACACGGCAGTTGTGCAGCAAGTATTCAAGGACAATGCTCTTCTATCGCCCGTGAGAGTGGGCGCCACCATTACTGTTACCAGGCCAGGGGGCAAGGTCCAGATTAATGGCCAGGTGATTAATGCCTTGGACTCTTCTTTCAAGCTTCTGAAGAAGGAGAAGCGTTATCTTTTGTTCCTCAAATACATTCCAGGCCTCGATGTATACCAATCGATTAGGAGGGGCAGCTTTAGATTAGAAGATGGCAGACTCATTTCGCTTACTGAGGAGTTTCTGCCTGGAGGCAGCGACGATACGAGGCCCTTCACGATTAATGTAGGCAAGGCTCTTGCAACTGGATGCTCGAAATGAGGCGGAATGGACAGGTTCGGTATGAAACAAAGATACCTTTGTCCTTATTGGAATCATTTCGATCGGCTGCTGCCGGCGCGACTAATGAAAGGAAAGGTTCGGAGGCTTAAGCAGAAAGTAGTGTAAAAAGTAATGTAATGTATATTCTTCTTGACATTCAGACCCTGAGGCATATAATCGGGTCGTCTCGAATTAACAAAGAACTCTAAAGTTCCGCACTACATACTCTCACAAGTCAAAGTTGCTCGCACTCTAGCCTCGAAAACTAAAGACAGTAATTCTTGGCATTCCCCGAAGAATTAACTTACCTCACTTTGAAATTAAGAGGTTTCCGACAGCGGTCAAGGAATTAGAAGCCTGAAAATCCAGAAGTAGGCAAAGAGAGCTTCATGCTTACTGGCCGAAGGCCGTCTTGCCCACCGCTGTAAAAGGAGTCGAACGATCATGACCTTCGAGCAAAGCCTTTTTAAACTAGTCGCATCCTTCTTGTTCTTGTCGCTCATGTTAACGCCAGCCCTTCGCCCTGTTGAGTCGGTAACGGTCAGCGCCCAAGATGGACCGCTGGAGAAAACGTCGGAACATCAAGCACTGGAGATAGAAAAGAAGCCTCAGCGTGTCTTCGCGCCGCACTGGACGACGGAGGCGACTTATTTCACAACGCTGTACATTCGTAACGTGCATTTCACGCAACCGATAATAACCAGAGTTTCCCTTATCCTGGATAATCGCACGATTGCTCTGCCGGGTATTTTCGTTGACTCGCTTCAGACTGTCTCGGTCAATGTACAGAAAGCGCTGCTAGACAGCGGGGAAAGTGCGGCACAAAGCGGCGGTGCGGTGATCGATTTTGAAGCTGAATCGGCAGGAGCGATCAACGCGTATGCTCAGGTGCTGGATACAACCAGAAGCCTCAGCTTCAGCTTCCCGTTCGTGGAGGATGGGGCTCCGGCGTCCGGGCCGCTGGATGGCGTCGCCTGGTATTACAGCAAGAGCACCGATGCGTTTGTTGCCTTGCAAAACACGACGGATGAAGAAACATCGGCATCACTCACCACATTGGTTTCAGGGCAAGCGATCGAACTGGGCACGCAGCATCTGAAACCGCACGAAGTAGTTGCTGTAATGCTTCCCTCTCTTGGCGAGTCGGGAAACAAAGAGGGTCTGGCCAGCGCCGGGGTGCGGATTGCATACGAAGGCAAGCCTGGTGCTGTGGTGACACAGGGCTGGATTGTTGATGAGAGCATTGGATTCTCTGCTCCTTTCGCTTTCCACCCTAAATCAAATTGCGGTTGTTCTGCCGACACGCAGCACAAGTATGGGGCAGGTATCATGATTGGCAAAGGAGGAATGTCCTTACCTGCTCCTGGTTTTTCGCCATATCTGGTTATGAGCAATAGTTCTGACAAGCCCCTCACCGTTCGCCCGATTTTCAGCTACGACGTCAAAGATAGAGTGCAGAAAATCACCCTGCCGGCAATCGCGCTCGGCCCGCGCAAGTCCACAGTAATAAATCTGCGAGATTTTCAAGAGCGAGGCGTCATTCCATCGTGGGTAGAGATGGGCGACATAGATGTGCAGTACAGAGGCGAGGCAGGCGCGCTCATTGCGGAGTTGGCAAGCGTAGATCCCAATGGATCATTTGTCAGTCCCGTGCGTTTGATATGCAGCGGCAATCGAGATTTGCATATGGCATTCTGGCGAACGGACGCAGAGTGGCATAGCTCAATCACGATTGAAAACATTTCTTTTGAAGAAAACGACATCGAGGTCACGATTAGCTACCCCGGTGGGATATATATGCTTGAAGAACAGATTGCCGCAGGCGGGTCAGCGATGATTTCTATCAACGAGCTACAGCAATCGCAGCAGCCGGACGCGCTGGGTCGTCGCATACCGAAAGACGCAACGCTGGGTGGCGTCAATATCTGGAGCAAGAATATCCATAATGGCCTCGTGATAAATGCGATGCTGATGAATCCCGTGACCAGAACCTGCGGACAATGCACTGACCCAGGCTACGTCACACAAAATACCGTGTCGGATAAACCGGCCTCGACTGGCACTTCGCTTTATAACGGCTTCGATCCGCACGTAGTTGGCTTAGGTTTTCAAATTTACATGAACGTGCACTATTCCTCTGGCTCGCAAAGTGGCGACACGCCCTTATCTACCAGCAGTAGCAATACAGGTGTAGCGACTGTGAGCGGCACCTATGCGACTCCTGTATCCCCAGGGCATAGTATTTGGCGCCACCATAACATTACCGCAGGGGTTCACAGGAAGTACGCAGTGGGTCCAGCTTATTACGGTGGCAAAGACGCGAATCCTGACGAATGGCACTACTCAAACAGCGTCAGGGACTGGTCTCGATACATATTATCCATACCCGTCTAATGAAGATTCACCTGGCGTCGACCTCACGAGTTCATACATTCAAAGAACCGTGAATGATGGCTATCAAACGTACCTAATGTTTAAACCTTCTATGACCAACTCGATCTGGGTTCCGTTAGGGGTGCTTAATTGGAGTTGGTCAGGCACTGCAACACTAAGCGCGGGCACATGGACTCTGAGTAATGCCTCTAACACGCAGAACCCAGCGGGCGTCGCTACAACCACACATCCGTCATGGAGTCAAAATGCTGCTGCTATAGGTTATCATTGAGAGAGTTACTCAATAACTTCTCTTAAGACCCAATGAACGTTAAAGAATAGCGGTCAGGAAGTAAGCTATGTACCAAGGCTCCTTCGAACTCGGCAAACTCCTTGGCTTTGGGTTGTGGTTGTCGCAGTAAAGGCTGGCTGATTGAGGACCAGTTGTCTCTGAGGAGAACAAAATGCAAATCCAGAGTACAATTAGGGTCGCATTGTTTAGCGGCCTTTTCATTATCATCACAACAAATGCTAAGGATGAGGGACGTGCAGAACGAAATCAGCGAGCGCGCGTTGTTCGTTCGTCTGGACCCGCATCTGAAGGATTTCAAATGTCAGCGCTACAGGGGAAACAGATGTTCACATCACGAGAGGCGATTGTCTTGCTGCTCGTTCTCAGAAATACAACGAGAAAAGTCCTTCCCTTGGTGGTGTCGAGTCCGGAGAAAGACTATGAAGTCTCCGTAAAGGATAAGCGAGGGAAAAACATGTCGCTAACTGAATACGGCCGGAAGGTGCGTGACACAAAGGGAGACCATCTCTCACGTGCAGTACTGCGAGTTAGTCCCGGACAAGAACTTCGGTACGAGTACCCAGTCAGTGCAGTATACAGGATGCCCGCTGGAGGTTCTTATTACATTACCGCTAGAAGGAACGTGTTCAGGGAAAACGGGAAGGGTGTTGCTGAATTGGTGTCAAACACCATCAAGGTGATGGTAGCACCAAATTAGCGTTCAATGGCCGCGTACGAAGTAACGACTCGTCCATAGAAGGTGGAGAAGGAGGACAGATGATAAGAACCACGCTAGCCGGTATGATACTGGCCATGCTAATAGGTCCGGTTCTCGCGTTAGCACTTCCGATGCAAATTCCCGCCAGCAAATGGGGACAAGTTTCAGAAGGTTTTCAGATGTCAGGCGTAGCTGTAGGAGAAGTCGTCGGACCCGGCGATCCAGTGCTGTTAGAACTGACGATCAAGAATGTCTCGAAACGAGTCCTCACTCTTAAGGAAACCGCTCCTTGGAGAGATTACGAGTTGAGCGTGAAGGACGAGAAAGGCAAAGTCGCGCGGTTAACGAAAGAGGGAGAAAGATTAGAGAAACTGCGCAAAGACAAAGAAGAATTGAAAGTGATCTTCGTAAAGCTCAGTCCTGGACAGGAAATCCAGCACACTTTAAGAGTGACTGACATATACCAGATGTTGCCGGGCACCACTTACCTTGTCACAGCAAAGCGTAGAATCTCCAATCAGAGCGCTACAGGTGCGGCTGAGGTCGTAACAAACGCTGTCAAGATTCGTGTAACGGCCTGAGTTCCCAACTGAACTTGATCTCCTTCGACTGTCCAAGAAGATGAGAATCACTATTTCTGTTGCTTGGCAGCCCCTGCCCTACTGCTTCATTACACGGCTCTCTTGGTTGTCATACGCCCATTGCTCCCGCATTAGGTTTCTATACAAACCAATCTGCCAGACAGCGAAAGCGCTGGGGTTGGATAAGTCTTTGGTAAGATCATTGGATCAGGAGGGACGCAACATGATGCCTATTAAACCCGCTGAGCAGATTCTTTTTGATCGCGTCAAGGTAACGTGGGTTGAACCGGAAGTACAAAGGCGAGTGCAACAGGGATTGGTAACACAGCCGATGATTCTTACGCACTGTCTCATTCTGTGTAAAAAGGGGAAGACGGATAAGGTCTTATTGAATCAAGAGGTGTGGGGTGATGTAGTCCAATTACAGGCAATCTTCGTAAATGCCGTCACACCAGAAGAGCCTGTGATGCACTCCAACATTACAGGCATAACAAAAATCATACTAAGCGATAAATGGCGGGGATATTCTTTCATATTCTTCATACTAGGAAAGGACGGGAGATACTACCTTATATCCAAAAGTATGGCAGTCATCGTTGGGAATAGGGAATTTGAAATGCTTTATGATCTGATGAGGACTGAAGGCATTGAGGCGAGCCAGCCAGAGCATGAAGTGCAAGTGTATTTTGATTTCGTTCAAAATATGTACAACGCATCGTCTACCCCAGCCTTAAAGCGACGTGCGGTGAAAGACCTTGCGGAAGCAAGACTGAGCTACTTGAGAAGACAATTGACGCAATCAGTAAAAAGGCACCTTCGATTACCTATTGTGTTTATCCACCCGGAAAACGAGTTTATGCCACTTCTACTCGAAGTCAGAGCGACCTACATAGACGGCTATTTCTTTTCTTGTATTGCCTCTGCGGCAACAACAGCAGATCGGATTTGTAATGCATTGACTCAACGGTATGGACTCTCTAGAAAGGATCAGAGGTGGTACCTAGAACAAACATTTGGGCAGAAGTTTGATAAACTTGTCTCGAACAAAATCATAACGAAACAACAAAAGACCACATTGGTAAAGATGAATGATATTCGCAACCGTCATATACACCCAAGAAAGACTATTAGTGAATTGAGTATGAAGCGTGATGCGTTTGTTATGACTAAGTTACTTCACGAGTTCATGAACGAAACCTACGGCGTGCAAAAAGATCATACCTTCCATGAAGGCCGGCTGGTCCCAAGGCGCCTCATTTGAGTTGGCGCCTCCACCGGCAAGCAGTGACGTAAACACGCAAATGGATGGGTTCCTACTTTTCGCGCAGCGGTATGACAAGCTCTCGACGAACATAAGCATCGCTCGGTCCTTCAAAACTCACGAGCAGTTTCGCGTCCCGCCCTGCTTCCGCGATCACTTTTACACCGCTTGTTTCACCGACGCGCCTCGATGTTCGAACTCGCAACTCGTACGTGCGCGCGCCGAGTCCCTCGAGCGTCAGACGCAACGCGCTTGCGTCGGCACGTGAACGTAAGACTCGAAGACCCTCACTGCTTGCACCCGGCTTGAGCGCTTCCCTCTCGACGTAGACATCTGTTCCTTCTTCATATGTGAACACGATTTCGTTGACGGGCAGTTGGGGTTCCACGTTGACTTCAATACGCTGAATGTCTCCCATGCGACGTGTGTCGAATTTTGCGGGCTGGCCATTCACAGTCACCGAACTAATCTTAGCGTCGAGCGGAAACGCAGGAGCGACGATGATCCGTGCAGAACTGGCGGCATTGATGTCGACCCGGCGCTCGACTTTTATCGTCTCGCGACCCAGCGTTCGTTCAAGGCTTAGATCGTATCGAGCATTACCCACCGGAACTCCGCGCGCCTGGACACGGTCCCAGTCCGCGGGCAACTGCGGCGCGAAGGTCAATCGGCGGCCGCCCTCGCCCACATCGATTCCGAGCAATCCTCGCATGATCGGCGTTACTACCATTGCTTCGGACCAGACCTGATGATGTGACGACCTGCCAAACGGCGCGTTGAAATCACCCGACAAGAGTTCGGTCACGTAGCCGAGCGCGCCCGGATACGTGAGCAGCGCGTTTGCCATCAGCGCTTGATAGCCGACGTGCGGGCGCCCATAGCGATAAGCACCCATCGACGCCCAACCAGTGAACAGCGGCCACACCGAACCATAGTGATACGAAAGCGGATCATAAAGCCGGCTGCGATTCGAGATTATTCTGGCGCCCCAATCGGTGGCCATCGAACCGCTTCCAATATGATCGAGCTCTGCCTGTGCGCGTTCATCTTGAAGCGCGCGCCACCACAGGGGCACCGCCGGAAGCACGGTGTCTTCATCTATCAACTTCGTTTTGCTGATCTCGTTCAAACGCGACTGCCGGCGTTCGCGATTCGGCCCGGACTCGGCTTCTCGAGGCGTCGATTGCGGCTGATTAGTCGCGAACGCGTAGTAGCCGTCGCCGGCAAGCCAGTAAGTTTTTTCTGTAGCAGCGCGTGTGCGTTCGGCGGCAGCTCGAGCTTCAGTTGCGAGCTTACCGTCGTTCAATCGATCCGCAAGCTCCGCGATGCAACCGAGCGCTTCGATCCACAAGCCCTGCATGTAGATCTCTTCGTGAGGTGGATAGAGCGCGCCGCCTTCCACCCAGCCGTGTCCGAACCTGGTGTTTTCGATCAAGCCGTTGCCGTCGGTGTCGGTCGCCGCGGTGAATCGATATGCCTTTAAGATCGAGTCCCAGTTTTTCTTTATGTAATCGAGATCCCCGCTTGTTCTCCAGTAGTCGCCGTGAGCAATGATGTAAAGCGGCGTCGCGTCGGCGCTTGCCCACGGGTACGAGTAATCCTTGAACCAGGGAATGAGAGCCGCGCTTTGCGAAATCTCGTGCGGGATCTTGCCGTCGTCGCGCTGGAACTTCTTCAGAAAATCCAGCGCCGCGCGCACTGCCGCGTAGTCTCCATAAGAAGTGACGGCAAGCGTGGTCCAAAGCGCGTCGCGGCCAAAGAACCACGCGAAGCCCGGACGCTCACTCTCCCCCGAAGTGCGAAACCCGGCCAGCAATCCAGTCCCGAGCTGAGGATTGGCAGCGAAGCCTTTATCGACGCCGGCCTTGGCCCAGTCAAACGCCGTGTTCAACCGGGCGTCCGGCGTGCGCACGTCAGCAGTTTCGCTCTGAAGCCGCGAGTAATAGGTTGCGTTGCTTTCATAAAGCGACTGAGCTCGGTTGAGCAGCTTGTCGTAGGTTGACTTCGCCACCGCGCGGCCTTCGACACTTCCCGCGATGACGATGGGAATGAACTGAGTCCTCATCGCTTCGGGTGAGACTTCGATTACGAAACTGACCGGGACATCTCGAGGCTCTTCCTGATAGGGCATCAAGGAAATGTCGCGCGCGGCGGGCGAGCCGATCATCCCGACGTAACGATTCGTTTCTTCTCCAATCGTGTAGACGTGCTCCTTCTCACTCCAGCCTTGCCATGCGGTCATCAATCCGGCGGGCCACATCAAACGAAGCTTCGGACGGAACGAGCCGGTGATGATCATCGGCAATACCGATTGAACGTCAAGAAGCATCACTACGCCCTGCTCTTGAATAGGCGCGAAGATTGTCTGGAGAACTGTGAACGCGGCGTGCGAGTAGGTGGAGGTCGTTGCTTCCGGGCGGACGTTTATGGAGACAGCCATGTCGGGCGCGTGAATCTCGAGCGGATACCCTTGAAGCTGAAATGAAAGGTTGAAGTCGTCGAGAATCTTGAGCGGGTAGACCCAGGCTTCAAGCGAGCGGTTCTCGTAGCCGAACACCGCCGAGCGACGGCCGAGTACATCGAAGAACGAGCCGGCTTGGGTTCGCCTCTCGAGCTCCAGTCCGCTCTTCTTCAACGCAAACTTTTTTACCAACGCTTGCGATGTTTGCGCCTCAACGCCCAGCGTTAAAGACAGAAATAGAACCGCCTGACAGCAGATGCACGCGAGGCAACTCCAAAGCTTCTTCAAATCGAACCCCCAAACGCACGATTGATTTCGGCAGTGAGGCTGAATTCTATTAGGGCTGCCCTCGCGCTTCAAGGGGTAGTGTTCGGAGTCTGCGTTGCCAGCCGTCGGCTGTTTTCAGGATGAAATAAGCTTCGCGTACTTTGCGGTCCTTTGCGTCTTTGCGCTGGGTATTGACGGAGTAAATACTCAGCGCAAAGACGCAAAGGACCGCAAAGCACGCAAAGGCCGAACTATTCAACGGCTGTCTTGATAGCTCGAAGACTTTGCTCTCGTGTGTCCGTCGCTACCGAGCAGCCGGGAGTCACGATCAAACCTCGCGTGCCGACTTCTCGAATTGTGTTCTCGATTTGTTCTCTTATCTCGGGCGCCGATACGTGACTCGCCGTCGCTTCATCAATGCCGCCCAGAACCGCTTTGCCTGATCGCGCCTTGCCTTCCTTGAGTGACGGCGCAGTCGCGAAGTGCGACCAGTTCAAGGCGCTTGCGGGATAGTTCATTACTGAATCGAAGTGAATTCGCTTGCCGTGGATGTGCAGCACGTTGAACTGCGCTTCACGAACCGCCTCGAGAATCTTCAAATCGAACGGGCGGCTCCACGTATCATATTCTTCGGCGGTCATCACATCATCACTTGCCGCTCCGAGCGACAGAAATATTCCGGCGGCTCCTCGCTTCAACGCCTCTTTTGAATAATCAGCGAGTGAGGTGGCGATGGCGTCCATCGCCGCGAGCAGTGTTTCGGGATAGCGCTGTCGAGCCAGGGCCACGCCGCTCGACCTTGCAAGCCTGCGTGCCGTAGTCCACGGACTGAAGATCGTTTCGATGAAGAAGGCCTCTTTGCCTATCGCGTCGCCGATCATCGACAATGCCGTAAGCTGTTCGCTCCAGCACTTATCCGCCGGGCCGACCGGTTCAACCCGCTTCCAATCTTCCTCAGTAGCAATCGTCTCAAGACCGGCCGGAAGCGGGTACGGATAGTCGCTCATCACTTTCAGAAAATCCAAATCGTAAGCGCGGTAGAAGTCGATCTCGGCTTCAGCGTGTTTTATCGCAGGCATGTGCTGTAGCCCGAAGTGATACCAGAAGCTGAAGGGCGGCCGGTCAACCGCTTCGCCCTTGAGAGCGTTTGTAACTCGTTCGATCTTATTCAAGAAGTCCTCCTGCTTGTGGGAGTGGGGTATTAGCGCGTTGCCAGCAAGCAGTCCTCTGCGTCCCCGGCGTCCTCCGCGGTTTTTCCTGCTCAGTGGCTCGGAATCAACCGCAGAGGACGCCGAGGATGCAGAGGAGAAACGCGAATGTGAGCGAGCAACACACTATCACCCCGCTCCCTGCTTTTGCACTTCATTGACTGGCCCTACCCCAGCCGGTACCATAATACACGCTATTCCATCCAGCCATTGAATACGACATTGACTATGAAGGATGCGCGCCAGACAAGCATAGATGTTCGGCAAGCCGCACGGGAGCAGGTCTCACCCGACGGTGACGGACAAGACTCAGGGGAGCGAATCTTCGAAGCCCTGGCGCAAATAGCTCAAGGTGATCTCAGCGTTCTCGCCAACGGCAAGCATTTGGAGTTGGCGGCGAGAGACCGTCAGCTACTCATCAACCTCGATGGGCTAGCCCGCCGCTTGCGATACATTGTGGGACGGCTTCAACGCGCCGCCGACTCAATTGAAACGGTTGTCGGCGAAGTGCTCCGCGGAACGCAGATGCTTTCGTCGGGCGTGCTCGATGAAGCTAAATCTGTCGAAGAAACATCCAGCTCGATCGCTGAAATCAATGCTTCGATGCATTCGGTCGGCGAAAGCCTTCAAACTCTCCTGGACCTCTCGCAGTCGACATCGACTTCCGTGATGAGGATGGCGACTTCAATCAACCAGGTTTCCGAGAACGCCGATGAGCTGTCGCAGTTTGTCGAGGAAACTGTGATCGCCATCGAAGACATGGCGAACACTGTCCGCAAGGTAGCCGATTCCACCGAGGCTCTCGCCGAATCAGCCGAAAAGACGGTTGGAGCCATGGAGGCGATCGACAACTCTACGCGGAGCATTGGCGATTCGGTAAACGAGACAACGATGCTGGCGGATGAAGTTGCGCGATCGGCGGATTCGGGCAGTGAGCTTGTGGGCGAGACCGCTACAAGCATGTCGAAGATCAAAGACGCGATCGACGCGGCTACGGAGACGATTACGCGGCTCGGAAAAAGATCGGACCAGATTGGCGAAGTTACTCACGTGATCAACGAGATCGCCGATCGTACTCATTTGCTTGCGTTGAACGCGGCGATCCTCGCGGCGCAGGCGGGCACCCAGGGACGCGGCTTTCGAATAGTGGCCGACGAGATCAAGGAGTTGAGTGAGCGCACTTCGGCTTCGACTCGCGAGATCGAGGAAGTGATCAAAGCGGTGCGCGAGGACGTGACGGAAACAATCGAACGCGTCGCGGTCGGCGGCCAGCGCGCGGATGAGGGCGTCGATTTGGCCTCGCGCGCGGCGGTGCTGCTGACGGAGATTCGCGATAAGACCAACGCGGCATCGGGGCGAATACGAGTGATAGCCGACTCGACCGCTATACAAGCCGCAGAAAGCCACACGGTGCTCGAAGCTGCCGATCTCGTGCGTCAGCAGGCTCGCGACATCGAGCGTGCAACCAGCGAGCAGGCGCTGACCTCGCGGCACATCGGCGAACGCGCCTTGCACATGAGCGAGCTGACTAAACAAGTGGGGCTTGCGACTCGAGAGCAGGCGAAGGT
>Ga0134124_10004464_pt1 | contig 11232 bp, 11 predicted proteins | sample KB304_FD_96880 | JGI IMG/M metagenome (GOLD analysis project Ga0134124, IMG submission 96880) | Terrestrial soil microbial communities without Nitrogen fertilizer from Kellogg Biological Station, Michigan, USA - KB3-0-4 | ecosystem: Environmental > Terrestrial > Soil > Unclassified ... | reverse complement strand
TGGCTCGCCGCCTACAAGTGGCCCATCATGTGCTTCGTGGCCGTCGGCTTCTGGAACACGGTCGGTGCCGGCCTGCTGGGCTTCGCGATCAACCCGCCGGCGTCGCTGTACTACGTGCAGGGCCTGAACATGACGGCGGCCCACGGCCATGCCGCACTGTTCGGTGTCTACGGCATGCTGGGCATCGGCCTGATGCTGTTCTGCCTGCGCGGCCTGTACGCGCGCCACCTGCACGCCGACCGCCTGCTCAAGCCCGCCTTCTGGGGCATGAACATCGGCCTGGCGATGATGGTGTTCCTGTCGCTCCTGCCGGCCGGCATCTACCAGGCCTGGGCCAGCATCAGCAAGGGCCTGTGGTATGCGCGCTCGCCGGAAATCATCCACTCGGGCGTGATGGAAACGCTGGTGTGGCTGCGCGTTCCCGGTGATATCGTGTTCGCCGGCGGTGCCGTGCTGCTCGCCTGGTACGCCTTGAAACTGCTGCGCCGGCCGGCGGAGCAGAACATCCCGAAGGGAGTTGCTGCAGCACAATCCTGAACAAGGACGAAGAGCCGGCTCCGCCGGCTCCTCGTTTGCTCCTCAGCGAAGCTTACTCGAAGCACCACCATGAAACTCACCGCTTTCACCGACTACAGCCTGCGCGTGCTGATCTACGTGGCCGCGCAGCCGCAGCGGCGCGCCACCATCGCCGACATCGCGGCCGCTTTCGACGTTTCGGAGAATCACCTGACCAAGGTGGTGCACTTCCTGGGCAAGAACGGCTGGCTGGCCACTGTGCGGGGCAAGGGCGGCGGGCTCGAGCTGGGCATGCCGCCCGAGCTGATCGGGGTGGGCAAGGTGGTGCGCCAGACCGAGGGCGTGGGGATGCCGGTCGAATGTTTCAGCGCTCACGGCAGTGATTGTTCGATTGCCAGCATCTGCGACCTGCGGGCCGTCGTCGGCGAAGCCCTGAAGGCGTTCTACGCCGTGCTGGACCGCTACACCCTCGCCGAGCTGGTGCGCAACCGCCATGAGCTGGCCAAGGTGCTTTTCACGGAACAGGTGATGGCGGCGCCGCTATCAAAGAAGGCAGCATGAAGACACTGGAAGATTTTGCGTCGGATGGTCCGGCAGAGGCCAAGGAGCCGTACCCGTACGAAGGCCCCGAATCCCTGCGGCAGCCGATCCTCGATGCGCTGACACGCGTGGTGGACCCGGAAGTCGCGATGAGCATCGTCGATGTCGGGCTGATCTACGGCGTGACCGTGAGCCACGAGAAGGTGCATGTGCTGCTGACGATGACGTCGGCGGCCTGCCCGGTCACCGACGTGATCAAGGAAGAAGTCGAGGGCGAGCTGGACCGGCTGGCGCCGCCGGAGCTGCTGGTGCACGTGGAACTGGTCTGGGACCCGCCATGGACCATCGACCGCATGAGCGAGCGAGCCCGCAAGTTCATGGGCTGGTGATGCCGCACCCCCCGATCCGCGGTGAGCGCGCCCGGTCGTCCGCTGCGGCTATCGCCGCGCGTCCGGTGTTTCTCGTTCTCGTCGCCGTGTCGCTGCTGGCCGGAATCTTCGGCGGTCTGCTGCGAGTCGGCGTGATGCTGCCGGCGACGGCGGATTCCGCCTGGCTGGGGCAGGCCACGCTGGCGCATGCGGCGTTGATGATCGGCGCATTTCTGGGCACGGTCATCGGCCTGGAGCGCGCCGTAGCCGTCAACCTCCGCGCCGCGTTCGCTGCGCCGCTGGCGTCTGGGCTGGGCGGGCTGTGCCTGTTGCTCGGACGGGCCGAGCCGGGAGCCTGGCTGCTGGTCGCGGCTTCGGTCGCGTTCATGGGAGTCAACCTCGTGGTGGTGCGCCGCCAGTGGGCCGGCCACACGCTGCTGTTGCTGGCCGGCGCGCTCGCCTGGGTCGCCGGTAACCTGTTGTTCGCGCTTGGGCAGGGCACAGTCGCCACGCTGCCTTGGTGGTTTGCCTTCCTGATCATGACGATCGCGGCCGAACGGCTCGAAATGACGCGGCTGATGAGGCGCCGTCCGGTCGCGCCCTGGTTGTTGTCGGCTGTGCTGGGCGCCATGGTGCTCGGCGCCGCGCTGTCAGCGGTGTCGGAACGGCTGGGTGGACTCGTCTATGGCGCGTCCCTGGTGCTGCTGGCGCTCTGGCTGGTCACATTCGACATCGCCCGGCGCACCGTGTTCGCGCAGGGCCTGAGCCGCTACATGGCGATCTGCCTGCTCACCGGTTATGTCTGGCTGGCGATCGGCGGCGCGGCGTGGATGGCGACGGCGCTTGGCCTGCCGCTGCGCGATGTGGCGCTGCATGCGCTCGGGCTGGGGTTCATCTTCAGCATGATCATGGGCCACGGGCCGGTCATCCTGCCCGCGATCGCGCGGATCAAGCTGCAGTTCGGCCCGTTCTTCTATGTGCCATTGGTGGCCTTGCATCTGTCGCTCGCGCTGCGGCTGGGCTGGGGCGCGATCGATGCGCAGCAGCGCGCCACCGGCGCCATTTCCAACGGCCTTTCCATCGCCTTGTTCGCCGCTACTGTCGTGGGCGCCGCGGTGGTGTGGCGAATCCGATCGGGCGCCGAGGGCGCCAGAAAGTCTTCCTGATGGCACAGTTCATCGAAATCGAAGAGCCGCGTCAGCGAGCGGGGCAGGGCTTCGCGCTCTGGGCGCTCGGCTTCCGCCCGTTCTACCTGCTGGCCAGCGCATTCGCCGCGATCTCGATCGGCCTGTGGGCGCTGCAGTTCGCCGGCTGGCTCGGCCAGACCTACCTGCAAGGGCCGCTGTGGCATGCCCACGAGATGCTGTTCGGCTTCACCCTGGCGGTGGTGGTGGGGTTTCTCTTCACCGCCGGGCGCAACTGGAGCAACCTGCCCACGCCCACGGGCATGACGCTGGCTGCGCTGGCGGCGCTGTGGGTGGCGGGCCGGATCCTCGTGCTCACGCCCTTTGGCTGGGCGGCGGCGATCGTGAATGCCGCTTTTCCGTTGGCCGCCGCGATCGCGCTGGCGATTCCCTTCGTGAAATCGGGCAACCGCCGCAACTACTTCTTCGTCGCGCTGCTGGTCCTGCTGTCCGCCGCGGCCCTGGCCGTGCACCTGGAGCAGCTGCACGTGCTGCGCTTCCCCGGCTGGGTAGGCATCCAGGTGGGGCTGGACGTGGTGCTCTTCATCGTATCGGTGATGGCCGGGCGCGTCGTTCCGATGTTCACCAATAACGGCGTGCCCGGTGCGAATGCGACTCGCCGCGCGCCACTGGAAAAGCTGGTCCTCGGCTCGGTGCTGGTCCTGCTGGCGGCCGACGTGCTGCAAATACAAGGCGCGCCGTTGGCCGTCCTCGCCGGCGCCTGCGCCGCCGCGCACCTGGCGCGCTGGGTGCTGTGGCAACCCTGGAAGACGCTGCGCGCGCCGCTGGTTTGGGTGCTGCACGCCGCCTACCTCTGGATCCCCGTTCACCTGGTGCTGCGCGCGCTGGCAGCGCAGGGTCTGGTGACGCCTTCGATGGCGACGCATGCGCTGACGGTCGGCGCCATCGGCGGGCTGATCATCGGCATGATGACCCGCACGGCCCGCGGCCATACCGGCCGGCCGCTGAAGGCGGACCGCTACGAAGTGGCCTGCTACGTGATGGTGCTTCTGGCGGCGCTGGTGCGCGTTTTCGCGCCGGTGCTGGCGCCGGAGCATACGGTCAACGCCGTCCTGTGCTCGGCCGTGCTGTGGTCCGGTGCGTTCGGGCTCTATTTCGTGCGCTATTGGCCGATTCTTACCCGCCCGCGCATCGATGGGCGGCCGGGGTAGTGTCCTGTCAGGGACTGTCATCCCGGGCCATTGACGTGCCACAAGGCCGGGCGCGCCGAGCATGCAAAAATAGCAATTCCGATGCTCGGTTTTCTTCCTCCCTTCCTGCGGGGCTCGATCGCGCTCTTGCTGCTGGTGCTCAACACGCTGTTCTGGTGCGTGCTGCTGCTCCTGTTCGCGCTGGTGAAGCTGGTGTTGCCGTTCCAGCCGGTGCGGGTTCGCATCGATCCCGTCCTCAATGGCATCGCCACCTGCTGGATCGGATGCAACAGCGGCTGGATGCGGCTGACGCAGCCAACGCGATGGGACGTCCAGGGCATCGCGGACCTGCGCTATGAAGGCTGGTACCTGGTGAACTGCAATCACCAATCCTGGGCCGACATCTTCGTGCTGCAGCACCTCCTGAACCGCCGCGTCCCGATGCTGAAGTTCTTCCTCAAGCAGCAACTGATTTATGTGCCGGTGATCGGGCTGGCCTGGTGGGCGCTCGATTTTCCATTCATGCAGCGCCATGGCAAGGCCGAGCTGCGCGAGCGTCCGGAGCGGCGGCTGGAGGACGCGCAAGCGACGCGGCGCGCCTGCGAGAAGTTCGCGCTGGTGCCCACTAGCGTGATGAACTTTGCCGAGGGCACCCGCTTCACGCCCGGCAAGCACCGGGCGCAGGGCTCGCCCTATCGTCATTTGCTCAAGCCCAAGGCCGGCGCGCTGGCCATGGCCCTGAACGCCATGGGCGGCAAGTTCAATTCGCTGATCGACGCGACCATCGTGTACCCCGCCGGCATCCCGACCTTCTGGCAGTTCCTCTGCGGTCAGGTTCCCAGCGTGGCGGTACGGGTGCGCGAACTGCCGATCCCGACCGATTTCTGCACTGCGGACTATGGCCAGGACCCGGCTTTCCGGATGCAGTTCCAGAAATGGCTGGGGACGCTGTGGGAAGAAAAGGACCGGCTGATAGACGCGCTGAATCCATCGTTCGCGCCCGGCCGCGGCACAACCTGAGGAATGGCCGTGGACGACATTCGCGCCGCATTCTGGGAATCTTTCCGGTACCTGTTTCCGCCCCATGCGAAGGCCGTGCAGACAGGCTCGGGCAACCTCATGATCAGCTGGGCGTTGCAAGGCGATCCCTATGCCCGTTTCGCCCACGCGACACCGATCGCGATCCGGTTCGAGGAAGAACTGATCCAGACGATGCGCGCGGCGGACCCCCAACAGCGCCTGGGCATCGCCAAGCGGCATGAAGGCGTCGTCAAGGCCGGAATGGTCGGGTACGACCCCTACACCGCGGTGCCCAAGGCGCGCGTGATCGTGCTGGGGTGAAGCACGGCGGCCTGGCGTGACGCCGCCCGCGATTTCCCGGGAGGCACGATGTAGTCAAGCCTAGTAGGATGGGGCCCCGCACCAGCAGGTGAGGAGAAAGCCATGGCCCCTCTTGCCTTCCGACACGCTTTCACGATCGTCTCGACGGCGGCGCTTTGCGCCTGCGGCGCGCCCGCGATGCGCGGCGCACCACCCGACATCGACTCGCTCACGGCCACCGAGGCCGCGGCGCGCCTCTGCGGCGGCACACTGTCCAGCGAGGCATTGACGCAGGCCTACCTGGCACGCGCGAAGTCGCGGCCCGAACTCAACGCGTTCGTCACGCTCGACGAGGCCGGCGCCTTGAAGGCCGCTCGCGAAGCCGACCAGAAGCGCGCCGCCGGCGGCCGTTGCCTGCCGCTGCAAGGCCTGCCGATCGTCGTGAAGGACAACATCCAGACGCGCGGCCTGCCGACGACGGCGGGCACGCCGGCCTTGAAGAATGCGGTCGCCGCCGCCGATGCGCCGGTGATGAAGAAGCTGCGCGACGCCGGCGCCGTGCTGCTGGGCAAGACCAACATGCATGAGCTGGCCTTTGGCATCTCGGGCTACAACCCGGCCTACAACACCGGAGCGAACCCGGGCGTGCGCAACGCTTACGACTCGACCCGGATGGCGGGCGGATCGTCTTCGGGCACGGCTGCCGCGCTAGGCGCGCGCATGGCGCCCGCGGGCCTGGGCACCGACACCGGCGGCTCGGTGCGCATTCCGTGCGCGCTCAACGGCTGCGCATCGCTGCGCCCGACCGTGGGCCGCTACCCGCAGGCCGGCATCGTGCCGATCTCGCACACGCGCGACACGGCCGGGCCGATGGCTCTGTCGATGGCGGACGTGGAACTGCTGGACCGCGTGATCACCGATACGCCCGCCGTCACGCCGATCGACCTGAAGACCGTGCGGCTGGGCATGGTACCGAGCATGCTGGACAACCTGGACGCCGACACCCGCGACGCTTTTGAAAAGGCCATGGGCAAACTCAAGGCAGCCGGCGTCACCGTGGCGGACCTCGCCATGCCGCAGCTGAAGGAGCTCAACGGCAAGGTCAGTTTTCCGGTCGCCTTTTACGAGGCGTATGACGACCTGGTGGCCTACCTGGCCAGCTACGCAGGCAACGTCAGCATCGCTCAGGTAGCCGAGGGGATCGTCAGTCCGGACGTGAAGGGCGCCTACCAGGGGCTGGTGCTTCCGCGCAAATTGCCTGCCGGCCCCAGCAGCGTGATCGACTCCGCTCCGATCTATCGCGCCGCGATCACGGTGGACCGTCCCGCGTTGATCAGGCTGTATGCCACCACCTTCGCGAACCGGCAACTCGATGCGCTGGTGTTCCCCACCGTGCCTCACGTCGCGCCGCCGGCGACGCGCGAATCGAGCAGCCTGGAGAATTTCCTGCTGTTCATCCAGAACACCGACCCCGGCAGCAATGCCGGCGTGCCGGGCATCCAATTGCCGATGGGTTTCGGCGCCTCGACCCGGATGCCGGTCGGGATGGAACTCGACGGACCGGCGGGCAGCGACCGGCGGTTGATCGCGATCGGGATGGCGATCGAAAGCGTGCTGGGTCGCCTGGCTCCGGCGCGATAGGGCCACAGGCCCTTGTGGACTCATGACCTGGTCGATCATTGCGCGTGACGCATCGGGGGCGTTCGGCGTTGCCATCGCCAGCAGGTTCTTCGCGGTGGGCGCCCTGTGCCCGCATGCGCGCAGCGGCGTCGGCGCGGTGGCGACCCAGGCCCTGGTCAACCCGCTCTATGCAGCGCCGGCGCTGGACGGCCTGGCCCGGGGTCTCGCCCCGGCGCAGATCATCGAGCGGCTCACGGCGGCCGACGCAGGCCGCGACCAGCGGCAGCTGCACCTGATCGGCACCGACGGCAAGAGCGCGGCCTACACCGGCGCATCGTGTGTCGAGTGGTGCGGGCACCTGGCGGGCGACGGCTTCTCCGTGGCCGGCAACATGCTGGCCGGGCCCCAGGTGATCAGGGAAACCGCCGCGGCTTACCAGGCCGGCTTCGAGTTGCCGTTCGCCGAGCGCCTGGTCGCGGCGCTGGCTGCCGGGGACGCCGCTGGCGGCGACAAGCGCGGCAAGCAGGCGGCGGCGCTGCTCGTCTATACGACCGAAGACTATGCTGCCCTGGACATTCGCGTCGACGATCATCCCGAGCCGATCCAGGAGCTGCAGCGGCTCTTCGAAAAGAGCCACGATCGCTACCAGCCGTTCACCGCCTGCCTGCCGTCCCGCGCCCGTCCGGCCGGCATCACCGACCGCGCCGTGATCGAGGCCGAGATCGAGCGGTTCCAGGCCCAACGTGGGTCCGCACGATGACGGCACTGCTCGAAGTGAGCGGCCTGCGCACCAGTTTCCGGCTGGAGGGCGGCGGCGAATTCGACGCGGTGGAAGGCATCAGTTTTTCGATCGAGCCGGGGCGCACGCTCGGCATCGTGGGCGAATCGGGCTGCGGCAAGAGCGTGACCTCGCTGTCGATCATGGGGCTGCTGCCGAAGGGGCAGGGACGCATCAGCGGCGGCACGGTCCGCTTCGAGGGCAAGGACCTCGCGACCTTCACGCCGGAGCAAATGCGCGGCTTGCGCGGCAACCGCATGGCGATGATCTTCCAGGAGCCGATGACGTCGCTGAATCCGGCCTTCACCATCGGCGACCAGTTGATCGAAGGCATCCGGGTGCACCGCGACCTGAGCGCGCAGGACGCGCGCGCCCACGCGATCGAGATGCTGCGGCGCGTACGCATCCCCTCGCCGGAGCGGCGCATCGACGAGTACCCGCACAAATTGTCCGGCGGCATGCGCCAGCGGGTGATGATCGCCATGGCGCTCGCGTGCGAGCCGAGGCTGCTGATCGCCGACGAACCCACCACGGCGCTGGACGTCACCATCCAGGCCCAGGTGCTCGACCTGATGCGCACGCTGCGCGAGGAGACCGGCACGGCGATCATCCTCATCACGCACGATCTGGGCGTGGTGGCGGAGCTGGCTGATGAAGTCGCTGTCATGTATTCGGGCCTGATCGTCGAGCGCGCTCCCGTGGCTCGCCTGTTCGACCATCCGCAGCATCCGTACACGATCGGCCTGCTCGGATCGATCCCCAGCCTGCATCTGCAGCAGGAGCGCCTGCATGCCATCGACGGCCAGGTGCCCACGCCGATGACGCAAGTGAAGGGCTGCCGCTTCGCGCCGCGCTGCCCGTTCGCCGTCGACAAATGCCGTGAAGAGGCGCCGCCGTTGATCGACATGGGCGAGGGCCAGCAGGCGGCCTGTTGGCGCGCCCCGCTGGAAGAAATCCTGCCCCCACCCCAGCCCATCGCCGGCAGGGGAGGGAATTCTTCCGCCAGGGAGTTCGCGCTGTGACCGCACTGCTGCGCGCAGAAAACCTGGTCAAGCACTTCCCGCTGCGCCGGCACATGTTCGCCCGCCAGAGCGCGGTGGTCCACGCGGTGGACGGCGTCAATTTCGAGCTGCGCGCCGGCGAGACGATGGCGCTGGTCGGCGAATCCGGCTGCGGCAAATCCACCGTCGGCCGGCTGGTGCTGCGCCTGCTGGACGCCACCTCGGGCAAGGTCTGGTTTCGCGGCGAGGACCTGATGGCGCTGTCCCCGCAGGCCTTGCGCGCGAAGCGCCGCGAGCTGCAGATGATCTTCCAGGACCCGTATTCGTCGCTCAATCCGCGCATGACCGTGGAACAGACGCTGGTCGAGCCGCTGGGGCTGCATGGGCTCGCGGTCGGCCGCCGGCGCGAGCGGGCGGCGCAGTTGCTGGACATCGTCGGGCTCGCGCCCCAGTACCTTCAGCGCTATCCGCACGAGTTCTCGGGCGGGCAGCGCCAGCGTATCGGGATCGCCCGCGCGCTGGCGGTGGAACCGCAGCTGATCGTGTGCGACGAGCCGGTGTCGGCGCTGGACGTCTCGATCCAGGCGCAGATCGTCAACCTGCTGCAGGACCTGCAGCGCAGCCTGGGCCTGGCCTATGTGTTCATCGCGCACGACCTGGCGGTGGTCAAGCACATTGCGTCGCATGTGGCAGTGATGTACCTGGGGCACATTGTCGAATACGCCGGCAAGGCGAGCCTGTTCGCCAGTCCCAGGCATCCCTACACCCAGGCATTGCTGTCGGCGATACCGGTGCCGCAGCCGGGCCTGCGGCGCGAGCGCGTGCTGGTTCAGGGCGACGTGCCCAACCCGATCGCTCCACCCTCGGGCTGCCGCTTCCGTACCCGCTGCCCCTATGCGCGCGAGCGCTGCACGCAGGAAGTGCCGGCCTTGCGCGAGCTTGCCGGCCACTCGGTGGCCTGCCACTTCTGGGAAGAGATCGCCGCGCCGGCCGGCGTGACGGCCAGCGGCGCGGCGGTGAACGAGCGGCTGGTTCGGCTGCAGGCGGCGTTTCGTGCGGCGGCTGCGCCGCCGCCCTCCGCCGCAGGCGGCGCGAGTTGACGATCCCCCACCCCAGCCCTCCCCCCGAGGGGGAGGGAGCAGGGAAGTTGAAAAGGCTTGACAACGTTTGATGGAAAGGAAGGACGCGATGGACAAGAAACTCGTGATATTGGGGCTGGCGTTCGCCGCGTCGGCAGCATCGGCCCAGACCCTTCGGATCGGCCTGGCCGAGGACCCGGACGTGCTCGACCCATCGCTGGCGCGCACCTTCGTCGGCCGCATTGTCTTCGCGTCGCTGTGCGACAAGCTGGTCGACATCGACGAGAAGCTCAACATCGTGCCGCAACTGGCGACTTCCTGGCAGTGGTCGGCGGACAACAAGGCGCTGACCATGAAGTTGCGTCCCGGCGTGACCTTCCACGACGGCGAGAAGTTCGATGCCGCCGCGGTCAAGTTCAACATCGAGCGCCACAAGAACATCGCCGGCTCGAACCGGCGCGGCGAATTGCTGCCGGTCGCCACGGTCGACGTGGTCGACGACATGACCGTGCGCCTGAACCTCAGTGCGCCGTTCTCCCCGCTGCTCTCGGTGCTGGCCGACCGCGCCGGGATGATGGTGTCGCCCAAGGCGGCGCAGGCCAACCCTACCAACTTCGGCAGCAAGCCCGTCTGCTCCGGGCCCTTCAAGTTCGTCGAGCGCATCGCGCAGGACCGCATCACGCTGGAGCGCTTCCCGAACTATTGGGACAAGGCCAACATCCACTTCGACAAGATTACCTTCCAGCCGATCATCGACGCCACGGTGCGCCTGGCGAATCTGCGGTCCGGCCAGCTCGACTTCATCGAGCGCGTCGCGCCGGCCGATATAGCTTCAATCAAGAAGGAGAACAAGTTCGCGGTTGCGCGCATCACCGAGCTGGGCTACCAGGGCATCACCATCAACACCGGCAAGAGCGAGCTGGCGCAGAAGAATCCACTGGGCAAGGACCCGCGCGTGCGTGAGGCCTTCGAGCTGTCGCTGGACCGCGCCGGCATCGTGAAGGTTGCGATGGACGGCGAAGCCGCGGTTGGCAACCAATGGGTGCCGCCGAGCAACACGTTCTATGCGCGCAACGTGCCGGTCCCCAAGCGTGACCTGGCGCGCGCCAAGGCGCTGCTGAAAGAAGCGGGCGTGCCCAACCCGTCATTCACGCTGATGGCGCCGACCACGTCCGATGCGCAGAGGGTGGCGCAAGTGGTCCAGGCGATGGCCAAGGAGGCGGGCATCGACGTGAAGATCCAGGCGACCGAGTTCGCAACCTCGCTCAATATGGCTGACAAGGGCCAGTACGAAGCTTATGCGCTGGCCTGGAGCGGCCGGGCCGACCCGGACGGCAACCTGTTCAGCTTTCACGGCTGCAAGCAGCCGCTGAACTACAGCGGCGAATGCCGTGCCAATTGGGACGACCTGCTCAATCGCTCGCGCAGCACGCTCGACCCGGCCGAGCGCATCAAGATCTTTGCGACGCTGGCGGCCGAGATAACCAAGGAGCGGCCGGTCATCTACCTGTTCCACCGCAACTGGCTGTGGGCCTTCAACAAGAAGCTGACCGGCATGCGCACCGTCCCGGATGGCCTGGTGCGCGTCCAGGGCCTGAAGATGTAGCAGGCGAACTCGATCCGAACGCGCGATGTCCCGCTACCTGCTCAACCGCCTCGCCGCGATCATCCCGAC
>Ga0134124_10004461_pt1 | contig 11235 bp, 11 predicted proteins | sample KB304_FD_96880 | JGI IMG/M metagenome (GOLD analysis project Ga0134124, IMG submission 96880) | Terrestrial soil microbial communities without Nitrogen fertilizer from Kellogg Biological Station, Michigan, USA - KB3-0-4 | ecosystem: Environmental > Terrestrial > Soil > Unclassified ... | reverse complement strand
GCTTTTTGAATCGCATCGGCGCGCCGGTTGTCTCGCATGTCACGCAGCTGGGCGATACACCCCACCTGGACAAGCTGATCGGGCCGGTGAAGGTGCTGCTGGATGCCTATGCCGAAGGCAAGATCAGCGCGGTCTACTTGAGCTACACGCGCTTCATCAACACGATGAAGCAGGAGCCGGTGATCGAACAGTTACTGCCCCTTTCGGCTCTCAAGGCCGACGAGGGCCAGCACGGCTGGGACTACATCTACGAGCCCGACGCGCAGAGCGTGATCGACGAACTGCTGGTGCGCTACGTCGAGGCGCTGGTGTACCAGGCCGTGGCCGAGAACATGGCGTCCGAGCAGTCCGCCCGGATGGTGGCGATGAAATCCGCCACCGACAACGCCGGCAACGTGATCGCCGAACTCACATTGATCTACAACAAGACGCGCCAGGCTGCGATCACGAAAGAGCTTTCGGAAATCGTGGCGGGTGCCGCGGCCGTCTGACGCCGCGCACCGACAACGTTCATTTTTATTGGAGCAACCTAAAGATGGCTCAAGCGAATCCCCAAACCAACGGCAACGTTCAGGGAAAGATTGTTCAATGCATCGGCGCCGTGGTGGACGTGGAGTTCCCGCGCGACAAGATGCCGAAGGTGTATGACGCGCTGAAAATGGAAGGCACGGCCCTCACGCTGGAAGTACAGCAGCAGCTCGGGGACGGCATCGTGCGCACCATTGCGCTGGGCTCGTCGGACGGCCTGCGCCGCGGCAACATGGTCTACAACACGGATGCCTCGATCACGGTGCCGGTGGGCAAGGCCACCCTGGGCCGCATCATGGACGTGCTGGGCAACCCGATCGACGAGCGCGGCCCGGTCGACACCACCCTGATGGCCTCGATCCACCGCAAGGCGCCCACGTACGACGAGCTGTCACCGTCCCAGGAATTGCTGGAAACCGGCATCAAGGTGATCGACCTGATCTGCCCGTTCGCCAAGGGCGGCAAGGTGGGCCTGTTCGGAGGCGCGGGCGTGGGCAAGACCGTGAACATGATGGAGCTGATCAACAACATCGCCAAGGCGCACTCGGGCCTGTCCGTGTTCGCCGGCGTGGGCGAGCGCACCCGCGAGGGCAACGACTTCTATCACGAGATGATGGAGTCGGGCGTTGTCAACAGCGACAACCTGGGCGAGTCGAAAGTGTCCATGGTGTATGGGCAGATGAATGAGCCCCCGGGCAACCGCCTGCGCGTGGGCTTGACCGGCCTCACCATCGCCGAATCGTTCCGCGACGAAGGCCGCGACGTGCTGTTCTTCGTCGACAACATCTACCGCTTCACGCTGGCCGGCACCGAAGTGTCCGCGCTGCTGGGCCGCATGCCTTCCGCCGTGGGCTACCAGCCGACGCTGGCCGAGGAAATGGGGCGCCTGCAGGAGCGCATTACCTCCACCAAGGTGGGGTCCATCACCTCGATCCAGGCCGTCTACGTGCCGGCGGACGACCTCACGGATCCGTCGCCCGCCACCACCTTCGCCCACCTGGATGCGACCGTCGTGCTCAGCCGCGACATCGCATCGCTGGGCATCTACCCGGCGGTGGACCCGCTGGACTCCACCAGCCGCCAGGTCGACCCCAACGTCGTCGGCGAGGATCACTACAACACGACGCGCGCGGTGCAGGGCACGCTGCAGCGCTACAAGGAACTGCGCGACATCATCGCCATTCTGGGCATGGACGAGCTCTCGCCCGAAGACAAGCTGGCCGTGGCGCGTGCGCGCAAGATCCAGCGCTTCCTGTCGCAGCCGTTCCACGTGGCCGAAGTGTTCACCGGCACCGCCGGCAAGTACGTGCCCCTGGCTGAAACCATCCGCGGCTTCAAGATGATCGTGAACGGCGAGTGCGACCACCTGCCCGAGCAGGCGTTCTACATGGTCGGCGGCATCGACGAGGCGTTCGAGAAAGCCAAGAAAGTCTGATTGCGGGACAGATCTTCAGCTCTGTCCCCAACTGAATAAACCTCTATGAACACCATTCATGTCGACGTCGTCAGCGCCGAGGAGTCGATCTTCTCGGGCGAGGCCCGTTTCGTGGCCCTGCCAGGCGAGGCCGGCGAACTGGGCATCTACCCGCGCCACACGCCGCTGATCACGCGCATCAAGCCCGGTTCGGTGCGCATCGAGAAGGCCGACGGCAGCGAGGAATTCGTCTTCGTCGCCGGCGGCGTGCTCGAAGTGCAGCCCAACTGCGTCACCGTGCTGTCCGACACGGCCATCCGCGGCAAGGACCTCGATGAGGAAAAAGCCAACGAAGCCAGGGCGGCCGCCGAAGAGGCGCTGAAGAACGCCAAGAGCGACATCGACTTGGCAAAAGCGCAGTCCGAACTCGCCGTCATGGCCGCGCAGATCGCGGCGTTGCGAAAATACCGACAAAAAAAGTAATAGTTGCTGGTCGCTATCCGAGCGGAGTCCGAAACGAACCTGTGCGTTGCGTAACAATTTACAATACCGGCATGGGACAGGCATCGAGCCCTGTCCGTACTGAGTAGAAGGCGGGACGGAGCGGAAACAGGCAATCAATAAGACGAAGCAAGCGGCCCTCGCCGCACCTGCGGGCAACCGCTCTCGAACCCCTGCGTACAAGCGCAGGGGTTTTTCTTTGTGCCAGGAGCCGGCGCAGGCCCGTTTCTCTGCCGCGCAGGTTCCTACCCGGCCGGATCGGGCGGCGCGCGAAATCCGCCGACCACGCCGTCGACCGCCCGTGCCGTGGCAAGCAGCTCCTCGTCGCGCCAGCGCGCGCCCACCAGCTGCACACCAACGGGCAGGCCGTCGGCGGCCAAGCCGGCTGGCAGCACCACCGCAGGCGTGCCAAGCAGGTTGAACGGGAACAGGTAGTGGTCGGCGAAGCGCGAGTCCACGCTCTCGCCATCCAGCATGAACGGCATGCGCGGGGCCGAATGCACGAACGCGTTGGTGATGACCGCCGGGCACAGGAAAGCGTCGAAGCGCTGCGACAGCGTGCGATCGATCGCCTGCAGCAATGCGTCGCGCCGGTGTTGCACGCCGATCCATGCGGCCAGTCCGCCCGGTGCGCCGGGCGGCGGCTTGACCGGCAGGCTTACGCCCGCCACTTCCGTCATCGCCGCTGAGGCGAGCGCGAAATAGTCGCTCCACACCGCCATCAGCTCGTCGCGGCTGAACCCCGGATCACCCTCTTCGACCTGCGCCCCGGCATCGGCCAGGCACCGCGCGACCCGCTCCACTGCCGCGCGGACGGCGCGCGCGGTCGGCACGCCCGGCCAGGCACTGCGCCAGACGATGCGCAATTGCGCGACTTCGCGCTGCGGCACCGCGCGCCAAGGCAGCGGCGGCACCTCGGTGTCCAGGCCGTCGGGGCCGGCCAGCAGCGGCATCAGCAGCGCCAGGTCATCGACGCTGCGCGCCAGCGGGCCGTAAGCGCAAAGTTGGCGATCCATCCGTGGTGCGCCCGGCGGCGGGGGAACGTGGCCGGTTCCCGGGACCCGGTTGGACGTCGGCTTGAACCCGTACACCCCGCAGAAGTGCGCCGGGATCCGGATCGAGCCGCTCAGGTCGCTGCCGACATCGAACGGCACCAGACCGGCCGCCACCGCCGCCGCGCCGCCGCCACTGGAGCCGCCGGTGGTGCGCTCGAGGTCCCAGGGATTGTTGCTGCGCCCGAAGATCTCGTTGTTCGTCTGCAAGCTCATCGCGAGCGGCGGAACGTTGGTCTTGCCAAGGAGGATCGCACCGGCCGCCTTCAGCCGCGCGGCGACGGTGCTGTCGGTTTGCGGCACATGGGCGGCCAGCGGCGGGTAGCCGGCCGTGGTGCGCAGGCCCGCCGTCTCGAAGCAGTCCTTCAGCGTGAACGGCACGCCGTGCAGCGGCCCGCAGGGCCGGCCGCGCGCCAGCGCCGCGTCGGCCGCGCTGGCGCGTTCGAGCGCACCCTCTGCGTCGAGGGTGACGACCGCATTGAGCCCCGGGTTGCGCCGTTCGATCCGCGCGAGCAGCGCTTGAACGAGCTCGAGCGCCGAACACTCGCGCGACCTGATGGCGTGCGCGAGTTGCGCCGCGGTGTCACTGATCGCCGTTGTCAATGGCGTGGTCCTTGCGGTGAACGGTGCTATCGCGCGCGTTGCAGCGCCGCACGCCCGGCGCAACGCTTGAGCCAAGCCGCCACGCGCGGATGCGTGTCGAGCTTGACTCCGAACGCAGTGCCGAGCAGGAGCCAGCTCGCAGTCGCGATATCCACGAGCGTGAAGTTGGCCAGCAGGTGCTCGCGCGTTTCCAGCCGGGCTTCGACCGCATCGAGGCAGCGGTTGAATTGCGCGAAGCTGTACTCGGCGGCCGCCCGGCTGCGGTCCTGCGGCTTGTACGAAAAGGGCGTATCCATCCCGTGGTACATGCTCTGCATCATGTACGGCCCCAGTTCGGCCATCGACCAGAAGGTCCAGCTCAAGGCATCGGCACGCGCTTGCGCCGTCCCGCCGGGCCACAATCCCTGGTCGATGCCGTACTTGTCGCCCAGGTGCAGCAGGATCGCGCCGGATTCGAAGAAGCTCAGATCGCCATCCAGCAGCGCCGGCACCTTGCCGTGCGGATTGATCGCCAGATATTCGGGCGTGCGGTGCTCGCTCTTCGCGGCGTCGATCTGGACGTACTCGTAGGCAAGGCCAAGTTCTTCGAGAGCCCAGGCGACGCGGGTGCCTGAGCTGCGCGGCCAGGAGTAAAGCTTGATCGCCATCTTCGCGACTCCTTGGGGAGGACGGACAGGCAGCGTACACCCGAAGGCCGCCCCGTGCCTAGCGTCAGGTCCGCTTGCAGCGGGCCGTGGCTATCCCAGCATCGGCTCGTCCGGCAGCTCGTTCGGATTAGCCTCGTCGCTGCCCAGCGGGAAATGCACGGCCAGCAGCGCAGAGACTTCGTCCACAGCTCGCGTCAGGCCGTCTTCGAAGCGGCCGGCGCGGAACGCCGAGCTCATCCGATCGACCATCGCCTGCCAATCCTGCGCTGCAACCTTGCTGCTCAGGCCACGATCGGCCACGATCTCGATCGCGCGCTCGGCCAGCAGCAGGTAGATGAGAACGCCATTGTTGTGTTCGGTATCCCAGACACGCAGCTTGCCGAACATCGCGATCGCGCGTTCGCGCGGTGCCGCATCGCGCCACAGATAGCTCATCGGCAGGCTCGCTTCGACATAGATGCGCACTTCGCCGCTGTGCCGTTGCTCGCTCGCCGCGACGCTGCGTGCCAGCCGCGCAGCGACGTCCGGCGGGATGGCCTTGCGCGTGTCCGACACGTCCAGCCAGCGGTGCTTGAGCATGCGCCGCAAGGTGCGGCCCCAGTTTCCTTGCTGCGCCATCACCAGTCCCCCGACGCGCCGCCGCCGCCAAAGTCGCCGCCTCCGCCCGAGCCGCCCCAACCGCCGCCGCCACCACTGCCGCCGCTCCAGCCGCCACCTCCGCCGCCGATCCAGGGTCCGCCGCCCCAGCCACCGCGCCGTGGACTGCCCATGCCCGCAACGCCGCCGGACAGCATGGCAAAAAGCAGCGCGACGAACGCCGCGATGGCCGCGATCACGATGCTGGAGGTGACCAGCAAGGCGATGGTGCCGGCGCCGGCACCCGTGACGAACGCGCCGAGCTTGCGTCCCAGGACAGCGCTCAGGACGCGCGCCACCACTGGCACGCCGATGAAAAGGATGATTGCGAGGTTGATCCAGTCGAACCCCCCGGCGCCGCCGCCGGGCTGCTGTGGCTGCTTGGGCGCCGGTAATGCCTCGCCGCTCACGCGCGCCATGATCTGGTCGGATGCGGCATGCAGCCCGGCGCCAAAGTCGCCCTTGCGGAAATTGGGCGTGATCGCCTCGTCGATGATGTGCTTGGCGGCCAGGTCGGGAATGGCCCCTTCCAGCGTCTTGGCTACTTCAATGCGCACCTTGCGATCGTCCTTCGCCACCACCAGCAGCACGCCGTCGCCGATGCCCTTGCGTCCGATCTTCCAGTCGTTGCCGACCCGGTTCGCGTAGCTGGCGATGTCCTCGGGCTGGGTCGTCGCCACCATCAGGAAAGCGATCTGCGTACCTTTGGTCTGCTCGAAGGCAGCGAGCTTGTCCTCCAGGCCCTTGAGCTGGATCGCGTCGAGCGTGCCGGTCTGGTCGATGACATGCGCTGTCAGCGCTGGCACGGGCTGCAGGTTCTGCGCCAACGCGCAGACCGCGAACAATGCCAGCAGGAACCCCAGCAAGCGCTTCATGCGCTATTCGGGGGCCACCGGATCCGGCTTTGCCGGGCCGCAGGCCGCTTCGGGCGGAGTCATTTCTTGCCGAAATCCACCTGGGGCGGGGTGGAGATCTGGGCTTCGTTCTGCACGGTGAAGTTCGGCTTGGGCTGGTAATGGAACACCATTGCCGTCAGGTTGGTCGGGAAGCTGCGCGACAGCACGTTGTACTCCTGCACCGCCTGGATGTAGCGGTTGCGCGCCACGGTGATGCGGTTTTCCGTGCCTTCGAGCTGCACCCGCAGCTCGCGGAAGCTCTGGTTCGCCTTCAGATCGGGGTAGCGCTCGCTCACGGCCAGCAGCCGGCTGAGCGCGCTGGACAGTTCTCCCTGCGCCTGCTGGAACTTCTGGAAGGCCTCAGGATTGTTCAGCGTTTCGGGCGTCACCTGGACCGAGGTTGCCTTGGCCCGCGCCTCGACCACTTTGGTCAGCGTTTCCTGCTCGAAATTGGCTTCGCCCTTGACGGTCGCCACCAGGTTGGGCACCAGGTCTGCCCGCCGCTGGTATTGGTTGAGCACTTCGCTCCAGGCGGATTTGGTCTGCTCGTCCAGCTTCTGGAAATCGTTGTAGCCGCAGCCGGTGAGCGACACCGCCGCGAGGATCATGAGGAGCCAGCGTTTCATGTTGTTGTTCCTTCGATGGTTGAGGCAACGGTAGCATAGATGGGATGCGCTCCGGCCCGATTCAAGTGCTGCAGGCGGCCCAGCGGACAGATTCGATGCAGCGCAAACCGCGCCTGGTCATCGCCGGCGCCACGGGCGCGCTGGGCAACGAAGTGCTGCGCCGCCTGGTCGGCCTGCAGCAGTTCGAAAGCACGTGGGTGCTTTCCCGCGAGCCGATCACCCCGGCGCTGCGGGGCGTCGCGACGACGCTGGTGGCATCCGACTCGCCCGCCGACTGGCCGCCTGCGCGCGCCGAAACGGGCGTTATCCTGTTCGATCCACCGCGCCTGTTCTATCAGCGTGAACGGGCGCTGTGGACACCGCGGCCCGAGCAATTGCCCGAGCTGGCGCGCTGGATGCGCCGCAGCGGACTTACTACGGTGGCGATCGTCCTGCCGCACGCGCACGGCCGGCTGCCCGAAGCACTCAAGCGCGGTCTGGCCAGCCTGGACGAACAGGCCGTCGCCGCGCTCGGCTTCGAGCGATTGCTGCTCATCCGATCGGCGCAGAAACCCGGCGCCGTGGCGTCGTCGGCGTTCCTGCCGCGTGTGGCGCACTGGATGCTGTCGATTGCCAGGTACATGGTCCCCAGCAGCGAGCAGCCGGTGCGGGCGGCGAAGGTGGCCGAGCTGCTGGCCGTGGCGCTGCGGCTGGCTCCGCCCGGCATCCACGTCGCCGCGCCCGAGCTGGTGTGGCGCGCCGCCCAAGGCGACCTGCGCGCGGTTGCCGGTCAGTGGCTGCAGCGCTGAATCCGGCAAAATCGCGGCAAGACCATGCGCAAGACCAAGATCCAGGCCGCCAATCTTGAAGGCAATGCCGACGATGTCGAAGCCGCGTTCTACGACGCACTGCAAACCGGCGACATCGACCGGGTGATGGCCTGCTGGGCCGACGAGGACGACATCGTCTGCATTCATCCGGGCGGCCCGCGCGCCATCGGAGCCGCCGCGATCCGTGCGACCTTCGAAACCATGTTCACCAACGGCAGCATCCGCGCGTGGCCGGAGCGCGCGCGCAAGCTGCAAGCGGTGGCCAGCGCGGTCCATAACGTGCTGGAACGGGTCGAGGTGATGACGGCCCAGGGGCCGGGCCACGCCTGGGTGATCGCCACCAACGTGTACTACAAGACGCCGCAAGGCTGGCGCCTGGTGGCACACCACGCCAGCCCGGGAACCCGCAGCGAAGTGCAGGAGGTTTCGGGCAATCCGCAGGTGCTGCATTGAACTACACGGCGCCCTGGTGGCTGCCGGGCGGCAACCTGCAGACGATCTGGCCCGCGCTTTATGCGCGCCGCGGCTTCGGCGAGCGCGCCGCATACCGCCGCGAGCGCTGGACCACTCCCGACGGCGACTTCCTGGACGTCGACTGGCTCTCTGCGCAAGCCCCCGAAGAAGACGGCCTCGCCTGGCAGCGGCCCGCGCCGCGCTCCTCGCCGGCCCCCGATACCCGGCCGCTGCTGGTCCTGTTCCACGGGCTGGAGGGATCTTCGCGCAGCCACTATGCGGAGGCTTTCGCCGACTTCGCGCAGGCACGCGGCATGGCCTACGCCGTACCGCATTTCCGCGGCTGCAGCGGTGAGCTCAATCACGCGCCGCGCGCCTACCATTCAGGCGACCACGAGGAAATCGGCTGGATCCTGGCCCGGCTGCGCGCGCGGCACGGCGGGCCGGTCATCGCGGCGGGTGTGTCGCTGGGCGGAAATGCATTGATGCGATGGGCCGCCGAGGCCGGCGACGAGGCCGCCCGGACCGTGAGCGCCGTGGCCGCGGTGTGTTCGCCGGTCGATCTCGCCGCCGGCTCGGTGGCGATCGGGCGCGGCTTCAATCGGCTGGTCTACACCGCCATGTTCCTGCGCAGCATGAAGCCCAAGGCGTTGGCCAAGCTGATTCAGCATCCAGGCCTTTTCGATGGCGAGCGGCTGATGGCGGCGCGCAACCTCTATGAATTCGACGACATCTTCACGGCGCCGGTGCACGGGTTTCGCAACGCCGACGATTACTACGCCCGCGCCTCGGCCAAGCCGCACCTGCACCGCATCCGCATCCCGGCGCTGGTGCTCAACGCCTTGAACGATCCGTTCGTCCCGGCGAACAGCCTGCCGGCGCCCGGCGAGGTCGGGCCGCATGTCACGTTGTGGCGGCCGGCCGAAGGCGGGCATGTCGGTTTCCCCTGCGGCCGCATCCCGGCGCACGTGAGAAGAATGCCCGACGAGGTGGGCGGCTGGCTGCTGCGGGCAATTTCCTAATGGCCGCCGCCGGCCGCTCTGCCTGCACAATCGGAAAAATGGACATCAACCCTTTGGACACCGTGGAAGCCGAACAGGAAACGCCGGCCCGGCCATCGCGCCTGAACGCGGCGGTCGCTGTTTCGGTCGCTCTGCTCAGCACCCTGATGGGCATTTGCAAGGTCAAGGACGACAACATCGTGCAAGCCATGCAGCAAGCCCAGGCCGACAAGGTGGATCACTGGGCGTTCTACCAGGCGCGCAACCTGCGCGAAGAGGTGGCGAAATCCACGCTGGTGCAGTTGCGGCTGCAAGCTGCCGAGCGGCCCGCCGACCAGCGGGCCGGCTACGAGCAGGCGATCGCGCAGTACCAGAAGCTGGCGGAGGATCAGGCGCAGAAAAAGGAGGAGCTGCGCCAGCAGGCCTTGGCCGACCAGAACACCTATGACGCGCTGAATTACCGGGACGACCAGTTCGATCTGGCCGACGCGGCCATCGCGATATCGATCGCCCTGCTGGCCGTGGCCTCGCTCACGCAGCTGTGGTGGTTGTTCGGGCTGGCCATGGTGCCCGCGGTGTTCGGTGCCGTCATGGGCATCGCCGGGCTGGCCGCGTTGAAGCTGCACCCGGGATTTCTGGCGCAATTGCTCAGCTAGCGCTGCGGAGCGGCCGTCCGGACGGTGGCCGATGCCGGCACCGTCGACACCGTTGCCGACGCGGCAACCGCCGGCGTTGCGGCGATCGGCGAAGAAGCCGCGGCAGCGGCGGCACTCGCAGCGCCACCGCCCGGCGGCCAGGCGACATCGGCGGCATTGCGCTGCTTGCCGATCGGCGTCGTGGCTTTGCCCTCGCGCACGGCCGCCATGTCCTCTTCGCTGGGATACAGCCCCAGGAGCCAGTAGTCGAAGGCGCGGCGTGCGATCGGCGCGGCATTCTGGGCGCCGAAGCCGGCGTTCTCCACGATCATCGCCAGCACGATCTTCGGTTCCTCGGCCGGCGCGTACGCGATGAACAGCGCGTGGTCGCGGTGCCGCTCGTCCACCTTCGAGGCGTGATACTTCTCGTTCGCCTTGATCTGGATGACCTGGGCGGTGCCGGTCTTGCCGCCGCTGCTGTAAGGCGCTTTCAGGAAGGCCCGGGCCGAGGTGCCCTCGATGTTGACCCCGACCAGCGCCTTTCGGATCACCTCAAGGTTCTCCGGCTTGGCCGGAATGCGGCCCAGGGGCTGCGGCACGGTCGGGTTCGGCACGTGCGTGACGATGTCTACCACCTCGCGCACCAGGTGCGGCTTGGTCTTCACGCCGTTGCTGGCGACCGCCCCCAGCGCGTTCGCCAGCTGCAGGATGGTGAAGTTGTTGTAGCCCTGGCCGATGCCCAGCGAGATGGTCTCCCCCGCATACCATTTCTGCTGCTCCGGCTTGCGGTAAGCCGCGCGCTTCCAGCGCGTGGAGGGCAGCAGGCCGCGCGATTCGCCCATGATGTCGATGCCGGTGAGCTCCCCGAAGCCCAGGCGCTGCATCTGCTCGTGCATCACGTCCACGCCGAGGTCGTTGGCCAGGATGTAGTAGTAGGTGTCGCAGGAGTGGACGATCGACTTGTACATGTCGACGGTGCCGTGACCGCCCTCCTTGTCGTCGCGGAACCGGTGGCCGCCGAACATGAAGAAGCCGGGGTCGTGGATCGTCTGCTGGGGCGTGCGCTTGCCGGCCTCCAGCGCGGCCAGCGCCATGAACGGCTTGTAGGTGGACCCCGGCGGGTAGGTGCCGCGCAGCGCGCGATTGAGCAGCGGCTTGTCCAGCGACTCGTTCAGCGCCTGCCAGTTCTCGCTGTCGATGCCCTCGACGAACAGGTTGGGATCGAAGGTGGGCTTGCTGACGAACGCCAGCACTTCGCCGTTGTTGGGGTCCAGCGCCACCATCGCACCGCGGCGCTCGCCATACAGTTCCTCGATCAGGTTCTGCAGCTTGATGTCGATCGACATCACCACCGTGTTGCCCGGTGTGGCCGGGCTGCTGGCCAGCTTGCGCATCGCCCGGCCGCCGGCCGAAGTCTCCACCTGTTCCACGCCG
>Ga0134124_10004458_pt1 | contig 11242 bp, 10 predicted proteins | sample KB304_FD_96880 | JGI IMG/M metagenome (GOLD analysis project Ga0134124, IMG submission 96880) | Terrestrial soil microbial communities without Nitrogen fertilizer from Kellogg Biological Station, Michigan, USA - KB3-0-4 | ecosystem: Environmental > Terrestrial > Soil > Unclassified ... | reverse complement strand
CAAGAAATGAAGAAAAAAATATCGCCGGGCTTTTGAAAGCATTGGAAGATCAGGTTTACCCAAAAGATTTGTTTGAAGTGATCGTTGTTGATGACCATTCCTCTGATCGCACAGCAGAGATCGTGAAACAATTCCCCCGGACCAGATTGATCCAATTGAAAAATGAGGAGATCAACTCTTTCAAAAAGAAAGCGATCGAGGAAGGGATCGCGGCCGCAAAAAATACATTCATTGTTACAACTGATTCCGATTGTACTCCTACCCCGTCATGGCTAAAAACCATTACCTCTTTCAAAAAAGAAAAAGACGCCGCATTTATTGCCGCACCCGTTAGCTATGTCTCGAAGAAAAGTTTTTTGGGGACCTTTCAAATCCTCGACTTCTTAGTGTTGCAGGGAATCACTGCCGTTTCAGTTGAAAGGAAATTTTTCTCCATGTGCAACGGCGCTAATCTCGGATATGAAAAAATCGCTTTCTATGAAGTGGATGGTTTTAACAGCATTGACAAAGTCGCTTCAGGAGATGATATGCTGTTGATGGAAAAGATCAGCAATCGATATCCGCAAAAAGTTAATTATCTGAAATCGAAAGATGCTATCATCACCACTGAACCTTCCAGCTCATGGAAAGATTTTATTAATCAGCGTTTACGATGGGCAAGCAAGGCGAGATATTATAGTAATGTAAAGATCTTTCTCGTGCAACTGTTGGTTTACCTGTTCAATCTTTCTTTCTTGATATTGTTGATCGCCTCTATTTGGGACCATCGATTTTTATTCTGGTTCCTTGCTTTATGGATCGCGAAAACGATCATTGAATTTCCATTTGTTTATTCCGTCGCTTCATGGTTCAATCAACGATCAATGTTGAAATGGTTCTTTTTTTTTCAGCCTTTGCATATTGCATATACAATATTAGTAGGTCTCCTGGCCCAGTTTGTAAAATATGAATGGAAAGGGAGAAGAGTGAGCTGAAAACACGAATCAAAGCGAATTCCACTAAAGAGGATTTGTGATTCGTGAAATTCGTTTTAATTCGTGTTATAATTTCTAACTTCCCTCAATGGCCGAAACCTTTTCATTTCAACAAGCTGCCTGGCGAAGGCTCAAGAAAAATAAAGGAGCCGTGTTTGGTCTTGTTGTTATTGGCCTGTCAGTGATCGTTGCATTATTTGCCTATTTCATCTCTCCCGACAATTCTCCTTTTGCCAACCGGCAGATCCTGGAAATAAGAACAAAAAAACCCGGTTTCAAACAAAGCTTTTTGAAAGTGAAAAAAGAACGAGAGATTCAATCAACAGATCTTTTGGGAAAGTTAATTTCCGGAAGCGAAGACAAATATCATTATGTTCCCATTGTTGCCAATGAACAAAAAGGGGACAGCATCATTGTCAAAAAATTTATCGATGAAGATGTGAGTGAGCGGCAGGCTTACCATATTTTGCAGTTGGATTCCCCGCATCCTATTGTCGCAAAAAAATTCGTTTTAGGCACAGATGGTTACGGCCGTGATATTCTCAGCCGTCTCATCATTGGTACAAGAGTAAGTCTGAGTGTCGGTTTGATAACCGTAATTATTTCTCTCACCATTGGTTTGCTGCTGGGTTCTCTTGCCGGCTATTTCCGTGGGCGAACCGATGATGTCATCATGTGGTTCATCAATGTGATCTGGAGCATTCCCACTTTGCTTCTCGTCTTTGCCATCACATTGGTTTTAGGAAAAGGATTCTGGCAAATCTTTATTGCCGTTGGTTTAACTATGTGGGTGAGTGTTGCAAGACTTGTTCGCGGGCAAGTGATGAACGCAAGGGAATTGGAATATGTAGAAGCAGGAAGAGCACTGGGCTTCTCAAACATGAGAATTATCGGCCGTCATATTCTGCCCAATATCATTGGGCCGGTGATGGTGATTGCCGCTTCCAATTTTGCATCGGCAATTGTGATCGAGGCCGGCTTGAGTTTTTTAGGTGTCGGTGTTCAACCACCTCAACCCAGCTGGGGCTTGATGATAAAAGAAAATTATAATTTCATCATCACGCAAAATCCAATGCTGGCATTGGCGCCGGGTTTTGCCATCATGCTCCTCGTGCTTGCATTTAATTTATTGGGAAATGGTTTGAGAGATGCGCTGAATGTAAGGGGGAGGATCTAAATATTGTAAAATGATTATGTAGTCAGCGTTGGTAATTCTATTCAGTCCCAATAGCTATCGGGATTGCGTCGCACTCTTCATCGTTCTGTTCACTATTCAGCAATTTAAATTCAGCTAGACTTGTCTCCGACTAGCCCCTCTTAGTGCTCTTAACTTGAAAAAATATTAATTTCGGAGGAGACTCGTCGGGGAAGAAAGAGAAGTACTTATTACGGGATATGCATCTGTTTTATTGAATATTAGTCTGTCGCAATTTGAAAACATGTATTTGCTTGTTATTCTTTGAATTTTTATCTGGTTGCCATCAAATTCGCCTAAAAAGGTCATCGGGTGCCTAAGAAAGTCGGGTAAAGTACTGTCCATTGCCTTAAAGCTATACTTAAATTTCCCATCGTAAAACGGCTTTGTGCTGAAAATGAGGTTGCTTAAGAGAAAACCAAAGTTGTAAACCCCCACAGGACTGGCTTTAAACTCTGCCCTATAAAAAATGAGTTTATTGTCTATCCCAATTTCAACTCCATAATACGCGCCTTTTTTTACTGAATCCTGTGTGTTATTAATTTCAATAACGTCAAAATAGCCCGCTGATCTCTGAGCTTGATAAATCTCTTTTTGCGTATTAGCTTTTTTCTCTTGTCCCACAATTGAAGACGAGACAGACAAGCTGAAGAAAAACATCAGCATTCTAATCATATTAAAAACCTCGGAGTTCATCACGTGGTATTATAAAGGTATAAAGTTGTATGGAAACTTCTTCCCCGACGAGTCTCCTCCGAATGCAAGTTTTTTCTTTTAACAAACTATAAGAGGGACTCGTCGTCCTGGAATTTATTATTTTCCCGTTTTGAATTCACATCAACTGCCACAAGGATCGCCAAACATAAAAAAAACAAACTACCCACTTTATCCGTTTCGATCAGATCGCTTAAAAAATTTACAGTGAGGATCATCATCAGCATCACGCCGCAGGCCATCGCAGTTGTCTTATAAAATTTATCCCTGACACGATGATAGATCCGTTCAGCATAAAATATCATTGCTCCAACTAAGAATAAAAAAATTAAAAGCCCCGGCAGGCCCTGCTCAATAGCTGTCAGCAAAAAATAATTATGAACCGTGGAATGTTCTTCGTTCTTGCTCACCCAGGTTTTAAACACCGGGACCGCATAAGGTTTATAATTATAATAAAAAGTATTGGGGCCATAACCCAATACCCAATTATCGCCGATCATTCTTACACCGGCGATCCAGCGGTTAAATCTCTCTGCGGTCGAAACATCCTTCAATTGGTATGTTGCCGCCCAATGCTGACCAAAATCTTTGTGGAAAATGGTTGTTCTGAAATTATGAGAGTATTCAAGATAGCGGTCATTGTTCTTCAGCCAGAAGATTGATGAGGCAAGGGCTAACATCGAAAAGATAAAAACAAAAAACAGTTTCCGGATGCTGATGAGAACGTAAGATGCGACGCCGATCAGCAATGCAAGCCAGGCTCCTCTCGCATAAGAAAAAAATAATGCAACAAGAACGATCATCGACATTGCAAACAGGATCAATCTCCATTTTTTATTTAACTGCCATGCAGCAACCAGGATAGGAACAGTGCAGACCAGCATGGCGGAGTAGTTCACATGATTTCTGAAAAATGGAGTGACGGCATTATTAATATTTGCAAAACTGAAACCCAGCTTATAGTGACGGTAAAGTGAAAGAATGGTTGCCAAAACCATTGCAATTAAGAATAGAACAGCAGCAAGGCTGATCCACTTTTTTTCCCTGAACAAAACAACGGCTGCAAAAACAAAAGTGACCAGGTACCAGCTTTTTGCCAATAAAAATTTCAATGAGATGAGTGGATCGCTGGAAAAAACTACCGTAACAATGATCCATGCAAAATGCAATAACAATAGACCGATCAATGGATGTCGCCAAACCGATGCTGATAAAATAGATGGCTTATAGAACCAATTCGCCAAAAATAAAACGGAGGTGACGAGCATTAACGGTTCGTCTGGAAGATCAGTGCCCAGTGTTGGAGTAAAATTATATTCAATCGACCAGGGCAAAAGAAAGATGAGCAAAAGGAAAATAAATGACCATTGCTGCCAGCCGAAATAAAAGAACAGCAAAAAAAATGGAGCTGCAATGATCCAATAAAAAGAAGTATAAATAGCGATGGCGAGCAGGACCAGGAAGATCCCTGATAAAATAGAAAAATGTTTTGTAGAATAATATGGGGAAACCGTATTCACTTCCTTGTCATTCTTCTTCTTTCTAAAACAAGCGCAGCAAACAATCCGAATAACAAACTCAGGATCGCGGCAGCCAGCAATGTTTCTTTAGGTCTTGGCTTGTCGGCCCAGAGTGCAGGACTTGCTTTTTCAACAACGATCAATGCCTGGGGTTTTGCATTCACCATCAGCTGATATTCATTTTTCAATTTTTCATATTGCTGCAATTGTTCGATAAGTGAATTCTTTCTTGCACTATTGATAGAAGATGACATTATTGATGAATCTCCCAATGCTATTTCAGTTTCTTTTGCTGCATATGCTTCCTTGATCTTTTCCAGCATAGAGGCATTGTTGGCAGTTTGGACATCCTGCTGGATCCGCTGCAATCTATCCATTATCGCATTTGCCATTTCAGCTGCACGGTAACGATCCACGTCCCAAACTTTCACTTTCAGATCACCATAATCACTTTTGATCACCTTTTTTTTCTCATTTAAGATCGATCCCGCTTTTTTATTTCTTTCGGGATCATTTTTATCGATCCCAAAATAATCCGCAAGATTCAGGTCGGCAGCTACTGCCGTATAAACCGTATCCAAATGAGCGGTTCCCAGGATCATATCCAGGTCATCAGAAGTTCCTAACCCGGGATAAAGTATTTGAAGATTTTCACTGAACACGCCGGCCTTGTCTGTTGCAAAAGTTGGAGCAGGCAAAGCAGTGGCCTGTCCCAAATATTTTTTGGGTATAGTGTACACAACAATTGCTGTAACAATAAGGGCAACGATCACAAAGGCGAGGATATGCTTCCACCATTTGGTGATGAGATCAAATATGTCAGGCATCATCAGTCAATTTAGTATGGAAAACTATTGTTTTTTTGTGAATGGTCAATTGTGAATGGTGAATAAGAAGCGAACTATTATTGACAATTCACTATTCACAATTCACAATTCAACTCAGCACTTTTGCATTGCGACTAAAACTTTCGTCTAAGGAAATAAAAGTTTCCGTTCGCTCAATGCCTTTTATTTTCTGTAGTTGATCGTGCAATACAAATTTTAACTGCGTAATGTCTTTACAAACCACTTCTGCAAACATGCTATAGTTACCTGTGGTATAGTTGAGCCGGACGATCTCCGGTATCTTCTGCAGCTCTTTAGCAACAGAATCATAAAGCGAACTTTTTTCCAGGTAAATACCAATAAAAGCGATCACGTCATGGCCCAGCTGCTTGAGGTCCACGCTGAGTTTTGTACCTTTAACTACACCAGCCTCTAAAAGTTTTTTGATACGAACATGAATGGTGCCACCGGAAACAAATAATTTTTTTCCGAGATCGGCATAAGAGATTTGAGCATCTTCCATCATGTGGTGAATGATCTGCAGGTCGAGTTTGTCAAGATTTAATTTAGCGACCATTTTACATGTGTGTTTTTGAAATAATTCAATTATTTGTCAAATATTTGAATTATTTCTATAATTTCAAAATATTTGTTGAATAATTTGGAATAAAACAGGTGATTCGTTTAAATTTGTTCTATCAGTTCTTTACATCCCGATAGTCATCGGGAGATGATACTGTGGGGTGATGAAACCTTTGGCAGACATGCCCTCTTGTCTCGGGGGTGGGGGTCATAGGACAAACACAGCATAGAGCCGACGTTACTCAGGTAAGGCCGACCAGGGTTGACCACTATTCTTTGTGCTGCAGCTAACTACCCCGTGGAGGTTCGAGTCCTCCCCCTACAGCGAATTTTCTCAGTGTGTAATTAAAAATGCCTTCGTTATTTGTCGAAGGCATTTTTGTTTTGCGGTTGATGTTCTTTATTATTTTCTCACTCTTCAATCTTGAATGTGATCGGTATCGTAACTTTTGATTTCACCGTTTTCTGCTTCACAGTTCCGGCCGTCCATTTCGGCATAGTTGAAACTACTCTCAAAGCTTCTTCATCAAGACCATCGCCAAGTCTGTTTCCAAGAGTATGCGCATCTTTTATTTTTCCATTTTCATCAACCGTGAATTCCACTTCAACAGTTCCCTGGGTATTATTTTCTAATGCTGCATCCGGATAAACAATATTGCTTGTGATATAATTTTCCAAAGCCTCCTGGCCTCCTCGATAGGCTGGTCTTACTTCGGAAAATTCATATACTCCGGCGCTGCTGGCCTGCATTTTCCCGGATTTATTTTGTGCGATAGTGCCGGCTGTTGCCTTTCCCATTTTTTTATGGGTAGCTGTTTTGCTTGTTGGAGAACTTGCAGATCCGGGTGTTGTGGGTTGAGCTGTCTCTGTGTTAGCAGGAAGAGCCGTAGCTGTTGAGTCATTGTTTGCAGGCGTTGTCACCATATTCGCTGTGCTGTCATTTGACGAATTAGATGTTTCCGTTTTATTTTGACAGGCTATAAATAAGCATAATGTTACTGCTGCCATCAATAACTGCAATCTGTGCTTGATCGTTTTCATAATGCTGATTTTAAGTGAAATATTCTATCAGCAGGTTTCCAAAGAAAATGCCACAACCGCATTTTGAGGATATAAAGATCGATTTCAATTTATCGTCAGTTGATCTATTGTTTTTTACGGGAGAGGAGTTCGAAAATTATATCAGCGGATATCTTTTTTACGAAGAAAAGAATCAGCAGCATGGATGTTATTCATGATTATTTCTTTCACCCTGCTGATCTTGAGCTTTTCAGATGCCAGGTATTCAATTTGCTTTTGAAGGTCCTGGCTCACAGAGTCGGGTTGTTTAAAATCTTCCATCCATTTTTCCATTGCAAAACCCGCGTATTTCATCCTGTCCAACAATGAATCGAGTTTAAATTTATACCCTGCTGCTGCATCTTTGAGATTAGCCGGGAGTTTTGAAATAGAATCAACGACTGTCTGCAGTTTTTTTTGTGCATCCTCCATCTGGAAAGACTTTGCCATAGCGCTGGCATGCAGATCATCCAATTCGTTATACAAGCTATCTGCCTTCTTCTCTATTTCAGTTTTAACATGACCGGCGCTATTACATGCAAAAAGCAGGATAGACATTGCCAGGATAGTAAATATTTTTTTCATCGTTTTTTTATTGAAGCCAGCAAAGATATTTGAATAGATGATTGCAATTTGTTTTCAAGTAATTTCGCCTTCCCAACCATTTAGAAACTATGAATAAACTCGAAAGCTATATTTCAGGGAAATGGGTATCCGGCGGTGGAGAGGGACAAAAATTATACGACGCTGTGACCGCTGAGCCCATTGCAATTGCTACCACAGAGGGTTTGGACTTCGCTGCGATGCTCGACTATGCAAGAAAAGTTGGAAATCCCGCCCTCCGCAAAATGACCTTTCATGAAAGAGGGAGAATGCTCCGTGCTCTTGCCGGTTATTTAAATGAAAGAAAAGAAAAGTTTTACCAGGTTAGTTATAAAACCGGCGCAACAAAAGCTGATAGTTGGATCGATATCGAAGGTGGTTTTGGAAATTTATTTAGTAATGCCTCTTTGCGCAGAAGGTTTCCCGATCTTCCTTATTGTACCGATGGCGATCCGATCCCATTGAGTAAAGGCGGAGCTTTTATGGGCCATCACATTCTTGTGCCAAAGGAAGGAGCCGCTATTCATATTAACGCATATAATTTCCCGGTTTGGGGCATGCTGGAAAAATGTGCTGTGAACTGGCTGGCCGGTATGCCTGCCATTGTGAAACCTGGCACTGCCACCTCTTATTTAACAGAAGCAGTAGTGAGAGAGATCATCGCTTCAGGAATTTTACCTGATGGAGCATTGCAACTGATCTGCGGCAGCGCCGGTGATCTGTTAGATCATGTGACCGCACAGGATGTAATTACTTTTACCGGTTCAGCATCCACCGGATTAAAATTAAAAGCTCACCCAAGAATTTTAAGTGAATCTGTTCCGTTCAATATGGAAGCAGATTCTTTGAATGCAATTGTGTTGGGTGAAGATGTGACTCCCAACAAACCTGAATGGGATATTTTTATCAAGGAAGTGAGAAAGGAAATGACAGTGAAAGCCGGGCAAAAATGCACCGCCATCCGCAGGATCTTTGTTCCTGAAAATAAAATGGAAGATGTTTGGAAAGCGATCGCTACTTCATTGCAACAAACAACGATTGGAAATCCATTGAATGAAAATGTAAGAATGGGTTCTCTTGCTGGTCAATCGCAAAGACATGAAGTGAAACAGCAGGTGCAGAAATTATTGGCTTCCTCACAACTTGTTTATGGCAGCCTGGACAGCGTTGAGGTGATAGATGCTGATCCAAACAAAGGCGCATTCATCTCGCCGTTATTATTGATGAATGAAAAACCATTTTCCTCCGCGGCTTCGCATGAAGTAGAAGCCTTCGGGCCTGTAAGTACGATCATGCCTTATAAAAATTTAGCAGAAGCAATTGAGTTGAGCAAAAAGGGAAAAGGTTCTTTGTGTAGTACCATCGTCACAGCAGATAATAAGATCGCTGTTGACTATATCGTGAATGCAGGAACTTATCATGGAAGAATGCTGGTGCTGAACGCTGAATGTGCCAAAGAAAGTACAGGTCATGGTTCACCATTACCGATGCTGATCCATGGTGGCCCCGGTCGTGCCGGTGGTGGCGAAGAGATGGGTGGGATGCGTGGGGTGAAACATTATATGCAAAGAGTAGCGATACAGGGATCACCCACTGCGATCACAGCCATCACAAAAACTTATCAGCAAAATGGAAAAGGAATTGATCCGGGCATTCATCCATTTAAAAAATATTATGAAGAGCTGGAGATTGGTGACCAGATCATTACAGAAAAAAGGATCATTACATCTGAAGACATTGACAGGTTCGCAGATCTCAGTGGTGATCATTTTTATGCTCATTTGAAGGAAACAGATTTCACAGGCACCATGTTTGAAAAACAAGTGGCCCATGGATATTTCATTATGAGTGCAGCAGCAGGATTATTTGTTGACGGTTATGAAAAAAATCCTGTGCTGTTGAATTATGGAATCGATGAATTGAGATTTACAAAACCGGTTTATCCGGGCACAGAGCTGCATATCCGTTTTACCTGCAAAGAAAAAACTCCACAGGACAAGAAGGAAGAAAGCGATATATCCAAAGGAATAGTAAAATGGCTGGTGGAAATGATCGACGAAACAAATGAACAGGTTGGGATCGCGACAATACTCACTATGGTCAAACGCAAAAGCTAAAGACAATGATCAAAGAAACTTCAGGCGGTTATGTAAAAACAGAATTCCACAACGGAATTACTACTATTGAATTTTTTCACCCACAAAGCAATTCATTACCTGCGAAAATTTTAGATGAGCTGGCTCAAGCTATTCATCGAGCAGGCAATGATGATGATACAAAAGTGATCGTTCTCAGATCAGGTGGAGACAAAGTCTTTTGCTCCGGTGCTTCTTTTGATGAGCTTATCGCTATTCAAAACGCCGAGCAGGGTCTACAGTTCTTCAGCGGCTTTGCTCATGTCATCAATGCTATGCGCACCGCTCCCAAATTTGTTATCGGTCGCATCCCCGGGAAATGTGTGGGTGGTGGTGTCGGACTTGTTGCTGCGGTTGATTATGCAATCGCAACTGAACATTCAGAAATAAAACTGAGTGAGCTGGCGATAGGTATTGGTCCCTTTGTTGTCGGCCCTGCCGTTGAAAGAAAGATCGGCATTTCATCATTTTCGCAACTCGCAATCGACGCAGCGCTGTGGCGCAATGCAGACTGGGCAAAAAGAAAAGGATTATTTGCCGAGATACATGCCACGATCGAGGGCATGGATGAATCGATCCATCGTTTGTCAAATCATCTTGCGCATTCAAATCCCCAGGCAATGGCCGAAATGAAAAAAATATTTTGGAAAGGAACGGAACATTGGGACAAACTTCTTTATGAGCGGGCGGCCATAAGTGGGAAACTTGTGCTGAGCAGCTTTACAAAAAACGCAATTGAAAAGTTTAAGGCGAAAGCATAGGGCTTAAAAAATGAAAATTCAAAACTTTATTCTTTACATCCTGATTTTTTCATGTTTTACCAGCTATGGACAAACGACAGATGTTGTCATTAAGAAAATCAGGGATGATTTCAAAATCATTAACTCCGACGCTACCCTCAAAAAAATCACATTGGAGGATGAAGAATTTCTGGAACACGCAACAGACGGTGGTGGTGAGCTTACGGGATATTTCAGAAATAATTCTTTGGTGAAAATAGTAGAATGGATCGGGCTTTCTTATGGCAACAGGACTCGCGAATTCTATTTGAAGAACAATGATCTTTTCTTCGTTTTTGAAAAGTTTGAAGCTTTCATTCAGACAGATAGTGGGCTTGATCATTCAAAGGTCAAAACGATTTTTACAGGTCGGTACTATTTCAATAATGGCAAATTGATCAGTGAGAAAATAACGGGAGAAAATAAATTAGCTGATAAGACATCAGCGCAAGATCTCCTGGATCAAACGAAAGATTATAGCAAGCTATTGAACAAAAAGAAATCATAACCAAGGAATGCACTATACTTTCCACAAGGATAATTTCCAGGCTCTCTGCAACAAGCTGGCAAGAAAAGACAAAAGCTTTCGCTTCATCATCAAACAATATGGTTATCCGCCGATCTGGACAAGAACTGCTAGTTTTCAAACGCTTATTCATTTCATACTGGAGCAACAGGTATCACTGGCATCAGCAAGAGCGGCACTGAACAAATTAAAAGAAAAGCTGGGCACCATCACACCACAAAAAGTTCTTACCCTCTCCGACGAAGAGCTGAGAGCTTGCTATTTCAGTCGGCAAAAAACAGTGTATGCAAGATGTCTTGCAGAAGCGATCATTTCAAAACAGATCAGT
>Ga0134124_10004457_pt1 | contig 11247 bp, 7 predicted proteins | sample KB304_FD_96880 | JGI IMG/M metagenome (GOLD analysis project Ga0134124, IMG submission 96880) | Terrestrial soil microbial communities without Nitrogen fertilizer from Kellogg Biological Station, Michigan, USA - KB3-0-4 | ecosystem: Environmental > Terrestrial > Soil > Unclassified ... | reverse complement strand
GATGGTCGACGACCCTTTCCAGTTCGGTCAGATCGCGGCGGCCAACGCTCTCAGCGACGTGTATGCGATGGGCGGAAAGCCGCTCGTGGCTCTCGCCATCGTCGGCTTTCCGACGAAGAAGCTGCCGCTCGAAGTGCTCGTCCGCATTCTCGAAGGTGCCGCCGAGCGCGCCGACGCCGCCGGCGCAGTGATCATCGGCGGACATTCGCTGGTGGACGACGAGCTCAAATTCGGGCTCGCCGTCACAGGTACGGTGCGACCGAAAAAAGTGATCCGCAACGGCGGTGCACGTGCGGGCGACTTCCTCGTGCTCACCAAACCGCTCGGGACGGGAATCGTCTGCACCGGCATCAAGAAGCGCGTCGCAAAAGCCGAGGAGGAAGCCTTCGCAATCGCATCGATGGTCGCGCTGAACGACGTCGCCGGCCGGCTGCTGTCGCGATTCGATGCCCATGCCTGCACTGACGTCACCGGCTATGCGCTGGCGGGCCATGCGACCGAGATGGCAGAAGCTTCGGGCGCAGTTCGCATCGAGATCGACTCGGCGCAGCTTCCGCTTCTGCCGGGAACCGCGCGGCTCGCAGAAGACGGCTACCTCACCGGCGGTGCCGGCCGCAATCGCGAATGGCTCGGCTCGCGCCTCGCGATCGGCAAGGACGTCTCTCCTGCGCTTGTCGAGGCTGTGCTCGATCCGCAGACGTCCGGCGGCCTGCTGGTCAGTCTGTCGCCTCGCAAGGCGGAGGCCTACGAGCTCGCGTTGCACGAGCGCGGACTGAGGCCGGCCATCATCGGTCGAGTGGTGGCGCGACCGGGCAAATCCCGGGCGGTGGTGGCGATCACCTGACGCTCCGGTGCGCATCGAGATCCGCGGTGCCCGGTCCTCCGCATTGCGGCGACGATGCGATCCGCTGCTCCGGGCGCGACCGCTGGCGCCGGGGACGCCGCCGGCAGGCCAACGTGGAAACCGCGCGCGGATCGCTGCATGATCCCGCGACCATGACCGGCGGGCCGACGCCCGGGGTCACACTCGCAAGGGAGTCCCAAGATGTTTAAGCAAGCTCGATTTCGGATGCGCCCCTGGTGCACCGCGCGCACGACCAGCGTGCTCTCGACGATCGGAATCCTCGCTGCAGCCTGCCTTGCGGGCTGTCAGGAGGGGCCTCGCCAGGCGAGCGCACCCGCGCCTGCGGCCGAGACCAAGTCCTCCGCTGCGGTTGCCAAGCCGGCGTCCAGCACGGCTTCGGGACCGGTGATCGCAACCTACGACGGCAAGAGCTTTACGCTCGGCGACTACCGGGAAGCGATCTCGTCGCTCAACTCGCGGGCGCGCAAAAGCCTCGACGAGAGCACCGACCGGCGCAAGCAGTTCGTCGAGAACCACATCATCTCCAAGCTGATCTACGACGATGGCCTTCATCGCGGCCTCGATAAGGATCCCGAGATCCAGAAACGGCTCGACGAGCTCAAGGAGCACCTGATCGTCCAGCGCGTGATGGAGGAACAGCAGAATGCGACCGTGACCGACGAGCAGGTCAAGGCGTACTACGACGCGCATCCCCAGGAGTTCTCGACCGAGAAGGTCAAGGCCAGCCACATCCTCGTCGACAACGAAGCGCTCGCGAACGAGATCGAGGCCAAGCTCAAGGCCGACAAGACGCAGTTTGCCGCGCTCGCGGCGCAGTATTCGAAGGACCTTTCCAACGCCAAGCGCGGCGGCGATCTCGGAATGTTCGGGCGCGGCAGGATGGTCAAGGAGTTCGAAGACGCCGCGTTTGCACTGAAGGCCGACGGAGACATCTCGCCGCCCGTCCAGACGCGATTCGGCTGGCACATCATCATGCGGACGGGGCGCGAGGAAGGCAGCGTGCAGCCGTTCGACCAGGTGAAGAGCCAGATCAAGGTGAAGCTGGTCAGCGAGGGCCGGCGCGAAAAGACGACCGGCTTCATCGACCAGCTCAAGAAGAAGTCGGATCTGAAGATCGATGAAAAGGCGCTCGCCGAGGCAACTTCCGGTGACACCGGCGCGGCTTCCGACGACGACAGCAAGGACATGCCGTCGGGCCACTGATCCAATGGATAGTGCTGGATAGCGTTTGCCGGCGTTCGCCGGCGCGCTGGAGATGGCGCAAGACAGGGCGGCAGGTCAGGCTTCTTCCGGGAAGCCGGACCTGCGGTTCCCCTAAAGGGATCCCGAGTACAGCTCCTTCAGCCCTTCATCGTCGACGGCGTCGACGCGCAGCCGGCGCACGTCATCGCTCGGCTTCCACGGCAGGCGAATCTGCGTCGAGGTCCGGTTCGGGCCGGATGGCTCGATGTACGCGACCGTATCGTCGTCGATGCGGGCGCGGACCTGCGTAAGGCCATGGTCGTCAGTCGCCGAAATCAGCACTTCGTACTGGTTGTCACCGACTTCCTCGAAGCCTTCGATCGTGATCCTCGGCGGCTCGTTCCAGTCCGACCCTCCGCCGCCGACCGCTGCATGGTTTGCGTCAGGCCGGATCGCGCCGCTGACGCCGTCGTGGCCGAGTTCGTCATGCGTGTTCTCGACGGTCGCGTCGCCGCCGCTTGCGCCGGGTAGGGCGCGCACGGCGTTCCCATGGCCAGCCTGCACGCTGTTCTCGGGCAGCTTGCCGTCGGCCGTGACTGCACCGACGACCGGTGAGATGTCCAGCGGAGTCTTGCGCTCGAGATAAAGACCGTGGCGCGCTTCGCTCACGTAGATCGTGGCGTCGGGGATCTTGTCGAACGAGCCGAGAAGCCTCGCCTTGAGCGGAAACGAAACTTTCGCGCCGGCTGCGATCGAATCGGTATCGCCGGTCCCTTCGATGATCTCGAACTGCTCTTCGGACGGATGCTTGAGCCGCACGACGATCTTGTCGGTAGGCCCCGCGCCGCGATTCTCGACGTCGAGCACGATGTCGAGCCGCGTCGGATCGTCCGCGGCCGCGGTGATGCGCGTCTGAAGCGCCAGATGCGGACGCGGCGCTTCCGTGATCGCGACGCGAACCGGCGCGACCTTGAGAAGCTCACCTTCGTCGTCGAACAGAGTGGCATCGACGCGGACTCGCCCGGTGCGCGAGGTGCCGGACGGCTTGAGCTTCATGCGCCATCCGCGCGTGCCGCCGGGCTCGATGCGACCGAATGCGACCGGCTTGCCGTCGAACGCCGACGACGACGAATCGAGGATCCCGCGCACGCGGTAAAACGGCGCGCCCGAATTGTTGACCAGCCGCACATCGACTTCGCTTTCTTCGCCTGCGCGCAGGGGCGTTACCGGAACGACCTGCAGCTCAAAGCGGCGGTCTGCCTGCGGGCGCGGGCCGTCGGTCCAGTCGAGGCCGTGCGCGTACATGAACTCGGCCAGATCGGCGTCGGATGTCTCGACGGTCTGCTCGAGGAAGTCGCGCGAATCCTCGAGCATCTGTTTCGCCGACCGGCTTCCGTGATTGCGAAGGATGGCTGCGGCGATCTCGACCATCTTGTCGGGCTTGTCCGCGTCGGGCTTTTCTTCCTCGGGCTCGGCATCCGGGTCGTCGTTCAGCGACGGGTCGTCTTCGGGGAACTCTTCGGCGAACGTGAGGCGGTACGCTGCCGGGGTCGCCTCGACCTTCGACCATTTCGGCGTGCGCAGCCAGAACGGCATCTCCGACTGGTGAATCGGCGACGGTATCGCAAGACGGCCTTTGCCGACACGGTAGTTGAGCACCTCGATGTCCGGCACCAGTCCGCCGCCCGGAATCGGCTGGCCGTTCGGCAGGAAGTTGCCGACCGTCATCTTCATCGTGCTGGTTTCGTGCAGCGGAAACGTTTTCTGGATGCAGCCTTTGCCGAATGTGTGCTCGCCGAGCAGCAGCGCGCGGTCGTTGTTGCGAAGGCTGGCGGCAAGAAGCTCCGATCCGGACGCCGTCATCGGCGATGTCAGGAAGATCACCGGCAGGTCCGGCGACGGCGCATTGCCGCTCGCGACAATTTTTTCCGTGAGGCCCCGTGCGGGCTGGCCGTCGCGGCCGGCGGTCGTGATCAGCAGGCCGTCTTTCAGGAACAGGTCTCCGATCGATGCCGAGCCGTTCATGCTGCCGCCCGAGTTGCGGCGAAGGTCGATGATGACGCCGCGCAGGTTCTTGTCGTCAACGGCCTTCTGCAGATGCTGGCGGAAATCGTCCGGCGTCGTCTGGCTGAACTGGGTGATCTCGGTGTAGAGGATGTCCGCATTCAGGATCTTCGATTTCACCGACGGAATCATCACGATCCCGCGCGTGACGATCACGCTGCGCGGCTCGCTTTCGCCTTTGCGGCGGATGAGCAGCGTGACGGTCGTTCCCTCTTCGCCGCGAATGCGTTCGACGGCGTCGGTCGCAAGGATGTTCTTGGTCGACAGGTCGTCGATGCGCAGAATCTCGTCGTCGTTGCGGAGGTCCGCGCGTGCAGCCGGTGAGTCCGGATAAACCTCGATCAGCGTGAGCTGGTTCTTGCGCGCGCCGATGCGGGCGCCGATGCCGGCGAGCTTTCCCTGGTACTGGATGTTGTGCTCGTTCTGGTGCTTTTCGTCGAAAACGACCGAGTACGGGTCGAGCCCGGCAAGAACGCCACCGAGAAGATACGAATCCATGGCGGGCATCTGCGGAGGAAGGTGCGTCGAGCAACCCTCGAGAAAGCGGCCGACGTCGGTCAGCGGGGCTTCGAGCGAGCGCACCGTTGCATCGGCCGGCACTTCGACCTGAAGCTCGCAATCGGGCGTCGTGTACAGCCATGAGCGATCCGACAGTTTGCGAACCGTGACGTCGTTGACGTCTCGCGAGAACACCTTGCCGGCTTCATCGAAGAGGTGGGCAGGGTTGAGCTCGGTGTCGAACAGGTAGTTGCGCTCGAGGAGCGAGAGTCCGGGGCTGAGGGCCGGGTAGACGGCGGGGCGGCCGGCGGCCTGGACGCTGGTGGCCACAGCGAGCGCTGCGGCGGCAAGCGAAACGAGAGTGGACTGGAAGCTGATACGGGGTCGCTGGGTCAAGGCTGCTTTCCGTCTGGGCTCCGGTCGCGCCGAAGGATCGGCGCGACCGGCGAACAAACTACCGCGACCGAAGCCGCGACCCAAGTCGTCTTTTAGAGCCAGCCCTGTTTGACGAGCAGAACAGCGGCCTGCGTACGATTGGCCACTCCGATCTTGCGGAAAATGCGCTTCAGCTCGGACTTGATCGTCTCGCGGGAGACGGTCAGCTTGGTCGCAATTTCCGAGTTGGTCAGTCCGTCGCACACCAGGCGAAGAACCTCTTTTTCGCGGAGCGTCAGATTCGGACGAGGGCGTTCCGGATCGAACTTGTACGTGCCTTCGGTTGTCATTGGACGCATCGGCGACCGGACCGTGGACTGCGATACCGTCGACGGCGGCACGGAGCCGCTGCGTACACCATTGTCGTAAAGGGAAGTTGTTTCAGGTTTCACGGGGACCTCCAATTCGCGATAGATCTTCCGTGTTGGGATCCGTCGCGGGCGGACCCTGTCTGGCAATTCGCGTGCCACCGCCGAAATCCGTGGTTTTGCGACCCGATCGCGCAACTTACCGTCAGGGAAGCACTTCTGCCTTCGATGAGGATCTCACGCCGTCCGCGGGATCTGAGACACTATTGCAATCGTGCAACACCTTGTGGAGATGCGACTGAATGGCCGCACGGAACGATTCAAAAACCCCTGCATTGATGCGCTGATAGCCGAATCAGCGACAACGCGGGAACGCCGCTAGGGCCGCGTTCCCGATGGCGCGGCGTCCCCCCCGCTCGCGATCAGAACGGCCATTTCGTACTTCCGGACCTCATCCAGCACACCCGTAATGCGCCGCCCACCGAGGAAGAGGGTTGGCGTCGACTTGATATCCAGCCTGGCCCCTGCGCGGGCATCGGCGAGGACCGTCGGCAACGTGCGGTGCTCATCGAGGCACCGCTCGAGCGCGTCTTTGTCGAGCCCGATCTTTCCGGCCAGGCGCGGAAGGTTCTCGGCAAAGAGCTGCGTCTGGTTCTTGAACAGGATGTCGATCATCTCGTCGCGCTTGCCCTGCAGCCCCGCGCACTCGGCGGCCTCGGCGGCCCGGCACGCATACGTGTGAACGGACTCGGTGACGATATCGTTGCAGGCCGCATCGAGCGGGAAATGGCGGTGGACGATCTCGATGGCCTGCCCGCGCCGCGCGGCCAGCTCGCGGATCATGTGGTAGCTCCGCAGGCAGTGGGCGCATTCGAGGTCGAAGAAGTCGACGAGGACGACCTTGCCGCTCGATAGCGCCGCGGTCTGGTCCTCGCGCAGCAGCGAAGCCACGTCGACCTTCGGCAGGCCGGTGAACCAGGCATAGAACTCAGGATCGGCCTCTTTCACGTCGGCGGCCGTACGGATGTCGCTCGAAAGGGCAGTCGTCGTGTGCGGCCACGTGAGCAAGCCGAGCACGACCACCGAAGCGACCGAGGCCGCGAAGATCGCCGCCGCCGACGTGATGGTCAGCGGAGCCTCGCCGGCGGCCGACATGCGCCGCCCGGTGAGAGTGAGCACACCGGCGTTCACCGTCGCGACCGTGTAAAGCCCGGCGCAGAGCAGGCACAGCGTCTCCAGGCGGACGGCAGCGATCACGGCCATGTACGCGGAGAATGTCAGCGCACCGATCACGCCCGCGGCGGCGAGGCCGACGAGTGTCCTGCGCGTGCGGTCGTCGCTGGTCCGCGCCGCGCCGGCAAACAGCGAAGCAAGCCCGAGGTAGGCCAGCAGCGCGAGCCACGCGACCGGCAGCCCGCCGATCCTCGAATAGCTGCTCGAAAGGACCTTGTCGCAGCTGATCGACTCGTTGACGGTGCAGAAGCTCGTATAGCCGCTGCCGAGCTTGTCGATCTGGCCGTGGACGTAAAGGATGGTCGCGGCAATCCCGACGCCGCACGCGCACAACAGTACGTGCACGACCAGCAGGCGCGAAATCTTTTGTCGTTCGGATGCGGAAAAGGCGGTCAGACAGGACCCCGGATTGCTCGAAGCCCGGGGACCTTAACGGCGCGTACCCCGGTTTGCAACTTTGCGCCGCGGTTCACTCCATCGCCGTTTGCTACTCGCGACCGAGCTGCCGAAGGCACCCGTTTGCAGCCTGGAACGCCTCGCGTGGCGGATCCGGCGCAGTGGTCGCGCGACGGTAGTCGTCCAGTGCGGCCTCGCATCCTCCGAGGTGATGGCGAGCCACTCCCCGATTGAAGTACGTCGCGCCGGTCGCTTTGCCGCTTGCGACGATCGCGTCATAGACCGGGATCGCCTCCGTATACTGGCCGGCGGCAAGAAGCGCTTCGCCCAGCTCGTTCTCGAGCGTTGGGGTATTCGGCAACTGCCTCACGGCCTCGCGGATCGCATCGAGCCATGCGCTGGTGTGGCCGAGCATTCTCTCCGTCAGGGAGAGATTGCGCCATGCGCGCGACAGCCGCGGATTGGCGGTGACCGCCTGCCGGTATGCTGCGGCGGCGTCGGCGAGCCGTCCGGCATGAGCAAGCATGTTCCCAAGGTTGTATGCCGCGGCCGCGTAGTCCGGCTTGATCGCGAGCGACTTCGCAAAGTGCAGCTTCGCATCGTCGATGCGGCCCGCCGCGCCGTAAGCAGTGGCAAGCTCCATCTGGGCACGGGCACTTTCGGGAACGGTGCGAACGGCGGCCTCGAACACCGTGACGGGCGTCTGCCATTCGCGCGAGCGGTGACGATCGACACCGATCGCCGCCACGATGAGCAGCACACCGATGGCCAGTATCGCACGCGCACGCGGATGCTTCGGAGTGACCCACGGTTCGACGATTGCGGCGAACGCAATCAGAAGGCCGGCGCTCGGCAGATAGAACAGTCGCTCTCCGAGTATCGTTCCGATCGCGAACAGCGTGTTCGACACGATGGCGTACGCGGCGGCGGCCATCAAAAGCCCGGTCGCAACGATGTCGCGGCGCCAGGGGCCGCGCAGTGCCGCTGCCGCAGCCGCGGCAAGAAAAGCAACGGCGACCAGCGTGTCCGGACTCGCCACGAACCCCGGGCCGATTCCGAGCCCGTTGAACGAATAGTCGATGCTGAGCGAAGCCGGCCAGAACGTCAGCGCGATGTAGCGTCCGAAGACCGCGAGCGCGCCGAGCAGCCGCGTTCCGACGGGTAGGACCGACAGTGGATTGTCCAGCAGCGATTGCGGCGCGAGATTCAGCGCAGGCCCCGTCGCACCGTGACGGAGCATCGCGTACACGGCCGCACCGGCGAGTATCGCACCGAACGCTTGCGCGTCACGGACGAGAAGCTGCCGATCGCGCCGGCCGTTCACCTGCCCGAATGTCACCTGGTAGATCAGCGGCATCGAAAGGACGGTGACGGCATTCTCCTTGAACAGCATCGCTACCGCGGTCGTAAGCGATGTGGCGGCAAGCAGAAGCCAGGATCCTCCGCGACGGTAGAGCAGGCACAGGATTGCGATGAGCAGGAACCCGCTCGCCGCGCCGAGCTCGGCGCGGCCTACGATCCAGATGACGGGCTCGCTGTGGATCGGCAGGACGGCAAACAGCGCTGCAGCAAGAAACGATGATTCGCGCGCAAGCCCGAGCATGCGCGCGAGCGCAAACAATAGCGCCGCGCACAGCGCGTTCCACACTAAGTCGACGATGCGGAAATCGGCTGGTTGTGTGCGACCGGCGAGCCTGTTCCACAGGAACGTGAGCGTCGTCGCCGGACGATACAGATCGGAGCGCGCTTCGCCCCACCACGAGAAGTGACGGAGAATCCCGACCGGATCCGGCGGGCCGACGACCCACTCGTTGTCGACGACGGCGTTGAGATCGTCCGAGACGAAGTCGGCATGGAGCGCCGGCTGGAACGCGGTGACTGTCAGCACGAGCGCAGCCAGCAGCGCGGCCGCGAGGTCGAGAAGAGGATGACCGAAGCCGATGCTCTTCGCCGGCTTCTTCCTCTCCGGCTTCAAGGTCGTCAGCGCCCCGTGACGGTCACGGCAACGGCCGGCGGCGGATCGACCGGATCACCACCAGGCGTCGAGGCGTCCATGACCTGCACGAGGAATGAGGCGGGACTCAACGCTTCCTTGGTCTTGAATCCGCAGCGCATCACTGCGGCGGGCGTCGGAATTCCCTGGAGGCTGATGAGGCCGATCTTGGCAGTTCGCTCGCCCGGATAGTTGGCCGCGACGAGCGCGTCGACGAGCGGCACGCAGTCGACCTGGTCGCCGGGACCGATGAAGCACCCGGCCCGGCCGAGATGTGTCACCTCGAGCTGGAGCGCGCCGAGCCGGGGTGCGGAGGACTGGTTTACAGAGATCTCGAGCGTGTAGGCGCGCCAGCTCGATGGGCAGCTGTCGTCATAGCCCGGGTCGCCGTCGTCCCCGGACGGCACGCCTCCGCCGCCGTTGCCGCTGGAAGCGTCATTGGCGGCCGCTGAGCCGCCCATGTCGGCCCCGGGGGCATTGCCGCCAAAGGACGACGTTCCTCCGGCTACGAGCGGCTTGGAAGCCGCAGGAGCAACACGATTCGGGACGTTCGCGCTGGCCGTCGGGCCGGGAGTCCCCAGCGGCCTCGTAACCGCCCCGGTCGGCGCGATTGCGACTGCAGGAGCCGCCGGTGCGCCCGGTACGGCTGCTCCCGGAACCGATGCCGTCGGTGAAGCCGACGGTGCCGTCGCGATGGCTGCAGCAGCCTTGACGGCCGAAGCCTGCGCGGCCTCGATCGCTGCGTCGGAGCGGTCGGCTGAAGACGCGTGGCCGTGCGGGCTCTTCGCGGAAACATCGATGGCCTTGCCGGTCGCGTCCTCCGCGCTGGCCACGCGCACGGTGAGCTTGTCGTGAAGGACCGGCGCGGTTGCTCCTTCGGGAGCATGCATCTGGCACGCGACGAAATCGGCGGGACCGCGCAGGGCACGCGCGCCGCGGGTGTGAATCGTGAGCGTGCCTTTGTGATCGTCTGCAAATTCGCCGTCGACGCCAGGCAGGATGAACGCGCATGCGGGACTGCCGCCCTCGCTCGCGATGCGCGCTTCGGTCCCGGTGTAGTCGACGAGGATCGTCGCCTTGGCGACGTTGCTCACGCTTTGCTCTGGCAGCGACACCACTACGGAGACGAGATCGTGGTTCTCGCTCTGGCAGGCCGAGACGCAGGCCGCGGCTGCCGCAGCCAGGACGATGCTGCGATAACCGCTCATCTCGTGAGCCCTGCGGCCGAAGTCGTCGAGGAGATGACGGATGTCGACGTGACGACTACGGAGATCTCGGACGGATCCGCCGGGTGGTCGTGGTTGTTGATCGCCCCGGTGACCGTGACGTCAAAATCGTCGGCCGTCGGCTGCCGCGATCCCAGGAAGTTGCAGTCGAAGATATCGGAGCCTTCGGTAAGCGGCTTGTCCGAGGCATCGATGGCGATATCGAGCTGCCGATCGTCCTGATTGTCGCTCGCTACGATGGTTTCTCCATTCGAGCTGGCGGTCAGGCTGCATGCGACGGTATCGCCACTGCCGGCGAAATCTCCGCCCTCGTAGCGGACCTCGAGGTTGAGCGACTTCAGCGGCGTCGGCGTGTCGGTGAGACTGAACACGATGTCGAAGGTTTCCGGGTCGCTGTCCGGACCGCACGCAACGGAAGCGGCGACGGCGGCGAGCACAGCGGCAATGATCAGGGATGGTCGGTACTTCGGCATAAAGCCTGGCAGGGTGCGCACAGCAGGCGATCCTAGGGGAAACCCGGACGGCTCGCCAACTTTTGCAGCGAAGCGACGCGGCAATGGCTTTGGACAATCCTGGGACGATCCGAGGCTGTGCGATCGAGAACCGGCGCCATCGTTCTTCGATCGCATCCATCCCCGCCGGTCCGACGTTCACTCGTCCTGGCAGTAATCGTCGCAGCCGTCGCCGTTGACGGTGTTCGCGTCGTCGCAGGTCTCGTCGCAACCGATCTTGCCGTCGCCGCAGCGGCAGACCTGCACGAAGCCTCGGAACTGAACCGCACCGGGCCCGGTGATGCCGCCGACGCGGTTGATCGACGTGCTGGCCGTGGCCGGAACACAGAACAGTGCAACGGACTCGGGCCGCGATGCATCGTTCGCGCAGAAGTCGTCGCTCTCGTTGGTGCAGTCGGCGTTGCTGGTGCACGCCTTGTTCTCGAACGCGCAGTACTTGCCGAGCGGTGACGGCACGCCGGTGCGCGTGATGCGGGTCTCGAAGCACGGACGATTCGAGATCTCGCAGACGCCGCCGTCGTTGTCCTGGCACGTC
>Ga0134124_10004456_pt1 | contig 11248 bp, 9 predicted proteins | sample KB304_FD_96880 | JGI IMG/M metagenome (GOLD analysis project Ga0134124, IMG submission 96880) | Terrestrial soil microbial communities without Nitrogen fertilizer from Kellogg Biological Station, Michigan, USA - KB3-0-4 | ecosystem: Environmental > Terrestrial > Soil > Unclassified ... | reverse complement strand
TCGTGTCGGCGCGCTCGTCACACGGGCCAGCAAAATCGCGCGCCACAGGTGAGGTGTCATGAGGTGTGATTCCCACCGCGGTCCTGTGTTTCCGCGCCCCTCGCTCCAGAAAGGGTCTTTCCAATGAAGCCTGTTCCGTCCCGACCGACACCGCTGCGCCTTGCGGCAGCCCTTCTTTGCGGCGTGGCGATGCTTGCCGCCGGCTGCGCAAGCGCGCCAGGAAGCGACCCTCTGAAGTCCAGCATCGACACGGTGGTGGTCATCTACGCTGAGAACCGCAGCTTCGACAACCTTTACGGCCTGTACCCCGGCGCCGACGGCGTGGCCAATGCCAGCGCGCAAAGCCGCACCCAGCTCGACCGCGACGGCGTGACGCCGCTGGCCACGCTGCCGCCGGTGTGGAATGCCCGTGGCAGCCAGCGCGACGCGCTCGACTTCGTCGCCCGGCTGCCCAACGGGCCCTTCCGCATCGACGCGCCCCCCGGCGGGCTGCCCGGCGGCATGGCGATGAACGTCGCGAGCCCCGATCTGGTGCATCGCTTCTACAACCACCAGATGCAGCTCAACGGCGGGCGCAACAACCAGTTCGCCGCGTGGTCCGACGCGGGCGGCCTGTCCATGGGCTACTACGACGGCTCGACGATGCAGATGTGGCAGCTCGCGCGCCAGTACACGCTCGCCGACCACTTCTTCATGGGCGCCTTCGGCGGCTCTTTCCTCAATCACTTCTGGCTGGCCTGCGCGTGCACGCCGGTCGTCGGCGCGGGGGCGCCCGCCGTGGCGGTGAGCCGGATCGACGGCCACGGGCGGCTCGCGACCGCGCCCGATTCCCCGGCCAGCGCCCTGCAGGGCCCGCCCAAGTACGTGGGCGACCGCTCGCTCACGCCCGACGGCTATGCGGTCAACACCGCGCAGCCCGCGTTCCAGCCGAGCATGGTGAAGCCCTCGCCCGCAAACCCGGCCCTGGCCGACCCCGCGGGCAGCCCCTTGCCGGCGCAGACGCTGCCGACCATCGGCGACCGCCTGAGCGACAAGGGTGTGAGCTGGGCCTGGTATTCGGGCGGCTGGAAGGCCGCACTCGCCGACCGCAACGAGATCTATGGGGGCAACGTCAAGTTCCAGGCGCACCACCAGCCCTTCAACTACTTCGCCCGCTTCGACCCCTCGACCCCGGCGGGCGCCGCGCAGCGCGCCGAGCACCTGAAGGACTACGACGAGCTGCTGGCCGACGCGCAGTCGGGGCGGCTGCCCAAGGTGGTCTTCTACAAGCCGCATGGCGGCCTCAACCAGCACCCCGGCTACACCGACGTGCAGTCCGGCGACGAGCACGTGGCGTCCCTGGTGCGCCGGCTGATGGCGAGTCCGCAGTGGTCGCATATGGCCATCGTGGTCACCTACGACGAGAACGGCGGCTTCTGGGACCACGTCACGCCGCCCCTGGCCGACCGCTTCGGCCCGGGCAGCCGCGTGCCGGCCATCGTCATCTCGCCGTATGCGCGCCGCGGCTTCGTGGACTCGACGCCCTACGACACGACGTCGATCCTCAAGCTCATCACGCGGCGCTTCGACCTCGAGCCGCTGCCGGGGGCGCGTGCCTCGATGGGCGATCTCACGAACGCCTTCGATTTCAATCAGGCCGCCCGCTGAGCGGGCACGGGAACGCAGACTGCTGCGGATCTGCGCCAGCCCCGCGACAGCCGTTCACGGTTGTCGCGGGCTAGCCTGAGCCCATCGCGACCAGTGATTCCTCCATGAGCGCATCCCTCCCCACCTCGGCCGCCCCCGCCGCGCACGAAGACCTTCACGACACCGCGAGGCGGCTGCGCGCCATCCTCATCGGCTCGATGGGCAATCTCGTCGAGTGGTACGACTTCTACAGCTACGCCGCGTTCTCGCTCTACTTCTCCGGCGCGTTCTTCCCGTCCGAGGACCCGACCGCGCAACTCATGTCGACGGCCGGCATCTTCGCGCTCGGCTTCTTCGTGCGGCCCATCGGCGGCATCCTCTTCGGCTACATCGGCGACCGGCTCGGGCGCCGCCGCGCACTCATGACCTCGGTGCTGCTTATGTGCCTGGGCTCGCTGATGATCGCCTGCTCGCCCACGCACGCCTCGATCGGCGCCGCCGCGCCCGCGCTGCTCCTGCTCGCGCGGCTGCTGCAAGGCCTGAGCCTGGGCGGCGAATACGGGGCCAGCGCCACCTATCTGTCGGAGATGGCCACGCGCGAGCGGCGCGGCTTCTATTCCAGCTTCCAGTACGTGACCCTCATCGGCGGGCAGTTCACCGCGCTGCTGGTGCTTCTGCTGCTGCAGAACGTGTTCCTCACGCCGCAGGAGCTGCGGGCCTGGGGCTGGCGCATTCCCTTCTTCATCGGCGCGGCGCTGGCGCTCACCGCGCTGTGGATGCGCCGCGACCTGCACGAGACGCAGGCCTTCGTGCAGGCGCGCAAGCAAAGCAATCGCACCGGCGGGCTGCGCCTCTTGATGCAGCACCCGCGCGAGGCGCTCATCGTGGTGGGCCTCACCATGGGCGGCACGCTCGCCTTCTACGTCTACACCACCTACATGCAAAAGTTCCTGAAGCTCAGCGTGGGCCTCTCCGACGCGCAGACCACCGCGGTGTCGGCCGCCACGCTGATCTTCGCCATGGTGCTGCAGCCGCTGTACGGCGCGCTGTCGGACCGCATCGGGCGCAAGCCGCTGCTGCTGGGCTTCGCGGTGGGGGGCACGCTCTTCACCGTGCCGCTGCTGACGGCGATCCAGCATGCCAAGGGACCGTGGGAGGCCTTCGGGCTCATCGCGCTCGCCTGGCTCATCGTCTCGGGCTACACCTCGATCAACGCGGTGGTGAAGGCCGAGCTCTTCCCCGCGGCCATCCGCGCCACAGGCGTGGGCGTGCCCTATGCCATTGCGGTCTCGGTCTTCGGCGGAACGGCCGAGTACATCGCGCTGTGGTTCAAGCACATCGGCCACGAGGGGGGCTTCTACTGGTACGCCACCGCGGTCATCGCGTGCTCGCTGCTCGTGTACCTGCTGATGCGCGACACGCGTCGTCATTCACGCATCGACGAGGACTGACGACCCCTCGGCTCAGGAGTGCCTGAGCCGATCCCCCAAGGGGATGCGCCCGGGCCTTGGGGCGGCCCGGCGGACGGGCGCCGACTTTCGTCGCGCGAAGCATCGCGCGCAGCAAGCCTTGCAGGGGCCTTTCGGTCACATCGCCCCGGCACAATCCGAGCCCGCGCTTTCCGCGGGCTTTTTTTTGCCCGTCGCGCACCGGCGCCCTTCGAGCCTGAGCCGTCCTGATGAAGAAGAACCTGCTTTTCTATCCGCGCCAGGTGGTCGAGCGCGGCAGCCCCTGGGACTGGGCGCTGCTTCCGCTCGTGCTCGCGGTGCTCGTGCTCGTGGCCTTCGGCGCGCAGCAGATGACGCGCCCCTATGAAATCGGCGAGCCGCTGCAGCTCTCGCTGGAGCCCATCGCGCTGCCGTACTACCTGCTGCGAACCACGCTGCGCATGTTCATCGCGCTGGGCTGCTCGCTCGTCTTCAGCTGCGTCTTCGCGGTGCTGGCGGCCAAGGTCCGCCCGGCCGAGCGCGTGCTCGTGCCGATGCTCGACATCCTGCAGTCGGTGCCCATCCTCGGCTTCCTGTCGATCACGGTTGCGGGCTTCATCGCGCTCTTCCCGGGCAACCTGCTGGGCGTGGAGTGCGCGGCGATCTTCGCGATCTTCACCTCGCAGGCCTGGAACATGGCCTTCAGCCTGTACCAGTCGATGCGCACCGTGCCGGCCGAGCTGAGCGAGGCCTCGCGCGTGTTCCAGCTCTCCGGCTGGCAGCGCTTCTGGCGGCTCGAGCTGCCGCACGCCATGCCCTCGCTGCTGTGGAACATGATGATGTCCATGTCCGGCGGCTGGTTCTTCGTGGTGGCCTCCGAGGCCATCTCGGTGTCGAACCAGAACATCATGCTGCCGGGCATCGGCTCCTACATCGCGCGCGCCATCGAGGCGCGCGATCTCGGCGCCATCGGCTGGGCCATCGGCGCCATGCTCGTGGGCATCCTGCTGTACGACCAGCTCTTGTTCCGTCCGCTCGTGGCCTGGGCCGACAAGTTCCGCTTCGAGGAGACCGACAGCGGCGCGGCGCCGAGCTCCTGGGTGCTGTCGTGGCTGCGGCGCAGTGCCGGTGCGCGGGCCGTCGGCGATCTCTTCGCAAGCGGCCTCGAGCGCAGCTTCGTCATGGTGCGTCGCCAGCACGACGGCACGTCCATTCGCGCGCGCCGCTTCGCCGGCGCCGCCACGCTCACGCGCGTGTGGGACGCCGCGGTGGCCGCGATCGTGCTCTTCGCCGTGTGGCGGCTCATCACCTTCATCCACGCCGAGGTCGGCTGGTCCGAGGTGGGGCACGTGTTCGTGCTCGGCCTCTACACGCTCGTGCGCGTGCTCGTGCTCATCGCGCTGGCGGCGCTCGTGTGGGTGCCGGTGGGCATCTGGATCGGCATGAACCCGCGCTGGTCGGGCCGGCTGCAGGCGATCGCCCAGTTCCTGGCGGCCTTTCCCGCCAACCTCATGTTTCCGGTGGCGGTGCTGCTGATCGTGAAGTGGCAGCTCAACCCGGACATCTGGCTGTCGCCGCTGATGGTCTTCGGCACGCAGTGGTACCTGCTCTTCAACGTGATCGCGGGAGCCTCCACCATCCCGACGGAGCTTCGCTTCGCGGCGCAGAACTTCGGTCTCAGCGGCTGGCTCAAGTGGCGGCGCTACCTGCTGCCGGCGGTGTTCCCGAGCTTCGTGACCGGCGCCATCACCGCCAGCGGCGGCTCGTGGAACGCGAGCATCGTGGCCGAGTCGGTGAGCTGGGGCCACACCACGCTGGAGGCGCACGGGCTGGGCAGCTACATCGCCCGCATGACCAGCGTCGGCGACTTTCCCCGCATCGCGCTCGGGATCGGCGTGATGTGCATCTTCGTGATGGCGCTCAATCATTTCGTGTGGCGGCGGCTCTACCGCATCGCCGCCGAGCGCATGCATTTCTGAGACTAGAGGCCGCGCCATGAACGCACACGCTCCCCTCGTCGAACTCAAGTCCGTCGGCAAGTCGTTCCGCTCGGCCGACGGCGTCCAACGGCCCGTGCTCCACGAGGTCGACTTCACGCTGCGCGAGCGCGAGATCGTGGCGCTGCTCGGCCAGTCCGGCTCGGGCAAGTCGACGCTGCTGCGCATCATGGCGGGCCTCGTGCCGGTGGACGGCGGCGAGGTGCTCTACCGCGGACAGCCGCTGCACGGCCCCGCGCGCGGCGTGGGCATGGTGTTCCAGTCGTTCGCGCTCTTCCCCTGGCTCACGGTGCAGCAGAACGTCGAGATCGGCCTGGAGGCGCGCGGCATGCCGGCGCCCGAGCGCGCGCGGCGCGCGGTGAAGGCCATCGAGATGATCGGCCTGTCGGGCTTCGAGAGCGCGCTGCCGCGCGAGCTCTCCGGCGGCATGCGCCAGCGCGTGGGCATCGCGCGCGCGCTCGTGATCGAGCCGGACGTGCTGCTGATGGACGAGGCGTTCTCGGCCCTGGACGTGCTCACCGGCGAGCGGCTGCGCGAGGACATCCTGGAGCTGTGGGACGGTGGCGCGATGTCCACGCGCGGGATGCTGGTGGTCTCGCACAACATCGAGGAAGCCGTGCTCATGGCCGATCGCGTGCTGATCTTCGCGAGCGACCCGGGGCGCGTGCGCTGTCAGCTCGCGGTGCATCTGCCGCGCCCGCGCGACCCCGACAGCCCGCAGGTGCGCATGCTCATCGACGAGGTGTATGCGCTCATGACCGCGGGCGCGCCGCGCGCGGGCCGCGTGACCGAGGAAGCCGAGCCCGCGGCTCGCCTCACCGAGCGTCTGCCCGAGGCGGACGTGGCGCGCATGGAAGGCCTGCTGGAGTGGCTGGCCGACGAGCCCTTCCGCGGCCGCGCCGACCTGCCGCAGCTCGCCGAGGAGACCGAGCTCACCGATGCCGAGCTGCTGCCGGTGGTGCATGCGGTGTCGCTGCTCGGGCTCGCGCGGCTGGAGTCCGGCGACGTGCATCTCACGCAGCTCGGCCAGCGCTACGTCGAGGCCTCGCACACCGACCGCCAGCGCCTCTTCGGGCACCAGCTCCTCGAGCACGTGCCGCTGGTCGCGCACATGCGCCACAGCCTGGAGCAGGAGAGCGCCGGCACGCTGCCCGAGAAGCCCTTCCTGCGCATGCTCAGCGAGCACCTCGGGGCGGAGGAGGCCGAGCGCGTGCTGCGCACCGCGATCGAATGGGCGCGCCACGGCGAGGTCTTCGAGTACGACTACAACACCGGCACGATCCACCTGCCCGATGCGCTGATGTCCGAAGGCGAATGAGCGCAGCAGTCCAGCAACCAACGCGAGCTTTCCAATGAGCACCCCCCTCCAGACCCTCGAATTCCAGACCGGCGACGCACCGCGCGCCAGCGTGATCGTGCTGCACGGCCTCGGGGCCGACGGCAACGACTTCGTGCCCGTGGCCCAGGAACTCGCGCTCGACGCGATCGGCCCCGTGCGATTCGTGTTCCCCCACGCACCGACGCGGCCGGTGACCATCAACGGCGGCTACGTGATGCGCGCCTGGTACGACATCCTCGGCAGCGAGATCGATCGGCGCGAGGACGAGGCGGGCCTGCGCGCCTCGCAGGCGCTCGTGCAGGGCCTCGTGGACCGCGAGCGCGCGCGCGGCGTCGAGGCCTCGCGCATCGTGCTCTTCGGCTTCTCGCAGGGCTGCGCGATGGCGCTGCTGGCCGGACTGCGTGCGCCCGAGCGGCTGGCGGGCATCGTGGGCCTGTCGGGCTATCTGCCGCTTGCGACCAAGACGCTGGCCGAGCGCAGCGAGGCGAACCTCGGCGTGCCGATCTTCATGGCGCACGGGCAGCAGGACACGGTGGTGCCGATCGACCGGGCGATCGCCTCGCGCGACTTCCTCGCGTCGCAGGGCTATCCGATCGAGTGGCATGAATACGCGATGCCCCACAGCGTGTGCATGGAGGAGATCGCGGACATCAATCGCTGGCTCCTCAAGGTGATGGCGGGCTGACTCCTGAGACGGGGGGTCGAACGTCCTTCTTGGGGTTGCCCTGCGCGGGCCGACGCGCGAGCATGTGGCCCGTTTGTGAATCCGCCCCGCGATGAAACAAGCTCACGCCCAGCCCCCTGCGTCGCGTCGCTTCGTGCGCTGGGCGCTGGGCTGCCTTGTATTCGCCGCTACCCTCGCCCAGGCCCAGACCCAACCGCCCGAAGCCGCGGCCAGCGGCGTGCCCGACACCATCGGGCAGCGCGCGACCGCCTGCACGCCCTGCCACGGCAAGGAAGGGCGCGCCACCAACCTGGGCTATTTCCCGCGCATCGCCGGCAAGCCGGAGGGCTATCTCTACAACCAGCTCGTGAACTTCCGCGAGGGCCGGCGTGACTACGCGCTGATGACCTACCTCGTCGACCAGCTCACCGACGACTACCTGCTGGAGCTCGCCCGCTACTTCGCCTCGGTCGACCTGCCCTACCCGCCGCCGCAGACGGTCAACGCCCCGGCCGAGCTGCTGGCGCGCGGGCGCTCGCTCGCGCTGGAGGGCGACAAGCCTCGCGAGATTCCCGCCTGCGTTCGCTGCCACGGCGAGGCGCTCACGGGCGTGCGGCCCTTCGTCCCCGGGCTGCTCGGGCTGCCGCGCGACTACCTCATCAAGCAGATGGGCGCGTGGCGCACCGGCGTGCGTCATGCCGCCTCGCCTGACTGCATGGCCAAGATCGCGCAAGGCATCACCCCGGAGGAGGTCGCCGCGGTGGCCACCTGGCTGTCGGCGCAGCCGATGCCCGCGGACACGCATCCCGCCGCGCCGCAGCCGGCGTCCAAGCTGCCCATGCGCTGCGGCGGCCTGGACGTCCCGCTGGCCGGAGGCACGCCGTGAAATGGCTCTTGCGCGCGCTGATCGGCGCGGGCGTGGTGCTTGCGGGCCTTGCCGCGCTGGTCGCGTGGCTGAACCTGCGCGGGGAGGAGAGCATCCCGCCCGACGCCTCGCCCGCGTCCTTCGTGTCGAGCCCGGAGCTCGTGAAGCGCGGTGAGTACGTCGCGCGCGCAGGGGACTGCACGGCCTGCCACACCGCGCGCGGAGGCGCGCCCTTTGCCGGCGGGCGGGCGATCCTCACGCCCTTCGGCACGATGTTCTCGTCCAACCTCACGCCCGACGAGAAGACCGGCCTCGGGCGCTGGTCGTCACAGCATTTCTGGCGCGCCATGCACAACGGCCGCTCCATGGACGGGCGACTGCTGTACCCGGCGTTCCCCTATCCGAACTACACGCAGATCACGCGCCAGGACTCCGACGCCCTGTTCGCCTACCTGCGCAGCCTGCCCCCCGTGGAGCAGCCCGCCACGCCCCACCAGCTGCGCTTTCCCTACAACACGCAGCTGGCGCTCGCCGCGTGGCGTGCGATGTTCTTCGAGCCCGAGCCGTTCAAGGAGGACCCCGCGCAGAACGCGGCCTGGAACCGCGGCGCCTATCTCGTGCGCGGGCTCGGCCACTGCAACGCCTGCCACGGCGAGCGCAACGTGTTCGGCGCCACGAGCGAGAGCCTGGAGTTCAGCGGCGGGCTGATCCCGATGCAGAACTGGTATGCGCCCTCGCTCGCTTCGTCGGCCGAGGCCGGCGTGGCCGACTGGGAGAGCGCGCACGTGGTGGCGCTGCTGAAGTCCGGCACCTCCCCGCGCGGCGTGGTGATGGGGCCGATGGCCGAGGTCGTCTATCGCAGCACGCAGTACCTCTCCGACGAGGACCTGAACGCGGTGGCCACTTTCCTGAAGGGCTTGCCGCAAACGCCGCCTCCGGCCAAGCCGCGCAAGCCCATCGAGTACGACCCGGCGCAGATGCAGGCGGGCGAGCGCGTGTACGGCAAGCACTGCGCGGGCTGCCATGGAGATTCCGGCGAAGGCGTTGCGCGCGCCTATCCGGCGCTCGCGGGCAACCGCTCGGTCACGATGGCCTCGCCCGCGAACCTGATCCGCATCGTGCTCAACGGCGGCTTCCTGCCTGCAACCGCGTCCAACCCGCGGCCCTACGGCATGCCGCCTTTCCTGCAGACGCTCGACGACGTGGAGGTGGCGGCCGTGGCCACCTACCTGCGCGGGTCCTGGGGCAACGAGGCCAAGCCAGTGGAGCCGGTGGACGTGCTGCGCCTGCGCTGAGGGCACGCACGCTTCCTGCTCGCGAGAGCATTCAACCGGGGACCTCGCGATGCACTGGCACGATTTGTTGATGCAGTACGGCTATTACGCCGTCTTCCTCGGTTGCCTCGCGGAAGGCGAGACCCTGCTCGTGCTGGCGGGGTTCGCCGCGCACCGCGGCTATCTGAGCCTCTCCGTGGTGGTCCTGATCGCCTTCGTCGCGGGGGCGCTGGGCGACCAGGTGCTCTATTTCGTCGGCCGCCACTTCGGTCCGCGGCTCTTCGCCCGCTTCCCGAAGCTTCACCCGCAATTCCTGATCTTCGCGACGAAGCTGCGCCGCCACGAGATCCCCGTCATCGTCGGCGTGCGCTTCATGTACGGCTTTCGCATCATCGGGCCGCTGGTGATCGGCGCGAGCCATGTCTCGCCCCAGCGCTTCGTGCCCTTCAACCTGCTCGGCGCCCTGATGTGGGCACTGATCATCGCGAGCGCGGGCTATGTCTTCGGCGAGACGCTGCGCCTCGTCCTGCGCGACCTCGGCGACTACGAACTCGCGGTCGTGCTGGCGGTGGTGGCGGTGGCTGCACTGCTGGGGCTCGTGCGCCATGTGCGGCGCCGCGAACGCGACCGGCAATTGCGCGAGGCGGGCGAGGTCTGAAACGAGCAACCCGCCAGCGGTACTGACCGAAGGCGGGCTGCCTGTCATCTTTCGAGCTCTATGAAGCTTGCACTACCGGGCCTCCACATCGACGGAGAGCCTGTCCGCACAACCTCGGCTGTCAGATGGCAAGAAGAAGTCTAGGCCGCCGCTGCGCAATCACAAGCCAATAGCGACGCCAGCAGGGGCTCTCAGCGGCTCGATGCGGCAAAGGGCAGGGTGGCGTCGGCGTCCAGCTGGGCCAGGCTTGCCAGCAGGTCGGCGAACCGCTCGCCCTGCACCACGACGTGACAGCGCGTGGCGTTCACCGCGTCCTCGGCATTGCCCTCGCGCAGCGCGTCGAGGATGCGCTGGTGCTCTTCGAAGGAGCGCTGCACCCGATTGCGCACGCGCAGCTGCAGCCTTCGATAGGGACGCAGCTTGCGCTGCAGCGCATGCGCCTGCTCGCTCAGGTAGGCGTTGCGGCTGGCGTCGTAGATGGCGCGGTGGAAGTGCTCGTTCGCGTAGAAGTAGGCGTCGCTGTCGCGCGCCTCGGCCGCGCGCCGGCACTCGTCGTGGGCGCGCTCCAGCGCGCCCAGCTCGACGTCGGTCATGCGCCGCGCCGCGAGCCGCGCGCACATCGCCTCGAGCTCGGCCATGACCTCGAACATTTCGAGCAGGCGCTGCGGCGTCACCTGGGTGACCACCGTGCCGCGACGCGCGCGCGTCTCGACCAGGCCTTCGCCGGCCAGCAGGCTCAGCGCTTCGCGGATGGGGGTGCGCGACACGCCGAATCGCGCGGCGAGCTCGCTCTCGTCCAGATGCGAGCCCGGCAGGAGGCGGCCGGTGGCGATCTCTTCCTCGATCGCTTCGCGCAGGCGTTCCGAAAGACGCTCGGAAGAGCGTTCGGCATTCGGTTCCGACAGGCGGCTCATGGCGAGAAATTCTAGGCGCCGGTATTCGTATCAACCTTGCGGGAATACCAGCGCACCCTCTCTTGTTCCGGCATCGGCGTTATCCCTAGTACTAGGTGGCTTGCCTGTAATGCGCAGGAAACCTATCTTGCATACATAAGCCACATCCCCGCGGTGGCCGCGTCTTGCGTTTGCCGCGCTTCAACACCCAAGGAGACAGCCGTGACCCTGACCCGCCGCACTCTGATCCAGGCCGCCGGTGGCGGCGCGCTTGCCGCGCTCGCGGCGCATCCGGGCCAGGCCTTCGCACAGGCCGGCCAGACGCTCAAGATCTCGCACCAGTTCCCGAGCGGCTCGCTCACCGAGGGCGACTTCCGCGACCGCCTGTGCCGGCGCTTCGCCGCCGAAGTGGAAAAGCGCAGCAGCGGCGCACTCAAGGCCTCGGTGTACCCGGGCTCCTCGCTCATGAAGACCAACGCGCAGTTCTCTGCGATGCGCAAGGGCG
>Ga0134124_10004455_pt1 | contig 11251 bp, 13 predicted proteins | sample KB304_FD_96880 | JGI IMG/M metagenome (GOLD analysis project Ga0134124, IMG submission 96880) | Terrestrial soil microbial communities without Nitrogen fertilizer from Kellogg Biological Station, Michigan, USA - KB3-0-4 | ecosystem: Environmental > Terrestrial > Soil > Unclassified ... | reverse complement strand
TTCTCCTGGTCGTCGTATGCGGGCGGGCCGGCGCCGTCCCCGAAGGCTCGCTGGATGATCGCCGTCGATGTCGGCACCCCGGCCCTGCTCGGGGCCGCGTTCGGTCCGTGGACGACTAGCGAGCTGGCGCTGGGCCCGTGACCTGCTGCTCCATCTCGACCCAGAGTGATCACCTTAGTGGACCATAACTTCTTGTCCCACCGGTTCGCCACCGAGTTGGTGTCGACCGCTGCGTACCTGCTCTGGCGGGCGAAGGGCCTGCGAGCGGCGTACCGCTCGAAGGACCAGCGGTCCAGGATCAGCGGATTGTCCATGTCGTCCACCACTCCCAGCATCACATTCCTGCGCGTCGGTCGCACGCCACGACAATCCATCGAGCCCGAACACCGCACGCCGACAACTCGATGGTGCGCCGGGGTGCCCACGCATCATGGATCCCGCACGGTCGTTGGTGTGACGCCCCGATAGGCACCACCTCTGGGCCGCCGCCGGGTCCGACGCAGGGGTGGGATGAGGTCCGGGGGTGGGCTAGCTCGCGGTGAGCGCGCGCAGGAGGCGGACCCCGGGCATCCGGTCCTCGGCGCGCAGGGGGACGTCGAGGGTCGTGGGCTCGTCGAAAACGGGGCGTCCGCTTGGGCGGCGGCTGAAGGGCGCGACGCCGAAATAGACGCCGTTGGCCCTGTCGAAGCCGGTCCAGACGATGGTCTCCTGTTCGCCTGGGCGCAGCGGGTGGTTGGAGACGGCTCGGGCAGCGTAGCTGCCGGGCTCGTCCGAGACGACTACTTGGGGAACGGCGAACGCGAAATGCCGGACGTCCAGGGTCCGGGCGTGCTCCGCTGCCCTGGCCTCGAACGCCAGCGCCGCGTCCTGGTCTCGGAGGTAGTCGTAGTCGGACAGGACTAGACGCCGGTGGCCGTCGAGGATGACGATCGCGGGCGCTTGGCGCTTCTCGACGGCCTGCTGCACCCGGCGCACGACGTCCGTGACGAGCGCCCAGAGGGCCTCATCCATCCGTGTCTCTCCTTCACCTCGAACCTGCATCAGCCCCGACATCGTTGCGGTCTGGTTGGCTGGCTTTCCGTCCCTGCCGGTCGCCGGTCGACGCGCGGGGCCTCGCGCATCCCCCGGTCGAATCCGCGCCGAGGATCGACACGCTGGTTGCAACGCCGTGGTCTCGTCCGGCGATCCTGGTCATTACGGCGTGTCGCCGGCGGATGGCCGCAGGTCGGCGCGCAGGTGCAAGTCCTCGTCGAGGATGAGGCGCAGCAGCCCGACGCCGGGAAAGTCCTGCGACGGGTTCACCGGGATCGACACGACGAAATCCTCGTCCCCGTCGGCTCCAAAACTGAACGTGGCGTCGGGGTTACGGGTGAACGGCACCATCCCGGTGGTGACGCCGTCCGCGACGTCGAACAGCGTGTAGGCGATCACCTCGTACTCGCCGTGGTCCGCGTTCAACGGTCCGGTGAAGGGCGAACGCAGCCGCTGGACGTCCTCACTGACCGCAGGCAGCGGGGTCACGACCATCGGCGCAGCGACGATCAGTCGGTCCAGGTCGACCTCGGGCACCTCGGCGGCGAGACGCTGGTCGTAGCCGGCGGCCTTCGCCGGGTCGCGCAGATAGTCGGCGAAACTGTGCTGGCGGAACAGTGCGCCTTCCAGCACCGCGATCGCGGGCTGGTCACCTGCCCGCAGTGCCTTCTGCACCTCACCGATCGTCGTGTCGAGCAGGATGTTGGACTCGAAGTTCATCAGGGCACCGTCCGAGCGGTCGCGTCGTCGTAGGACTCCTTGCTTTCTAGTCTGATCTGCCGGGCAGCAGCCCGTCCGACGAGGGCGAAACACCCGCCAGATGGCGGCGGCTGCCGCGATCCGGCGGGCTGCCCGGATGGTCCGACCCCAGCGGGACCCGGTGGACGCTCCGCCACTCGCGGTGAGCACGCGGGGCGCCTCGTCCGCGTGCTCGAGGGTCCCCCGAGGGGCGTCGCGGAACGATGCCGGATTTTCAAGGGACGCGGGTGAGTGTGGCGATGCTGTCCGCGATCCCGAGGACGTGCTCGGTCGGCACGTAAAGGTCGATTCTGCTATGGCCATCCAGGACGTCGATCGAACCGCTGACGCCGGATGTTCCCGAGGCCACGCGGACGCTGGCCTGCCGATCCCCCGCGCCCTGGGTCTCGTCCGCGCGGAACGCGGCTCCCAGTACACCGGCCACCTGACGGGCCAGGGACGTCAACCGCTGCTGGTCCTCGGCGGCTTTGGTCATCCGCACGGTGGCCTCCGCCAGCTCGCGCTCGTAGGCGGGCAGGAGCCGGCGGGTGATGTCGTTGGCGATCTGGATGGGAGTCTTGTTCTGACTGACCGTTATCTCCGTTTTGACCTGGCTGTTCCAGAACCGGCCCGCGTCCTGGCCGCGCAGGCCGATGATCACCAGCCGGCCAGGCGGCCAGCGTGCGTCGAGGTGCAGTCTGCAGGCCGGGTTCGAGACGCGCTGGCAGTAGGCGTCCCATCCGCGATAGTTATGGTCGTCGCCTGACTGGGCCACCCAGTCGTCGCCGAGTTCCGCGGCGACGTCCAGCGCAACCTTGTTGATCACTTCTGTGGGCATTAGGAACACCCCTTTCGGGTGCGAGTTCTGGACGCTGAGAGCTGTCGGCGACAAGAGCCGGCAACGGCGCTGCACGGAGGCACGGCGATGCCGCTGGCCGCCGTCCTCACGCGACCTCGGCCCCCCGTCGCTACGGGACGCGGGGCTGCACGGAGCGGGCCGAGCAGGCGGGGCACGGACCGCGCGGAGGACACCCGCCATGTGCGGGCTGGCGCTGCGGTGACGGGCTGCGAAAGGCCCGTGGCAAGGTTAGAAGGGATCAATCCGCAGGCGGCCGGGACGGCGGGAGGTGGCGGCCCGGTTCCGGGTCGAGCAGGTCGCTGCTGGGGTCCAGGACATCCCACTCCTGGAGCAGGTCGAACAGGCTCTCGACGTCAAGGTCGTAAAGGCTGGCGAGCGCGCGGAGATCTGTGTGGCGGATCGAGAGGACCCGACCGCCGTGGTCGTCGCGTTGCCGCCGAATTTCTGCGACCCATCGGCGCAGCAGATCGGCCCCGTCGCCGGACACTGCGGCCAGGGCGGGCAGATTGAGCACGACCCGCGGCAAGCACGGGGCCCGGTGCTCCGGCTGCTCGCCGGGCAGCAGGTCACGGACGGAGACACCGTAGTAGCGGGCGAGAGCGTCGAGCGATGTCACGGTCATCATCCGGCTGCCGCGTTCGTAGGAGCCGAGCGAAGCAACCTTCCACCGTCCTTGCGAACGGTCCTCGACCTGCTGGAGCGAGTATCCGAGGCTCTGGCGGGCGGCTCTTAAACGGGCGCCCAACGCTTGGGCGTAGGTCGGGTTCTCGGTAATCGCGGACATAGTTCCTCCCGGCGGATCAGAGAAAAATAGGGGGATTCGCGCTCATCGCGCGTGGATCGGATTCCGCCCCTGGTCCAGGCGTTCGGCGATCGTTTCTATCCGGCTTTCCATACGGCGAAGGATGGCGACGATCTCGCGGGCGGTGGCGCTGGCGGATTCCCGTGGAAGTGGCGCGGGTGGCTGCTGGTCGACGGGTGTTGGCGGGGTTTCGCCCCGCAGGACGTGCAGGAGGTGCTGGTCTGGCCAGCCCAGTGCGCGACAGACCGCGGCGAGAGTGGCGTCGGTCGCACGGCGGCCGGTGGCGTGTTGCAGCGACCGCAGCGTGGCGACCGACAGGTCCGCGCGGCGGGCGAGTTCGGTCTGGGTGACGCGGTCGCGTTCCATGCGGGCGTTCAGCGCTGCGGCGACCGCCGCCCAGTCCTCGCCGGCCGCCCTCGCGTGTCGAGCGTCCGCGGCCCGACGGGCCATATCGGAAGCAGTAGTGATCATGGAAGCCTGCTTGGGTCATGCGCGAATCCGCGCGAATCGAGTAGGTAGTCGCATGGAGGAGGGGGCTGTGGGGGGCGCCGGAGCCCGGTCTGCCCGGGAGGCGGCGCTGCGGCGGTTCGCCGGGCCGTGCGGCGCTGAGCGCGCGACGATGGTCAACCAGGGCTACTCATCGACCGGAGTCGCCGGTCTTCAGTCGCGGGATGACGCGTGCCAACGTTCACGATCACCATCGATGACGGTGTGTTGCGGCTGCCGGCCGTGATGCGTAGCGCGCCTGCCCTGCTGGCGCGCACGACCCGAGGTCTGCTGCACCGCAGTGGCAGGCACCTCGCCGCCGCGGCACAGCCATCCGCCTCGGCCTTGCCCGGTGCGGATCGGCCGCGGTTGGCCGTGCTGATCGACGCCGACAACGCGCAGGCCGCGCGGATCGGGCCGGTCCTGCGCGAGATCGCCACCGTGGGCACCGCGACGGTGACCCGGGCCTACGGCGACTGGTCCTCCACCAGCCTCACAGCATGGAAGGGGCAACTACCCGTCCACGCGATCGACGCGGTGCAGGTCTTCGCCTCGGTCAAGGGCAAGAACGCGACCGACGGCGCGCTGATGATCGACGCAATGGATCTGCTGTACGCCGGCGGACTCGATGGCGTCTGTCTGGTGAGTAGCGATTCCGATTTCACTCGGCTCGCGACCCGGCTACGCCAGGCAGGGTTGTTTGTCCACGGCTTCGGGCACCGCAAGACACCCGCGTCGTTCGTCGACGCGTGCACCCGGTTCGTCCACGTCGAGGATCTCGCCGTGGACGAGCCGTCACCGACCCGGCCGAAACCGCCCGTACGACGCAAAGCCCCCGCGCGGCCGACTGGGCCCACAACAGCGGTGACCGTCCCGGCCCAGCGCACACCGAATCCCGCGCTGCGCGGCGACACGAAGCTCGTCAGCCGGCTGCGTGCCGCGGTCGAGGCGGCCCGGGACGCCGACGGCTGGTCCAACCAGGCACGTGTCTGCTCCCTGCTACGCCAGTCGCCGGCCGTCGACCCGCAGGCCTACGGCTACCAAAAGCTCGCCGACCTGGTCACCGCGGTCGACCTGTTCGAGACCTCGCGCCGCCCCTCCCAGTCAGGAAAGGCAACAACGATCTATCTGAAGGACAAGCGCCGACGAAGCGCCGCGGGCACCTCCGAACCCTGATCGCGGCCGGCGGGCAGCTGCCCGCCGCAGCCGGACGATCCGCGGGACGAATAGGTGTCTACGCCGTATCCCCGAGGGTGCGTCCGCGCCAGCTGGCGAACCAGCTCGATCGCGGCCACCCCCGGCGAAAGGGACGACGAATCCAGACCTGGCGGCGACCAGCCAGGCGTACGTCGGCCAGATCAACCTGGCCGATGATCTCTCGGGTCGGCCAGGTGATCAACCGCCCGCAGCGCAAACAGCAATAGGCACCGCGCCACCGCCACGACCGGACGCTGACCTCACGGCGGCCGGCGACGGGCAGGAAGCCGTCATATTCCGGTGTGTTCGCGCACCGGCAGGTCCAAGCGTCCTGCGATCCGTTGCGCGCAATGTACTCGCGCATGGGAACACCACTCCCCTCTCTCCAGAACACGTTTCAGGGGTTGTGCCAGCGTCGGGCGTCGTCAGCAGTGACACCGGGCAGCGGTATGGCATCACCGTCGGGTATCCAGCGCTCGCCCTCGGGGCCGCTGACCTGGAGCTCGCGGTGCGGGCCGGGTCCGTCGACCGTGTTGGCGTAGAGGCGGATGGCGGTGACGATGTGGGGGCCTCGCGCCGCGGCGACCGCGACGACGTCGCCGGGGATGGTGATGCCGCCGACGCGGGTGAGGTCGCGGGCACGGTGGACGGCCTGACCGGTGTCGCTGGTGCCCCGGTTCCAGGTGACGGTGACGTAGCAGAGTGGGCAGCGTGCGGTGTCGCTGACCCAGGGGTCGTGTGCGCCGTGGCGGATGTCCGTGATGTGTCCGGCGGTGCCGCCGGGGCCGGTGGCGTGCTGGCCGACGCGGAGCGGTCCGCGGCGCGGATGGGTAAGGCTTACAGCCATGGTCATGTCTCCTGGCTCGGGATGATGCGGCTGGCGTGCGCGCGGTAGGGCACGGGCCGATAGGCGCGGTGGGGCGCCTGGGGCGATGGCCGGACGGTCGTCGGGTGGGCTCGCCGAACGTCAGCGCGGTGTTGATCTCACGGCGAACGGTGCGGGAGCTGGCGAACGCCTGCTGTCCGCGGATCGCGGCGCTCTGGATGGCGATGGCGCCGTGGAGCAGCTGGTACATGGTGCGGGCGATGTCCTGGCTCCGGTACGGATCGCTCAAGGCCCCGATTTCGCGTCGGAGATCGGCGGTGACGTGGAGATCGGTGGCGTGGAGCAGAGGGTCGGCCCATCGGGGTTGGGCGGTGGGGGACGCCCATGGGCGTCCGGTGGTGGGGTGCGGGCGGGCAGCGCGAGGCTGGGCGTTCTGCCACCAGGCGGCAGCGCGGGCCCGTGCGACGTGCGGCGCGGGGGTACGTCGAGCGGCGCCGACTGGCCGCCGCATGGAGGGGCGGGTCGCAGCCGGCGCGGGCGTCAGAGCCTGTGTGGGCGTGGTCTCGGGGGTGGCGGTGTGGGCGCCAGGGTGGCGCGCCACCGGTCGTGGCGGGCCGCGGTGTCGTACACGATGGCGGCGCGGGTGGTGCGGCGGCGGGTGGCGGTAGGCACCGGGCCGGTGTCTGCCTGTCCGGTGGTGAGGTAGGCGGCGAGTGTGGCCCGCCAGCGGTCGGCGCGGCTGGTCGCGGGGATGGCGGTGGTCATGGTGGTGCGCTCCGCTCAGCCGTTGATCTGAATGGGCATGATCAGGTAGCGGTAGTCGGGCTCGCCGGGGCCGGACAGGACACACGGCTTGGTGGCCGCTACCTGCATGTCGCTGTCGCTGGCGAAACCGAACGTGATCCGGTCGGTGGTAATCGCGGCGAACGCGTCGGCGAGGTAGGCCGGGTTGTAGGCGCATTCGAGGTCCGGGCCGGTGTAGTCGGCGGGCACGGATTCGCTGGCCCGCGCTTCGGCGCCGTAACTGCCCGCGTCGAGGCGGAGCTGCCCGGCGGTGAAGGTCAACCGCACGGGCGCCTTCTTGGGCGCGACCAGGGCGACGCGGCGAACGGCGTCCGCGACCGTGGCCCGGTCGAGGTGCGCGGTGTGCGGTGATCTGTCGGGCAGCAGCTTGCGGTAGGGCGGGAACTGGCCCTCGACGAGCCGCGCGGTGGTGCGGATGGTGCCGGCCGCGAAGCCGGCCAGAGCCTCACCGGACGGGCCGGGCCCACAGGCCATAGCAAGTTCGCCGTGCCCGCAGAGGTCTTTGGCGACGGTGGCCAACGTGCGGGCTGGTATCAGCAGGGTGCCGGTGGCCGCCGGGTCGGCGGGCCGCCACGCCACGGTGCGCACGGCCAGGCGGTAGCGGTCGGTGGCGGCCAGGGTGAGCGTGTCGCGGTCCCACTCGATGCGCACAGCGGTCAGCACGGGCAGCGTGTCGTCCCGGCCAGCCGCGGAGATGACCTGGCCGACGGCGGCGGCGAACGCGGCCCCGTCGACATGGCCGATGAGCGCGGGCAGCGGCGGGACGCTCGGGTACTCGTCGTCGGGCAGGGTGCGCAGCGTGGTTTGGGTGCCAGCGCATTCAACGGTCCACACGGTGTCCGCGCCGTGCATGACGATCGGCAGCCTGTCCCGCTGCCGGGCGGTGTGGCTTTTGCCGGCGCCCTTAACGATGTCGCGGAGCGCCAGGCCGGGGACGAGCATACGGCCCGGTGCGGCGGCTACAGCCACGTCGCGGACCGTGGTCGCCACTTCGTAGTCGAACGCGGTCACGGCGACCATGCCGTCGTCGCCGGCTGCGAGGAGCAGACCCGTCAGGACCTGGTGCTGTGCGGCAGTGGCCGCGCGGGACGGGAGCGCGGCGGCAGCCATGTCGATGGCTTGGGCAAGGGTTGCGTAGTCGCTGGCGAGGACCAGCGTGGGCGTGGCGGTGGCAGTGAAATCCTGATCTTCTCCCGCAGGGTCGGAGACGGCCGGGGGCCTCGGCCGTACAGGTGTGGTGGCGCCGAGCGACCCGGCGACGTCGCGGGCGTCGCTCGTGCGTTCCCCGGCGCTGAGGGCACGCACGGCGGCGGAGCGCTCGCGCGGGGCCGGGTCGCGCTCGCGGCACGGGACGGCCGCGCGGATCAGCGGGCGACCCTCGGCGTGCCGGCCCTCGGCATCGTCAGCGCCGAACACCAACTGGGGTGGCGGGCGCTCGGGGGGTCGCAGCGTCGTTGGGGTCTGCTGTCGGCCGCGAGGACGACGCTTCGTGCGCGGACCGAGGCCGGCGCACGTCAGGGATGTCGGGGCGGTCGGGCAAGGTGGTTCGCGCGGGCGCGGATGAGGCCGACGAGCGTGAGCACGGTCGGTCGGCTGCGGTCCGCCGGGCACAGGATGTCGCGGTCGTACGTGCCGAGCAGCAGCCCGGCGGCGACCACGGCGACGGCCTGATCGGCATCGCTGGGAGCGGGCCGGTGGCCGTTGGACGTCGTGGGGGTCCAGCCTGGCGGCGGGATCGTGAGCCTGGTCGACGTCGGTGGGGGCGGGCGGCGGTAGAGGAGGCGCAGCCGGTCGGGGTCGCCATCGGCGTCAAGGTAGAACGCGTCATCGGGCAGCGCCGCGTACGTGGCGGCGAGGGTGGCGATGTCGGCGCCGGGCCGCAGGATCAGGTGGATGTGGTCGGCGTCTGGGTAGCGGACCGTGACGAGCGGGCCGGGCGGCGGCGGAGGTGGGGTGGCGCTGGTCGGGGGCATGACGGGGTCCTTCGGTCCGAAAGGGTGTTCGGCCCCGGGGCGGGGTCCGGGTGATCAGGGCTCGGCGGGGGCGAGGCCGCGCAGCAGGTCGAACGCCGGTCGGGCCTGGTCCAGGCGGCGGGCGAGAGCGAGGGCTTCGGCGCGTTTGCCGACGGCGTGAGGTGCCCAGTCATCGGTGCGGATGTCGCCGTGACCGAGCAGGACGTGCGGTCCGAGGCGCCAGATGATGACGTTGACCGCGAGGTTATGGAGGGGGTTTGAAGCTGCCCGTTGTCCGCACGGATCAGCTGAGGTACCCGGAAGAGGGATCGGGACCGCCTGAGTTTGAGACTGTGACTGCCTCTGGGAGGCCCTCGTCGCTCCCGCGGCCACCGGCCGGTATGTCTGGGCCGAGGACACCACCAGCGGAAAGCAGCGCAATTTCACCTGCGAAGAGGAGGGCGCATCCTTTGCATTCGCTTGGATCGAGGTGCTCCGGCTCACCGGCATCCGCGCCGAGGAACTGCTCGAACTGACCCACCACAGCGTCACCGAATACCGGCTCCCGTCGACCGGTGAACTCGTCCCGCTGCTGCAACGCTGCGGGTAGGGGAGGCGGCCGATCGTTGTTCCGATCCGGCCGCACTGGCGCGCGGATTGCCACTGGTACCAGCAGGTGAGGGGACGGGACCGGCGGAGGCGGTGGGTCTTCAGGGAGTGTCTGGGCGTCCGCCCGGATTGCCTGACATTATATAGTTTTTCACCATTTAGGGAGTTTTCTAATTGCCCGCACCTAAATGTATTGACCCATCGTCGCCCAGGATGCAGCGAGAAGGTCCCCGAGTTATATTCATATACTTGGAGCTACCTACATCGTGGGGACGGGGGTTTTGTATCATGGAAATTGATAGCGAGGCATCTCTGCGGGTCGCTCTCACAAATGGCCTTAACCTGATGTTAGGTGCGGGCTTCAGCGTACTAGCCTCCGATCAAATGGGAAGGCGTTTGCCTGTAGCGAGCGATCTGGCTCAAGAACTTAGGGCGCGCTACTCGGTCGATGCCCGCGAGTATCTGAACCTGGACCAGATTTACACGATCATAGCGGTGAAGAATCGCGAGGATGCCGACTCCTACCTGAAGAGCAGATTTACCGTCGGCGCATTTGACGAGCGATACAAAGCGCTACGGCGAATCGCCATACGCGCGATTTATACAACAAATATTGATAACTTGCCGCAACAAATATACATGGACGATCTCGATCACTACCTGAACGATCTAGCTTCTCGTGGGCCAGTCTTCAGGGACCGAGCGGCGATTGAACTTCTCAACCTTCACGGATCGGTCCTCGATGATTCACGACCTTATCGCTTCACTACGTTGGACGTGGCTGGTAGCTTCAGTGCTAATCCTACCTACTGGCATGACTTCAGACAGCAGCTCGACCGTTTTCCCACTTTGTTTTGGGGTTACTCCGTACAAGATTCGGCCGCGTTAGAGGCGCTTCAGAGAAGAGAAGTGTCGAATGGTACCCATGGAGACAATTGGATAGTACTTCGGCCGAACGAAGAAGGACATCCTCTCGCAGAGTACTTCCGAGCGTTGCGATTTCAGCTTATATTCGCCGAGACCGCCGACTTTCTCGACTACCTAGTCAAATTCACCAAGGATAGTTCAACGGTGAAGCCTGTAACTGGACGCAACGTGATGAGCAAGCTCTCCCAGTACAGAGTCCCGAGGCCCGGATCTGTGCCTGTCCGTCCGCTGCAAGACTTCTTTGCCGGCGCTGCTCCTTCGTGGAGCGATGTCTTCCGCGAAGACGTTCCTCGTCTTCGCCAGTACAATTCTGCCCGCGAAGCAATTCACGAAGGAAAAAATGTCATACTGACTGGAATTCCAGCGAGCGGAAAAACTACCCTGCTCATGCAGTTAGCCTCGGATGGAGTCGGCGCTGAAATAACCTTGATGCCCGAAGATCTCACGGTGGAGAGTGCGTCCAGAATAGTCAGGCTACTGGCCGGCGTCCCGGCAACCGTCTACGTCGATAGCCTGGCGAACGACGTCGAAGCCTTTACCCTACTGGCTGACGCGCCAGAAATCTGCACTGTTGGAGCCGAGCGCGACTATAATCTGAGTACAGTAATGCACCTCATTGAGCGAGAGAAATACGAGTTCGTCACTCTTTCCGAAATTGACGAATACGATCTGGGGACTATTCGCGCCAGGATTCCGGCATCTATACGGACTCCTAAGATGATTACCCCCCAGGTGGCGAAGAATCGGCCGAGTTTGCTCGAGTTCAACTTGGCGAATACGACTTCACGCGCCCTTAAGCAAAGACTTGAGGATGCCCTGTTGCAGTTCCAGCAGAGCCAGCCAAATCTCGGTGAAATGCTGATTTTTATTGCCTACGTACATGCGTGTAGAACGCCGGTTTCACTCGACATGGCACTGGGGTATTGGCGGGACGCGATCGACGACTACAATGAGATCTACGCGATGGTTGAACAAGTCGGTGAGATTTTGAGTGAATATGAGGGTGACCTTAGGGAAGA
>Ga0134124_10004454_pt1 | contig 11252 bp, 9 predicted proteins | sample KB304_FD_96880 | JGI IMG/M metagenome (GOLD analysis project Ga0134124, IMG submission 96880) | Terrestrial soil microbial communities without Nitrogen fertilizer from Kellogg Biological Station, Michigan, USA - KB3-0-4 | ecosystem: Environmental > Terrestrial > Soil > Unclassified ... | reverse complement strand
ATGGCCCACCGTAACTTCGTTTTCGAGTATCGTCGGGTGCGTGCCATTCCGCACGTGACTCACCGAATTGTCCTGCACATTCGAGCGGTCGCCGATGCGAATGTAGAACATGTCGCCGCGCGCCACCGTGCCGAACCATACGGACGCCTGCTCGCCGACCTGAACGTCGCCGATGACTTGCGCGCTGTCAGCAATGAATGCGGATTCGTGAATTTGCGGATAAACTCCGCCGAATGGTCGGATCATGTCGTAGATGTGAGCTCCGTTAGGAGCCAAATGTTTATAGCATAAGATCTGAATTGAAAAACATTAGCTCCTTTAGGAGCGAAACGTGACGCCCCTAGCGGGCTAAGACAGCACACGCTCGATGAAGTGCGGTAGCAAAGCGACTTCACAGCCCTCTCAACGGCTGGCCTGCAGTAAATTCAACAATGTGACCATCCGGATCGCGCACCATCGCGAAATAACCGACCACACCGCCGATATCCACCGGAGGCTCAGCCAGAATATTTTGTTGGCGCGCGAGTTCGGCGATGCGATCGACTTCCTCACGTGACTCGCATTGAAATCCGAAATGATCGAGACGGTTCTTAACCTCGTCCTGGACGATGACGAGCACGAAGACCGGATCTTCTCCGGGCGCGGTGGCTGGCCCAAGCCATACATTGTGCCGGCCTTCTTTGCGCCGGTCGCGCACAATCGAAAGGCCGCAAAGCGAAGTATAGAACTCGACTGAAGCGTCGATGTTGCTGCAGTTGATGGTGATGTGGGTCCAGCGAGGAGGCATGAGCTATCCACAGATTACGCAGATTTCACAGAACACGACTAAAACAAAAACCTGTATTCTGCGTCTGCTGAAGTCTGTCAACTACCGTTCGCCTTCGAACGGTTTTTATCTGTGTAGTCCGCGTAATCTGTGGATGGCTCAGGCCCCGGTCGCACTGGCCTTCGCGGCGAGCTCACCGTTCAGCTTCATGATCTCGAGCGTCATCTCAGCCGAGGCGTACATGTCTTTCACGTCGAGCCACTCTTTTACCGTATGGATCGCACGCATGCCTGTTCCCAGATTGGCGCACTCGATGCCTTTGCGATTGAAGACGTTCGCGTCGCAACCGCCGCCTGAGGCCATCGTCTTCACATCAAGCCCCATGCGCTGCGCAGCTTTGATGACGAGTTGGACCACATGCGAGCTGTCCGGCACGTCCATGGACGAGTAATCCCGCTCGACGTGTGATTCGACCGAAGCTTTGGTCGTCTTGCCGGCGACCGTCACTTCGTATTTAGCGGCGGCATCTTCCAGGCACTTTTGCATGTGCGCGGTTTGCGCTTCGAGTTTCTCTTCGCTGTGCGAACGTGCTTCACCTTTGAGCACCACCAGATTCGGAATGATGTTGGTGGCCATGCCGCCTTCGATCTGGCCGATGTTGGCCGTCGTTTCTTCGTCGATGCGGCCGAGCTTCATCACACTCAGGGCTTCCGCGGCAATCTTAATCGCCGATATGCCTTCCTCAGGCGCGACACCCGCGTGCGATTCGAGGCCGTGAATTCTGAACTCCATGTGATTCGACGAAGGTCCCTTGGTGAAGAGAAAACCCGGATCGTCTGAATCGAAAACGATGCCGTACTTCGCTTTGATCTTCGAAACGTCAACGTTTTTGGCGCCCAGCAGACCCACTTCCTCGCAAATCGAGAAGATGGCTTCGATCGGGGCGTGCGGAATATTCTGTTCCTGCAGGCATTTGATGACTTCGATGATCACGACGCAGCCGCTCTTGTCATCGCCGCCCAGAACGGTGGTGCCGTCGGTGCGAATGATGTCACCTTCGACGACCGGTTTGACGCCTTCACCCGGAACCACAGTGTCCATGTGCGCGCTCATCATGATCGAGTCGGCGCCGGAAATCGTGCCCGGAAACCGCGCGATCACGTTGCCAGAGTTCCCCCCGACCTTTTCACCCGCGTCGTCGATTTCCACCTGCGCGCCCATTTCCTCGCAATACTTCTTGATGCGCTCGGCGATGTCGCGTTCTTTTCGCGAATGGCTGTCGATCTGCACAAATTCGAGCAGGAGATTCTTGATGCGTTCCTGGTTGATCATTCGTCCTCCGTGGCGGTTTCAAGTTTGAAGTTTCAGGTTTCAAGTTCGCGGGTTGAACTTGAAACTTGAAACCTGAGACTTGAAACTAATTTGCGCAATCCTACTACACGACCTCATGACGGGGAAACAGCCGACCGCCAGATTTCGCCCTGCGCGGTTACTTTATCCAGCGCCGCTTGCAGTTCGTCGCGCTTGGCTTGCAGCACCTCGTCTCCAGCGTCCGCGGGAACATAAATCGGCGGCGCAATCAGGACGCGAGCATGTGTGAAGGGTTTCGGCACCTGCGCGCGGTCCCAACTTTTCTTCACTTCCCAAAACTTTTTGGCGGCGACGGTGAAGGGCAGAATCGGATGGCCGGTTTTTTTTGCGAGCAGCACAGACCCCATTTTTGCGACGTGGCGCGGACCCTTTGGCCCATCAATGGTGAAGGCCGCCGGAGATCCGGCGCGCATCAGCCGCACCATCTCGACCATTGCTCCCGTCGCGCCCCGCGTCGAAGAACCGCGCGCGGCGCCGCTGCCGAAGCGCTGAATAAAGCGAGCGATGTATTCGCCGTCGAAACTTTGTGACGTCATCACCACGATGCGGCGGCGCTGCCAAAAGTAAATCGAGAGAAAAATGCAGTCATGCCAGAAGCTGTAAATCGGAATGTGGCCATCACGGGAAGCCGCTTCGAAGTTTTCCCAGCCCTCGACTTCGTAGTGAACTGAGCTTCCGATGAGACTAATAAAAGAGAAGAAGGCCAGGTCTGCGACGCGAATGAGCAGACGATCCTTGAAGGAATACTGAGACAGATCGGCAAACGCATAAGCGCGATCGACATTGCCGGATCGGTTCTCCGCTACATGATTTCTTTCAGTCACCACGATAAGGTCCAACCACCAAACTAGACATTGGCTTAGCCCTGCTGATGCGCGCACGTCGTTCACTTGCCGGCGCTTTCTTAGTTCTTGCTCGGGTATTCGACCCGCCCTTGCTGGCCATAGACCAGTTGCTCTAAAAGCCGGTCTCACGGGCAAGTCATAACTGGCCGCCCATCAGCGTGGCAGAACCATCACGCGGATTGCGCTTCTCCACAAACGGCGCAATGGTCCTCGCGAACGACGTGTACTTATGCAGAGCCTTCACGTGCTCAGTCATACACACTCGGCTCACCGGGCGGTCGGGTCTTCCAACGCCGGTGAATCCACATCCATTGCTCGGGATAGAGACGAATCATGTGTTCCATTGCCGCTGCAAAACGCGCGGTGTTCACTTCCAGGTCCTTTTCATGATCGCCGGTGCGAATCAATTCAACCGGCGGATCTCCGTGAAAGAAATACTTGCCGCGCTTTGGGTCCCAGACAGCGCACGTGGGAATCACTACCGCGTTGGTCTTGAGTGCCAGCGTGGCGATGCCCGCGTTCGTGCACGCGAGTTTCCCAAAGAAGGGGACAAAGACTCCCTCGCGTTCCTGCGTGTTTAGATCAGAGAGAATTCCGAGCGTGCCGCCTTCGCGCAAAACCCGAATCGCGCGCCGCGCCGCGGCCTTTTTATCAATGGCGACATTTCCGAAACGGGTGCGCAGGCCCTCGATCATTTCCTCGATGCGGGGATTGTCGATGGGCCGCACCAAAAAACTGATCGGATATTCGAGGGCGGACCAGCCAAAGCTCAACACCTCCCAAACACCCAGGTGCCCGGTGAGAAAAATTACGCCGCGGTGCTCGGCTTCGGCGGCCCGTAAGTGCGCCAGCCCTTCCTGATCGTACTCGATCATCCGCCGCAGCTGTTCGCGCGTCAAACGCGGAAACTGACTGACTTCGCCGAGCAAACGGCCGAGGTTGTCGAAACATCCGCGCAGCAACCGCTTCTTTTGCGGGACGGGCAAATCCGGGAAAGCAATTTCGAGATTGCGCATGCCCGTGCGGCCCAGACGGGTGGGCAGCAGGTACGCGAGATAGCCGAGCCACCGGCCCAACGCCACCGAGGCGGAGCGCGGAAGCGTGCCCAAGATTGAAAGAAAGCCACGGGCGATCGCGTATTCAAGATTAGTCTGCAGCCTGGATTTGCTCATTGGCGAAGCATGCCAGTCTAGAGGTTGGACTTGTGCAGTGACAAGTAAAGCAGGCGAGAGTAGTTGCTGATTTATCTTTGCGGGTTGGGTTGTCATCGCGTCTTTGCGAGAAACCCCTGCGGTTACCATGGATAGTCCGTCGATAACCGGCAGATTTCGAGGCCCAAAAGGGCCGTCATTCAATAGCCACGACCGTCAGGTCGTGGTTAGTAAGGTTAATGAACTCAGAGAAGCTCCGAAGGCGGCCCTTCGGGCCTTCCGAGAATCTTGGTTTTCGTGTCCGCGACCTGACGGTCGCGGCTATTACATGCCGGCCCTTCGGGCCTCTGGAACCCACCTTCCTCGTGACGGATCGCTGCCTTTGATATATTCTGCAACGCTTTGAGAGCCCGTATCGTATTGGCAATTAGAGGGACTCTCCCCGCTGATAATCAGTGACCGTAGAAACCAAAGACGAATGCTGCATTCTGGTCGTCGAAGGCGACGACGAATCGCGCAATGCATTGACGGCGCAACTGCGCGGTCTTGGCCACAGCGTGCAGTCGGCCAGCGCCCGCGGTGATGCGCCGGCGCGGAGTGACCGCGATGGATTCGATTTGATGATCAGCGATCTCGAGGATGCTTCTGCCGCGGACGGCCAGATCATTCGCGCGTTCAAGTTGAGCGTAACCAGCGAACAGGTGCGTACGGCCACGGCGGCGTTGCACGATATAGTCGAGACCACGCTTCGCTTCCGGCTGCGCAGCGCCGATACAGCGCAGAATCCTTTCCACGAAATGATCGATATCGAGCTGCCCAGCGATCTCTCGCTGATGAACACGGTGCTTGAATACCTGCTGGATCGGGTCGACAAAATCGGCCTGGTAAAAACCGAGCAATCGAATTTGTTTGTCGCGCTGGACGAAGCGTTTGTGAACGCGATCAAACACGGCAGCCGAAACGATCCAACGAAACTGCTGCGCATCACCGCAGAGCTGTCACCGCGCGAAGCAATTTTTACCGTGGAAGACGAGGGGGAGGGATTTGATGTACGCGAGATTCCAGATCCGTGTGATCCAGCCAATCTTTTCAAATCGACCGGACGTGGCGTGCTGCTGATTTACAACATCATGGACGAAGTGGAATACAGCGAACACGGCACCAGACTGCGGATGGTCAAGCGACCGGAGGCAAAGTCGGAACCGCCTGCGGTAGCGGGCGGTTGATCGTTGGCATCCACCATTGTCAGTGCTGACAGATCAACCGCCCGCTACCGCAGGCGGTTGATCGTTGGCATCCACCATTGTCAGTGCTGACAGATCAACCGCCCGCTACCGCAGGCGGTTCTGACTGATTCAATTTTTAATTAATTTCCTCAAGTGACACGTCTTACCGAAACTTCGACACCATCGAAGACCGCCTTTCTCCGATCCTTTCCATACTGGCTTCCCCCGGCCCTGATTGCCCTCATTCTTGCCCTCGTTTATCTAAATCCATTTATCGGCGATTGGGACGGATTGGATTACACGGTTCTGTCGGTGCACGGCGAGCCGTCTTCGATGGCGTTGGGCCGTTCGGTTTTCACACTGCTTAATTACGCGCTTTACGCAATCGCTCACAATCTTTTCGGAGTGAGGCCTGATCAGGCTTACCTGATTTTCAAATTCGTGGTGGTCGCGCAGGTCCCACTGGCGATCATCATGTGCTGGATGCTGGCGCGCGACCTGACCGGATCGCGGGAATCAGCCACGGTGGCGGCTTTGCTGGTAGCGGCTTCGCCGATTCTGATCATCTACGGCGGTCAGGTGATGACCGACGTGCCTTCTGTGTTTGTTTCCGCCACCGCCGTGGTGGTCCATTTGCGCGGCGTGCAGACGCGAAGGGTTTGGTTGCTGCTGGCCGGCGCAATCCTGCTCGGGCTTGGAGTGAATCTGCGAGAGACGGTGGGGTTTTTGTTGCCCTGGCTGGTGATCGCGCCGTTTCTCGCCGGTTGGAAATTCGACCGGCGAACGATCGCGGTGGTTGGCCTTTCGGTCCTGCTCTTCTTTGCCGTAGCTTTCGGAATTTTTGCCATCTGGTTTGCCACGCACGCCGACTATCGCTTCAAGTGGCATGTCTGGCTGGATTCAACTCGCAGCGAGGCGTCGCGTCACCCGGTCGGTCTCGCGAATCTGAAACCCTTCTTCATCTACTTTTTCCTGGCCGCGCCGCTCGCGTGCCTGGCACTGCCGATCGCTTTGTGGAAAGAGTTGCGCCGGCGCGGCTGGACGCTCTTGTTGCTCGCCGCGGCAGTTGGTCTGTTTGCCGATGCGTTGTTGTTTCTCAACTACAGCACGATCATCAACTGGAGATATTTTTTGACGGGCCTGCCGATGCTCGCGCCCATCGCCGCGGATTATTTTGTTCGCTCGCAAACTGAAAAGTTAAAGAGCCTGCGCCGCGGATTTATCACCGCCATCGCGGGCCTCACCGCGGTGGCCGTGGCCATGGGTATCCTGTTTCAGCCTCGCAGCAACGAGTACTTGAATCGTCTGGCGATGGCGAAAGGCTACTACGAGACTTTGAAGTTAATTCCGGCTGATGCAGTTGTAATTGCCGGAGCGGAAACAGTGGCGGTGACTTACTGGCGCGGCATTGGCGCGGGACAATGGGACCATATCGGCGTGGGTGCAGGATGGCCGGCCGGACTTTTGCAGAAGAAGATCGACGAGCATCTCGCCGCCGGCCGGCGTGTTTACCTCGACGTCGATCGGCGTTGGTGGCAGCCGTGCTCGTGGCAAACGATCGAGATTCGCGAGCTCGCCGCCATCGAGCCTCACTTTCATTTCAAGAGAATCGCTCCCACCGTTTTCGAGGTTCGTCCTGCCGAAGATGCTACCGCCACGGACCAGCCGAATCTACAGAATCTCCTGCCTGAGAATCGAACCGAAGAGGCAAAACGATGCGTCAATGCCGGCTGAAGACCGGCAGCTTCTCGGAACTCCGCCTCAAACAATGAACTGATGAAAACCACCGTTGGCTGTGTGGATTCTACTGTGGCCGGGGCGCCCTGTTTGGCGCATCCTCGGTTCTCACGAGGCAGATTTACCTGAGATGAAGCGATTTGTTATTCATCTGGTCGTCGCGATCATTACATTTTCGGCCGGCGCGGCCGGGCGATTACTGACGCGGCATACACCACCCCGCGAAGCGCCACCGACAGTCAAACCCAGCGCTTCATCTGCTCCACTCAGCGGAATCCGGGTGCCGGACGAACTTGTCTGCGACTATGACGTCGCAAAATTCAATCCTCGCGGGGACTATTTCATACTGGGGCGCAAGCCAAAACACTTTCGTGAATTCGATTCTCTCGAGTTGGCGGTCAGTCAGGACGGGTACGGCGTGGCGGTCCTGCAAACTTATTCTGACGGGACTTACTACAGCTATTACGCCGTGTCCGGTTCGATAACCAGAAACCGTTTGACGATTGTGGCTATTCCATTTTCGGATGGGAACTTCGAATACAGCTTTGAGGGAAATTTCCTGAGAGATGGCATCGTGTCAGATGCCGGCAGGAACGAGGCAGTCCTGAAAGGCAAACTGACGAAGTCAAAACACGGCGTGAGGATGGCCGAATGCGAGGTTCGGTTTCGCGTTGAATACCTGGGTTGTTAATGATTTCGCAGAGCTTGGAATAGTCTGATTTACGTGCGGAGTAGTTCAAGGATCACGCTGATCGCAATTGCACCAGTGCCGGCGGCGCCTGAGCCGCGGCAAAGTATTCGCCCTGCGGGAAAAGTTCTGACTGCCAATCCGGCCGGCGCGCAATCCACGTATCGATCGAAGCCGCATCCACGGGCCGCGAGAAAAGATAGCCCTGACCATACTGACAATTGAGCCGGCGGAGTTGGCCCAGTTGCGACAATGTCTCGACGCCTTCGGCCACCACCTGCATCCCCATGTTTTCCGCGAGGGAAACAATCGTGCGCACGATTTCAATGTTCTCGGCAGCTTCGCCGATGCGGCCAATGAACGACCGGTCGACCTTCAAAATGTCCACCGGGAAGCGATGCAAATATCCCAGTGACGAGTATCCGGTGCCGAAGTCGTCAATGCTCAGTTGCACGCCCAACGCTTTCAAACGCCGCATCAGTTGCGCCGCGGTCTCGGCATTCTCCATGACTGCGCTTTCCGTGATTTCCAGTTTCAGATGCCGCGGATCGACGTGCGTTTCTTCCAAAGTCTCGCGAATCTGATCCACGAGTGCTGACTGCGCCAGTTGCTTGCTGGAAAGATTTACGCTCATGAAAAGTTGCCGGTTGGCGGGTGACCGCCACTGCCACTTGGCCAGTTGCTGGCAGGCGCGCTTCAGTATCCACATGCCGATGGGAACGATCAGTCCGGTATCTTCGGCGAGTGAAATGAAATCGACGGGGCTGATGAAACCGCGCTCCGGATGCTGCCAGCGCAGCAAAGCTTCAAAGCCGGCGAGCTGTCCGTTCTCGAGCGAGACGATGGGCTGATAGTGTACGCGGAAATCTTCGCGATCGAGCGCGCGTCTTAAATCGTTTTCCATCTGCAGTAGGTAAACAGCACGCGTGTGCATGCCTTTGTCGAAAACTTCATAGCAGGCCTTGCCCTGCGCCTTCGCGCGATACATGGCCGTGTCGGCGTCGCGGAGCATGGCCTCAGGATGGTCATAGCCGGTCGAACTCATGGCAATGCCCACACTGGTGGTCGTGAAAACTTCGTGGCCACTGAGATTGAACGGCACTTGCAGTCTTTCCTGGATGCGTCCGGCCATGCTGGTGGCCACGCTGGCATCGGTGATGCCGTCGAGCAGAATGGCGAATTCGTCGCCGCCCAGTCGCGCCACCATATCAACTTCACGAATGCAGTGTTCCAGCCGGCGCGCCATGGCAATCAAGAGCTGATCACCGATTGAGTGCCCCAGACTGTCGTTTACATTCTTGAATCGATCGAGATCGAGGAAGAGGACCGCGAATTGGTAGTCCTCGTGTTGCTTGGCGCGCTCGATGACGAACTTCAGATTCTCAGCCAGCAAGGCGCGATTAGGCAGGTTGGTGAGCGTGTCGTGAAAAGCCGCGTGGCGAAAGTGGTCTTTGCTTTCCTGAAGCTGAATGCTGATGCGTTCCTGCTCGGCAATGTGCCGGTTCAATTCCTCCACGTGCCGTTCCGCTTGTTCAGCGCGTTCACGTTCGGCTTCCGCGCGTGCGGATTCGGCTTCAGCGCGTTCGCGCTCAGCCTGCTCGGCTTGCGCCGATGAGGCTTTTATCTCATCCAGGTATTTGTGATAGGTGAAGTAAACGAGCGTCATCACCGGCGCCCCGACGAGGAGGACCGTAAGGCCGGCTTTCTCGACTGAGTTATAGCCAACCGCGGCCACCACTGCCCCGACCAGGTAAGTTAGAGACGTCCACAGATAGTGCGTATGCCATGCGCGCCATACCGACTGGTTTTGTTTGAGCGCGATGACGACGGCGCTGATGCCGGTGTTCGAGAAGTATTGCACCAGCCCCATGGTCGCGATGGCGGCCACAAAGAACGAAAGCTCGTGAGATTTGAGTTCGGCAGTAGGCCCGAAGCAAGTTCGCATCACCATAACGGTGAGGAAAGTCGAGCACGCCATCATCGCCGAGTTAAAAGCGATTACCCGCGGAGTCTTGCTGATGCGCAAGCCCGAGAAGAAACCTTCGGCGGCCGAGACGATGATTCCGGCCACGCCGCCGTAAAGCAGCAGCACCAGAAAAATGAACGTGTCTGAGACGGTGATGGCCGTGTTGGCGCGAGGAATCTGAATAGCGAAGCGCGAACAAACCAGCATCATCACCACCGACAGCAGGACGAAGCGAAGATCGAGCTTCGGCGCCGGCAACAAGTAGATTGAAGATGCGAGTGCCAACGCACCAAGAACGACGATGGTGCGTTGGTAAACTATCGCAAGTCTTTTTGGTTGTACCTGTTGAGCTGTCGCTTCCACTTGTTTGTTTCCGCTCGGAACCAAGTTCCAAACCCTCGTTATTGCTTCATGGATGTTCCGGGATCGCCGTAAATCATGGCCTTGAATGCCTGGGCCCAAACGATGTTGTCGCCTACGACGACGCCATCGCCGACCACAACGCCGTCACCAACTACGACACCATCACCTACCACTACGCCGTCGCCAACTACGACCCCATCGGCGAATAACGCGCCACTACAAAAGACCGTGCCGTCGCCGACCACCACTCCCGCGCTGGTAAAAATAGTATCGCCAACCACAACACCGTCACCCACTACTACGCCGTCACCGACGACCACTCCGTCGGCCAGGAGCTTGCCATCACCGAGAATGATTCCAGCCCCGAGAAGTTGACCGAGCGCGTAATAGGTTTGGTATTTCGTGATCAGGCCCACGCCTTTCGCATACTGGTGTTGAAGAATTGTTCCTTGTGACCAGGTGAAGGTCTGGCCGGCGATCGTCGTATGCGGATCCGGCGCCGTCGTGCTTGTCAGCAGCGCTTCACCGGCTTTGGTCGTGGAGCTGAGGTTGGTGCGAACCAGTTTGGCCAACCGCGTGGCGCCCTCTACATTCAACTCACCGGTGCCTTGCTCAAACATGTTCCAACCCGCCAGCGGCTGCGCCGTGTAAGTCAGGATCATCTTCACGAGGTTCGGCGTCAGTTTGGGATTGAGTTGCAGCATTAAAGCGGCGGCGCCAGAGACAACCGGGGTTGCCATTGAGCTGCCGCTCAGGTACATCAGACGCTTGTTGTCGCTGCTGCTCACTCCTGAATCCAGGTCGGGATATTTCGAGACCAGGTAATTCAAACTCACCGGACTGCCGAGTAATCCCGTACCCAGCAAACCGCTGCTGCCGGCATCTGACTCGGCGAAGATCAGTTTGTTGCCCGGGGCAATCAGGTCAGGCTTGATCAAATTGTCGTAATGGGTAACTCCGTTGGCATCTTTCCAACGGCTGCGCGTTGGTCCTCGCGAACTGTACGTGGCCACGACGTCGTCGCGACGGCTGTCGGTGCCAAAGGTGTTTGCAGCCCCCACGGTAATAACTGACGGCTCGTTGCCGGGCGCATGGATCTGTCCATAGATTTTTCGACCGTATGCATCTTTGCCGTTGTT
>Ga0134124_10004453_pt1 | contig 11252 bp, 10 predicted proteins | sample KB304_FD_96880 | JGI IMG/M metagenome (GOLD analysis project Ga0134124, IMG submission 96880) | Terrestrial soil microbial communities without Nitrogen fertilizer from Kellogg Biological Station, Michigan, USA - KB3-0-4 | ecosystem: Environmental > Terrestrial > Soil > Unclassified ... | reverse complement strand
GCGCGCAGCCACGGCGCGTAGGCGGCGGCCACGCCGAGCGGCGAGACGTCGAGGCCGCGGGCGCGCATGAGCCGTCCGGCCGGACCGCTCACGGGCGCGCCGCCGACGATGGGGCTGACGCCGACCACGCTCCGCGCCGCCCCCAGCGCGGCCGCGATCCCCGGCACCGCGAGGATCGGGCCGACCGAGGTCACCGGGTTCGACGGGCACACGACCACGAGATCGGCCTCGGTGATCGCCGCCACCACGCCGGGCGCCGGTCGCGCGGCCGGCGCGCCCGCGAACTCCACGGCCACGACGTCGCCCGCCGCCCGGTCGCGCACGAAGTACTCCTGAAACGTCAGGTGCGCCTCGGTCGTTTGCACCAGCGTCCGGACCGGCTCGTCGCTCATCGGCAGGATGCGCGTGGTGACGCCGAGCTGTCCCGTCACGCGCGCCGTCACCGCCGACAGCGGCGTGCCCGCGCGCAGCGCGGCCGTGCGGGTCAGGTGCACCGCGAGATCGCGGTCGCCGAGACTGAACCAGCTCGGCGCGCCGAGCACGGCCATCGCCTCCAGGCACCGGAAGGTCTCGTCGGCGCGACCCCAGCCGCGGGTCACGTCGAGCAGGCCGGCCAGCGCGTAGGTGACCGTGTCCAGATCGGGTGAGACGTGCAGGCCCCAGACCTCGGTGTCGTCACCGGTGTTGCCGATGACCGTCAGGTCGTGGGGGTCGAGGCAGGCGGCGAGGCCGCGGAGCAGCTTGGCGGCGCCGGTCCCCCCGGCGAGCGCCGTCACGCGCATGGCGGTGGCTCAGGCTTCGGCGGCTTCGCGCAGCGTCCACAGGGCGCTGCCGCCACGCCACGCGTAGAGGCCGGCGCCGGGACGTCCGGCCAGCGCGGCTGGCAACGCCACCTCGGGGACGGGGATGAAGCCGAAGCGAACCCAGACACGATCGAGACCCTGCGGCCGCGCGTAGAGCGTGACGCCGCCGAGCGCGGTGGCGTGGTCGATCGCGGCGGCGAGGAGCTGTCCGGCGACTTCCAGCGGCTCGTCGGGTCCGTCGCCGGTGACGACGACGGGCCCGTGGAGCATGACGGCGGTCGAGTGCCGCTCAGCGGCGACGGCGCCGACCATTCGTTCGCCGCCGGCGGCGGACATCCAGGCGCCCCAGGCGAAGGCGACGCGCTCCGGCCACGGGATGGCGGCGAAGTCGAACAGCGCCCGGGCGCGCTCGGCGTCGGCCAGCGGCCGATAGCCGACGCCCTGCCACACGCGGGGGAGCGTCGCCGATGCGAGAGAGGGGGCAGCCGCGCCGCGTTCGCCGGGCGCGGACGCGTCCTCCGGCGGCGACGGCGGCCGTTGGGCGGCGGGCCGACGGCCCCCCGCCCGGCCGCCGGACCTACTTCTTGCCAAGCACCGTGTCCTTCAGGCTCTTGGCGAGACGGAACTTGCACACCCGCTTGGCGGGAATCTTGATGGGCTCGCCGGTCTGCGGATTGCGACCGATGCGCGCCTTGCGATTCGCCAGCACGAGTTTGCCGAAGCCCGGCAGCACGAACGCGCCGCTCTTCTTCGCTTCGCGAGACGCGAGCACCAGCGTCTCGTCGAGAACGGTCTCGATCTGCTTCTTCGAGAGGTTCGTCTTCTCGGCGATGTGCGCCAGCGTTGCCGACTTCGTCATGTTCTTCGCCACAGGAAGCCTCCTATTCGAGAGGTGAGTTGAGTGCGAGACGCATTAATACCACAGGCCGCCGGGCACGGCTACCGCTGCGTGAAGCGAAATTCGCCGGAGGCGATGAGGCGGCGGTAGGAGCCGAAGCGCGTCTCGGCGTCGTCGATCGTGTCGAGCTCCGTCGTCGGGTCGTCGCCCGCTTCGTAGGTGCGCATGACGTTGTAGAGCGTGTCGCGCTGCGCCGGCACGCGGCCGGCGTCGCGAATCCAGCGCACCAGCTCGGCCGGGCCCACCAGCTGTCCGTACTGGGCGCCCGCCGACGTGGAGATGGATTCGTTGATCAGCGTGCCACCGAGGTCGTTGGCACCGGCGTCGAGCAACACCTGGGAGAACTTTGGTCCTTCCTTCACCCATGATGCCTGGATGTTGCGGAGAACGGGACCCAGCATCACGCGCGCGAGCGCGTGCATGCGGATCACCTCGAAGCCGGTGGCGCCGGGACGCACACCGGGCACGAGCGCCTTGGAGTACATCGGCGCCTCGCTGTGGATGAGCGAGAGCGGCACGAACTCGGTGAAGCCGCCGGTGTCCTTCTGGATGGCGCGCAGCAAGTTCATGTGCCGGACCCAGTGCGCGGGCGTCTCCACGTGGCCGTACATGATCGTGGAGGTGGTGCGGATCCCGAGCGCGTGGGCGGTGGTGATGACCTCCACCCACTGGTCGACGGTGATGCGGCCGCGCGCGATCTGATCGCGAATCGGCTGATCGAGGATCTCGGCCGACGTGCCGGGCAGCGTGCCCAGGCCGGCGTCCTTGAGCTCGGTCAGGTACTCCTTGATCGGCAGCCCGGAGCGGATCGAGCCGTAGAGTACTTCTTCCGGCGAGAACGCGTGCAGGTGCAGCGCGGGCAACGCGGCCTTGAGCGCGCGGGTGAGATCGATGTAGAAGCGCCCGTCGAGCTTGGGCGGCAGCCCGGCCTGGATGCACACCTCGGAGGCGCCGAGGTCCGACGCCTCGCGCGCCCGCCGCACGACCTCCTCGATCGGCAGCAGGTAGCCCTCCTCCTCGCGGTGGTCGCGCGAGAAGGCGCAGAAGCCGCAGTGCTTGATGCAGACGTTGGTGAAGTTGATGTTGCGGTTGACGACGAAGGTGACGGTGTCGCCGACGTGGCGATGGCGCAGCTCGTCGGCGACGAGCGTGAGCGCCTGCAGATCGCGGCCGGTGGTGACGGCGAGCGTCTCGGCCTCGGGCACCGTGACCTCGGCGCCGTCCAGGACGCGGGCCAGGATCGCGCGGACGTCGCGGGAGACCCGGTCGAGGGTGGGGGTGAGGCTACCAGCGTCGCCAGTGCTCATGCGTCTTCCTCACGAGGCCGTCGGAGTCGATCAGCGCCTCGACCCGGGACCGCAGCCGCTCGTCGAGGAACTCGGCGCGCGTCGCGTACTCGGGATAGATCGCCAACCGCTCGCGGAAATCGAAGCCCTGCTGCTCGGTGGCCGTGCGCAGCGCGCGCAGGCCCGGCCAGGGCTTCTCGGGGTTGATGTGGTCGGGAGTGAGCGGCGACACACCGCCCCAGTCGTTGAGCCCGGCCGCCAGCAGCTTCGGATATACACCCGGCGTCAGGTTCGGCGGCGCCTGGATGTTGACGTCCGGCCCCAGGAAGAGTCGCGCGACGGCGACCGTGCGGAGCAGGTCGTCGAGCGTCGGCTCCGGCGCATCGCGCATGGGGATGCGCGGCTTCGCCCGGAAGTTCTGCACGATCACTTCCTGGATGTGACCCCAGCGCTCGTGCAGGTCGCGGATGGCGAGCAGCGCGTCGACCCGTTCGCGCGGTGTTTCGCCGATGCCGATCAGGATGCCGGTGGTGAAGGGGATGCCGAGCTTGCCGGCCAGGCCGATCGCGCGCAGCCGCCGCGCCGGGACCTTGTCGGGCGCGTTGTCGTGGGCCAGCCCGCGGCCGAGCAGCCGCTCGGACACGGTCTCCAGCATGATCCCCATGCTGACGTTGACCTCGCGCAGCGCGGCCAGGTCGCGCTCGCCCATCAGGCCGGGGTTGGCGTGCGGCAGCAGCGACGACTCGGCGACGGTGAGCGCGCACATCGCGCGCAGGTACGACAGCGTCGTGCCGTGACCGTGGCGGCGCAGGAACTCGCGGTGCTCGGGGAAGCGCGCCTCGGGCCGGTCGCCGAGCGAGAACAGCGCCTCCTTGGCCCCGAGCCGCGCGCCCGCCTGCACGAGCGCGACGACCTCATCCGGCGTCAGCGTGTGGGCGCCGGGCTCGCCGGGATCACGACGGAAGGTGCAGTACCCGCAGTAGTCGCGGCACAGCGTCGTCAGCGGCACGAAGACCTTCGCGGAGAACGTGATCGTGCGGCCGCGTCCCCGGTCGCGCACCTCACCGGCGCGCGCGAGCAACTCCGGCAGCGCCTCCGGCGCGCTCTCGATCAGCGCGCACGCTTCCGAATGCGTGATCACCGACCGCTCTTCTGCCGACGGCCGGACGGACGCGCCGCCTTGCGACCGCCGGACGCACGTCCGGAGCCCCGCGGATCGACAGCACGCCCGGAGCCCCGGGCGTTGACCGCGCGTGCGGAGCCCCGCGCTCCTTTGGCCAGGCCCCCCACGCCCTTACCCGACCTCGCGGCACCCGCTACAACAGTCCGGTCGTGCGGCCTCGCACTAAGCTTTGGCCGAACGTCCCGCGCGAAGCGCTCGAGATTTTCGACGACGAGGCGGAGGTCCTGGTTGGTGAAGTCCCAGACGAAGTGGGTGACGCCGGCATTGGCGTAGGCGCGGATGTCGCCGATCACCTGTTCGGCGGTGCCCTGGAAGAGCGGGCGCTCGCCGGCCGGGGGCTTGAGGCGCTTGGGGCGCACCTCCATGGGCACGCGGACGCTGAGCGTGATCGCGCGCGGATCGCGGCCCGCCTCGCGCGCCCAGGTCTCGATCTGTTGCACCCGCTTGGCGTAGGCGTCGGGGAACAGCAATCCGGGCGGGCGGAGCGCGATCGGGTGCCAGCCATCACCGAGTGTGGCCGCGCGGCGGACGGCCGCATCCGTGTGCCCACCAATCCACACGGGGATGCCGCCGGCCTGCACCGGCTTGGGCAGCGCGTGGACGTTGCTCACGCTCACGTAGCGGCCCGAGAAGTTCACGGGGTCCGTCGTCCACGTCGCCCGCATGAACCGCAGATACTCGTCGGTCACCGGGCCGCGTTCCTCGAACGGCGGCGCGCCGAGCGCCTCGAACTCCTCGCGGAGCCAGCCCACGCCGGCGCCGAGGATGACCCGGCCCCCGGAGAGCTGATCGATGGTGGCCAGGATCTTGGCCGTCACCAGCGGGTGGCGGTAGGGAATCACGAGCACGCTGGTCCCCAGCCGCGCCCGCTTGGTGACGCGCGAGAGACAGCCGAGCATCGCCAGGGGCTCCAGGTAGTCCTGGGCGGCGCCGCCCGGCAGCTGGCCCGTCGCCGAGTAGGGGTAGACGGAGCGCGCCATCGACGCCGGGAGCACCACGTGATCGGTGACGAAGATCGACGCGTATCCGAGCGCGTCGGCCTTCGCGGCGATCGTGAGCACCTGGTCGGGCTTGGCCAGTGGGCCGCGGCCGGGAAGCGAGATGCCGAACTCCACGAATCCCTCCGGACGACGAACGGCTCGTGATGCCGGCGCTCATAGTAGGCCACGCATGCAAGCATTGCAAACGGCCGCGTAATCAGCTTCTTCCGATCGGGGCCTCGCGCGTATGCTAGGTCGACATGCACACGCGGGTGAGCGCCACCGCTGTGGGGACGCCGCTGCGTTGGGTGATGTGGGGGATCCCGGCGTTCCTCTTCCTGATTGGCTTCTTCCACCGGGCCGCCCCCGGCGTGATCGCGCGCGATCTCATGCACGCCTTCGACGCGACGGGCACCACCATCGGCCTGCTGGCGGCGACCTACTTCTACTCCTACGCGGCGCTCATGGTTCCGGCCGGGCTCCTGCTCGACGCGTTCGGCGCGCGCCGCGTCCTGGCGGTCGGCGGTGCGGTGATGGGGATCGGGGCGCTGATCATGGGCGCGGCGACATCGACGCCGCCGCTCTTCGCCGGCCGGCTGCTCGTCGGTGCCGGCGCCAGCGTGACGTTCGTCGGCACCCTGAAGATCGCCGCGACGTGGTTTCCGCCCGCCCGCTTCGGGTTCCTCGCTGCCCTGAGCGCCACCGTCGGCGTGCTGGGATCGCTCGTCTCCACGCTGCCGCTGGCCGCGCTCGTCGCGCGTGTGGGCTGGCGCGGCGCGTTCTGGGGCGTCGGTCTGGTCACGCTGCTCGCCACCGTCGTCTGCGTCGGGGTCGTGCGCGATCGCCCGTCCACCGTGACGTTGGCGCCGGCCGTGCCCGGGTTCGCGCCGGTGCTGGCCGGCATCGGACAGGTCCTGCGCAATCCGCACACGTGGCCCCCGTTCCTGGCCTTCTTCTGCCTTTACACGGTGGCCGGCAACCAGGCGCTATGGATGGTGCCCTACCTGCGCGATGTCTACGGTCTCGGGCTGACCCCGGCGGCGTTCTATGCGATGGCGACCTCGCTGGCGCTCCTGGTCTCGGGGCCGCTGACCGGTTTCGCGTCCGACCGTATCGTGGGCCGGCGCAAGGCGGTGTGCCTGGCGCTGAGCACCGCCCAGTTCGCGCTGTGGATCGTGTTCGTGGCCACGCTGGGCACCCTGTCGCTCGGGGCGGTGCACCTCCTCCTGTTCGTCATGGGCCTGGCCGGTGGCGCCTTCGTGCTCGTCTGGCCGATCGGACGGGAGGTGAACCCGCCGAATCTGGATGGCGTGGCGGTGGCCGTCGTGAACTTCGGCGGCTTCCTGGGGGCGGCGCTCACCCAGGGCCCGATCGGCGCCCTGCTGGACGCGCGCTGGACCGGCGCGCTCGTCGACGGCGCGCGACGCTATCCCGTGGAGGCGTACCGGGGCGGCTTCGGTGTCTGCGCGGGGTTCGCCGGGGCCGCCGCACTGCTGTGCCTGCTCATGCGGGAGACGCGCGGCCGCAATATCTACGGCGAGCTTCGCGGCGGAGCGCTCCGGGAGCCGGCGTGACGCCGGAGGCCTTCGCGGCCCGGATCACGGAGTGGGGCCGCGGCACCATGATCGGCAGCCACGGTACCCGGTTCGTGTCGGCCGGCCAGGGGCGGGCCCGGGCCCACCTGGACTTCAAGCCGGAGCTGACTCAGCTGACTGGTCTTTTTCATGCCGGTGCTATCATCGCGCTGGCCGACGAGACGGCGACGGCGGCCGCCATGTGGGAGACGAACCCTAGCGGCGAGTTCCGTCCTGAGCTGTTCCCGTTGACCCTGCAAATGTCGGCAAACTTGATCAGAAATACGAATCGGGGCACTCTCGTAGCAGAGGCGGAGATCGTCCACCGCGGACGGACGACCCTGGTCGTCGACGTGCGGGTGTCGGACGACCGGCAGCGCCTTCTCGCGAAGTTCGTCGCAACGCTTCTGGCGCCGGCACCCCCGGCGGTGACCGCTCCCGCGGACCGTTCAGGTCCGTAGGGGCAGGGCAGGCGGGATCGCATGCGGCTGGCTTCAAAGATCTTTCTGGGCTTCTCCCTGGTCATCGTGGTGCTCGCCGCGGTCGGCGTCTTCGGCCTGCGGGCGATCGGGCGCCTGGTGTCGGTGAACCGGGAGATCGCCAGCGAGACGCTGCCCGCCCTGCGACTCACCACCGGCGTGCGTGACTCACTGCTGACGATGGGCCGGCTCGAGGCTCGCTTCGCGATCCTGAGAGATCGCCGCTACGCGGACCTCTGGCGCGAGAGCGCCGCCCACGCGCGGGCCGACCTCATCCGCCTGACGGACCTCGTGCACAGCGGCCCCGAGGCCACGCGACTGGCCGCGGCGCGCCAGGCCTTCGAGCGCTACCACGACGCCGTCGTCGAGGAGCAGTCGCGGCTGCTGGCCGAGCGCCCGCCGGCGCCGGTCGCGGTCGATTCGCCGGCCCGCAGCCTGGGCGAGCAGGCCGAAGCCGAGATGGACACGCTGCAGCAGGCGACGTACGCTCGCGTGCTGCGCACGCAGGCCGAGGTGGCGCGGCTGGAGCGCCGGACGTGGAATGGCGTCGGCGTCGCGCTGGCGACGGCGCTCGTGCTGGCGCTGCTGGCCACCGCGGTGATCGCCCTGCGGATCACCCGTTCGCTGCGCCGCCTGTCGGCCGCCACCACCGCGGTGGCGGCGGGGTCGTTCAGCGAGCCGATTCGGGTCGGAGGACGTGACGAGGTCAGCGTCCTGGCTCGCTCGTTCAACGCCATGGCCGATCGGCTGCGCAAGCACGACGAGGTGAAGGAGGAGTTCTTCGCGACGCTCTCGCACGAGCTGCGGTCGCCGATCACCTCGGTGCGGGAAGCCGCGCACCTGCTCGCCGACGGTGTCCCCGGTCCCCTCACACCCAAGCAGGCCCGGATGGTCGATATCATCCGGCGCTCCACCGACCGCCTGCTGCGCCTCGTGAACCAGATCCTGGACGTCTCCCGTCTCCGGGCCGGCGTGCTCCCGCTCGAGCGGGTGCCGCTCGACCTGGACTGGCTGGTCGGTCGCGCCATCGACGAGCTGCGCCCCCAGGCGGACGAGGCGAAGGTGACGCTGGGGCGTGAGCGCATCGGCACGCGCTTCACGGTGATCGGCGACGAGGACCGTCTCGTCCAGGTCGTCGTGAATCTACTGGCCAACGCCGTGCGCTTCACGCCGGTGGGCGGGCGCGTCACCGTCCGGCTCGTGGACGCGGGGTCCGAGTGCGAGATCCAGGTCGAGGACACCGGGGTGGGCATCCCTCCCGCCGAGCTGCCCCACGTCTTCGAGTCCTACCGCCAGGCCCATCCCGGCAAGGGCGGGACCGGGCTCGGGCTGGCGATCGTGCGGGGCCTCGTCCACGCGCACGGCGGTCAGGTGACCGCGGAGTCGCAGGAAGGCAAGGGCAGCCGGTTCACGGTGCTCCTGCCCCGGGACCGGGCTGCATGAGGGCCCGCGGCCTCGTCGCGATCGCCGTCCTCGTCGCCGTCCTCGGTGGCTGCGCCTGGCTGCCGCAGTCACGCGGCGCCGGCGCCCCGATGCTCGACCGGGCCGACCGTCTCGCTCGCGAGGGTTCGTGGGAGGAGGCCGTCACCGCCTACAGCGACTTCCTGACGCAGTACCCGGAGGCGGAGGGTGCCCCCCGCGCGGCGGCCAGCCGCGACACCCTGCGGGCCCTGCTCAGCGCGCGGGTCGAGCTCGTGAAGCTGCGCGAGGAGCTGACGCGACTGCGCGAGGACCTGGCCCGCCGCGACGGCGAGCTCGTGCGCGTCCGTCAGGAGGCCGAGCGGCTGAAGGCCGATCTGGAAAAGCTCAAGCAGGTGGACCTGAAACTGGAGCGAAGGAAATGAAGGCGCGGTCATGAAACGCAAGGTGCTCGTGGTCGACGACGATACGGCCATCGTGGAGGTGCTGGAGATGCGCCTCGTCACGATGGGCTTCGACGTCACCGCCACCGCCGATCCGCAGGCGGCCGTGAGCGCCGTCGAGGGCGGGCGCTTCGACGTGGCGCTGCTCGACCTCCGCATGGAGCCGACCGACGGCATCGCGCTGATGGAGGCCGTGCACGCCCGGCAGCCGCGGCTGCCGGTCTTGATCATGACCGCGCACGGCACCATCGAGACGGCCGTGACCGCGGTCCAGCGGGGCGCCTTCGACTACCTGACCAAGCCGTTTCTGCGCGACGAGCTGCGGGCCAAGATCGTGCGGGCGCTGGCCAGCCGCCGGTGGGCGCGCGACCGCGAGCGGCTGCTCGCCGTCGGCCAGACGCTCGCGTCGTCGGGCATCATGGCTCGCGTGCTCGACGCGGTGGCCCAGGGCGCGGTGGAGACGACCGAGGCCGAGCGCTGCGTCGTGTTCCAGCAGGACCACGGCCGGCTGGTGCCGATGGCCAGCGCGGGCTCCCCGCCGCCCTCGTGGCCGGCGCTGGAGTCCGCCGCCGTGGCCGCCATGGCCAAGGGCTTGCCGGTGACCTTCCCGGGCAGCGAGGGCGCGGCCATCGTCGCCGCGCCGCTCGTCGTCCAGCGCGGGCCGGCCGGCGCGGTCGTGATCGAGACGGCGCCTGGCATCGAGCCGACCGACGACGACCTCGAGCTCCTCGCCCTGTTCTCCTCCCAGGCCGCCGTCGCGGTGCGCAACACGCACGAGCTGGAGCGGCTGCGCAGCGGCGCGCTGGCGGCGCTCGGTCGGATGGCGACCGAGGTCGCGCACGAGCTGAAGAATCCGCTGGCCGGGCTCCGGCTCTACGCGCGCCATCTGGAAGCACGCCTCGGCAAGAACGGCGACGCCGACGGCGCCGGTCTGGCGCAGAAGATCACCTCCACGGTGGATCACCTGGCCACCGTGGTGCAGGAGATCACCGCGTTCGGGCGACCGCCCGAGTTGCACCGCGTGCCCACGGCCGTGCACGCGCTGCTGGACGAGTGCCTGGCCTTCGCCCAGGCCAAGTGCGAGACGCCCGGCGTGGAGGTGCTCCGCGCCTACGACGGCGCGTGCCCGGACGCGCTGCTCGACGCCCGCGAGCTGCGCAAGGCCTTCCTGAACCTGGTCCTCAACGGCATGGAGGCGCTGACCAGCGGCGGTCGCCTGACCGTCACCACCGCTTACAACGCCGACACGCGGGCGGTGACGATTACGATCGAGGACACGGGGGCCGGGATGAGCGAGGAGACGTTGTCGCGGATGTTCGATCTGTTCTTCACCACCAAGCCGCAGGGCACCGGTCTCGGGATGGCGCTGGCCCGATCGGTCGTCGATCTGCATGCAGGGGAGCTCACAATCAACAGCACGGTTGGGAAGGGAACCCGGGTGACGGTACGACTGCCGATCGAGCCGGCGCTCGTCGGCGCCGATGGGGCTCGCGCATGAGAACGACGGTGCTGGTCGTCGACGACGAGGCCTCGATCGCCGACGGACTGCGGCTCACGCTGGAGGCCGAGGGGTACTCCGTTCGGATCGCCGGCTCGGTCCGGACCGGGCTGGCCGCGGTCACGCAGGCCGACGCCCACGTCGCCATCGTCGACCTCATGCTGCCCGACGGCGACGGCCTGGCGCTCACGCGCGAGCTCAAGAGCCGCGACCCCGCCCTCGAGGTCATCGTCATCACCGCCTATGGCTCCGTGCGCAAGGCCATGGAGGCCACCAAGGGTGCCGGCGCCTTCCATGTCGTCGAGAAGCCGTTCGAGCCCGAGGAGGTGCTGGGGCTCGTCAAGACCGCGCTCGAGCACCGCAAGCTGCTGGTCGAGAACACGGAGCTGCGCCGCCGGCTGGTCGAGCAGACGGCCGACAGCGAGATCCTCGGCTCCGCCCCGGGCATCCAGCGGGTGATGGAGACCATCGCCTCGGTGGCCGACACCGACGCCAACGTCCTGATCATCGGGGAGAGCGGCACCGGCAAGGAGCTCATCGCCAACGCGCTACACGAGCGCAGCGTGCGCCGCGACGGTCCCTGGATCAAGATCAACTGCGCGGCGCTGCCCAAGGACCTGATCGAGTCCGAGCTGTTCGGCCACACTTTGGTTTTTATTACCGCGGCGACCACCGAGAAGGTCGGTCTG
>Ga0134124_10004451_pt1 | contig 11255 bp, 10 predicted proteins | sample KB304_FD_96880 | JGI IMG/M metagenome (GOLD analysis project Ga0134124, IMG submission 96880) | Terrestrial soil microbial communities without Nitrogen fertilizer from Kellogg Biological Station, Michigan, USA - KB3-0-4 | ecosystem: Environmental > Terrestrial > Soil > Unclassified ... | reverse complement strand
GTCGCATCCCTCGGCGAGTCGACGAGGGCACCGACGTCCAGGGTCGCGGTGACCGGGCCGGCCACGTCGACGACGACGGTCCGATGGCCGAGCCGGGCGGCCTCGGCACAGGCGTCGAGCGCCGCGATCGGCACCGGCCGTGCCGTCGGGCTCCACGCGGACAGCGCGGCGACGCTGGTGAAGACTGGCAGCGCCGTCGCCCCCGACGGCAGGCGCAGCGTCGCCAGGACCATTTCGGACTTCTTCTCGCCCCGGACCACCGTCCGGCGCCCGCCGGATCCGGCCGGCCGCGCCGCGGGGCCGCCCTGGGCTCCCTCCCCCGCCGGCCCAGCAGCCCCAGGCGTCCGGTCCCCCGGCGGGTCCGTGGCGAGCTCAACCAGGCGTGACTCGACGCCGACGAAGACCCTGGCGGCCCCGAGTGCCCCGGCGAGGGCCGCTTCGTCCCTGGAAGTCAGGGCCGCGAGCAGCCGCGGGTCAGCGTCCCCCGCGTCGCCCTGTCCGGGCGGGGTCATCAGGTCGACTGCCACCGGCCAACCCTACGGGCCGCGGTCCACGCCCCGACCGCGATCGGCGCCAGCCCCGACGCCGCCAGTCGCCCGATATCCGCCTCAGTACCACCGCTGCCACTCCGTCGGCTGCGTGTCAGGGACGCGGCCGGCGGGGGGCCGCGGAGCGCGGCACCGTCGGGTCATCGGACGGGTCGATCCCCGGCCGCGGCCGGCTCGGCGCGATCGCGCCCGGCGCGGGCCGGGCCGGAGCCTGGTCGACGGGGCCCAGCGGGGCCTCGTCGACCAGGTCCGCGAGCAGCGTGAACGCGGCCTGGGTACGCGGGCGCAGCTGTTTCCAGACCACCGGGGCCTGGCCGGCGAGCGCCGGGTCGAACGGGATCGACACGGTCGCGTGCACGGCTTCGACCAGCGCCGGCGGCTCCTCGTGGCCGGCTGCTCGGCCCAGGAAGCCGTGGCGCCCGCTGACGCTCGGCGCTGTCTGTACCCGGACGACGATCGCGCCTGCGGGCAGGTCGGCCCGGGCGGCAGCGAGCGCCGTCAGCGCGTCCTGCGCGCACCCCGCCTCGCTGAGCCCGGGCTCTGGGCCTCGGCGAGCCCGCCAGCCCCGCGCGGCGGGCGCCTCGGCCCGCGCGGTGAGCACGACCGTGTCGGCCCGGGCCAGCAGCACGGCCGGTACCGGCTGCGTCCAACCGGGCGGCCCGTCGATCACGACAGCGGGGAAGAGCCGTTCGAGCAGGTCGACGACCCACGCGGCCTCGGCCGGGGTGAGGCCCGGCCCGGTGAGGTCACGCAGGCCAGGGAGCACCTCGAGACCGGAGGACTCCGCCGTGGCGAGAAAGCGACGCGCCTCGGCCAGCGAGGCGACCGACCGGTCGGCGGCCAGCTCGCGCAGCCCCACCCCCCGGCCCGGCACGCCGGCCCGGTCCGCGAGCGGGCCGCCCTGGTCGGGACAGGCGTCAATGGCCACGACCCGGCCACCCCGCCGCGCGGCCATGGCCAGGCCCAGTCCGACGGCGACCGTCGTCCGTCCGCTCCCCCCACCGAATCCACCGACGAGCACGCGCCGGCCGTCCACCCTGGTCGCCGGCACCGGCGCGAGGACCCCCCGTCCCGCCAGCTCCATGCCGCGCCGCCACGCGGCCGCGAACGCCTCCGCCGACCCGGCCGCCGGAGCCGGCGGCGCCTCGTCGGGCCAGGCCGGCGCCGCAACCCGCGCCGGCCCGGCGGCGACCGGCGGACCGGCCGCGGGGGAATGCCCGTACACCCGCGGGCCCGCCGGCGGCCAGAGCACCGGCGCCGGAGACGGCTCCGCCCCCGGCGGCATGGGCGTCGGCGGTATGACTGTCGGTGGCAACGGCGTCGCTGGCACTGGCGACGACGGCATGGGCGGCGATGGCACGGGCCCCGTCAGCATGGGCGCCGACGCGACTCGCACGGGCGGCGGGGACGGTGGGGACGGCGGCGGGCCCGCGGGCGGACGTGGCATGGCCGGCGGCGTGTAGACGACGGGGATCGGCAGGCGCGGTCCGGGCTCGGGCTCGGTGCCCGCCGCCTCTCCCGGAGGCGGGAACGGCGGTGGCGGAGGAGCGGGCTGTCCGTAGCCGAACCAGGCCCGCGGCCGGGGGCCGGGCGGCAGGTTCGCGATCTCCGAGCGAGTCACCTCCGGACGCGTGACATCCGAATGCGGGCTGCCGGGACTCGGGCTGTCGAAACCCCGGCTCTCAGGCCTCTGCTCGTCGGCTCGTGGGACGTCGGCGCTCGAAACACCTGTAGCCAGGCCGTCGGTGCTCGGCTCGTCGGTATTCGGGACGTCGGCGTTCAGAACGTCCGAACGGGGAACGTCGACGGTCGGCGCGGCGGTCCCCGGGACGTCAGGGCTCAGGCCTTCAGGATCTGGGCCCTCAGAACCCGGGACGACAGCACCCGGGACGACAGCACCTGGGTCCCTGGAACTTGTGCCGTCAGGACTTGAGGCCTCGTGGTTCGGGCTCGCCGCTGGGGCGCCGGACGCGAGCCAGGCGGTGTAGCCGCTCGGGTCGTCGCGCTCCGTTTCCGAACCGGAGCCCGGCGGCTGTTGCAGCGCCTCCCACCACGCGCCGCGCGGCGGCGCGGCGGGCGCGGGGACGAGAGTCACGTCCGGGACCCAGCCGCCGGACGGCGGCGGCGGCCCGGTCGCGGCCGGGTCCGGGCCTGGCCCAAGGGCAGCCTGGCCGGCCGGCTCGGGCGCTCCCGCCGACGGCTGCGCCGCGTCGGCCGGTCGGGTACCCGCCGGCAGCGCTCCCGCCTGCCGTGGGCTGGCCGGCGGCGTCACGCGCTGCCGCGGCGGGCCGGCTGGCGGCGTCGAACGGTGCGATGGCGCGCCGGCCGGTCGAGCCGATGGCGGGCGCGGCTGGGGCTCCGGCGGTGACGAGGTCGGCCGGGGCGCGGGCGGCGCGACGCGGTCTGGGGAGACCGCGGACAGGCGGCGGTCCGCCGGGCGCTGACCCGAGGCGGCGGAGCGAGCCCGGGACGACCGGCGGGTGATCGAACGCTCCGCCGCGCCGTCCGACAGGCGCAGGCCCAGCAGCGAGACCGGCCGGGCGTCACCGCCGCCGGGCGCCGGCACCGTCTCGGTCACCTCGCCGACGGTGCCGGGCTGCTCGCCGTCAGCCGAGCCCGGCTCACGTCCGTCCGACTCATGCCTGCCGGGCCCGTACCCGTCTGGCTCGACGTGGCTGGACGTCGTCGACGCCGGCTCGTCGTCGCCGTCGCCCGTCACCGGCGCCACGCGCACGCCGTCACCCCGCTCCCCAGCCGACCCTGGCCCCGCCGCCGCCACCACGCGGTCAACTATCTCTGCTGACCCACGCCTGGTGTCCTACCGCAAGGAGCCCGATACACCGAGACAACACGGTCTCTCGCCACACCCCGTTAGACAAGTCCGACGGTGCCCGCGTTGTCCTGGTCACGCTCGGCATCATGGTCGTGTCACGGTCGGGCGGACGGCCGGGGCCGGGGCCGGATCAGGCGAGGGGCGCCAGCTCGGTGAGCACGGCCGCGGTCTCCAGCGCGGCGAGCGCCGCCTCCCGGCCCTTGTCCTCCGCCGATCCGGGCAGGCCGGCGCGGTCCCGGGCCTGGTCGACGGTGTCGCAGGTCAGCACGCCGAAGCCGACGGGAACGCCGTTGTCCAGGCTGACCCGCAGCAGGCCCTCGGTGACGTACTTGCACACGTAGTCGAAGTGGGGGGTGCCACCGCGGATGACCACCCCGAGCGCGACCACGGCGTCGTGGTGGGCCGCCAGCCGGTCGGCGACGACCGGCAGCTCGACGGCGCCCGCCACCCGGACCACCGTCGGCTCGACCACGAGCTTCACGTCCTGGGCGGCGCGCAGCGCGCCCGCCAGCAACGCGTCCGTGATCTCGCTGTGCCACCGGGTGGCGACGATTCCGAGCCGTACCTCGGATGCCGCCGGCAGCACCTCCTGTGGCGCCCCGATCCCGCTCACCGACCGTCCCCTCCTCGGCAGGTCTCGGCCACCCGGCGGTGGCCCGCGTGCCTGCCATGCGTTCGTCCGTTGCCATTGGAGCTGGCGGCGCCGCCGTTCGCGCTGGCCGACGCCTGTCCGAGGACATCGTCGACCGTTGTCACGACGTCCGTGACGCCGGCCTCCACGCCGCCGTCGGCCCCCACGCCACCGCCGCTGTCCAGGCCACCGCGGCTACGCAGGTCCGGCCCGTCGACGTCCAGGACGTCGACCTGCTGGGGGACAGCGTGCGCCGCGATGCCCGCGGTGACGGCCACCGGGACGGCCGCCGTCTCCTCAGCGACCGCCGCGGCCACTGCTGCCGCCGCCGGATCGACGGCCCGCTCGGTCTGCTCGGGCAGCTCGGGCAGGCCGGGAATGTCGTGGCCCATCCGGTCGCGCTTGGTGGTGAGGTACCGGAGATTTTCCGGGGTGTGGCTGACCGGCAGCGGGATCCGCTCGACAATGCTCAGGCCGTAGCCCTCCAGACCGGCGCGCTTCGCCGGGTTGTTGGTCAGCAGCCGCAGCCCGCGCACCCCGAGGTCGACCAGGATCTGCGCGCCGGTGCCGTAGTCCCGGGCGTCCGCGGGCAGGCCCAGCGCCAGGTTGGCGTCGACCGTGTCGTGCCCGGCGTCCTGTAGCTGGTAGGCGGCGAGCTTGTGCATCAGGCCGATGCCACGGCCCTCGTGGCCGCGCATGTAGAGCACCACGCCACGGCCCTCCTCGGCGACCAGGCGCAGCGCGGCGTCCAGCTGGGTGCCACAGTCGCAGCGCAGCGAACCGAACACGTCGCCGGTCAGGCACTCGCTGTGCACGCGGACCAGCACGTCGTCACCGTCGCCGATGTCGCCCCGGATGAGCGCGAGGTGCTCGACCCCGTCGAGCGTGCCCCGATAGCCGACCGCGTGGAATGCCCCGTACTTCGTCGGCAGACTGGCCTCCGCGACCCGGACGACCTGCATCTCGGTCCGCCGCCGGTAGGAAACCAGATCGGCGATCGAGATGAGTACCAGACCGTGTTCGCGCGCGAAGGTGACGAGCTCGGGCAGCCGGGCCATCGAGCCGTCGTCGTTGACGATCTCGCAGATCACTCCGGCGGGCCGCAGCCCGGCGAGCGTGGCGAGGTCGACGGCCGCCTCGGTGTGGCCGGGCCGGCGCAGCACCCCGCCGTCGCGGGCCCGCAGCGGGAAGATGTGGCCGGGGCGGGACAGGTCCGCACTGGCGGTCGCCGGGTCGGCGAGCAGCCGCAGCGTGTGCGCGCGGTCGGCGGCGGAGATGCCGGTGGTGACGCCCTCCCGGGCGTCGACGGAGACGGTGAACGCCGTGCCCATCCGCTCGGTGTTGAGCGGGACCATCTGGTCGAGGTCGAGACGGTCGGTCTCCTGCGCGGTCAGCGGCGCGCAGATCACCCCCGAGGTGTGCCGGACCATGAACGCGACCAGCTCCGGCGTCGCCATCTCGGCGGCGAAGATCAGGTCGCCCTCGTTCTCCCGGTCGGCGTCATCGACGACGACGACCGCACGGCCGGCGCGGATCGCCGCGACCGCCTCGTCCACCGTGCCGAGCGCGCTGCTGAAGTCCTCCGCGGGCGACGTCGCGCACACGCTGGTCGTGCTCATCGGGTAACTCCCGTTTCCGTGACATCCGTCGTCATCCGCCCGGTCGCCAGCTCCCCAACGACCGCTGTCTCTCGAACAACCACGTCGGCGGCGGCCATCCCGATCGGCCCGAGGGGCGGCGTCGGGAACGGTGGCGGTGGGTCGAACCGGCCCGTGACGGCCGGCAGCTGGCCGACCACCCCGCGGCCCGCCAGCCCCAGCGCCGGAGCCGCGAGCTTCTCCACGTACTTGGCGACCACGTCGACCTCGAGGTTCACCGGGGCGCCCAGCGTCCGGGTGCCGAGCGTCGTGTCCGCGAGCGTCGTCGGGATCAGGCTGACGGTGAAGGACGCCGGGGTCGTGCCAGTGGGCGGCGTGACGTCGACGACGGTGAGGCTCACCCCGTCGACCGTGATCGAGCCCTTCTCGACCAGGTAGCGGTCCAAGCCCTCCGGCAGGGCGATCCGCACGACCTCCCAGTGCTCGTCCGGGGTGCGGTCGGCGATCGTGCCGACCCCGTCGACGTGCCCCTGGACGAGATGGCCGCCGAGCCGGTCGGCGAGCCGGACCGGGCGCTCCAGGTTCACCCGGTCGCCTGCCGCGAGCGAGCCGAGCGCGGAACGCCGCAGCGTCTCCAGCATCACGTCGGCGGTGAAGACGCGGGTTCCGGCACGCGGGTCGACCTCACCCGGCGGGGTGAACGAGGTGACGGTGAGACAGACACCGTTGACGGAGATCGACGCGCCGTGGCGCACATCCTCCAGTACGGCCAAACAGCCGATGGTCAGCTCGGCGGCTGCCGCGTGCTGGGTGACCGCGGTGACAGTGCCGAGTTCCTCGACGATGCCGGTGAACATCCGACCTACGTCCTTCCCGTCCGGCGCCCTGGCCGGGGCAAGACGGAAGACGGGACGCAGGGTCCACGGCGGCCGCCGGCCACCCGGCGCATGGCCGGCGACCGACACCGCACAGCGCGCCGACCGGATGCGACCGCCCGGGCGCCACGGGCCCCGCGCGCTGCCTCCCATCCGGACTTTCACCGTCGGCCCCGGAGTTCCACCGGGTCAGCCGTCCCATCAGCGGATGGGACGGGTCGCGGACTGTCACCGCCGGCTCGGAATTTCACCGACCCCGGAGCGCGCGTGCTGCTGTGGTCTCCCTCCGCCGCTGCGCCGCGGGGGCGCCGCCTCACGGCGGCACCTCGGTGCCGGTGCCTGACCTGCTCAGCGTCGTGGCGAGAGAGTTTTCAGATGTTGCCTTTTGCGGATGTTGCCTGGTGGTGAGTCTGGCACACAAGCCGGGCCAACGCCGCGACTCATCAGTGAGATCTGTCGTACAGGACGGACGTTACGAGTCCGGTACCGTGAGCGCGTGACCCACCTCACCTCCGGTGGGCCGCGGCTCACACCGTCAGGCGGCTACTGGGTAAGCAGATGGGCGTTGACGGCCCGGACGCCGGCGGCCAGGTCGGGCCGTTCAACGACGGTGACACCGGCGGCGGCGAGCAGTTCGGCGCCCTGGCAGTCGACGAACACCGCCGGCTCCCGCCAGGCGAACACCACCCGGTGGATTCCGGCGGCGAGGGTCAACTGAGCGCAGGTGCGGGGCCGCGACGCCCGCGCGCTGCACGGCTCCAACGAGCTGTAGAGCGTCGCGCCCGCGAGCCGCCGGTCGCCGGGGGCGAAGCCGCGCAGGGCCGCCTCCTCGGCGTGGTCACGCGGGTCGCCCGCCCGCGACCAGCCCTCGGCGAGCACGGTCTCGCCGTCCGCCCCGACGATCACCGCGCCGACGGAGAACGCCGTCCTGGACGGCGGGCAGCGGCTCGCCAGCTCGACGGCATACCCCAGCCACCGCCCGTCCACGTCGTCCGGCCGCCCGGCTGCCTGCGGCGACCCGGCCCGCTCGGCCATCTCAGACGGCCGCCTCGCGCCCGGGCGGCGACAGCCGCGGCGAGGCGCGCAGCGCCTGCTCGCGCAGGGCCTCGACGGCCGCGCCGGGGTCGGCGAGACCGTAGACGGCGGTGCCGGCGACGAAGACGTCGACACCGGCGGCCGCGGCCCGCTCGATGGTCTCGGCGCTGACACCCCCGTCGATCTGCAGCCAGAGGTCGAGCCCGCGCCGGTCCAGCAGCGCCCGCGCGACCTCGATCTTTGGCAGCACGCTGTCCATGAACTTCTGGCCGCCGAACCCGGGCTCGATCGTCATCAGGAGCAGCAGGTCGAAGCGGTGCAGGTCGTCGGCATAGGCCTCGACCGGCGTCGCCGGCTTGACGGCGAGCCCGGTGCGGGCGCCGGCCGCGCGGATCGCGTCGGTCGTGCGCGGCAGGTTCTCGACCGCCTCGGCGTGGATCGTCACGTTGGACGCGCCGCGCTCCGCGAACCCGGGGGCCCAGCGGTCCGGGTCGGAGATCATCAGGTGACAGTCCAGCGGCGTGTCGGTCACCTTGCGCAGCGCGGTGACGGTGTCGCCGGAGAAGGCCAGGTTGGGGACGAAGTGGTAGTCCATGACGTCGACGTGCAGCCAGTCCGCCCGGCCCTCGACCGCCAGCGCCGCCTCCGCGATCCGGCCGAAGTCCGCCGCGAGCAGGCTGGGATAGATCTGCGCGGTAGCCACCCGGCGAGGGTATGACGCGCGCGGGTGTGGTCGTCCGCGGCGTACGCGACGTCTGCGCCACTCGTGGACCGGCCCGCCGCCGGCGGCCGCTGCCCGGCACGTGGCGCCCGTAGCATGGAAAGGTCCCCTTGCTGAAGGAGTTCCATCGTGGCCGTCCGTGACATTCGCCTGTTCGGGGATCCGGTGCTGCGGACGAAGGCCGAACAGGTGACGACCTTCGACAAGGAACTGCGCCGGCTGGTCAAGGACCTCGGCGACACGATGTGGGAAGCGAGCGGCGCCGGCCTGGCCGCGCCGCAGCTCGGCGTCTCGCTGCGGGTCTTCACGTTCCTCAACGACGACGAGGAGATCGACCACCTGATCAACCCGGTGCTCGGCCCGTTCTCCGAGGAGCTGCAGGACGGCGAGGAGGGCTGCCTGTCGCTGCCCGGCCTGGCGTTCGAGCTGAAGCGCCCGGAGCGGGTGCTCGCGGTGGGGCAGAACCTCTACGGCGACCCGGTCCAGATCGAGGGCAGCGGCATCGTCTCCCGCTGTCTGCAGCACGAGACCGACCACCTCGACGGCATCCTGTTCATCGACAAGCTGGACCGCGAGACCAAGAAGGCCGCCATGAAGGCCATCCGCGAAGCGGAGTGGGCGAACGAGCCGGCCCCCGTCGTCAAGGCCTCCCCGCACCCCCTCTTCGGCGGCCGCGCCACCTGACCGCCTGAGATCAACCCGCCGGCGGCCGGCTCGCGGGTATCAGATCGGTGTGAGTGAAGTCGTCCCCCTTGAAGAGAAGCGGCTCCCGGCGGACCGCCGCGAGCGCGTAGGCGAAGCAGTCACCGAAGTTCAGCCGCGCCGGGCTGCCGCTCCCGCGGCCGAAGTCCTGGTAGGCCCGCCGTGCGAGGGTCGCCTGCTCGGCCGTGACGGGGACGACGTCGATCCCGGAAACCCTGAGAAGTTCGTCGAACCGACGGCTCGCCACAGGGTCGCGTGCCGCGTCGACGACGACCGCCGCCTCGACGAAGTTCACCGCCGACATCGCCGGGTGGTGTGCGGCGGCGAGCGCCTCGGCGTATCGCGCCGCGTCAGACTCCTTCCGCAGTATCGCGATCACAGCGGACGAGTCCACGATCATGCCGGCAGTCCTCGCTCGTCGTAGAGATCCTCAACGGACATGGGGTGGGACTCCAGAGCCGCGGCGATCTGGCTTCCGAGCTCGATGATGCGATCGGCCCGCCGCCCGACGGTCTCCCGGCTCGCCCGCACGCGTTCGATCTGCTCGCGCAACGCCAGCGTCACAGCGGCCGTAAGGCTCAGGCCCGTCAGGTCGGCCAGCTCCCGAGCGAGCCGCTGCGCCTCGTCGTTTTAGATGTTCAGCGCCATGGCACCTGCCCTCGCAGTGGCCCCGCGGCGCCGTTCCACCTTGGAGACCAGACTTTCCACCACGGTACCCTCACCTCTCCGGCGCGACGCCGCGCGCCTGGATCATGACCGCCGCTGACTCGAACCGCTGCCGACTCGGTGGCTACCTGACCCAGCACTGACAGGTATGACCGTAGCACCTCAGACAGTGACACACCAGACAGCAGGGAGGCGGCAGGCGGGTCACGAGGTCGCCGGCGCAGGACCGTGTCCACGTCCGGCCGTGTCGGGCCGGTCGCCGGTGGCGGTTAGGTTGGATGTTCACGTCAACGGTGGACAGCCAGGCTGGGATCGCTCCTGGGCCTGGCGGATCGGTGCGGTTTCATGCGTCTCGTCTTCGCCGGCACGCCGGCGGTGGCCCTGCCCAGCCTGCGCCGGCTGCTCGACAGCCCGCGTCACGAGGTGGTGGCCGTCGTGACGAGGCCGGACAAGCCGGCCGGCCGGGGGCGCCATGTGGCCCGCTCCCCCGTCGCCGAGCTGGCCGACGAGGCGGGCCTCGAGGTGCTGACCCCGCAGCGGCCGCGTGACCCCGAGTTCCTGGAGCGGCTCGCCGCGATCGCGCCGGACTGCGCTCCCGTCGTCGCGTACGGCGCGCTGCTGCCCAAGGCCGCGCTGGACATCCCGCGGCACGGCTGGGTGAACCTGCACTTCTCGCTGCTGCCCGCCTACCGGGGCGCGGCGCCGGTCCAGCGCGCGGTGCTGGCCGGCGAGGACGTCACCGGCGCGAGCGTCTTCCAGATCGAGGAGGGCCTCGACTCGGGGCCCGTCTTCGGCACCCTCACCGAACGGGTCCGGCCCCGGGACACCTCCGGCGACCTGTTCGACCGGCTCTCGGTCGCCGGCGCTGAACTGCTGGCCGCGACGATGGACGGCATCGAGGACGGCGTGCTCGAACCGCGACCGCAGCCGGCCGAGGGCGTGACGATCGCCCCGAAGCTCACCGTCGACGAGGTGCGAGTCGACTGGACGCTGCCCGACTTCGCGATCGACCGCCTGGTCCGGGCGGCGACCCCGGCGCCCGGAGCGTGGACCACGTTCCGCGACGCCCGGGTCAAGCTCGGGCCCGTCCGGCCGGCCGCCGGCGCGGTGCAGACCCCGCTGGCCCCCGGGCGGCTCGTTGTCGTCAGGAAGGACAAGGTCGCCGTCGGGACCGGGACGGCCGCGGTCCTGCTCGGCGAGATCCGCGCCGAAGGCAAGGCGCCGATGCCGGCCGCGGACTGGGCTCGCGGTACCCGCCCGGCCGATGGCGAGGCCTTCGCGTGACCCGCCCGCCTGGCCGGCCACGCGCGGGCGGCCCGCCCGCGCCGCGGGTCGATGACGCCCGGATGCTCGCCTGGGAGGTGCTTCGGGCCGTCGACGAGCGCGGCGCCTACGCGAACCTGCTGCTGCCGAAACTGCTCGCGCAGCGCCGGCTCACCGGCCGCGACCGTGGCTTCGCCACCGAGCTGACCTACGGCGCCCTGCGCGCCCAGGGCCTGCTCGACGGCGTCCTCGACACGGTTTCCAGCCGCCCGGTCGCCACCGTCGACCCGGGCCTGCGGGACGCCCTGCGCCTGGGTACTTACCAGCTGCTGCGCACCCGGGTGCCGGCGCGGGCCGCCGTCGGGACGACCGTCGACCTGGTC
>Ga0134124_10004450_pt1 | contig 11256 bp, 11 predicted proteins | sample KB304_FD_96880 | JGI IMG/M metagenome (GOLD analysis project Ga0134124, IMG submission 96880) | Terrestrial soil microbial communities without Nitrogen fertilizer from Kellogg Biological Station, Michigan, USA - KB3-0-4 | ecosystem: Environmental > Terrestrial > Soil > Unclassified ... | reverse complement strand
CGATCGCCGCTTCGAGCTTATTTCTCGAAGGCTCTATGATCCGACGCGATTCCCTAGCCGGTATTTCTTTCACTGCAGTTTGCATAATATCCGTCTAACAACCCTTATTTTTTTGCCTATTCATCAACGCGACAAACGAAAGGCTCCAGTAACAAAAAAATCGGCCGTGAAACTTGTTAAATAGATTTCACGGCCGACTGCTTTATCTTAAATTCGCGTCAATTCTTCATGTCTTAACGCAAAAATTCAGCCGGCCCGCCCGACAGGCGCATTTCGGACAACAAAGACATGCCTCGATTTGCCGCTGAATTTGATTCATATTTGAATCCTTACTAAAAAGTCTATATTCTGACTTTAAGCGATGGGAAACTGCTTGTCAACAGATTTTTTCCGATGGCAATGTTAAACTATCGATTCGCTTTATGATCGAGGAAAAGGTTCTAATTCAAAGCTTCGTTAATCGGAAAAACCGCGAGCGGCTGAAAAAGCCTGACTGGCTCAAGATCAAACTTGGCGACCCGTCTAATCAAAATACTGTTTTGAATTTGATCGAAGGCTTGAATCTTCACACCGTCTGCCAGGAAGCGAAATGTCCGAATATCTTTGAATGCTGGACGGACAAGACGGCGACGTTCATGCTTGGCGGCGACACCTGTACGCGGCATTGTGGATTCTGCGCCGTCAACAAGGGCAAGCCGATGGACCTCGATCCTATGGAACCGACCCACGTTGCTGAGGCGGTAAACCATCTTGGCCTGGCTCACGCGGTGATCACCTCGGTCAACCGCGATGACCTTCCGGATGGCGGTTCGATGCACTGGGCAGAAACCATTCGGCGCGTCCGCGAAATGAACCCGACGTGCAAAGTCGAGGTTCTGATACCCGATTTCAACGGGGATGAAGACGCATTAAATAACGTTTTAGCGGCCCGGCCCGACGTGCTCAATCACAATACCGAAACGATCGCTCGGCTTTATCGCCGTGTTCGTCCGGATGCGAAGTATTACCAATCGATGGAACTGCTCGAACGTGCCGCCCGCTTTCGTGATACGCAGATGCCTTCGATGTTGACCAAGAGCGGTATCATGGCCGGCCTCGGCGAAACCTTCGAAGAAGTAGTCGACCTGATGCGCGATCTCCGAAAATCTTCGTGCGACATAATGACAATCGGCCAATACCTGCAGCCATACGAAAAACGCCTGCCAGTCGAGCGATACGTTACGCCGGACGAGTTTGCCGAATGGAAAAAGATCGGCGAGGCAATGGGCTTCAAGCACGTTGAATCTTCGCCGCTGACGCGGTCGTCATATCATGCGCGACAGCAAACGGAAACAGGCGAAAGAGCGGCAGTGTAGTATCATATCGAAACGCTATGAACGAAACAGAAACCAAGTCCGTTGTCGAGGTCCTTAACCGTATACTGGAGCTTGAGCTGGCCGGGGTTGTGCGTTACACGCATTACTCGCTAATGGTGTTTGGTTATAATCGTATTCCTATTGTTTCGTGGCTGAAGGGAAATGCGGACGAGAGCATGGCTCACGCCAATAAAGCGGGCGAGTTTGTCACGATGCTTGGTGGGCATCCGAGCCTTAAGATCGGACCGCTGCTTGAAACCCATAAGCACGATATCGGTGATATCCTTCGTGAAAGCCTTGAACAGGAAAAGTCGACGTTGGACGCCTATTACGAACTCCTTTCTCTTGTCGAAGGCAAATCGGTCGCTATCGAAGAATATGCCCGCGAGATGATACTAATGGAAGAGCTTCATCTCGACGAGGTCAACAAAATGCTCCGCAAACCGGGCGAGATAAAGCCTTTTGCCGAAGCAACTTCCAGCTGATCTCACGCATCAATTCCGATAACTCTCGCGAAACTCTTCCAAGGGAGAAATCTTTTGAGTCCACGAAGCATAAAACTATTCGTAATCGGTGGTTTCTCATTGGTTGCCGCCTGCATTTCTTCTTTCTCGACCAGCAAGATCGGAGCTGCAGAGAACGATATTTACGCGGAGATCGCCGGCTACAAGTCCTGGAAACAGGTCCATAGGCCGATGCCGACTCCTGCTCCCGTTTCACCAATCTCGGTCGAACCGGAAGTGGCCATGTCGGTTATCAGCCCGGCGGATGTCGGGGTCTGAGCGATCCTACCGCCTCTCAGTTCGGGAGGGCTTTTACCGATAAATAGGACCGGCGTTCCACAGGTTTCTACCTCCATGGGTACGACGCGGATCGTAATGCCCAATGGCCCGATTGCAATTCCTGAAAAAGAACAGAAAAACCCTCACGAAAAGGGCGTAGAAACGTTTGCTCGTGTGTACGCGAATGCCTTGGCTCTCACGCAGCTTTATGCCGTCTCCCCTCGGTTCCCAACCGGCTCGATAATCGTCCGTGAAAAGCTTACAAAACCGGTGGATGACACTCCTGAGATACTATCGGTGATGATCAAGCGCGAGAAGGGCTTCAGTCCGAAAACCAACGACTGGGAGTTTTTTATTCTGGATGGTCCGGGAAAAAAGATCAAAGAACGTCAGACAGCGGGCAGCTGCTTGAAGTGCCACGCGGAAGCTAAACCAACCGACCTTGTATTTAAGAACTACTTGGATCATGTTTCCTTCTAGGTTTTCTGTATTTCGACTTCCCTACAAAATGCTTTAGAATGCGGAATTTAGACCTGAGAATCTCCGCATTATTCGCCTATGAAATACGGCCTCATCGCCGGCAACGGACAATTCCCTTTTCTTGTAGCTGAAGGTGCGCGGAAAGCAGGGGTCTCGCTCGCCGTTGTGGCGATCAAAGAAGAAACCGACAAACGAATCGATCAGGCGGCTGAAAACGTCCTTTGGGTCGGCATCGGCCAACTGGGTAAGATGATCTCGTTTTTCAAAGAGCACGGCGTCTCCAAGGCGATAATGGCTGGACAGGTAAAGCATGTGCAGATCTTTTCCGGAGCCTTGCCGGACGTGCGCATGCTGAAAATGCTTTGGAATCTTCCTAAACGCAATACCGATGCCTTGATCGGCGGTGTCGCGGACGAGATGGCAAAGGAGGGCATCGAGCTGGTAGATTCCACATTCTTTATCAAAGACCAACTTGCCGGTGAAGGCGTGCTTACAAAACGAAAGCCGGACGATACCGAGCTTGGCAATATCGAGTACGGTTTGAACATAGCCCACGAGATCGCACGGCTTGATCTTGGGCAGACAATCGTCGTAAGGGCGAAAGCCTGTGTCGCTATCGAAGCAATGGAAGGAACAGACGCCACCATACGTCGTGCGGGCGACCTGGCCAAAGGAAAGTTGACAGTGGTAAAAATTGCCAAACCCAACCAGGACATGCGTTTTGACGTTCCGGTTGTTGGCATTCCGACGATAGAAACAATGGCTGCCGCCGGAGCCACGTGCCTTTCCGTCACTGCGGGAAAAACGCTGATTTTCGACCGCGAAGAGATGCTGAAGCTTGCCGATAAACGTAAGATCACGGTGGTTAGTTCGCCCGCCGAAACAAAATCTGCATAGTTCCCGTAAAATCGCTTGCTAATATCTCCGCGAACACGCATTTGAAGCCAAAACCCGAGTTTGAATGAATAAGCTCCAAAGCTAGTTGTGTCCGCGGTTTATCCATTGGAGAAAACATGAAACGAAACTTGCTCGCATTATTTCTACTTACTGCATTCCTGATCCCGACAGGTGCTTTCGGCCAAACAGCCGTAAAGCTGACCCCCGAGGAAAAGAAGATCGCTGAAGGCGTAACCGCCAAACAACTCAGCGACTATCTGTATTTCGTCGCGTCCGACGTAATGGAAGGTCGCAACACACCCTCCCGCGGACTCGATACGACTGCCAGATTCATAGGAATGAATCTTTCCAAATGGGGCTTCAAGCCGGCCGGCGATGATGGCACCTTTTATCAGAAGATCGCGTTACATCGCGACGTGGTCGACACTGCCAACACCTCGGTCGAAGTCGGTGGTCAGAAATATTCATATGGCGATGATGTCGTCCGCGTGTCGGGCACGAGCACGGGAGCGATCACGGCCCCGATAGTTTTTGCCGGCAACGGGTGGATGATCAAATCCAAGAATTTGAATCCATACCAGAACATCGACGTTAAAGGAAAGTGGATCGCCGTTTATGGTGAAGGCCAGCCTTCGTTCCGCAATATCGTACCGCTCCCGACAGGCGTGACGGCGGCCGATACTCCGCAAGCGACTCGGGGAACCGACTGGGCCGATGCCGCAATCTATGCTCGGGCCAACGGAGCAGCGGGCGTGATCGTACTGCCCTCGCAGGCACTCGCATCCAACTGGGCAGTTATCACGCAGAACTTCGGGCGGACCCGAGTGGTCGTCGATAAGCTCCAGCCCGCTCCTTCGGCGCAAAGTATGGCACCGGTTGTCCTCGCTTCGCCTAAGCTGGCCGCCGCGATCTTTACCGGCGAATCGGCCAATCCGCTCGCCGGCGCAACAACCTCGTTCGGCCTGTCGGCAGGCAAGACCTTCACCTTCAACCTGACGATAAAGCCTGAACAGCTTTGGACACAGAACGTGGTCGCCATCTGGGAAGGCAGTGATCCGGTTCTGAAGAATGAAATGGTGGCTATCGGTGCTCACTACGACCATGTCGGCAACAGTCCGGAAACCGGCTGCCGCCCCGTGAATGGCGACAGCTTGTGCAACGGTGCGGACGATGACGGTTCGGGCACGGTGTCTGTTCTCTCGATCGCCGAAGCGATATCGCATGCGCCAAAGCATCCAAAACGATCGATCCTTTTCGTGTGGCATTGCGGCGAAGAGAAAGGCCTTTGGGGCAGCGATTATTTCAACAAATTTCCGACGGTGGACATCAAACAGGTCATCGCCCAGCTCAACATCGACATGATCGGACGGAGCAAGAAAGAGGGCGACACTGAGCCGAAGGACAAAGACCTCTCCGGGGAAAACGCTATCTACGTCATCGGAAAGGACATGATGAGCTCGACCTTAGGATCCGTCGTTGATGGCACTAACAAGGGCTATCTGAATCTCACCTACGACACACGCTATGACGACCCGAAGGATACCAACCGCTTCTTTTTTCGTTCGGACCACTTTAACTACGCGTTAAACGGTATCCCGATCACTTTCTGGTTCGACGGCGTTCACGTCGACTATCATCAGCCGGGCGATGAGCCATCCAAGATCGACTATAATAAGATGGAAAAAGTTGCTAGGACGATCCTGCTAACGGCGTTGGAGCTGACAGATCTTAAGGAAAGGCCGAAGATCGATAAGCAGCTTCCGCCGGAACTGAGTCAGCGATAGAGTGTCAAATATCAATTGAAAATGGGGCGGTCTTTCGGCCGCCCATTCTTTTTTTGCCGTTTACTTGAAAACAAAGCCGACGCCCAGACGAACGTTCTGCTGCGTTGAACCGCTAAACCTGATCGGATTGTAATCGACCTGAGCTGCCCGAAAGTCGATCTTCTCCGTTAGCCGAATATCGAGACCGCCGCCGAGGGCCGCCGCAAAACCAGTCCCCGACTCGCCAAACTTTGCCTGGCTGAAGTCGATCGGGCAGCCCGGTGCTGTACAAACCTGATTGCGGACTTTTGTCGTGCCGTGCCCTACCCCGATGAGCCCATGACCAAACGGCTTGAAACGGCTCTGTGAGGCATTGTCCTTGATCTGGATACCGCCTAGGTAATTGTAGAGTGAGTTATGCGTGTCGAAGCTTATGGTACCGGGCGTTGCGGTTCCATTCGGGATCGTAAACGCAAAACTTGTCTTGTTGTAAGCACCGGAGACATCGCCCTTGACCCCAAAATAACGGTTGAAATTGTAAACCCCTGATGCTTCGAACCCGTTGAATGGCCGGCGGTCCCTGAAAAAGGCTCCGAAGGAGTTTCCCGTATCGAAACCCTTATCTACTTGGCCGTTTGAATAGCCGCCGTAAACTTCCCATTTGTTGTAATCGGTTTTGGTTTGAGACATAGCAACTGTGCTTGAAACAACCACGAGAAAAACTGCAAAAATAAATCCTCGAATCATTTCTCATACTCCTTGATCTATGAAATTTAATCTAACCGAAGACGCAGAAAGGCCCGACAAATTCGGTACTGCTAAATCCGTCAGGCCATTGCACTTAGCTAAGTGTAACAGTCAATTTGATGGAGTGAAGTCTGGTTCGGTTGCCCCGATGGAAAGTTTAAATTGGAGTGTTCGAATGACTCTCGATCGTCAATCCTGCTCCTAACAAATCCGTCTCAAGTTTTCAAAGATCACGTTTTGGTTTGATCGCTCATTTAACAAATGTGGTACCGGTGCGTCGCAACTTCTGTGCGATCTTTGCGTGAGATCATGATTGTTTCACGCGAAACTCGCCCGGAACGCAAAGGAAGCAAAAAAGAATTTCAAAGATCCGTCTCAACTTGCGCAAGTCCTGGCATTTTGCAAAACACACTCTCGACATTAACCATTGCTCTGATCGGTGATGTTTCTTGACCCTCCGCAAGATCGATAAACATCACCAGAATCCCAGACGGTGTCCGGGTTCTCCTCAAAACCCACACGCTCCCTTAGGTCGAGTTTCCTGTCCAAAGCGCCCGCAACTCCCTCAGAAACGAGAACGCCGGACAGATAGGATTTTAAATAAGGTAAGGCCGCGAGGAAATATCAATTTTAATGATATTTACGATCTTTAAGATATTTATGATTATTATGATCTTTAAGCTTCGGCCGAAAGTTGTGAGCTATCAAGCGCTTACAAAAGTAAGCTCCTTTTATCGGAAGATGCAGCTATTCGATCGCCAGGCTCGCAAGTTGGATGAATTTGGCCAGAAGGGAGGTACGTGCCTGCCTAAACGCTGCGGAGGGATTGACTATCTCTGTCTGTGGCTCAGAAACCTGTTCTGCGACCGGATTGCGATATGAAGAATTGTATTTTTGGGCTACGCCGCTGACTCGAGAATTACTGATCATGTCGGCGATGAGCTGAATGGTCTCAGAACGGCGATAGTCGGTTAGATCTTTCGTTTTGAGTTCATTTAGCAGAAAGGCAGGCAGGCGAGGGTCGCCCCAGTGTTTGACGAGATCGATTAGCTCGCGATCGCCGCGAACGTATGTGCGCTTCGCCTGACCGTCCTCGCCTACCTGAGGCGGCTGCCGGTCGAGAAGGATATCGGCAAGCTTTCGCTTCTGCTCATCCGTGACAGCTTTGGCAAATGTTGTGCTGTCAAAGAAGTCCGGCTTATCCTTAGTGGCGTCAGTTTCTGATTGTTTCTGTTTTCCTTGATAATCGAGACGCTCAAAGCCTTTTACGAGCTCAAATGTCGCTTCCCAGCGGGTGGCCGGCTCCTCGGCACAGCGAAGCATCCAATCAACGATCTTTGAAGCCGATGGCTCGCTTGACAGCAAACTATCCAGTTCGCGAATGCGTTTCTCGTAAACAGCGATGTCGGCTGTTGAAAGCTTTTTTAGGCCTTCGTCTTCGTCCGTCAACACAAGCGATTTGCCGTCTTCGCCGTATTTCATGAATAGCAGCACGGTGTCACCCGAACGCAATCCGTAAGTTTGTTCGTCTTCACCACTGATTTTTGCTACAAGATATTTAGGATCAGGCGATGTCGGATAACGATATTCGTCCTCGGACAATGAGATGAATTTGGAATAGCTTCCCTTAAGGGATGAAGAAACATCAAAAAGCTTTTCAACCCGAACGACGGAATAGTCCTGGTCCTGCTTTACTATTTTGCCTTCTTCGAAGCGGTCAAACCGTGCCTCAAAGACCGCGTCGCTCTGCCGATAAAGATCGAGCAGCGTGACAGGCATCAAGGTCGGTTGGCGTGTCGGCGCTCCCTGTGAAACATTCACCAGGAGAGCGATAACGCCGATCATAAGAATGGCGATTAGAATCTCTTTCATTAAAGCCCAAAGGGACAAGGATCCCAGTTCAATCTATCCGTATGCCTGCTGTAAATCCCCAATAGCGTCGATATTTCAGCGTTTTTTTTCTGCCTGGACCAACCGGTACGCTTCGGGTTTGCTAAGACCATATTCCTTAGCGGCCGTCTTCAAAGCGGTCTTGCGGTCCACGCCGGAGACTTCCAGCTCCTCGATCCTCATAGCGATCGTTTTATTTCCAGTGGGCCCGGAAACCATATCTCTATTTCTGTCTATAACCAGGACGATCTCTCCTCGAGGTTTTGCCGTCGAAAATCGCTCGGCGAGTGACGATAGAGTTCCGCGGACAATTTCCTCATGAAGCTTCGTCAATTCCCGGCCGACAGCGGCCTGTCGGTCGCCGAGGACTTGGCTGCAATCCGCTAGAGATGCTCCAAGACGGTGCGGGGCTTCGTAAAAAATAAGAGTACATGGAATGCTCGCAAGTTCAGTAAGCCGTCTTACACGGTCACCTTTTTTTGCCGGCAAGAATCCGCCAAAAAAGAAGGCGTCCGTCGGCAACCCTGAAGCTATCAGCGCATTTACAAAAGCGACCGGCCCCGGAATAGGAACGACCGGTATGCCCGCTTCAATCGCCTGGCCGACAATAACGAAACTGGGATCGTTGATACCGGGCGTCCCGGCATCGGACACTATTGCTATTGACTTGCCGTCCCTCAGTAAGGCGATCAGGCCCGTGGCCCGCTCTGCTACATTGTGTTCGTGATAGCTGACGAGTTTCTTGGATATCTCAAAGTGATTGAGCAGCTTTCGCGTATGTCGGGTGTCTTCGCAGGCAATCAGATCGACTTCGAGCAGGGTCGCGATGGCGCGAGCGGACATATCCTGCAGATTCCCGATCGGAGTAGCGACGAGATAAAGTGTTCCAGGCATTGCTCTTGTTGGTTTGAGAATAACACATGCGGCAGATTTTGAAATTTTGGATGGATTGGGAATTTTGTATATAAGATTTTGGATGAGCAAAGGGTTTACAGATCGACTTTGGCCTTTACTTTCAATGATTTGGCGAAAAAGAGATGCGCGGATGAAAGGGTCAGTAAAACCCCCTACGTACTTATTTGGTACGCCGGACCGCCGATTTCGAATCAGGAATTTCCGGAATTACGCCTGAATTGAGCGTTTTTTCTGGGTAAGCACAAATTGGAAGTGTTTGGCATCAAAGTTGCTCGGTTTATTTTTAGACCGGTTTGCGGCGATGTTTGGAGCAGTAAAGAAGTTTACCAAGGAGGGAAGCAGTATGATATTACCGATTCCACTACAGCGACTTTTATTTTGGCTGTTCGATCGGCTGCGAATTCAGTAAAACGCGGCGTCGGGCACAAACGTCGGCCCACAATGCCGGCAAAATAGAATCTTTAACCACACCCTATTCCCGAGCCGGAATAGGGTGTTTGCTATTTAAAATAAAAAGAGCCGGGCTCCACCCGGCTCTTTTTATTTTCAACGATGGAAATGATTTAGTTTCCGACGGCTTTGGCCGCGTCAATACGACCGCCTGATGCGATCTTGCCATTGAGCGAATCAAGCTTATCCACCGATTTAAGAATCCGCTCTTTAAGCTTTTCGACAGAAAGATTCGGTTCTTTCGCAAGGATCAAAGCTGCGACTCCCGAAATCTGCGGAGCGGCCATCGATGTTCCGGACGCATCGCGGTACGCATCGCCGAGCCACGTTGAAAGAATGTCTTTGCCCGGGGCGGCGACATGAACTGTCTTGACTCCCCAGTTTGAGAACGAGGCCAATTGATCATTGCGGTCAAGTGCGGCAACGCTAATCACATTAGGCAGGTCGTAGTTCGACGGGTAATGCGGACGGCGATCGTTGTCCGAGCCGTCGTTGCCTGCCGCCGCGACAAACAAAATACCGGCGTCCCCTGCCGCGCGAATAGCATCCTCAAGAGCTTTTGAATTTGCCGTCGACCCCCAGCTTGCGTTGATGACACGAATGTTAACGCCGTGTTTTTTCCGATCGATCGCGTAATTGATCGCTTTGATAGCATCGGCCGTCGTACCGAACCCGCCGCGTCCGAGAAATTTCAGCGGCATTATCTGCACGTGCCAATTGATCCCGGCAATACCTTCGCTGTTATCACCCTCCGCACCGATGATACCGGCGCAGTGAGTGCCGTGGCCGTTGTCGTCCATAGGATCGGTCAGAGGATCGGTGCCGTTGTAGCCCTGCTGATCGTTAAAGCTGCCGAGCTCGTCATCAAAGTAAGCCGGAACATTGTCAGGCCGCAACCACATGTTTGACCGCAGATCGAGATGCGTGTAATCGACACCGCTGTCGAGCACAGCAACGACAACCTCCTCGCTGCCGTGGGTTTTCTTCCAGGCCTCAAGAGCGCTAATGTCGGCGCCGGCTTTTCCGTTCTCCTGGCCCTGATTGTCTAAAGCCCATTGGTCAGCAAATTGCGGGTCGTCCGGAAGTCCAGGTGTAGGATGATTGATGTATTCGTAAGTGAATTCGGCCGGTATGGGATCGTCAAAACTGACCTGCGAATTTACTTCCGCATAGTCTACAATGTCCTTCATCGATCGATATTGCTCTGTTAGAACATTGGGATCGGTATTATCGAGATCATCGATCACCGAAAGGCCTTTGACGGATTCGATCTCATCCTCGAGTTGATCGTGATGAGCCACGGCGATACGTCTTATCTCGTCAAGCGAAACGCCCGGCTTGAATCGCACCAGAAGCTCCGGGGGGCGCGCTTGCGGAACCGCAGGAACTGTTTTAGGCACTGACCTTATGGGACAGGATGTGGATGGCGGCAGCGTCCTTAATGCAGCTCTCCAGCGGTCGATCTGGCCGATGACCGCGGCAAGCGCAACAAGGATAACGGCAAAGCTGATATGTACCCAAATATTATTGCGATTCATGGTTTACTGCTCCTTAAGTTTCGAGTCCCTGACAAACTCAAAACCCTATTTCTCTATCACGTAGTTCTTACCTTTAAAATCACGAAGGCGAAGCTGATATTTGTCCGCCCGGTATTCATAGTCATTGCCGCCGGCATCCAGCACGATCTGCCAGCCGCTCGATATCATCTGCCCCGACATTTCCCCATTCTCGGGCACACCTAATGCCATATCGGGAAAATCTTTATCGCTAACGTTTTGAATCTTGATATCGGCCTCGGGGATGCCCAGCCTATTGGCGAGATCGTGTTTTGCTCGGTCCGCTGCGGTGTCTTTTGTGAAGCCCATAACGTGTTTCTAATTCTGCCTCTTTCTACGACATTAAGTCAACGAAAGTTCGGTTTCATAACACGAACAGAACGAGGATCATGCCCGACAATTGCGCAATGTTTCCGCTTTG
>Ga0134124_10004445_pt1 | contig 11264 bp, 9 predicted proteins | sample KB304_FD_96880 | JGI IMG/M metagenome (GOLD analysis project Ga0134124, IMG submission 96880) | Terrestrial soil microbial communities without Nitrogen fertilizer from Kellogg Biological Station, Michigan, USA - KB3-0-4 | ecosystem: Environmental > Terrestrial > Soil > Unclassified ... | reverse complement strand
TGCCATGGTTGACCATCTGCTCCATCCGCCCCTTGCGGGTGGCGAGCAGCTGGGTGATCGCGCCGAGGTAGTCCTCGGGGGCGTCGATGGTGAGGCGCTCCACCGGCTCGTGCAGCTTGCCGTCGATCTCGCGGGTGACGACCTGTGGCTTACCGACGGTGAGCTCGAAGTCGTCGCGGCGCATCAGCTCGACGAGGACCGCCAGCTGCAGCTCGCCCCGGCCCTGGACCTCCCAGGTGTCCGGACGCTCGGTCGGCAGCACCCGGATCGACACGTTGCCGACCAGCTCGGCGTCCAGCCGGGCCTTGACCAGCCGGGCGGTGAGCTTCTTGCCGGACTTGCCGGCCAGCGGCGAGGTGTTGACGCCGATCGTCATGCTGATCGACGGCTCGTCGACGGTGATGACCGGCAGCGGGCGCGGGTCCTCGACGTCGGCCAGCGTCTCACCGATCGTGATGTCCGGGATGCCGGCGACGGCGATGATGTCGCCGGGTCCGGCCTCCTCGGCAGGGGAGCGCTCCAGGGCCTGGGTCATCAGCAGCTCGCTGATCTTCACCCGCTCGCTCGTGCCGTCGGCGCGGCAGAGCACCGCCTGCTGACCGCGCCTGATCGTGCCGTTGTGCACCCGGCACAGCGCGAGCCGGCCCAGGTAGGGCGAGGCGTCCAGGTTGGTGACGAGGGCCTGCAGCGGCGCACCCTCGGTGTAGGTCGGCGCCGGGATGGTCTCCAGCAGCAGGTCGAACAGCGGTTTGAGGTCCGGGGAGTCCGGACTCTCGCCGTCGGCGGGGCGGGTCATCGAGGCCCGGCCGGCCTTGGCGTTGCAGTAGACGATCGGGAAGTCGATCTGGTCCTCGTCCGCGTCGAGGTCGAGGAACAGCTCGTAAGCCTCGTCGACGACCTCGGCGATCCGGGCGTCGGAGCGGTCGACCTTGTTGATGACGAGGATGACCGGCAGCCGCGCGGCCAGCGCCTTGCGCAGCACGAACCGGGTCTGCGGCAGCGGCCCCTCGCTCGCGTCGACCAGGAGCAGCACGCCGTCGACCATGGCGAGGCCGCGCTCGACCTCGCCGCCGAAGTCGGCGTGGCCGGGGGTGTCGATGATGTTGACGGTGGTGTCGCCGTAGCGGACCGCGGTGTTCTTCGCGAGAATGGTGATGCCCTTCTCACGCTCCAGGTCCATCGAGTCCATCACCCGGTCGGTGAGGTCCTCACTCGCGTGCGCGGAGAAGGCGCCGGACTGGCGGAGCATGGCGTCGACGAGGGTTGTCTTGCCATGGTCGACGTGGGCGATAATCGCGATGTTGCGCAGGTTGTCGCGGCTACGGACGGCCTCGCCGGTCGGCTGCGTCGAAGTCGGCTGCGTGGTGCTGGTCGGCACGGTGACGGGCTCCGGGGCGGACAGGGGGCGCTCGACCCCGAGATGGGCTTGGCTGGTGGAACGCCCGGATCCGAGATGACGGGGCGCGTCTTCGCGCGCGAGGCCAGGCGTGCCGACAGCCCGGGCGGCTCCCTCGGTGACACGAATCCGGTGTTGTGAACCCGGTGTCGTGAATCGAAGGTCCGGCTCGGGCGTCTCTCCCATGGTACGGACTCGAACGGCGCGGTCACGCGGAGCGGGGGCGCGCTCGCCTGTTCGCCGACGAGATTTCAACTACAGGTCGCGTCCCCGCGCTCGACTGGACGCACGGCCGACAGCCTGGTCAGCTCCGAAGAGCAGCGGTGCCGGGTCGGCCAGTCGGCCGCGCAATCTCTCGACGAGCGGCCGGTCAGCGGGGAGCCAGGGCACGTCGTCCAGTTCCGTGGCCGACAGCCAGCGCAGCTCACCGCCCTCGACGGCGCGCGGGGTCCCGGCCAGCACCCGGCCGAACCACACCCGCAGCCGCCAGCCCGGGCTGGCGAGGTCGGTCTGGCCGAGCAGCGGGCCGACCTGGATTTCGACGTCCAGCTCCTCCCGGCACTCGCGGGCCAGGGCGGCGAGCTCATCCTCCCCCGGCTCGACCTTGCCGCCGGGGAACTCCCACATCCCGGCATAGGCGGGCGGCGAGGTGCGCAGCGCCGCCAGCACCTTGCGGTCCGCGTCGACCAGGGCCACGGCGACCACCAGCCGGCCGCGGCCGACCGCCGGCCCGCCGCCGGCGGTGGCCTGGCTCACGGCGGCGGAGACGGCGGCTACCCCGACCACCTCCCCGGAGCGGACCCCGCTGGCGGGCCTGACGAGGCCATGGTCGAGCGCGGCGGCAGGGCCCGGCACACGTCGGGCCTCCGGCTCGAGTTCCATGACCCCAGACTTTCCCAGAAAGACGCCGCGTCACGGGTAGACACCCGCCGCAGGCGAGGACCAATGGCCCGACGGGGCCGATCGCCGCCGTCAAAGACCGCCCAGTCGCAAGGGCGGTCGCAACGGCCATTCGGGGCCTCGTCCATCGTCGCGTCTGGCCGGCGCCGGGCTGGTGAACGTCTCGGCTAGCTGGAAGAGCCGCAGTGGTTACGGTGCAGCCATGCCCGACAAGCCGGATCCGGCGGGGCCCCGCGAGCGCCCGCGCAGGCCCCGGCCGATCCGGGGACCGCTTCGAACGCCGGCCCCGCGCGCGCCGAGGGACCCGGTTGCCGCGCCGTCGCCGGTCGTGACTGGCGGCGGCAGGCCAGACACCGGCTCGGCGGCCATCGTCGGCGCGGCGGCCCGGCGGCCCGCTCGGCTGGTCGGCGTGGACGCGGCGCGCGGCGCGGCGCTGATCGGGATGGCCGCCACCCACGTTCTGCCCGAGTTCGGCCCGGCGGGGCAGCTGACCTGGGCGTTCCGGATCGCGGCCGGGCGATCGGCGGCGGCGTTCGCGGTGCTCGCCGGGGTGGGTCTCACCCTCGCGACGGCGCGGGCCGCGCGGCCCCGGGCCACGACGCTGGTCCGGGCGGTGTGCATCGGGCTCGTCGGGCTGGTTCTCGGCGAGACGGGCACCCCGCTCGCCGTGATTCTCCCCTACTACGCGGTGTTCTTCGTGTTCGCGCTGCCGCTGCCGCGAGCACGGCCCGGCGTGCTGGTGGCCGTCGCCGCGGCGGCGCTGCTCGCCGAACCGTTGCTGAGCCAGCTGATCCGCCCGCACCTGCCGGAGCCGATCATGTCGAACCCGTCCTTCGGTACGCTCGCGGCCACGCCCGGACGGCTGGCGCTGACGATCCTGCTGACCGGCTACTACCCGGCGCTGGCCTGGATCGGGTACCTGGCGGTCGGGATGCTCGTCGGCCGGCTCGACCTGCGCTCGGCCCGGGTCGCCGGCTGGCTGCTGGGCGGCGGCGCGGCCGTCGCCGTGGCGGTGCAGGCGCTGTCCTGGCTGCTGCTCGGACCGCTCGGCGGGCGGTCGGCGATCCTCGCGGCGGACACGGTGCTCCCGGGCGTCGGCCCGGTGCCACCCGGCGAGGTCTCGCGGCTGCTGGCAGCAGGGCTCTACGGCAGCACGCCGACCCAGACGTGGTGGTGGCAGGCCGTGGCCTCGCCGCACGCGACGGCCCCGTTGGACCTGCTGCACACGACGGGGACCGCCGTCGCGCTGCTGGGCCTGGCGCTGCTGGCCGCCCGGCTCGGCGCCGACGGCCGAGCCGGCCGCGTCCTGCTGTGGCCGCCCGCCGCGCTCGGCTCGATGACGCTGACCTGGTACACCCTGCACGCCTGCCTGATGTCGACCAGCCTGCTGCCAGGCGACCCGTACGTCTCCTACGTCACGCAGCTCGCCGTGGGGCTGGTCGCCGCCTCCGCCTGGCGCCTCACCGGCCGGCGCGGCCCCCTGGAGGCCGCGATCGCGGCCACTGCCCGGCTCGCTGGACCGGCTTCGACCAACAGAGCCGCGACGTAGGGTGCAGGGCGGACCTGTTGCCCGTGTCAGCCGGAGGCGCGTTCCTTGGTTCGCATGTCCCGGCGCAGCTCTGGCGGGAGGGCGAAAAGCAGGTGCTCCTCCGTCGAGGTGACCTCCTCGACGTCGTTGAACCCGCGGGCCGCCAGCCACGACATCAGCTCGGTGACGAGCTCCTCCGGCACCGAGGCGCCGCTGGTGACGCCGACGGTCTCGACGCCTTCCAGCCACTCGGCCCTGACCTGCTCGCAGTTGTCCACGAGGTAGGCGGCCGGGGCGCCGGCGTCGAGCGCGACCTCGACGAGGCGGACCGAGTTCGAGGAGTTCGGCGACCCGACGACGAGGATCAGGTCGACCGCGTTCGCGATCTCCTTCACCGCCACCTGGCGGTTCTGGGTCGCGTAGCAGATGTCCGAGTTCGGCGGGCCCGTCAGGTGCGGGAACCGGTCACGCAGTGCGTCGACGGTGGTCATCGTCTCGTCGACGGACAGCGTCGTCTGGGAGAGGTAGGCGACCCGCTTCGGGTCGCGCACCTTCACCCCGGCCGCGTCCTCGGGACCGTCCACCAGGTGGATCCGGTCCGGCGCCTGCCCGGTGGTCCCGACGACCTCCTCATGGCCCTCATGGCCGATGAGCAGGATGTCGTAGTCCTCGCGGGCGAACCGGCGCGCCTCGGAGTGCACCTTGGTCACCAGCGGGCAGGTGGCATCGATGGTCCGCAGCCGCCGCTCCGCCGCCTCCTCGTGCACGGTGGGTGCCACCCCGTGCGCGGAGAACACGACGGTGGCGCCGTGCGGCACCTCTTCCGTTTCCTCGACGAAGATCGCGCCCTTCGCCTCCAACGTCTTCACGACGTGGGCATTGTGCACGATCTGCTTACGCACGTATACCGGAACGCCATACAGCTCCAGTGCCTTCTCCACGGTCTGAACCGCTCGATCGACACCGGCGCAGTAGCCGCGCGGCTTGGCCAAAAGGACCCGCCCCATGTCTCGGGAGTCTACGCGGCCCCGGCCCGGCGGGAAGACCCGCCGTCGGTGCGTCACACGTTGCCGCGGTCCGTCCCACGCACCGTCCCGGCCGAACCGCCGGCTTGATGACACGGCGGGCCAGATGTCAGGCGGATCTCGATCACAGGGGGCGGCGGGCACGTCGATCGCCGCCGCTGCCCTACGGTGCACAGGTGACGATGACCTCGACCGCCGAACAGCCGCTGCCGGTGCGGACGGTCTCGCGCGCGCTCGGGGACTGGATCAACCGGCTGGGCCGGGTCTGGGTCGAGGGCCAGGTCACGGAGATCTCGCGCCGGCCGGGGATGAACACCGTCTTCCTGACCCTGCGCGACCCGGTGGCGGACGTCTCACTGCGGCTGACCTGCGCCCGGTCGGTGCTCGACGCCGTCGGGCCGGCCCTGACCGACGGCGCCCGGGTGGTGGTCTGGGCCAAGCCGTCCTTCCACCCGGGGCGAGGAACGCTGGCGCTGCAGGTCTTCGAGATTCGCCCGGTGGGTGTCGGCGCGCTGCTCGCCCGGCTGGAGGCGCTGCGCCAGGTGCTCGCGGCCGAGGGGCTGTTCGCCGCGTCCCGCAAGCGCCGGCCGCCGTTCCTGCCGACGGCCGTCGGGCTGATCACCGGCCGGGCGAGCGCCGCCGAGCGGGACGTCGTCGAGAACGCGCGGCGGCGCTGGCCCGCGGTCCGGATCGTCACGCGGGAGGTCGCCGTCCAGGGACCGCTGGCCGCCGGCCAGGTCATCGACGCGCTGCGCGAGCTGGACGCCGACCGCGAGGTCCAGGTCATCGTCATCGCGCGGGGCGGCGGATCGCTGGAGGACTTGCTGCCGTTCTCGGACGAGGCGCTGCTGCGGGCGGTCGCCGCCGCCCGCACCCCGGTGGTGTCGGCGATCGGACACGAGCAGGACAGCCCGCTGTTGGACTTCGTCGCCGACGTCCGGGCCTCCACCCCGACCGACGCGGCGAAGAAGGTCGTCCCCGACGTCGGGGAGCAGGCCGCGCTGGTCGCGCAGCTGCGCGGCCGGGCTCGCCGCGTCGTCGAGCACCGGCTGGAGCGCGAGACCCACGCCCTGGCGAACCTGCGCGGCCGGCCGGTGCTCGCCACTCCGCTGCGCGACCTGGATCGGCGCTCCGAGGCGGTGGACGCCCTGGCCCGGCGGGCCTTCCGCTGCGTCACGCACGCCATCGACCTCGCCGAACGCGAGGTGACGCACGCGAGCGCCCGGCTGCGGGCGCTGTCGCCGGCGGCGACACTCGACCGCGGCTACGCGCTCGTCCAGGACGCGGCGAGCGGCGCCGTCGTGCGCGACCCGGCGATTCTGGCGGCCCGCCAGAGGCTGCACGTCCGTGTCGCCAAGGGCTCGTTCGCCGCGGCGGTTGCCGAGGTCGCGGAGGTCCGGCCAGCACCCCGCACGACGTCTCCGGCTGGCGCGGATTCCGCGCCCCCGACGATGCCACCGGCCGTGGCCATGACAGGTCCTCTCGACCGCCAGGACAGTTGATCTCCATTACTTCGAGGAGAACGTCGATGACCGAGCCGACGGCCGCGCGACCCGACCCGCCGACCTACGAGGCCACCCGCGCCCAACTCGAAGAGGTGGTGCGCCGCCTGGAGACGGGTGGGATCTCCCTTGAGGAATCCCTGGCGCTGTGGGAGCGCGGGGAGGAGTTGGCCCGAGCCTGTCAGGACTTTCTCGATGGCGCCCGCGCGCGGGTCGCCGCTGTCCAGAAGCCCGAGCACTAAACGCGGTCGGTGGTCAGCGCGCGTCGCTCAGGGCGAGCTGGCTGAGACCGGGCGCAGCGAGGCCGCGAGTGTCTCCAGATCCGCCTGGCTGGCGCCGCCGTCACCGGCGCCGTCGTCGATGATCACGGTGGCCGCTCCGGCGGCGCGCGTGAGCGCGAGGTGCCCGCTGTCATCTCGGCGGAGATCCCAGCTCTGCCCGTCGATGGTCGTCCTGCCGGTCACCGGGCGGTTGCCGAGCAGCTGCTGTACCGCGCTCGGGTCGTTCGTGACCTCGTACCGGGCGTACGTCTGATCCTCCGGACGGTCGATCACATAGCCGATCGTGAGGTCCGCGCGGTGCGCGGCCCCTTCGACGGACCCAGGAACCTGCATGCGCAGCGAGGTCGGCTTCCACAGGTTCTGGCCAAGCCCGGTCGGCGCCAGCACCGGGTACGGCGCCTGCCGGGCGAACGACCGCACGGAGGTGGTGGCGTCGGAGACCACTCTGACCGGCTTGCCGTGGCCCCTCGGCATGACGAAGAGGAAGAAGACGAGCACTCCCGCCATCACGACGGCAAGCGAGAGGACCATGTCCCGGACGGTCTCCTGACCACGCGTACGTGCCACCCCTCCATAATCCCGGTCAGCCGGCACGGTACGAGTTGGCGGGCACGTGGAACCTGCCACCCGTGGTGGCCGCCGACGCAACCTCCCGAGGCGGCCGCGCGTCTGGCTACTAGACGCATGGGTGACCGTCACGCGGAGGGGGCGTGACGGTCACCCATCGCGGATCGCGCGGGTACGTCGTCGGCTTCGCCGCTCTCGGCGGCCGCGCCCGACCTGGGCCGGTGGGCGTGCGATTCGTCCCGCCACCCCGACGGCTCCCGTCAAGGACATTGGTCGGCCATCACAAGTGCGGGCCGACAGCAGCCGAGGCCACTAGTCTTCTGCCGTGGCACACGACAGCGGGGCCGTCCCCGAACCACTTGCCGTCCAAGGCCAGGCGCCCGACCGCAACCTGGCGCTCGAACTCGTCCGGGTCACCGAGGCCGCCGCCTTGGCCGCCGCCCGGTGGGTGGGGCGCGGCGACAAGAACGGGGCAGACGGGGCCGCCGTCGACGCGATGCGTCGCCTCGTCGGCACCGTCTCGATGCGCGGTGTGGTCGTCATCGGGGAGGGCGAGAAGGACGAGGCCCCGATGTTGTTCAACGGCGAGGAGGTCGGCTCCGGCGAAGGCCCGGAGTGCGACGTCGCGGTCGATCCAGTGGACGGCACGACGCTGACCTCCAAGGGCATGAACAACGCGGTCTCCGTCATGGCCGTCAGCGAGCGCGGCACGATGTACGACGCGACGGTCTGCTTCTACATGGAGAAGCTGGTCACCGGGCCCGAGGCCGCGGCCGTGGTCGACATCACCGCTTCCGTCGAGGACAACGTCCGGGCCGTCGCGAAGGCGAAGGGTATTCATCCACGGGACGTCACGGTCGTCGTGCTTGACCGCCCACGGCACGCGGACCTCGTCAGCGAGATCCGGGCCTCCGGAGCACGCGTCAAGCTGATCTCCGACGGGGACGTCGCGGGTGCGGTCATGGCCGCCTCCGCCGACACCGGTGTCGATCTGCTGCTCGGCATCGGCGGCACCCCGGAGGGCATCATCGCCGCCTGTGCGGTCACCTGCCTCGGTGGCGTCATTCAAGGCCGGCTCTGGCCGCGCGACGACTCCGAGCGGGCCAAGGTCGCGGCCGCCGGGCTCGACGCCAGCCGGGTGCTCTCGACTCGGGACCTGGTCGACAGCGACAACGTCTTCTTCGTAGCCACGGGAATCACCGACGGCGAGCTGCTCGCCGGCGTGCGCTACCGCCCGGGCGGCGCGAGCACGTCGTCGCTGGTCATGCGTTCGCGCAGCGGAACGATCCGCCGGGTCGACAGCCAGCACCAGCTCACCAAGCTGCAGGCCTACTCCACCGTCCCGTTCTGATCACCGCGGGTGGCCCCGCGGGGGCCTCCGTCTAGCGCGCCGACGCCCGGCCGCGTCGCCTGGCTGGCCGCGGGCGAAGCTCCTCCCGCGGCGGAAGTCGATGCGCACGGTCGAGTCCCCGCGCGGCCGCGGAGGACGAGCGATGATCGCCGTCGGGTCCGCGTCGATGATCCTCCTTCGGGGTGGGCTCGATGGACAGCGGCAACGCCTCCTACCCCTCAGGGACGGCCGTGTCCCTTTGCGGATGCCCTCGCCGCCGCGAGGTCACGGACGGCGGACGCATCGGCGGCGGGGGACGTTCGCCTCGCCGCCCGGCTGGCTGCCGCGCCCCGACTCAGCCGGGCCGGCATCGGTCGGAAGACCTCGGCGAAGATGGTCCGCAGCACGCGCAGTCCATCCGAGAGGGCGTTGAGGTTCGTCACCCCCATCAGCCGGGAGTGCTCGTAGCTCGGCACCTCCACGATGTGGAGACCACCGAGGGCCGCACGGATGTTGATGAGCGTTTCAACCTCGAAACCGTCACCCCACTGCGGTTCACCTCCGCGCTCGCCCGGGCGCAGATCGAGGACCGGCAGGCAGTAGGACCAGAACGCGTTATACCCGTAGCACAGATCGGTGAACCGGTGCCGAAGCAGCAGGTTGACCAAGATACTCAGTGCCCGGTTTCCAGCGCTGCGCAGACGGGTGATGTCGCTGCTCCCGCCGCCACGGATGAAGCGCGAGCCTTTCGCGAAGTCGGCACCATCTATCAGCACCTTAACGAAGTCTTCGATCTCTGCCGGGTCGGCGGACCCATCGGCATCCAGCATGACAATGATGTCCCCGGATGCCGCGGCGAAGCCGGAGGCGAGCGCGTTTCCCTTTCCTTTACGGGTCTGATGGACGATGATGACGCCTGGATTGATCGCCCTTGCGACCGCTTCGGTACCGTCGGTCGACCGGCCGTCTACCAGCACGACCTCCGCGTCCGCGGGTAGTAGCTTGAATATATGCGGCAGGTTTCTTGCCTCGTTCAGCGTCGGAATAACGATGCTGACTGATGGCCGCGAATTCGCTGCGGTCAACTCATGTCCCCCCGATGCCCGCCCCCACGGCCTGGCGACAGTCCGTGTTCCCACTATCTCTGGAGGCCACGGCAGGTCAACCCACCGCCGAGGTCGAGAAACGTCCAAGATTGAGGCGCCGCGAGTCCAGGCGCGAGTACGTAGCAGCGCGACCGCGAAGACTCTCCTTCGGCACAGCGCGGTACGCGCCGTGCGACTTTCGCAGGCCACTGCGTGCGCCGTTACTCGATATCAGCGCCTCGCGCGTCTCGATCTTCTCAGTACCCCGCCCGACCGCCCTTCACGCCGTCCGAGGCTAGCACTTGGCTGGCGGCCGCCGTCCGCTGCCATGACAGCGAACACAAGATCGTCACCACACCGTTCATAAAAGTCTCCGGCCGCGCATACATTGCTACTCTCCGCAGCGCCCAGAGCCCCGGCCAGGTGGCCTGATGGCGCTACGGAGATGACCGCAAGCCGATGGTAAGTGGTCTGGGTGGGCGCCATCGGCAGCCGCCCGCCTGCGCTGGGCGCCCATGACACGAACCGCGCCCGCGCGGGACTCCTCCCTCCAGCCCCAGCCCGCGATTCGGCCAACACGACAAGCGCCCTTCGTAAGCCGGCGAGCCCTCAGTCAGCCCGCGGCCGCTCTGGGATACGCGAGCTTCCTCAGTTCATTTCAAATCCGACCAAATCGACGAAATCGGCCGCAGTCGCAGAGACTGCAGTCTGAGCCGCGCCGATAATGCTCATGAGCTTTGAGCGGATGACCGCAGGTGCATGTCCACAGCCGAGCCAACAACAGGTTCAACCGACGTGTCCGCGCGGGCATATGCCGTTGATAGCACCTCGCGGCGGTCAGTTGAGGACTTCGCGGCCAGTAGCCGGCCGGGTTCGCCTAAGCGGGCCTCAATGAGCGGAGAAGTCGTCCCGGTCACGGCGCGCGATCACCCGGGCGCGCTCCCGGCGAGCGACGGTCGCCCGGCGGGCCCGGATGAGGGCGATGAAGATCACGAGCAGTTCGGCGATCAGCAGGCTCGGGGCGCGCAGGATCAACTCGGAGCCGATGTCGATGGCCTTGGTCCGCAGACCGCCGCCGCTTCCCGAGGCCGGATGCAGGACTCCGACGCCGACCGTGATCGCCGCATAGACCAGCGGCGGCATGATCGCGACCCCGACCAGGTCGTCGACGTGCGTACGCAGCGCGGTCGCCACGCAGGCGAGCACGAAAAGAACTCCGAAGATCCAACCTAGCTGGTCGAACACGGCCACGTCCCCGGCCGCGCCCACCCCACTGATGATCAGCACGATCAGGGCGGCGCCGAAGGCGGACAGACCCCGGCGGTTCTGGCTCACGATGGTCGTCGGCTGCAGGGTGGGGCGCCGCCGTCCGATGGGAGCACGGTCAGACCCGCGTGGGCGCTCGGGACGGCCCCGCGCGCCCGCGGGTTCCCGGTCGGGGAAGCTCACCGGGGCAACGTACCGCTCCTGCTTTAAGAAAACGTCAGAGCGATACGTCGTGGTCGTACCGTCCCTGTTTCTTCCGCTCCGCGCGCCCGCCCTTAGCCACCTCGCGCAGCGGTCTCGACACCAGCCGTGGCGGCCTGGATCGTTTTGGCCTCGTGCCCGTCGGCATCGGAGGCGTCAGTGGTGAACGTGTCGGCAGCGGCC
>Ga0134124_10004444_pt1 | contig 11265 bp, 5 predicted proteins | sample KB304_FD_96880 | JGI IMG/M metagenome (GOLD analysis project Ga0134124, IMG submission 96880) | Terrestrial soil microbial communities without Nitrogen fertilizer from Kellogg Biological Station, Michigan, USA - KB3-0-4 | ecosystem: Environmental > Terrestrial > Soil > Unclassified ... | reverse complement strand
GTGCAGCAGGCCCATGGCCACGTTGGCCATGTGCTGGGGCCAGCCGGGCAGTTGCGTGACCAGGCCGCCTTTCTCTTCGCGCACCGACAGGCCGAGGAACGCGAAGTAAGGAACCGCGCGCATGATGGGCGAAAAATCGTGGGCCTCGCGCGCGCGCTTCACCAGCTCCGGAAAAGGCTCGCTGAGCGGCGCCGCCGGCACGTTGCGCAGTTGCACGTTCTCGTCATCGCCGGCCACGGTCTCGCCGCCGCTGCGGTCCACCTGGAAGGCACAGGCCGAGCGCGCGATGACGTCATCGCGCTTGGCGGGATGGTAGGCGATGCCGTTCACGAAGGCCACGAAGCGGGTCACGCGGTAGCAGGTGCAGTCCACCCGGATGGGCTCGCCGCGGGTGGAGGGCTTGAGGTAGTCGATGCGCAGGTCCATGGTGCCGCCCGGCCGGCCGCCCGAATGCACCCCCGCCAGGCAGGCCAGGCCCGAACCATGGTCGAGCAGCGAAGTCACCACCCCGCCCATGAAGGCCCCGGTCTCGGGATCGCCCACCAGTTCCTCGCGCCAGTCCACTTCCAGCGATGCGCCGTTCCGCTCCAGCGCCACCATTCGCGTGCGCAGCGCCTGATGCGCGGGAATGCGCGTGCCGTGCCAGAGAATCATCCGGGGATCCCGGTGCATGTCCGGGGGAACAGGGAAGGGAACTCCCGGTATGGCGACTTTATCCAACATGTACTCCAATCCGAACACGGCACATGGCGCACTTCCAGCCGTGGTCAAATGATTGTACCCTGCCGACCTTGGCCGCTTTTCTTTGGCCGCGATCACATTACAAGGAACATTCATGGGCACCACAACCACGGCATCCGGCCTGCAATACGAAGACCTCGAAGTCGGCGGCGGAACCGAAGCCTCAAAGGGAAACAACGTGTCGGTGCATTACACCGGCTGGCTGACCAACGGCACCAAGTTCGATTCAAGCAAGGATCGCGGTGACCCGTTCAGCTTTCGCCTGGGCGCCGGGCAGGTCATCTCCGGCTGGGACGAGGGCGTGGCCGGCATGAAGGTGGGCGGCAAGCGCAAGCTGACCATTCCGCCGAACCTGGGATATGGCGCGCGCGGCGCGGGCGGTGTTATCCCACCGAATGCCACGTTGGTCTTTGAAGTGGAATTGCTGGGCGTCTGAGCTCAGCGCGCCACTCCCCTCTCCTGGGGAGAGGGGCCGGGGGAGAGGGAAGCCCCAGAAGGTTATTTCCGTCTACTTGAGCGCCTTGTAGCGAATGCGCCTGGGCTTGGCGGCTTCGGCTCCCAACCGCTTTACCTTGTCCTCTTCATATTCGTGGTAGTTGCCGTTGAAGAAGACGGCTTTCGAATCCCCTTCGAAGGCCAGGATGTGAGTTGCGATACGGTCCAGGAACCAGCGGTCGTGGGAAATTACCAGCACGCAGCCGGCAAATTCCAACAAAGCATCTTCCAACGCTCTCAGCGTTTCCACGTCCAAGTCATTTGAAGGTTCGTCCAGCAGCAGCACATTGCCGCCTTCGATCAGCGTCTTGGCCATGTGCAGCCGGCCGCGCTCGCCGCCCGATAGCTGGGCCACTTTCTTGGCCTGGTCGGTGCCCTTGAAATTGAAGCGGCCCACGTAGGCGCGCGCCGGCATTTCGAACTTGCCCACTTTGAGCATGTCCGAACCGCCGGAAATGAAGTCGAACACCGTCTTGTCGCCTTCCAGCGAGTCGCGCGACTGGTCGACGAAGGCCAGCTTCACGGTCGGGCCGATGACCACTTCGCCGGAATCGGGTTTTTCGCGGCCCGAGATCATGCGGAACAGCGTGGACTTGCCCGCGCCGTTGGGACCGATGATGCCCACGATGGCGCCGGCCGGCACCTTGAACGACAGGTCGTCAATGAGCAGCCGGTCGCCGTAGCCCTTGGACACGCCCTTGAACTCGATGACGTTGTCGCCCAGGCGGTCGGCCACGGGGATGAAGATTTCCTGGGTCTCGTTGCGCTTCTGATAGTCGTAGGAGGACAGCTCCTCGAAGCGCGCCAGGCGCGCCTTGGATTTGGCCTGGCGCCCCTTGGGGTTCTGGCGCACCCACTCCAGTTCCTTCTTGATGGTCTTCTGCCGCGCCGATTCGCTCGACTCCTCCTGGGCCAGGCGGGCTTCCTTCTGTTCCAGCCACGAGCTGTAGTTGCCCTGCCAGGGAATGCCGGTGCCGCGGTCCAGCTCGAGTATCCATTGCGCGGCGTTGTCCAGGAAGTAGCGGTCGTGGGTCACGGCCACCACGGTGCCGGGAAATTTCTGCAGGAACTGCTCCAACCATTCCACGCTCTCGGCGTCGAGATGGTTAGTGGGCTCGTCGAGCAGCAGGATGTCGGGCTTGGACAAGAGCAGCCGGCACAGCGCCACGCGGCGCTTCTCGCCGCCGGACAGCGGCGCGATCTTGGCGTCCCAAGGCGGCAGGCGCAGCGCGTCGGCGGCGATTTCGAGTTGATGTTCGGTGTTGTCGCCCGAGGCCGCGGCAATGACGGCTTCGAGTTCGGCCTGCTCGGCGGCGAGCTTGTCGAAATCCGCGTTCTCTTCGGCGTAGGCGGCGTACACCTCCTCCAGCCGCTTCTTGGCCGTGAACACCTCGCCCAGCCCCTCCTCCACCGACTCGCGCACGCTCTTGTCCGCGTCGAGTTGCGGCTCCTGGGACAGGTAGCCGATTCGCATGTTGGGCATGGGCACGACTTCGCCGTCGAAGTCCTTGTCCTCGCCCGCCATGATCTTGAGCAGGCTGGACTTGCCCGAGCCGTTCAGGCCCAGGACGCCGATTTTTGCGCCTGGGAAGAAGTTGAGGGAGATGTTTTTGAGGATGGTGCGCTTGGGGGGAACGACTTTGGCCACCCGGCGCATGGTGTAGACGTATTGGGCCATGGGAACTGTGCTGGATTTGCTCTACGAGGGGGAAGGTCGCATTTTACTCGTTGATTGGGATTGGTTCTTTGCTGTGCCGGTACCTGGCAAGTTTTAGGCGCCTGGTTTCGCCCTGCTGGGCGAGGTACTTTCTTTTGCTTCGCCAAAAGAAAGTACCCAAAGAAAAGGCGACCCCGGTTCGTTGGTCGGGCTGCGCCCGACTCCCCTGCGCTGCTCGCCTGCCCCGGCGGCTGCGCAACTCGGGAGCTAAAGCTCCCTCAGACAGTGCTCGCCGAAACCCCGGGGCAGGCTGTGCTGCTCGGCAACTCTCAAGGGGCCCAAAGGCAAAGCAATCCGAGTGCGAGCAAGAGTGCCTGCGTTTAACTCGGCACTAGGTTTTGACTCTGGTCCCCTTCGGGGGCGCCGAGGAGCGCAGGGGTGGCGGGAGTTGTCCGGCGCGTTTGTCTGAGCGCAGCGAGTTTACGCGCCGGCCCGCCATCCCGAGCACCGCAGGGCAGTCACGAAGTGACCGCCCCCGCAGGGTCGCCTTTTCTTTGGATACTTTCTTTTGGCGAAGCAAAAGAAAGTATCTCGCCCAGCAGGGCGAAACCCGACGCCAAATCAGGGCAAAAAAGCTACCCTCGCGCACCCTCAAGAATCGCCATGGTCACCCGCGACACGCACACCAACTTCCCCTCCTCGTTCACAATCCTCACATCCCACACATGCGTGGTCCGCCCAATATGCAAAGGCCGCGCCGTCCCCGTAACCCACCCGCTCTTCACCCCCCGGATGTGATTGGCATTCAACTCCAACCCCACGCATGAATGCGTCTCGGGATTGATCACCATGGCCGAGGCAAAGGAGGCCAGCGTCTCGGCCAGCACGCACGACGCCCCGCCATGCAGAATCCCGTACGGCTGGTGCGTCCGTGAATCCACCGGAATGCGGCCCTTCACGTAGTCCTCGCCGCGCTCGGTGATTTCCAGCCCGATGGTCTCGTTCAGGCCGCTGCGGTTCTTGAGATTTGCCTTTTCCAGCGAGAAGTCGCCAAACCACAATGCCATCGTTGTCTCCGCGGTGTTTGATCACCGGCCATTATCCGCGCTTTCCCGCATGCATTAAAATGCGGGACGCGTCCGGCTCCCGGCCGCCCCTTCTCTCGCGAGTCCTCATGGCCTACAACACCCTCGACTGGAAAGTCGACGCCGGCGTTCTGCTGCTCACGCTGAATCGGCCCGACCAACTCAACGCCTTCACCGTGGAAATGGCCAACGAGTTGGTGGACGCCTTCACCCGCGTCAACGCCGACCCCTCCGTGTCCGCCGTGGTGGTCACGGGCGCCGGGCGCGCCTTCTGCGCCGGCATGGACCTGTCGGCGAGCGGCAATGTGTTCGGCCTGGACGAGTCGCAGCAGCCCACGCTGCGCGACATGCGCGAACGCCTCGACGACGAGGCCATTTTCCGCGGCGTGCGCGACACCGGCGGGCGGGTGACGCTGGCCATTTACGATTGCACCAAGCCGGTAATCGCGGCGATCAACGGCCCAGGCGTGGGCATCGGCGCCACCATGACCCTGGCCATGGACGTGCGCCTCATGTCGGAGAAGGCGAGGCTCGGTTTCGTGTTCGGCCGCATCGGCATCACCCCCGAGGCCTGCTCGACCTGGTTCCTGCCGCGCCTCGTGGGCACGCAGCAGGCGCTGGACTGGTTCTACCGCGCCGACCTGATCGAGCCCGAGGAGGCGAAAGCCGGCGGCCTGGTGAAGGCCGTGTACGCGCCCGACAAGTTGATGGACGAGGCCATGGCGCTGGCGCGCCGCTACGTCGCGAATCGCTCGCCCGTGGCCACGGCGCTGACGCGCCAGATGGTGTACCGCAACGCCGCCCAGCCTCATCCGCTGGAGGCCCACCGCGTGGATTCGCTCGCCATCTTCTATGCCAGCGTGCGCGACGGCAAGGAAGGCGTCAAATCCTTCCTGGAAAAGCGCGCGCCCGAATTCAAGACCCGGCTCCCGGAAGACCTGCCGCCCTTCTATCGCGAGTGGACCGAGGGCAAGTAGGCGCATGAGTCCTCCCGACAGCGTTCAGCCGGCGCAATCCGTCGACCCGCGCGCCGAGCCGCGCGACAGCATCGACATTCACGGCGCGCGCCAGAACAACCTCAAGAACATCAGCATTTCCATCCCCGGCCGCGAGCTGGTGGTGGTGACCGGCGTGTCGGGCTCGGGCAAGAGCTCGCTGGTGTTCGACACGTTGTACGCCGAGGGCCAGCGGCGCTACGTCGAGACTTTCTCGCCCTATGCGCGCCAGTTCCTGGACCGCCAGGACCGGCCGCAGGTGGACCGCATAGACGGTATTCCGCCTGCCATCGCCATCGACCAGACCAATCCGGTAAGAACGTCGCGCTCAACCGTGGGCACGATGACCGAACTGAACGATCATCTGAAGTTGTTGTTTGCGCGGGCCGGTAAATTGTTTTGCAAGGGGTGCGGGAGGCTTGTACAGCGCGACACACCGCACACCATTGCCGATTCAATCGCTGAAAGAACAAAAGGCTGGGCACATTCGAGCACGGAGGGTTCACCGCCCGGCGCCCCGGGCGACCCGCGTCTGCTGGTGACCTTTCCCGTGGAAGTGCCGCAAAATTTCGGCGTGGCCGAGGTCGAGCAGCTCCTGGCCGCGCAGGGTTACACGCGCATTCATGCGCGGAACAAGCAGATGCTGGAAGTCATCCAGGATCGTCTGCGCGCGTCCGCCGTTCAGTCCGAACGAACGCGGCTGATCGAGGGCCTCGAAGGCGCGCTGCGTGTGGGCAAGGGCCGGGTCAGCGTGCTGGTGCAGGATGGTGACACTCTGCTGGAAACCTGGCGCTACTCGTCCGACCTGCATTGCCCGGACTGCGACATCCACTATGCCGACCCGGTGCCCAGCCTGTTCTCGTTCAACTCGCCCGTCGGCGCCTGCGACACCTGCCGCGGCTTCGGCCGCGTCATCGGCATCGATTTCGGCCTCATCGTGCCGGACGAGTCCAGGACGCTGCGCGAAGGCGCCGTGAAGCCCTGGCAGACGCCCAGCTTCAAGGAATGCCAGGACGACATCGTCAAGTACGCCAAGCTGCGCGGCATCGCGCTCGACACGCCGTGGCGCGAAATGACGGCCAAGCAGCGCGACTGGGTGCTGGAAGGCGAGCCCGAGTGGGTGAGCTGGCGCAAGTCCTGGCCCGGCGTGTGGTACGGGGTGCGGCGCTTCTTCGCCTGGCTGGAGAGCAAGGCCTACAAGATGCACATCCGGGTGCTGCTCTCCAAGTACCGCGCCTACACGCCCTGCACGGCCTGCGGCGGCGCGCGCCTCAAGCCCGACGCGCTGGCCTGGCGCCTGGGCTCGCACGCCGACGCCGAATCGACGCTGCGGGGCGAGCACGGCCGCTACACGCGCTTCGTCCCGCTGTTCGGCGTGCAGCAGACGCCGCACGGCGCGCGCGAATTGACGCGCGAAGGCATCGAGCAGCTGCCCGGCCTGACCGTGCACGACCTCATGCTGCTGCCCATCGAGCGCCTGCGCGGCCTCGTCGACGGCATCCATCTACCTAGCCCGCTGGACGAAGCCACCGACCTGCTGCTCACCGAAATCCGCACCCGGCTGCGCTACCTGTGCGACGTGGGCCTGGGCTACCTGACGCTGGACCGCCAGTCGCGCACGCTGTCGGGCGGCGAGGTGCAGCGCATCAACCTGACCACGGCGCTGGGCACCTCGCTGGTGAACACGCTGTTCGTGCTCGACGAGCCTTCCATCGGCCTGCATCCGCGCGACATGGGCCGCATCATCGGCGTCATGCACCGGCTGCGCGACGCCGGCAACTCGGTGGTGGTGGTGGAGCACGATCCGCAAATCATGTTCGAGGCCGACCGCATTCTGGACATGGGCCCGGGGCCGGGCGAGCGCGGCGGCGAGGTGGTTTTCTACGGCACGCCACGCGAGCTGCGCGACGCCGATACGCTGACCGCCGACTATCTTTCCGGCAAGCGGCGCGTGGCCGGCGATGCGCCCGCGACGACTCGCGACAACGCCGGCAGCGTGCGGTTGCAGGGCGTGAGCGAGCACAACCTCAAGAACATCGACGTGGAGCTGCCGCTCGGGCGCCTCACCTGCATCACCGGCGTGTCCGGATCGGGCAAGTCCACGCTGGTCCAGGACGTGCTGTACGCGGCGCTGCTCAAGGCCTTCGGCCGGCCAACCGAGGCGCCGGGCGCGCACCGCGCCCTGCTCGGCCAGGACCTCCTCGCCGACGTGGTGATGGTTGACCAGACGCCCATCGGCCGCACCGCGCGCTCCAACCCCGCCAGCTACGTGGGCGCCTGGGATGCCATCCGCAACCTGTACGCGCGCGCGCCCTTGGCGAAGGAACGCGGCTACACCGCCGGCACCTTCAGCTTCAACTCGGGCAACGGCCGCTGCCCCACTTGCGGCGGCACCGGCTTCGAGCACGTGGAAATGCAGTTCCTGTCCGACGTGTACCTGCGCTGCCCCGACTGCGACGGCCGGCGCTTCCGCGGCGAAGTGCTGGATGTAATGCTCTCCGGCAAGTCCATTGCCGACGTGCTGGACATGACGGTGTCCGAGGCCGTGGCCTTTTTCGCCGCGCATCCCGAAGTGGGCGTGGTGCTCAAGCCCCTGGCCGAGGTGGGGCTCGATTACCTTAAGCTGGGACAGCCCGTGCCCACGCTGTCCGGCGGCGAGGCCCAGCGCCTCAAGCTGGCCGGTCATCTGGCCGCGGAGGCGCAGAAGAAACAGGCCGCGGCGGAGGTTCCCACCCGCGGCAAGCTGTTCCTGTTCGACGAACCCACCACCGGGCTGCATTTCGACGACATCGCCAAGTTGCTGACCGCCTTCCGGCGCCTCATTGCCGCCGGGCATTCGCTGGTGGTCATCGAGCACAACCTCGACGTCATCGCCGCCGCCGACTGGGTGATCGACCTGGGCCCCGAGGGCGGCGACCAGGGCGGCGAGGTGGTGGCCACGGGCACGCCGGACGCCATCATGGCCCACGACGGTTCGCACACCGGCGCCGCGCTCAAGGCGTACCGGCAGGCGCTGGCGGGCTTCGCCGCGCTCGCTCCGGCGGTGCGCGAAGCCGCGGCCCCGTACACGGTCGGCGCGCCAGTGGCCGCGCGCAACTCAAACTCCATCCGCATCCTGCATGCGCGCGAGCACAACCTCAAGAACATCAGCGTGGACTTGCCGCGCAACCGCTTCACCGTGGTCACCGGCGTGTCAGGCTCGGGAAAATCAACGCTCGCCTTCGACATCCTGTTCTCCGAGGGCCAGCGCCGCTACCTGGAATCGCTCAACGCCTACGCGCGCCAGTTCGTGCAACCCTCGGCGCGGCCCGACGTCGACGCCATATTCGGCATTCCGCCCACCGTGGCCATCGAGCAGCGCACCTCGCGCGGCGGGCGCAAGTCCACCGTGGCCACGCTCACCGAGATCTACCATTTCCTGCGCCTGTTGTACGTCAAGCTGGGCACGCAGTACTGCCCCGACGACCATGTGCCCATCGAGCCGCAGAGCTTTGATGCCATCGCCGCGCGCCTCGCGCGCGACTATCGCGGCCAGCGCATCGGCCTGCTGGCGCCGCTGGTATTCAGCCGCAAGGGCTACTACACCGACCTCGCCAAGTGGGCCAAGGGCAAGGGCTACGACTTCCTGCGCGTGGACGGCGAGTTCACGCCCACGGCCAAGTGGCCGCGCCGGGACCGCTTCCGCGAGCACACCATCGAGTTGCCCGTGGCCGACCTTGTGGTCACGCCCGAGTCGGAGAAGGAACTGCGCGAGGCGCTGGCGGGCGCGCTGGAATACGGCCGCGGCAACGTGCACGTGCTCGGCCACCTTGACCGCCTGGCAACGGCCCACGAAAAAGCTCGCAGCGGCAAGTCCACGGCCAGGATCGAAGTCGACCTGCCCCTGCAGGTGTTCTCCACCAAGCGCGCCTGCCCGGTGTGCGGGCGCAGCTTCCCCGAACCCGATCCGCGGCTGTTCTCGTTCAACTCGCCGCATGGCTGGTGCGGCGGTTGCATGGGCACGGGCGTCAAGCTCACCGGCTACCGCCACGACGACGAAATCAGCCGCGAACAGGAAGACCGCCGCCTGGACGACTGGATCGATGCCCAGAACAAGGACAAGGCGGCAGATGATCCCGATGAACCGGTGATCGAGGAAACCTGCCCCGACTGCCATGGCCAGCGGCTCAACCCGGTGGCGCGCGCGGTGCGCTACCGCGACCGCGCCATCACCGATCTCGTGGCGCTGCCGGTGGCCAAGCTGGCGGATTTCTTCAAGCGCATGGAGGCCAAGGAGCCTGCCGGCGGCCGCGAACAGCTCATCGCCCGCGACATCCTGGCCGAGCTGAAATCGCGCCTGGCCTTCCTCAACGAAGTCGGGCTGTCCTACCTGTCGCTCGACCGCGCCGCGCCCACGCTGTCGGGCGGCGAGGCGCAGCGCATCCGCCTGGCCGCGCAGCTCGGTTCCAACCTGCGCGGCGTGTGCTACATCCTGGACGAGCCCACCATCGGCCTGCATCCGCGCGACAACCGCGTGCTGCTCGACACCCTGGAAAAGCTGCAGCGCAAGGGCAACACCCTGGTGGTGGTGGAGCACGACGAGGACACCATACGCCGCGCTGCGCACGTGCTCGACCTGGGGCCGGGCGCGGGAAAGCGCGGCGGCGAGGTCATCGCCCAGGGCACGGCCGAGGAACTCATGGCCCAGCCAGCCTCGATCACGGGACGCTTCCTGGCGCATCCACTGCAACACCCGCTGCATCCGCCGCGGCCGGTGGGGCGCGCCACCCCGGTCATCGGCCTGCGCAACGTCACCCTGCATAACCTGCGCGGCGTGGACGCCGACATTCCGCTGGCGCGCCTCACCGTGATCACCGGCGTGTCCGGCTCGGGCAAATCCACGCTGGCGCGCGACGTGCTGCGCGACAACATGGCGCGCCTGGTGTCGGCCGAACTGCGCCGGGCCACGCGCGGCACGGCACGGCTCACCGGCTGCGAAGCAGTCGAGGGCTGGCAGCAGGTGGGCCGGGTCCTGGAAGTGGACCAGACACCCATCGGCAAGACGCCGCGCTCCTGCCCGGCCACCTACGTGGGCTTCTGGGACGCCATCCGCAGGCTGTACGCCGAGGCCAACGAGTCGCGCATGCGCGGCTGGACGGCCAGCCGCTTCTCGTTCAACACCGCCGGCGGACGCTGCGACGCCTGCGACGGCCAGGGCGTGAAGCGCATCGAAATGTCCTTCCTGCCCGACGTGAAAGTGCTGTGCGAGGCCTGCCGCGGCGCGCGCTTCAACCCCGAGACCCTGTCGGTGCTGTGGCGCGGCAAGTCCATCGGCGACGTGCTGGCCATGAACGTGGACGAGGCCGTGGACTTTTTCAGCGCGCATCCGTCGGTGCACCATTGCCTGCGCCTGCTGCAGGACGTGGGCCTGGGTTATCTCACCCTCGGCCAGCAGAGCCCTACGCTCTCGGGCGGCGAGGCGCAGCGCATCAAGCTGGTGACCGAGCTGGCCAAGGTGCGCCTGGACGCCGCCGGCAACGCGGCGGCGCGGCCCGGCCGCGCCGGAACCGAGCGCCACACCTTGTACGTCTTGGACGAGCCCACCGTGGGCCTGCACATGGCCGACGTGGAAAAGCTCATCCGCGTGCTGCACCGCCTGGTGGACGCCGGCAACAGCGTGGTGGTGGTGGAGCACAACCTCGACGTCATGGCCGACGCCGACTGGATCATCGACATGGGCCCCGAGGGCGGCGACGGCGGCGGACGCATCGTAGCGGCGGGATCGCCCGACAAGGTGGCCGCGACAAACTCACATACTGGTCAAGTCCTTTCCCAGTTCCTCGCCGACCGTAGAGCTTGACGCATCACAACGCGTTTGACGTCTGGACGTCAAATGACATAGACTTCCTCCATGCGAAGCAAGAATCTTGTGCGTCGGCGACCAGGGGAAGTGCGCGACGCCATTGTCACGGTACTTGAAGCTCGTCCCAATGGCGCCTCGCTCACAGAAATAACGCAGCAGGTTGAGGCGCTCCTAGGCGGCGTGCCGGCCTCTTCCGTACGTTCCTATCTCCAGCTCAACACGCCGAGCCTGTTCGCCCGGATGGACAGGGCGCAGTACGTTCTCAACGGATTTCCCTTCGAGTCACCTCCGCCGAACAAGAAACCTCCACCGCGAACATTCCGATCCGGCAAAGCAGTCCTTCTACAGCAGGACTGTTTATCGTGGCTAGAGCAACGAGAAACCAACTCCATACACGCTGTCGTCACAGACCCGCCCTACGGTCTAGTGGAGTACTCTGAGAATGAACAG
>Ga0134124_10004443_pt1 | contig 11266 bp, 9 predicted proteins | sample KB304_FD_96880 | JGI IMG/M metagenome (GOLD analysis project Ga0134124, IMG submission 96880) | Terrestrial soil microbial communities without Nitrogen fertilizer from Kellogg Biological Station, Michigan, USA - KB3-0-4 | ecosystem: Environmental > Terrestrial > Soil > Unclassified ... | reverse complement strand
GCCTTCAACTTTCTCACGTCGAAAACCGCCTCAACCGAGCAACTGTCGCTGCCACTGCGAATGAGCGAACGGTCCGCCCGTTCGCCGAGAACGAGATTCAGCGCACCGATGACGACGGATTTGCCCGCGCCGGTTTCGCCGGTAATGACATTGCAACCCGGCTGGAGTTCCAACGTCAGGTCGGTCACCAGGGCCAGGTTTTTGATGCGCAACGTCGTCAACATCGAGGCCAGAGATAAACACAGTTGAGGCCGGAAGCAAAAACGAAAATCAATCGCGATACGTCACCTTGACCACCCAGTCCGCGAGGAAAAAACATGCCGCCCCAAAAAGGAACGCCGGCACGCCAAACAGGAAATAGGGAAAAGTGGGAACCGAATCGCTTTCCGAGGATGCCAGGATGTTTTCCAGGAAATTGTCGATCCCGCCCAGGATTTGCCAGAAACTGTAGATCACGACCAAAAAACCCACGGTGCGGACAATCACGCCAAAAATGTCAGATGCTTTCATGCTGCCCGAAAGCAGAACCGCCGCGGCGACGGTTGTCAAGTACCAGGAGCGTGGGGTAGCGGTTACGTTGGCGTTTACGGACCGCGCCTGTCTCAGGCGCAGCGCTCCGCAAACAGACTACCAATAATTTCTCAACACGGTTCGGCATGTCGACATGCTGCGGTTGGGACAGCCGCGCTCCGACACATCGGCGCTGCCGCCAACGTAGCCCTTTACCGAGCGCGGCACTTACCCGTTTCAAGACCAGCGTTATGACATTGAAGCGGGGCTGAGGGGGCACTCTTAAATTCCGTCAACAGAAACGAACGAACACCTTATATTCCTTTGTTTCCTTCGTTGTCTTCTGTGAAAACTTCGGCTGCTTCAAGGCCGGTTCTTCACATCCCAGGCGTCGCGCAGGCCGTCACCGAGAAAGTTCAATGCCAACAACGTCGATACCAGCACCGCCCCGGGAAAAGCAATCAGCCACCAATAGATCCGGATGGGGTTGATCTGCGTCACGCCTTCGGCCACCAGCGTGCCCCAGCTTGCCATCGGCGGCTGCACCCCCAGCCCGAGATAACTCAAAAACGATTCATAAAGGATAATCGCCGGCATCGTCAGCGCCAGGTACGTGATCGCGATACCGAAAATATTCGGGATAATATGCCGGGCGAGGATCCAATGCGGTTTGGCTCCCAGGGCGCGGCTGGCCTCGACAAATGGACGTGTTCGCAGCGACAGCACCTGTCCGCGCACAATCCGCGCCATTGTCAGCCAGGAAACCGCCCCCAGGCCGACGAACAACAGCACTACCCGCAGATTGCCTTCCAGCGCCGGCGAACTTTGGACCCAATGCGAATGTTTGATGACCTGGCCGAGGGTAGTTAATAAAACGATCACGAAAATAATCGTCGGCAACGAATAAAGAACGTCCACGAACCGCATCATCACCGCGTCGGTCCGGCCGCCCGTATAACCGGCAATCGCCCCCCACAAAACCCCGATCACCAGGCTGACCAGGGCGCCGACAACCCCGACGAGCAAGGAAATGCGCGCGCCGTAAAGAACGCGGGAAAAGACATCGCGCCCGTGGAGATCGGTGCCAAACCAATGGGCCGCGTTCGGCGGCGAGAATTGCGCGTCGGAAAGCTGGTTGGGACTGTGCAGTCCGGCAAAATGAGTTCCTAAAACCCGGAGGCAAACCGGCCACAACAAGACGAGCAGCAGGAGCGTGGCAAGAAACCAGGCACTGACGATTGCCGGCCGATGGCGCCGGAATCGCCGCCACGCCTGCTGCGCGGGCGAAAGATGTGGTCGCGCGTCACTCATATTTCACCCTGGGATCCAGCAGTGTATAGGCAAAATCAACCGCCAGGTTCAGCACGATCAGCAGCATGGCGTACAGCAAGGCCAGGCCAACGATCAAAGGCGCGTCGAGGTTCAGCGAACTGTTGACGAGGAAAACGCCAATGCCCGGGATCTGGAAAATACTTTCAATGACAAACGATCCCGTCAGCAGGTCGGCAAGCATCGGGCCGGCGTACGAGACCACCGGCAGGACGCCGATGCGGACCGCATGCCGCAGCAGGAGCGCATATTCCGAAAGCCCCTTGGCCCGGGCGGCGGTGACAAATTCCGATTGGGCGGCCTGCAACATTCCTTCCCGGAAAATCCGGGCAATTTTTCCCACAAACATCATTCCGAGGCCGGCTGACGGCAAAATGACGTGCCACGGCGTCTCCCATAGACCGACCGGCAACAATCTCCACTTGAGCGCGAACCCGAGGATTAACATCGGCGCAATAACAAACGCCGGGATGCACACCACCAGGATCGTGAAAAAGCTGCCGATATAATCTTCCCATCGCCCCCGTTTGGCCGCCGTCCAAAATCCGATCGGCAATCCCAATCCCATCGCAAACCCAAACGCCACCGCTCCCAGCAACAATGACACCGGCAAGCCCTGGGCGATGATGTCGTTGACGGTATGATTCCGGTACTTGGTTGATTTGCCGAAATCGCCGTTCAGCAATCCACCGCTGACATGGTGGAGGCTGCCGTCCGGCGAGCGTTCCCAGAGCAGGCCCAGGTAACGCAGGTATTGTTTCCAGCCCGGTTCATCGAGGTGATACGCGGCGCGGAGATTGCGTTCGACTTCCGGGGACGCGTGCGCCCGTTCGCGGTCGAACGGCCCGCCCGGCATCGCCTTGACCAGCATGAACGCAAGCAGGCTGATCACCAGCAGGAGCGGCACGGCAAACAATATGCGCCTGACGAAGTACATCAGTGGTCGAGGGTCGAGGGTCGAGGGTCGAGAGTTGTCATTCGCGATTGGTTGGAAGATCGACTTTCGGCCGCTCCCCCCCGCGTCCCTCGACCCACCTTCCGTATCGCCTGCAACGGATGCATGTCGAGAATGTTTGGATAAATTCCTGAAATTCTATTCGTGTCGAAATAGTTGATCCCGCTGTAGAAATAAAGCGGAACGATGGGCGGATCCTCCCGGACCAGCATGGTTTCCGCCTTTTGGAAAATCTGGTCGCGTTCGTTGACATCGGTTTGTTCGTTGGCCCGTTGGATCAACTCGTCATACGCGGGTCGTTTCCAGCCGGTGCGATTGTTGCCGTCATTGCTCGTGAACATGCCCAGGAACGTATTCGCATCGTTATAATCGCCGATCCAACTCGAACGGGAGATTTGGTACTCCCCGCGCGATTGCATGCCCCAAAAGTTTTTCGCCTCCACCTGCCGGAGATCGATCTGCACCCCCAGTTCGTCATGCCACATCTGCTGCAACTCGATGGCCACGTTTTCATGGATCTTGATGCCGCCGGCGGGCGCATTGAAAAGATATTCCACGTGCGGAAATCCGTTGCCACCGGGATATCCGGCCTCAGCTAATAACTGTCGTGCCTGCACAGGATCATAACCCAGCCCCTCGGGCGGATGATAATTGGCAACACCATCCGGGACGAGATGCGATGCCGGGCGTTCCCCGCCCTTGGTAATTTTTTTGACGAGCCGCGCCTTGTCGATCGCCAGGGCAAATGCCTTTCGCACGCGCACGTCATCGAGCGGCTTTTTGGTCACATTAAACCGGATAAAATAGGTGCCCAGGTAATTGAAAGTGTGAAAATCGGGACGCTTCAGCAGGACATCGAGCAATTCAGACGGGACCAGCTGCGCGTCCCAGACAATGTCCGCCTGGCCTGTTTCATACAGATTCAAGGCGGCATCCGCGGCGCCCACCGGCAAAAGGTCAATGATGTCCGACTGCGTATTGGCGGCATCCCAGTATCGCGAATTTTTTTTCAACCGCACTTTGTCATTGAGACGCCAGTACACCAATTCATAGGGTCCGCTCACCGGCAGCGGCTTGACCATCAGCCAACGGTCGCCGTATTTCTCAATCGCCTGCCGCGGCACAACGTAGGTCAACGGCATCGCGCAGATATCCAGGAAAAAGGACGTCGGATGGTTCAATTCGACCTCTACCGTAAAGCGATCGAGCGCCCGCACGCCGACTTGCGACGGGTCCTTGACCGCCCCGTTGTTAAACGCCTCCCCGTTCTTCACATAGTACAACTGGCTGGAATAATCCGAGGCCGTAGCGGGATCCAAGGTCCGGATCCACGAATAAACCACGTCATCGGCCGTGATCGGCCCGCCCGTCGACCATACCAGGTTGGTGCGAAGGTGGAAGGTGTAGGTTTTTCCGTCGGGCGAAATATCCCAGCGTTCGGCCAGGCCCGGAATGGCCCGGGCGGTTTTCGGATCAAAGCGCGTCAACCCTTCGAACAACCCCTGGATGATGCGCATATCGACCTGGGCCACGATGACCGCAGGATCGAGCGATTCGGGTTCGCCGCCGTTGAGAATCGTCAGGTCGGCCCGCGGTTCTGCCTGGCGGCAGGCCGACAGGAAAAGGCACCCGAGCAGGACAAAAAGAAAACGCGCCCGCGAAAAAAATTTCGGGGCGCGTTTCGGGAAATCCATTGCGTTATTTTGCAGGGGCATTGGTGCCGCTGGAAGCCGGAACTGACGGCGCCGCCACCGGACTGGCGGCCGGGGCGTTGCTCGACGTTGTCAACGGCATCGGTGCCGGCGATGACGGCGGGACCTGCGGCGTCGACATCTGCGATTGTTTATCTTCCAACGCTTTCTTGAAGCCGGAAACGTCGGGTCGATGCGACCGGTCGATAACCAGTCCCAGGATCAGCGCAAAAGCGACAAAAATAATAGTGGCATACTTGGTGATCTTGGTCAGCGCGTTGCCGGAACCGGCGCCAAACAAGGCGTCCGCGGCGCCACCGCCGAACGCCAGCCCTGCGCCCGCATCCTTCTTGGGCAATTGAATCAGAACCAAAAAGATCAACAGGATACAATTCAGGATCATTAAAACGGTCAAAAGACCTGCAATAAACGTCATCATAAATTAAATCTTAAATAGAATTCTTAATAATGTCAGCAAAACTTCTCGACTCCAGGCTTGCCCCGCCCACCAGCGCGCCATCCACGTCCGGCTGGCTCATCAGCTCGCGGGCATTCGACGGTTTGACGCTGCCGCCGTACTGGATCCGGACCTTCCGGGCCACGGTTTCATCGAACATCTTTACGAGCAACGACCGGATGAAAGCATGCGCATCCTGTGCCTGCTGGGTCGTGGCGGTCTTGCCGGTGCCGATCGCCCAAACGGGTTCATAGGCAATGATCGTCTCCACCATCTGTTCTTTCGTCAAACCCGCCAGGCTTCCCCGGACCTGGGTTTCGAGGACTTTTTCCGTCGCGCCGGCTTCACGTTCCGCCAGCGTTTCCCCGACGCATACGATTGGCTTCAGCGCCGAGGTGTGGGCAGCCAACGCTTTTTTGGCAACGAGCGCGTCGCTTTCCTTCTGGTACTGGCGTCGCTCGCTATGGCCAAGGATCACGTAACGCACGGAAAATTCCTTGAGCATCCCGGCGCAAATTTCACCGGTGTGGGCGCCGAAATTGTTCTCGCTCATGTTCTGGGCGCCCAAGCGGATGTTTTTTGTTTCCAGGATCGATTTGGAAACGGATTCGAGCGCCGTGAACGGTGGACAAACAACGATGTCCACTTCCTTCACCTTGCCCAACTCCAGCTTGATGTCGTTGACCAGCGACAGCGCTTCGGCAACCGTTTTGTTCATCTTCCAGTTGCCCGCCACAATTAATTTACGTTCTTTGTTCATTCTCGGATCATTCTCGTTCTCATCCCCATCCTCGTCCTCGATTCATGAGGATGAGCATGACGACGAGCAGGATAAATTATTTATCGCTCAATGCGGCCACGCCCGGCAGGACGGATCCTTCCAGGAATTCCAGGCTGGCGCCGCCGCCCGTGCTCATAAAAGTCACCTTGTCACCCAGCTTGGCCTTGTTCAAGGCCTTCACACTGTCGCCGCCGCCGATAATGCTCTTGGCGCCATTCTTTTGAGTCGCGTCGGCAACCGCCTGGGCCACCACGTTGGTGCCGGCCGCAAACCGCGCATCTTCAAACATCCCCATCGGACCATTCCACAGGATGGTTTTGGCGCCGGCAATGATCTTCGCGTAATTCTGCGCCGTCTCCTCGCCAATGCTGAATCCTTCAGCGTCGTCGGGAATTTCACCCCTGATCGTGCGCACGTTGGCAAAATCAAAGACCGGCTTGCCTTTCTTGTTCAATTTGCCGGTGTCAACCGGCGTCGCAATGACGACATCCGTCGGCAGCTGGAAATTCACACCCAGCTTTTTCGCCTTGGCTTCAGCGTTAAGCGCGGTCTGCTTGTGTTCCGGTTCCACCAGGGATTTGCCGGTCTTTTCGCCGTGAGCCAGCTTGAAGGTGTATGCCATGGCGCCGCCGATCAGGATGGTGTTGGCTTTCTCGAGCAGACGATCGATGACCTTGATCTTGTCGGAAACCTTGGCACCGCCGAGGATGACGACGAACGGGCGCGCCGGGCTTTCCAATTCATCGCCCAGGAATTTCAGTTCACGTTCCATCAACAGGCCCGCGGCGCATTTGCCGCCGCGTTTGGCGACGATGCGGGCGACGCCTTCCGTGGAGGCGTGAGCGCGATGCGCGGCGCCAAAAGCGTCGTTGACGTAGACATCGGCGAATTTCGCGAGCTTTTCCGCAAAGGCCGGGTCATTGGCTTCTTCTTCGTTGTAATAACGAACGTTTTCAAGCAAAGCGACGCTGCCGTCTTTCAACGTTGCAACAATCTTTTCCGCATGGGCCCCGATGCAATCGTCTGCGAATTCGACGGGGCGTCCGAGCAATTCGCTCAGTTTCAGGCCGACGGGACGGAGTGACATCGTGGGCTCTTTTTTGCCCTTGGGACGGCCCAGGTGCGCGGCAAGGATGAGTTTCGCGCCTTTTTCGATGAGCAATTTCAGGGTCGGCAAAGTTTCAACAATACGGGTGGCGTCGGTGATAACCATCTCGCCATTTTTTTCTTCGAGCGGCACGTTGTAGTCGACGCGCATAAAAACGCGTTTGCCGCGGACATCCAGGTCGCGAACGGTAAGTTTAGCCATAAGATTTTCAAAAATCCGAACGGAAAGGATAATCACCGGATAAAATGAGTAAAGAAAAAAGCCGACCGTTTTTCTTCCGATACGGCGCTGCAATGCAACGGCATCATCGCCCCGCGGGACGCGTAAACCATCGAAATACCAACGAAATCGATTGCCCGGACGAAGTCCCTTTCTTCCCGAAAAATAAAATAGGCCGGGAGCGTTGCAGCGCTCCCGGCCCGGAATGACGAACGGTTTGCCCATTAGATTCCCCTTTTACCCCGACAAACCATCCGTCGAAAACCATCACGTTACCCTAAAGAAACTTTCCCCACCTCCTCTTCAGCCCCGACCCCGCGAAATCTTTCTCAATTACTCCGGCACGCGACAATCTTTTTGTGAAAGAAAAATTGTATACATTTTATATATGCGATCATTCTGGTTAATTACTTTGTCACGCATTTGTCCCTTGCCCGGCGACCCGTGTTCTGATATGGTCTTTTTGAGGAAACCTTAGAAGTTAGAAGTCCTGTTTAACAATTTGTGGAGTCTCATACGACATTCGGTGAGAGTGATAAGTCAGTGACGGCTTTGAACCCATTGGTATTATCCGCGGAACCGCTTAGCCAGCCTCAACCTTTCCTGGCGTCGCAAGCCATTCGCATCGCCCTGGTCGACGATGACCAAAGCATCCATCTCGCGATGCGGCAGATTTTCAAACGTTGGGCCGCCGACTGGACGCTCGACAGTTATCTCGACGGCAAGGAAGCGATCAACAGCATTCCCACGCAGCAACCGCATGCGGTCTTGATGGATATTTCCATGCCCGGCATCACCGGCATCGACTGCACCAAACGCGTCAAAGCGCTCCTGCCTGACATTCCCGTGATCATGTTCACCGCGCGGTCGGACACGGAAAGTTTTGTTTCGTCGATGATTGCCGGCGCCTCCGGTTACCTGGTCAAACCCAGCCCGTCCCTCGATGTCATCGCCGCCATCAAGAAGGCGCTCGCCGGCCTGCCGGCGCTCTGCCTGGAAACTGAAAAGACGGTTATCCAATGGCTGCGGAGCTTTAAGGAAAATGCGTCGGAATGGAAGCTGACGGAACGCGAACACGAAATCATGCTGCACGTCTGCTGCAATCGCACGGACAAGGAAATTGCCAAGCTGCTGGGAATCACCACCGGCACCGTGCACGTGCATCTTTCCCGCGTCTTCAAGAAACTCGGCGTGCACACCCGCAACGATGCCCGGCGTAAATTCGTCGGGATGGAAGCTTAACGTTCCAGCCTCCGCCAGCCGTCAGATCAGTTCGGGTTGAACCTTTTCCGGATCCACTCCCAGGTCTTTGATCGCCTGGGCCACCGTCTCGCGAGGAACCAACCCCTTCTCCGCAAGCGCATACAAGGTGCCGATCACGGTCGATTCCGCATCCACCCCAAAGAACCGGCGCAGTCGCGTCCGGGTATCGCTGCGACCAAATCCATCCGTGCCCAGGCTGAACAACCCGCCCGGCACCCACGGCGCAATCTGGTCCGATACGGTCCGGATATTGTCCGATACCGCCACAAAGGTGCCCTGCTCTTTCGCAAGGACTTGTTCGAGGTAAGATTTCCGCGGCGCTTCCGTGGGATGCATCATGTTCCATCGCTGACACCGCAATACATCCGTCCGAAGCAGTTTGTAGCTCGTCGCGCTCCAGACATCGGCGCTCACGCCGTAACGTTCCGCGAGGATTTCCTGCGCTTTCAACGCCGACAAAATAATCGGGCCGCTGCCCAGGATGTGCGCCTTGATCTTTTTGCCTTCAGGACCGGGCTTGAATTTATAAAGGCCCTTGAGAATCCCGTCTTCAACTCCCGGCGGCATTGCCGGTTGCGCGTAATTTTCATTGTACAGGGACAGGTAATAGAAAATTTCTTCACCTTCCGCGTACATGCGGCGGAGACCGTCGGCGATAATGATCGCCAGCTCATACCCAAAGGCCGGGTCGTACGGCAAACAAGTCGGAATCGTGCTGGTAAACAACAGGCTGTGCCCGTCCTGGTGCTGCAATCCTTCCCCTTCCAGGGTCGTCCGCCCGGAGGTTGCGCCGAGCAAAAATCCCTTGGCCCGGATATCCCCCGCCAGCCAGAACAGATCCCCGGTGCGTTGCGGTCCGAACATCGAGTAATAAATGTAAAACGGAATCGTCGGCACGCCGCTCGTCGCGTAACTGGTGCCCGCGGCGATAAACGACGCCATCGATCCCGATTCCGTAATGCCTTCTTCCAGGATCTGCCCGTCCTTGGCCTCGTGATAGAACGACAAAACATCCTTGTCCACCGGCTCGTAAAGCTGGCCTTTGGAGGAATAAATCCCGATCTCACGGAACAACACGTCCAAACCGAACGTGCGGGCTTCGTCGGGAATAATCGGCACGAGATGCCGGCTGAGACCTTTGTGCCGCAACAAACCGCGCAACAAACCGCCGAACGCCGTCGTCGTTGAAATTTCCGTCGTCGACCCCTTGAACATCTCGGCGAAATAATCCGCCTTCGGAACGTCAAGTTTGACATCCTTGACGATGCGCGCCGGCAAAAAGCCGCCAAGCGCTTTGCGGCGTTCCAACAAATACTTGATCTCCGGACTGTCAGCCGGCGGGCGATAGAACGGCATGTCGGCAATGACGTCGTCGGTAATCGGAATCTCGAACCGCTCACGAAATTCACGCAGCTCCTTCTCGTTCATCTTCTTCTGCTGGTGCGTGATGTTTTTGCCTTCCCCGGCTTCACCCAGGCCATAGCCCTTCACGGTTTTGGCCAAAATCACCGTCGGCTGGCCTTTATGTTCCGTCGCCGCCTTGTATGCCGCATACATCTTGCGGGTATCATGACCGCCGCGCAGCAGCTTGCGGATCTGGTCGTCGGTCAAATGATTGACCAGCTCGAGCAATTCGGGATATTTGCCGAAGAAATGACGGCGCGTGTAACTGCCCGGTTCGACACAATATTTCTGGTAATCGCCGTCGACGCATTCTTCCATGCGCTTGAGCAACAAACCGGATTTGTCCCGTTCCAACAATTCATCCCAGTCCGTGCCCCAGATGACCTTGATCACGTTCCAACCGGCGCCGTGAAAGAGCCCTTCCAATTCCTGGATAATCTTGCCATTGCCGCGCACCGGGCCGTCGAGACGCTGCAGGTTGCAGTTGATAACCCAAATTAAATTGTCGAGATTTTCGCGCGCGCCCAGCGTGATCGCCCCCAGCGTTTCCGGCTCGTCGCTCTCGCCGTCGCCCAGGAATGCCCAGACCTTCGGCTCTTCTTTCCAATCCACCAGCTTGCGCGATTGCAGGTACCGGTTGAAACGCGCCTGGTATAACGAACAAATCGGACCCAGCCCCATTGAGACGGTGGGAAACTGCCAGAAATCCGGCATCAGATAGGGATGCGGATACGACGACAGCCCGCCGCCCTCGGCGAGTTCCTGCCGGAAATTTTGCAGATGCCGTTCGTCCAGGCGTCCCTCAAGAAAAGCCCGCGCATACATGCCGGGAGAAGCGTGCCCCTGGAAATAAACGATGTCGCCCGGGAACGTGTCGGTCCGGCCGCGCAGAAAATGATTGAACGCCACTTCATACAACGTCGCCGAGGAGGCAAACGTGGAGATATGTCCGCCCACCTTGGTCGTGGAATTCGCCTTCACCACCATGGCCATGGCGTTCCAGCGCATGAGACTCTTGATGCGCCGTTCCACCCGCCAATCGCCGGGATACGCCGGCTGGTCGGCCACCGGGATAGTGTTCAGGTACGGGCTCGTCGTGCCCCCGCTCGGAGGAGGCGTAGCGCGCAATTGCCCGGCCAACTGTTCCAACAGCCGCGCCGTGCGTTCCGGTCCCTGGCTTTCCAATGCCAGTTCAAAGACCGATTGCAAAGACTCGCTCCATTTGTCGCCATTGCCGGCGCCGGGCCTGGCGGAACGCGATCCGTAAATTTCTTTTGTCTCAACTTTCACTGTGTTTCAATGGGTTTGTGACGCGAAATGCGCACACGTCAGTTAAGCCCAAATATAACACAGACGCCAGTCAAATGTATCGACGAAACGTCAAAGCCTTAATGCGTTCAACCGTCAAAAGCACTTCCGAATGAAATCACTCGAGCTCACCCTGCCTTCGCCCGCCGAAAACCTGGCGTGCGATGAAGCCCTGCTCGATTGGTGCGAAGAAACGGGCGGCGACGAAATCCTCCGCTTCTGGGAATCGCCCGAATATTTC
>Ga0134124_10004441_pt1 | contig 11268 bp, 8 predicted proteins | sample KB304_FD_96880 | JGI IMG/M metagenome (GOLD analysis project Ga0134124, IMG submission 96880) | Terrestrial soil microbial communities without Nitrogen fertilizer from Kellogg Biological Station, Michigan, USA - KB3-0-4 | ecosystem: Environmental > Terrestrial > Soil > Unclassified ... | reverse complement strand
TTGCTCGCTTGCTCGCTTGCTCGCTCGTTTGCTAGTTCTTCGCGCGTCGCTGCCCAGCCCGACGCTCACCCTTCGGACTTGGACGATTTGGCAGCCGAAAGCGCGTCGATCGCTCAAAGGTGTCGCCGCCCAACCGTTCCGATCTGCACGTCCACCCGCGACTCGTGACGGTAACAAATCGTTAGAATCGACGAAGGTGCAACAATGCAGCAGCTACAACCGCCTACATGGCTAGGGCCGAGAGGTTCGCAAAGCGCCGTGTCGGGCACCGCGGGCGGCGCTCCAGCCCTCACGCAGCGGAGTAAGCTACCTCGTGCGGCTCGACCTGACGGGAACCGCCGCTCGACTTTCAGAGTCGATGTGACTCACACTACTCCGGTGGGTTACTCCCTTGAGCATCGACCGTACGACGAAACCGACCACCGTGGGCCGTAACGAGCCCCCCCCAATAGTCCTTCTCGGGCGGTGGACACGAGCCATCTCGCTTGCCGTGTCGCTGCTAGCGCTACCAGCGGTCGCGCGCGCAGAAGACGCTGCTGACGGCTCGAGCCCTCTCGGGATCGAGATCCACGGCTTCGTGAGCCAGGGTTTCATCAAGACCACGAGCAACAACTACCTCGCCGAAGATTCGACCAAGGGCAGCTTCGAGTTCAGCGAGGTCGGCATCAACTTCAGCAAGCAGCTCACGGATCGCATGCGCGTGGGCATGCAGCTCTTCACCCATGATCTCGGACCCCTGGGCAATTACCGCACGCGCTTCGATTGGTTCTATTTGGACTATCGCTTCTGGGACTTCCTCGGCGTGCGCGCGGGCCGCACCAAGTTGCCATTCGGCCTGTACAACGAGAACAACGACATCGACGCCGCTCGCGTGCCCGTCTTGCTGCCACAATCGGTGTATCCGGTATCGAATCGCGACTTTCTGCTCGCGCAAACCGGCGGTGAGTTGTACGGGATTGTGCCCTTGGCTGCCGCGGGAAGCCTCGAATACCGCCTGTATGGCGGGGCCATCTTCTACGACACGGCGGACGCGACCTCGACCCTGAGCAATGTCCGGGGACCCTACATTTTCGGCGCTCGGCTGATGTGGCAGCCCCCCGTCGAAGGGCTTCAGCTCGGCGCCAGCGCGCAACGACTGCGGCTCGACGGCGACGCAATCTTTTCCGCGGCGCAGATCGCACAGCTGCAAATGGCCGGGCAGCTGCCGAGTGATTTCAGCGGCCCACTCAAGTTTCAGATCCCCGCGACGTTGGGCGTCGCGTCGGTCGAATACAGTGCTCACGATCTGCTGCTGGCTTCCGAATACAGCCGCTGGTGGGTGAACTTGACTAGCTCCGTGCCCTCGTTTTCCGTGCCCGAAACGGTGAGCGAGCGCTTCTATCTAATGGCGGCCTATCACGTGACCCCTTGGTTCACTCCTGGTGCGTACTACTCGGTGCTGTTCCAGAACATCGACAATCGCAAGGGCGATGCGCCCGCCTACGGCAGTCCGCCAGGAACGCCACCGCTCGGGCGGGGCGCGTATCAGCACGATCTCGCCCTGACGCTCCGGTATGATCTGAACTCATTTTGGCTGCTCAAGCTCGAGGGCCACTACATGCATGGCACAGCCGGCCTCAGCTCCGCGCTCAACGGCAATCAACCGCTCTCGAGCCTGCCCGAAGATTGGGGCGTCTTTTTGGTCAAGACTACGGCCTACTTCTGATGGTGGGCCCAGCGAAGACATGACCCGACCTCGGCAGCACTCCAGGCACCCCACTCCGCGGCCGACGCGGCGCGCGCTGCTTTGGTCACTGCTCGGGTTGTGCACCTTCGCGGGTCAGTCCGCGCGCGCCGAGTCGACGCCCGAATTTCGGGTCCTGGTCAATCCGGACAACCCGGTGAACAGCCTCAGCCGAGACTTCGTAACGGATATATTCCTGAAACGAACGACCCGCTGGCACGACGGAGAGACGACTCACCCGGCCGACCAACGCGCGGACGCGGCGGTGCGCAAGTCATTTTCCGACACTGTGCTGCGACGGTCCGTCGCGGCAATCAAGCGCTATTGGCAGCAGCGTATCTTCTCCGGGCGAGATTTGCCGCCCCCGGAATTGGACAATGATGATGCGGTCGTCGCCTACGTGCTGAAGCACCGCGGTGCGATCGGCTATGTCACGAACAGCGCGAAGCTCGGTCGTGCCAAATCGGTGTCGATTCAATGACGATCCCGCGAAAGGCCTGGATGGGGTCTGTCCGCGAACGGATACTCCTGATCGTGGGCACCGCGGCGCTCGCGCTCCTGACCACGCTGCTCGGCAGCGCCTGGATCGCGGCGCAACAGACGCGCAATCTGCGCGACGTGGAACAGCGGTTGGTCCCCAAGCTCGGGCTCGGTCCCAAACTCGAAACGGAGTTCGACCACCTGCACCAAGCCATGCAAGATGCCGTGGCAGCACAGGACAGCGCGGCGCTGGCGGCCACCGTTACCCGGCGCGATCAGCTGTTCGAGTTGATCGCGGCTGCACGCGGCGTGCTCGATCCAAGCGACGCGGCGCAATTGCATTGGTTCATCCTCGATTACTATCAGAGCGCCGAGGACGTCTCTCGACGGCTGCTCGCGGGCGATACCGGTGAAGAGGTCCTCGAGCGAATGGCCCGCATGCAGGCCCTACAAGCCAAAGTCGAGAGCTTGATCAAGCAAACCACCGGCCTCAGCCGCGGCGAGCTCTCCGCAAGCTTCGCCTTGGTCGAGCGCGGCAGTCAGCGGGCGGATCGCTTCCGACTCGCGATTGGACTCTGCGGCCTGGCGCTCGTGCTGGCACTCTCGCTCTCGCTGACGAAGGGGGTCTTTCAAGGCCTGCGAGTCCTGTCTGGTGGCTTGTCGCGCTTCGCCACGGGCAACTTCGAGGAACGACTGCCGAGCGGTGGCTTGCTCGAACTCGAGAACCTCGCGCGTGAAGCCAATCAAATGGCGGCCAATCTGCGACAGCTGGCCAGTGAACGCGACCGTGCCGATTGGCTCAAAGAGAGCCAGGCCCAGTTGTCCGACGAAATGCGCGCCGAGTCCGAGCTGACCGCGCTCTCCGGCACCCTGGTGCAATGCTTGGCGCGGCGTACCGGCGCCGTGGCCGCCGCGCTGCACCTGCTGGAGGACGGCGGGCTGCGTTTACGCGGCCGCTTCGGCGTCGAGCGAGCCTCGGAGTTTACCCCGCTGGACCCGCTGCAAAGCCCGGGCCGCGGCGAAGGGCTGCTGGTCGAGGCGATGCGCTCGAAGTCGCTCTTGGTCATCGAGGATGTGCCCGAAGATTATTTGAAGATTCGCTCGGGCCTGGGTGAGAGCTTGCCGCGGTCGCTCTTGTTCCTGCCTCTGGCGCGCGCGGGGGAAACCGTGGGCGTGCTGGAACTCGCGTTGTTCAAGGCCGACACCGAGAATGTGCGCGAACTGCTGGGCTCGGTGCAAGAGATGTTGGTGATCGGGCTTCAGGCGGCTCGCTCGCGAGCGGCGCTGCGCGAGGCACTCGACCGCAGCCAGCGGCAGGCAGAACGGCTGGCGGCGCAAGAAGAAGAGCTTCGAGCCAACAACCAGGAGCTGCAAAGCCAGCATGAAGAATTGCGCGTCGCCAACGCCGAATTGGAAACCCAGCGCGCGATCCTGAGCCAACAGAATTCGGAGCTCGAGGAAGCACGCCATCGCCTGCAAGCCAAGGCCGATGAGCTCAGCAAGATGAGCACTTACAAATCCCAGTTCCTCGCGAACATGTCGCACGAATTGCGGACTCCACTCAACAGCATGTTGCTGCTGTCCCACCTGCTCGCGCAGAACGAGGCCGGCAATTTGAGCCACAAGCAGGTCGAATACGCCAAGACCATTCATTCCGCCGGCGGAGATCTGCTCAACCTGATCAATCAGGTGCTCGACTTGGCGAAGATCGAAGCCGGTCGTCAAGACGTGCGGCTCGAGCGTGTGGAGCTGGGGCGTTTCGTGGCCTACGCCGAGCGGGTGTTTGCACCGCTCGCCGCCGAGAAATCATTGCAGCTGGAGATCACCCTGGACGATGACTGTCCACCGTCGATCGTCACCGATCCACAGCGCGTGGAGCGCATTCTCACCAACCTGCTCGGCAACGCCATCAAGTTCACGGACCGCGGTGGCGTCACGCTGCGCATCGGCTGGCCCGTGCCGCCAGTTCGATTCACACGGCCAGAGCTGACCGAGCGCAGCTGCCTCGCGCTCACGGTCACCGACACGGGCATTGGCATCGCACCCGACTCGCAAGAGCGAGTCTTCGTACCTTTCGAGCAGCTCGAGTCGCACGCCAACCGTCGCTACTCCGGGACTGGCTTGGGCCTGGCGATCTCGCGTGAATCCGTGGCTTTGCTCGGGGGCGAACTGCAGCTGGTGAGCGAACCCGGTTCGGGCAGTGCATTCACTTGCTACCTGCCCATCTCTGCCGTAGCGACCGCGGCTTCGCTGTCACCCAAACGCAGGACACCGAGCATTGTCCCGGACGATCGCGATCAACTGGAACCTGACGCGCCGCACTTGTTGGTGATCGAGGACGACCCAGTGCTGGCCGAGCAATTGGTCGAAATCATTCGAGCTCGTCGGCTGAAAGCGGTAGTTGCGAATACCGGGGAGGAAGGCATGGGGCTAGCGACTCGCTTGCGCCCGCAAGGCATCGTGCTCGACGTGCAACTGCCGGATGTCGACGGTTGGAGCGTGATGGAACGCTTGCGCGGCGATCCGCGCACGCGCGAAATCCCGGTGCACTTCGTGTCCGGGGTCGCGTCGCCCGATCGCGGCCTGGCGCTGGGGGCGATCGGCTATTTGATGAAACCCGCTACGCACGCCGAGCTGGCGTTGGCCGTGCGGGCGCTCGCCCCCGGGTCCGCGGGCGCGAATCGGCGGGTGTTGGTCGTCGAAGACAACGCGCCGGAAGCGGATTCACTGTGCGTGCGACTCGAACAGGAGCAGTTCGAGCCGTTGCGTGTGGGGAGTGCGCAAGCTGCGCTGGACGAGCTCGAGAAAGCCACGTTCGGCTGCATGATTTTGGATCTCGGGTTACCGGACATGGATGGCCTCGCCGTGCTCGAGACGCTACGCGCGCGCAAACAAGCGAACGCACCGCGCGTGATCGTTCACACTGGCCGCGCGCTCGACAAACGCGAGACGAAGCAGCTCGAAGCGTATGCTGAAGCGGTCGTCTTGAAAGAAGGCGACTCTGCCGCTCGCCTGATGGAGGAAATCCGGCTCTTCGTCAGCCACGTGAAGGATTCGCTATCTCCCCGTGCGCGCTCGCAAATCTCGCCCGCGCCAGCCGTCGTCGACCTTTCGCTGAAAGGTGTGACGCTTTTGCTGGCTGAGGACGACATGCGTACGGTGTACGCTTTGACGGCCCTACTCACCGGCAAAGGCGCGACAGTGTTGGTCGCCGACACAGGGCGTGAAGCATTGGAGCTACTCGCCAAGCACCCCCGCATCGACGTCGTTCTAATGGACATCATGATGCCCGAGATGGACGGTTACGAGGCAACCCGGCAGCTGCGCAGGGAGCCGCGCTTCCGAGACTTGCCCGTGATTGCCCTCACCGCCAAGGCCATGAAAGGCGAGCGCGAGCGCTGCATCGACGCGGGCGCGAGCGACTACGTCACGAAGCCCATCGACAGCGACAAGTTGCTGCAAACGCTGCAGGCGTGGCTACCGAAGGGAGGCGCGCATGTTGGCCCAAGCTAGGCAGGATGAGCTGGAAGAGCTGGAGATCCACCTGCTACTGCAGGCGATTCAGGCCAAATACGGCTATCACTTCGTCGACTACGCCCAAGGCTCGATGCGACGCCGCGTGCGCGCTGCGTTGACCCGCTCGGGGCTTTCTCATTTGGGTGAGCTTCAGCACCGGATTCTGCTCGATCCCAATTTCTTCGCGTCGATCTTGGACGACCTCACGGTGCGTGTGAGTGAACTGTTTAGAGATCCGCCGTTCTACCGCGCATTCCGTGAGCGCGTGGTTCCGATCCTGCGCACCTACCCGTTGTTGAAGATCTGGCATGCCGGCTGCGCGTCGGGTGAGGAAGTGTACACCACCGCAATCCTCCTCGCCGAGGAGAACCTGTACGAGCGCGCGCAGATCTACGCGACAGACATGAGTCCAAAAGCGCTGGAGGCGGCCCGTGCGGGCGTGTACCCAGAAGAACGAGCTCTCGAGTTCGAGCGTAACTACCTCGAGAGCGGCGGCAAGGCGCGACTGAGCGCCCACTTTTCGCACGCCTACGGCCGGATCGCGGTGCGCGAAGCGCTGCGTCGCAACGTGGTCTTCTTCCAGCACGATCTAGCGACCGATCAGGCGCTGGGCGAGATGCACGTCGTGTTTTGCCGTAACGTCCTGATCTACTTCGGCTCGCCGCTGCGAGAGCGCGTGTTGTCCACCTTCTCCGGCTGTCTGGAACGCTCCGGGTTCCTGTGCTTGGGCATGAACGAAGGGCTTTCCCCGCTGGCCAAAGAAACCTTCACGGACTTCGCGGAGCGCGAAAGAATCTTCAGGAGGCGCACGAAATGAAGCTCAGCAGCCCCTCCGAGCAAACGGCGGAACGCGCGCGCCCCGCGGTTTTGGCGGTGGACGACGTAGAGGCCAACCTGGTGGCCCTGCAGGCACTGCTCGAGGACATGGACTGCGAAGTCGTGTTCGCGCGCTCCGGAAACGACGCTTTGCGTCACCTGCTACGACGAGAATTCGCCGTGATGCTCTTGGACGTGCAAATGCCCGAGATGGACGGCTACGAGGTCGCACATCACGCGCGACGCAACCCGTCGACCCGCGACGTTCCGATCATCTTCTTGACGGCGGACAACAACAGCGAAGGCATGGTCTTGCGAGGCTACGGCTCGGGTGCCGTCGATTTTCTGTTCAAGCCGCTGAACGCCGCTATTTTGCGCAGCAAAGTGCGGGTGTTCCTCGAGCTGCACGCGGCCCACCAGAAAGTCGCGGTGGCGAAGGCCGCGCTCGAGCGCAGCAACGCCGAGCTGCGCGCATTGGCCAGCGAAAAGGCGACGCTCGCCGAGCAATTTCGCGCGGCAAACGTCGAGCTGCAGAGCGCCTATAGCGATCTCCAGGCCACCCACGCACAGCTGGTTCAATCCGCCAAGATGGCGTCGCTCGGTGAACTGGTCGCTGGCGTGGCGCACGAGATCAACAACCCGCTGGCTTTCGTGCTCAGTCATCTGGACACGGTGCGACGCAAGCTGAGCCAACTGGAACCGGAGCTACCTGGCCCGCTGTCCACCTCTGCACGTGAAAAGTGGTCGCGCGCCAACGAGCGTTTGGACGAAGTTGGCCCAGGCCTCGAGCGAATTCGTGACTTGGTGATCAAGCTTCGTACCTTTTCTCGGCTCGACGAGGGCGAACGCAAGCGCGTCAGCATTCGCGAGTGTGTCGAATCGGTGCTCACCATCCTGGGTCATCGACTCAGGACGGGGATCGCGGTCGAAACCGACTTCGGCTTGCCCGATCAGGTGGACTGCTACGCGAGCCTCCTCAACCAAGCCATCATGAACCTGATCTCGAATTCAATCGACGCGATGCCCAGCGGAGGCCAGCTGCGCATCAGCACCGGCGCGCAGGGCGCGCTGTATTCGATCGTGGTCACCGACTCGGGACCGGGCATCCCGGCGGCGCTGCGCGAGCGTGTGCTCGAGCCATTTTTCACGACCAAACCCGTCGGGCAAGGCACGGGGCTCGGTCTGTCCATCACCTATTCCATCGTACGCAAGCACGAAGGCACGATCGAGCTTTCCGAGCCGCCTGGCGGCGGCGCGTCGATCGCGATCCGTTTCCCGATCAACCAAGGTCAGACGGCAAATGCAAGCTGAGAAGCAACGAATCCTGCTCGTAGACGATGAACCGCAAGTGCTGCTCGCGCTCGAAGATCTGCTGGGGGACGATTTCTCGGTGCTCAAGACGGCCTCGCCCGAAGAAGCGCTGGAAATGGTCGCGAACGACCGCGAGATCGCCGTCGTGCTCAGCGATCAGCGCATGCCGCAAATGACCGGCGACGAGCTACTCGCTCGAATCAACGGCTCCTCGGATGCCAAACGCATCTTGGTCACCGCGTTCGCTGATTTGTCCGCGGTCATCCGAGCCGTCAACAACGGCAAGCTCTTCGCCTACGTGACCAAGCCCTGGAACCCGAATGATTTGATCATGATGGTGCAAAAGGCCGCCGATCACTTTCGACTGACCCAGGAGCTCGCCCGCGAGCGCCAAATGCTGACCTCGATCTTGAACAGCCTCGACGAGGGCATCGTGGCCGCAGATCGCGAGGGCAACACGCTCTTGTTCAACCCACAGGCCGCGAAGATCTTGGGCACCAACAAGCGTCGGATCAATCCGCAAACCTGGGCGCGCGACTTCGGGGTCTACACGTCGGACCGCAAGCAGAGCTTGCCGTCCGAAGTCGACCCGCTGCTGCGCGCCGTGGCTGGCGAGAAGGCGCCGGAGCTCGAGACCTGGGTCAAGAACGGCACCGTTCGCGGTGCGACCGTCGCCATCACCGGGACCCCGCTGGTCGGGGATCACAACGGGATCACTGGCGGAGTCGCCGTGCTGCGTGACGTGACGCGCCAACGTGACTTGGAGACGCAACTCAGCCAATCCCAAAAGATGGAGGCCATTGGCCGCCTCGCCGGCGGCGTGGCCCATGACTTCAACAACTTGTTGGTGGTCATCCAAAGCTACGCGGAGCTCTTGCGCGAAGAGTTTCTCGAACACGACGCCAAGCGGGGGGATCTGGAAGAAATTCTGGCGGCTGCACGGCGCGCGGCCGCCCTGACCAAGCAGCTGCTCGCGTTCAGCCGCAGTGAGCCCGTGCAACCCACGGAACTTCGCCTGAGCGAGGTGGTGACGGGCATAGAAAAGATGCTGCGGCGGATCATCGGTGAAGACATCGAGCTCACGACGGAACTAGCGCCCTCGTTGGGCGTGGTGCGCGCCGACGCAGGCCAGCTCGATCAGGTGATTTTGAATTTGTCGATCAACGCGCGCGATGCCATGCGAGACGGCGGGCGGTTGAGCATCTCCACCCAGAACGTGACCGTCAACGGCGACTACGAGAGCGCGCACATCGACATCCCCCCCGGTGAGTACGTGATGCTGGCGGTCAAGGACTCCGGCACCGGGATGGCCCCGGAGACGCAACGGCGCATTTTCGAACCATTCTTCACCACCAAAGAAGTCGGGCAAGGCACGGGGCTCGGCCTCGCAACCGTCTACGGCATCGTGCAGCAGAGTGGCGGGCACATCCGCGTCCACAGCGAGCTCGGGCACGGCACCGCGTTCAGGATCTACTTCCCACGCTTGGACGAGGTGTCCGTCCCACGAGAGCAGCCATCGGACGACGCAGCACCCTGGACCGGCAGCGGCACCTTGCTGATCGTGGAAGACGACTCGGCCGTTCGACAAGTGGCCGCCCGCGTCTTGAAAGATCGCGGCTACATCGTGCTCGAAGCCCGCCGCCCGTCCGAAGCGCGCCGAATTTGCGCCGAGCATGGGTCGGGCATCGACCTATTGCTGACGGACGTGATCATGCCCGAGTGCACCGGCACCGAGTTGGCTCGTGAGTTGAGCAGCCTTCACCCACGCATGCGCGTGGTCTACATGTCCGGCTACCCAGGCGGAGGCGCCTCACGCGCCGGAGTGCTGGGTCCCGGAGCAGCCTATTTGGAGAAGCCCTTTTCGCCAGCAGCGCTGACGTAGAAGATCGAAGCGGTGATGAAGGCAACCAACCCCAATGGTGAAACCGGGACTTGAGCCGCGCGCCCCGCCCCGGGCTCGGCCCGAGCATTGGAGGTTGTCCGTGAGAGACGTTTGACCTTTGGATTGATGGTCACCCTGCCTCCCGCGTCCGTCCCAGCCTTCGGCGTCGAGTTCCGGCTTCCCCTGCAAGACACGCGCGGTGCACAGAGAGACGGCCGCCTTCGGGCAATCACGCAGCGCGCCCATCGCCGAGCAAACGCCTCCCACTGAAGGCGGCTGATTTCCAAAACCGCTTCCAACCCCGAACGCACGGAGATTGGGCGTGATGCCGAGCCTTGTTAGTCACCCGCACGGGCGCATCGAAGAGAATCGTCCTCTGCCTGCGGACAGCGGTTCGATTCGACCCGATTTCGGTGCCTGCATCCGGACCGAAGGCCCGCTCGATAGAGGCGCGATGGCTGCCTTGCTCAGCTCCGCCGATCCCAAACGTGAAGTGGAATCGCTCGCCGTCTTTTCCAGCCCAGTCGACGAGTCGCGCAACACGAGGGGCGCCGTGTCCCGCTCGTGCGAGGGACCAGCCAATGACGCCTGCGGCATCGAACACCCAACGTCGGGAGTGACCGCCGCTCGTGCCGGCAAGCGACGCACCAAGTCGCGCACATCGGGTTGCGGAAAGCGCGCCGCCAGCAACGCCTCCACCTGCCGCGCGCTCCGATGAGTACACAGTTCGAGCAACTCCCCGGCATTCTCCGGCGTCACATGCTTCTTCAGCAAACTCAACGCCGAAGCATGCAGCGCGCCGCTCGCCACCATGTCGAACACCTCCGGATGACTGCGGCATACCCGCGCCGCCGCGATATGCCGACCCGCCGTCGATTCGCACAAACCAAGTTTGTCCACGCAATACTCGAACAACGACGAACGCGCTTCGTGTTACCCGAAGGGGTAAAAGCCGAGTTCGAGAAACAACTGCCGCTCGTCCAACTCCGCCAAATACGCCAGAAATTCAGCCGTGATCTGATTGCGCCGAAGCACAATGCTCGCGAGTCCCGAAAGCGACTGATCGTCCGCCAACGACTTCAAACGAGATTGGTACTGCCCCATGCCTCTCGTCTACCACGCAAATTCGAGAGCTCGTAAAATCCCACTAGCGCCAGTTTTAGGCCACAAATCAGCTTTGACTCGACCCTCATCGCGATCGCTCGACCACGCCCAAACCAAGCGCCCCCGCGCGCAAATATTCGCGCCCCTCACCTTGTCTGGCGACGGACCCGCAAATTCTCTGTCCAGAAAAATCGACCAAAATCGCCCCTAGATCGAACGAATGTCAAACAAGACAGCGCAGGCTCGCCACCACGACAACGGCGGACGAGTTCGTGGACTTCGCCACGTCTCACTCCGTCATATCCCTCACTGCCCTTCGAGCGCGAAATCCACACCCCTTCGGATGTCACGAAGCGCGTCGAACTCGTACGCACACGGCGCCGCCGCACACGTCCCAGTCACCCAAACATTCCTCGGCGACGGCTCCAGAACCAGT
>Ga0134124_10004439_pt1 | contig 11269 bp, 13 predicted proteins | sample KB304_FD_96880 | JGI IMG/M metagenome (GOLD analysis project Ga0134124, IMG submission 96880) | Terrestrial soil microbial communities without Nitrogen fertilizer from Kellogg Biological Station, Michigan, USA - KB3-0-4 | ecosystem: Environmental > Terrestrial > Soil > Unclassified ... | reverse complement strand
GGTTTAACCGCTCTTGCTCGCGGCTGATCTTGCTACCATAATAATATCGTATTTTTTTGGTTATGGTCCGTAGCGAAATATTGAATCCGTGGTTCATATAGTTATATTACACTGACTGCGCATAAATAATGGCAATAATTCCTTTGTGTTGTGAAGAAGATATCAACGATACGAAACAAAATAGAAGATGTTCATTGAGGACTAAACTATTATTATTCTGGATAGAATTCCTTGGAGTTTCTTCTGTATTAATTGCATACTTTATAACTGCATTTGTGACGGGGAGAAAAGATATTGGCGATGAGATTATTCGCATTGTACGCAAAGCAGAATCTGAAACAATTGGAGCATGCATTGCAGGCGGAGTATTCTGGGGATTATTATATATAATTTCAGCCATTGCATCGATAGGCTTTCGGGCGGATGGTGATGTTGATAGCGATAATATGGCATGGCTCTATATATCGGTTACCGCATCTCATATTATCTATCATTTGATCCGATGGCCGCTATTTGTTACTATGGTATTCCATTCGCGCGAGGAAAGCATAACTACACGTTATGAACGAACTTTAGTAGATAATATGTTCACTACAATTGAAGTTTCTAATTCTGTCGAAATTATTAATGGACCAATATTAGCAACCGCATTTTGGATAGACATAATTGTTGCAGTGGCGGTAATTCTCGTTGGGGCAGTATGCTACGGCACCTTATGGGTGTTGAAATATTAACACGCTTCGCGGCGCTAGCGCCGCTTCGCTCCGTTCGCTAGGGTTTGCTGCGCAAACACTGTCGCTCACGGCCAAACTTACTTCCGAAAAATAAATTGAATAATTATATATTATTTTTTAATTACGAGTCGCGCATATGATATTCAGCGCATATTAAATATGTTTATACGCGAAGCGACGGCGTTTGCGAAGCAAACCCTAGCTGAGCGAGCGCTGCGACCGAAGGGAGCGAAGCGCGTAATATATAATATCCGGCAATTGCGGCTGCAATTAGCATAACAACCACCGCGACGAATATTATTATCATTGATTGGTTGAATGTAAGTCCAATTGTCGAATCGACTAAACCTGAAGGCATATCCTATTAACTATATGGATTGTAATATACATATACACAACGCAAGTATTAATACTTGCTGAGCAAATATCATAATTGTAAATATTTTCATGTCAAATCCTCCCGACGTTTCACATGATGCAATATCATCACTGAGAAATTTTATCTCGAGTGGGAATGATAACACAATGCAAGAAACACTTGCCAAATTAAAACTCATATCACACATATCCACAGACAAAGTGCTGGACACCAAGCGTTTCACGTTATCAGAACGCGGATACCTTGCCAGCATATATAGAACCATTTTTGTAAATAATCAAAGCCGAACCCATGCCCATAAATTCTTCTCAGAAACCATAAATTCTGCATTTATGTTGGCATTCGGCTATATAGACTCAAACGACATATTTATTAGGAACACGGGCGAAATGATCCTTGCGGCGATAAAGGAAACAATCCCCGGGCTCGAAAACCACAAAAATTCATATCCGGATGATATTATGCATGGCGGGCGTATGTCTGCGCTAATTGGCATGATTAATACAAAACTTGATACGTGTAAAATACAATCGACGGCATTACCACTTATTGCACAACAAGCAGTCTCAGTCGTGGACACGCAACCATCGCAGTCAACCCAAACAAACGACAAAACAGCAGCCGGTAATGCACACAATAATGGGGATGGACGGCGGCGGCCAAATTAATAAAAAAATTGAATTCGATAATTCAAGTATTATTCGAGATGTCCAACGGTGATGCATTTAGAGAAGAATTTAAAAAACGATTCAAAAAACATAATAATCGAGAATACATGGATCCCGACAACGGAAAACTTTCCGCAAAATATGAAGACGAATGTCGGAAAGTATATGAAGAAGTAATATTGTGGAACCAAGAATGGTCTGGAAGAGATTATAGATTATCATTTAAGTCGGAATTAAATGGATTTCTTAATCCAACAACACATTGTTATGTATTCTTGCGAAAAAATGATTCTGTCTGACGTCGGGGTTAATTAATTTATTTTCGGGGAAACTTTCTCATCCTCGATTTTAAATAATTAATTCTCCAACGCGGGAAAAATTGAATCCATAAATTCAAATATTATTCGAGATGTCCGCCAAGGATGCATTTATTGCAGAATTTAGGAAACGATTCAAAAAATACAAGGATCTGGAATACATGAATTCTGATAATGGAACACTTTCTGCAAAATATGACAATAAATGTCAAAAAATATATGAAGAAGTGCTTTTGTGGAATCAAGAATGGTCAGGAAAAGAATATAGATTGACTTTCAAGTCGGAACTACATGGAATTATTTCTCCAACAACACATTGCTATGTATTCTTGCAAAAAAATGATTCAGGATGTTGGGTGATGCCGAAATAATTTCATTTAACGTTCTCTGCAGAAGCATCGACCTTCGACTGCCTTTCTTCATGCGGTTAACATAAATAAATGGCTGATATATTTTTTCCCAATTTTAATTAATTAATTCGCGCGAATTTTAATTAATTAATTCAGCCGCAATGTAATTAATCCTATTGATACGGAAATATACGCCGCATATTATATATTATCACGCAGTCGTCAAGTAACTAGTAAGCGATGCATTTCATATCCACGATAATTATTATTCTACTCGCAATATTGTTGATATATGCGATCGTATGTTTCGCGTCGAATTGCAGAGAAAATTTGAATTCTGTAATAGACATCATTAGAAACTTCTTCAAGTCGAGTAAAACCGGCGGAGCAAAAAAGAAATCCATGGATAGCGATGACGCAAGCGCAGATACTGCCGACATGGCTGGCAAAACAGTACATGAAATGGGTTTCATCGACCCCAAGAACTGCAAATTATCATACGATATTATCGAAGGAAAGAAAACTGTAGAAGGACGCAAAAAATCGGACGAGACTAGTAAATTAAAGACCGGAGATATTCTCGTGTTGCATGAAAAAGATGTCGATATCACGTGCAAAATTAACTTCATACATGAACACAAAAACTTAACCGATTATATTAAGGAAGAAGGCGTGAGCGCTGTAACTCCGTGTGTTAAAACTGCCAAAGAATCCGAAGATATATACAAGACTAAGTTTAAAGTGAAGGAGGATGAGCCTATTATCGGAATTGGAATCACACCTATTAAAGTAGAATGGAAGGCGAATGTAAGAAAGGAGCATTTCGATAATATTAAGAAAGGAAGCAAAACGGCTGAAGGTAGAGTTAATATTGGCAAATGGGCTGCAATGAAGCCTGGACATTTTATTAAGTTTAAGTGCGCGAATAAGGAATGTGAGGATAGTGGTGTTCCTTCGAAAGGTAAAACAAAGAAAGGTGATAAGAAAACAGAAAAGGAATCATTAGTTAAGCGTGTGAGCGCAATACATAAATACGCTGATTTCAAAGCCATGTTGGAGAAAGAGGGGATTGAACACGTTTTGCCGGGAATGACTATTGAAGATGGGCTGGAGAACGTTTACGGAAAGATATATCCGGATGCTGCTTATGTAAAGGAACATGGAGTGGTCGCGTTCATCTTCGCCTAGCGCAGCTAGGCGAAGATGGCGCTCGCTAGGGTTTGCGCGCTCTTGCTCGCTGCGCTCGCTACGCGCAAACGCCGTCGCTTCGCGGCTAAGTATTGTTTTTTGTTTTTATTACGCGTGGTAGGTATCCATAGATCGTTGAGCGCAACAAGCGCTCAACTCCACGCTCCGCGGATACATGTCTAGCGTACTGGAGTTTTATGCATGCGAAGCAATTATGCATGCGCAGTCACGAAGCGGGGAAAATAAAAATGAATTTGCGATTAATACAAATAACACACAAGAACAGATGCAGAATCTAATAGAATGGTTTAATTCATTCGGAAAATCAACCAAAAAATATGCGGACAATTTGAGTGAGCAAAGTGTTTTGATTTTATACGGAAAAAAATTAACGTTCATCCCACCCGAGATTAGTTTGATGACGAATTTAACTAATTTATATTTATATAACAATTTATTAACATCTTTGCCGTCAGCAATAGGTCTGTTAACACACCTCGTTATACTACAACTTGATAACAATGAACTGACATATCTTCCCCCGGAAATTGGATGTTTGACGAATCTCAAAGAACTGTTCCTTGATTATAATTTATTGCAAAATGTGCCTGATGAAATAGGAAATTTAACATCACTTTACCATTTGAGCCTGTATGGAAACCGAATGAGAATGGTGCCGCCTATATTAGGAAAGATGGTTATAGCACGCAAGGATATTCAATTAACCGTTGCTGGTAATGATTTTTATGTTCCGGGTCATTTTGTCAATCAAACTTATTGCAAATTCATATATTTGCTTCACATACATATTTTGGCAAAAAAGTATTATTACAGATGGCGAAGTATTATTATTGACAGAAGGGGATTTGCAAAAGACAATCATGAAATTTACATTCTGCAATATTATCTCGCGCATTATTCGCTGCAATGAATAATTATGCGAATACCATTACGCAAATCTCATCACAAACGACATATTATACCAAACTCCGCCATCAGCACCACTTGCATTTTTTACCACTTTAATTTTTGCATGTGATATTATGAGGTATGTTCCGTGTGGATTCGATCCTCCATCGCCACCCATTTCGTCTTCCGTGATGATTTTGGTTAGCGTGCATTTCATATAATATTGTTTGTGTTCGTTTTTAATTATCTCGAATTTACATACACTGGCCGGATATGTTTGAGATTCATTCAATTTAGCATATTTTTCGTCTGCTTCCTTAACTAACAAATCAAAGCATTCTCGGGGATCATCCCCGTATGTAAACACTTTCAATTTCATTATGCGGGTGTGCTACACTGCACACAAAATATGCTATATTGCTCTTATTTGTAAATTAAAAATAAATTAATTGGATTAGCCGGATTAATCCGGCGATTCATATACGCGAAATGGATACAACGGACGTTGACGTAGATGATAACTATGGAGACGTTATGTTTATCGTATTAGTTTTCATTGTTTTAATATTCATCGCTATGATAACACATGCCAGGCGGAAGGGTGGAATTAACTTAAAAGCACTCGGCAACTCCATATTATATAGTTCTATATCATTTGCCATCGCAAGTGTAGAAATGTCTAGTAAATTTTCGGTCAAAAACTTCTCTAAAGACCAGGAAACACTTCAACATGCGGCAGATTCCTTATCCGATTATATTAAGATTGGTAGCTTATGGGGTGTAGGTACCACATTGGTTACAACCGCAAGCTATGGATTAGAAGGCGCATTGGATAGTATTGGATTTAACGGAATATTAATGTTATGGGTATTTTGGAGCTATATGAAAGCGTTTAGATATGCGGCTACGAAATATGGGTTAAAAATGCCAAAAGTAAATCTCTTTGCATTTGCTTAAACATTTCATATTAGTTTGCGGACGCATGATTAATTATTTATTTTTTCGTGACACAGAATAGAGAAAATTGAATACCGTATACACAATGTATGCAACTTATATCATACACTAGTATGCAAACATTAAGAAAGTGGCTGAAACAGCAAAGAAAACGCTATTCATATGAAGAATTAACTTTACTCACCTCTTTGGATCTCGACTCACATAAATTATCAGAAATCCCACCAACAATAGGGAATTTAACATCGCTTAAAACATTAAGTCTCAATAGCAATAATTTGTTAACATTACCACCAGAAATAGGAAATTTAACTTCACTTACTGAATTACAACTTTATGGCAATAATTTGTCAATAATCCCACCAGAAATTGGACTGTTGACTTCACTCACAGAATTATATCTCAGTAACAATAATTTGTCAACGATTCCATATGAAATATGTAATTTAACATCGCTTAACGTATTGGATCTCGATGACAATAACTTGTCAATAATTCCACGTGAAATAGAAAATTTGACACTGCTTGATTCATTAGAACTCGGTGACAATAATTTGTCAACAATCCCATCGGAAATTGGACTATTGGTCTCACTTACTGAATTATATCTCGCTGGCAATAATTTGTCAATAATCCCACCAATAATGGGGAATTTGACATTGCTTAAAACATTAAGTCTCAATGGCAATAATTTGTCAACATTACCACCGGAAATAGGAAATTTAATCTCACTCACTGAATTACAACTTTATGACAATAATTTGTCAATAATTCCGCCAGAAATTTGTAAATTAACAATAGAACATAAACTTATAATCGTTGATTTAAGGAACAATAATTTAAAAATACCCAGAAACTTTGGACAAATAGATTTCTGCAAATTCGTATACAGCCTCCACATACATCTAATAGTGAAAAAATATTATTATAAATGGCGAAGTATCATAATAAATCGGAGAGGACCAATTAACGAGCATGAAACATGTATTTTGCAGAATTACATTGTGTTGTATTCAGGTGGATGATTAAATAATTATTTTTTATTTTTACTTTGACGTAATTAATAAATTTTTTTATTAAAACAGGAACTGTTACACTTCGCGCTTTTCTGGATTATTTTTATTAATAAGAAGTTCTAGTTGATATTTTCGTATGGTTAACAGTTTTTCTATTTCTTCTATCTCTTTCTTCAATGAGATTACGGGATCATTATCAATTTTTTCCTTTTTCAAATCAATGTCTTCAATAACACTAAAATCTATTTTAAAGTCTGCTTCTTTTAAATATTCTCCTATAGATTTTTCCACATCTGGAGGATATAATACAACACATTTAGCGGCCCCTCCAACCATTCCGCGATAATTGCGATATGTTGCGGTATGTATGCCGATATGAGAAAGTTGCTTCGCCAAAGTTCCTTCCCTTGCAATATGATTTGATTCTTTAAACTCACGGGATAATTCGGATATTGGAAAACGGAACATCATGTCGTTTTTGGAAATATTTTTGAAGTCAGTAAAACGAAAGCATTCTTGAATTTTTTCTATAATAAACTTATATCCAGATTTTAGTTGTGCGTGCTTATGCATTTGTTTTGCTTTATTATTATAGCATCTATTGACATTGTTGATATCGTATTTTCTGCTGGCTAGATAATGAAAGAAAGCCGCGCAATATTCTGGATCGTTAACTTCGTCCCATATTTGTTTAAAATATTCTAGATCATTAGAATGTTCACCAGATACGTGGTGAATTGTATATCTAGATGCAGCCCCATCCAATTTAATGATATTATCATAGTGATTACTATATGCTATTAAACAAGCACAATTTGTGGTTTCTCCTACTTCTTTATTTTTACGTTCCACTTTTTCAGTAGCTTCCGTCATTTGGGCCTTTAGTAATTCACTAAATTTATAAGCGGCTCCATCTTCGCCATTCTCTTCAAATATTTTTATTATTTTGTTTGATGTAAGTGCGTTAAATTTCTCGAAATATCGTGCAACATCTCCAATTATAGCCACATTATGATGGCCAAATACATTAGCAAGAAGTTTAGCAAACGCACCTTTGCCTGTTCCTTCCGGACCAATGAATAGATGGCCATTTCTACGTGCATGAGCAGGATTCTGAACTTTGTCCGCTAATGTATCGAATAAATGAAATAATTCATTTTGGTCACTATTGCAGAAATCCTTTTCTATCATTTTGTAGACGTATGATTCTTCTATGTTTGTTAAAAGATTTGGAGTTTTTTTATTGTTGGGGAAACCTCTAAATGTATTAAATGCTCCGTTACAAGCTTTATTTTCATGTAAATATGGAGTAAATTCAATAGATGTATAAAATGGAACCTTTACATTTTTTTGTAAATATTTTATATATTCCCCAAGATTAGAATGAAATAAATAGCGAATCATTCTAGTATCTTCCCATACTTTATTGGATTTGGCATATTTTTCATTTTGTTCATAAAAAGCCTGATTGAATTCTGGATTGAGAATTTTACACACCCTATCAATGCATGATATAGCCCATTTTGCCGGCGCAATACTATAATATTCTAATTCTTGTTTAAATCCGGCCAATTGAGTGTGTTCTACGTTCTTTCTGATTAACATTTCGACGTTGCCACCTTCTAGAGTAGATGCTGTAATAAATGAAATACAATTATTTGCCCAGTTATTCATTGATTGCAACGTATTTTCATTATCTTCTCCAGTAAATTTAATATTATCGGTGTAATATTTGAATGATTCTGGAAAATGTACTGGTGGAATTATGGTACCATCCATTAATTGCCTAATACCATTAGAAAAATCTTTTATTTCCAAAGTAATAGTTATTCCCAAGGCTAATTTTACTGCATTTTCTGCTCCGGAAAGATCATATATGGCACGTACATTGCCATTACCATCTCTTTTTGGTATCATTAAACCATCATGACATAAAACAGCGTTTTCACTGTTTCCATAAAACTTCAGCAGTACTTGCAAAATTTTATTTTCAAAATCACACAATAATATATTCATATATGCTCCTTGCATATTGTTGAACTTCTTTCGTTTCTCATTTCTATATTTGGAAAATTCTGCAAAATCGTTTGGTTTTGATTCTGCAAAATATTTATGTATTTTTTTCCTCATTTCACGTCTGTATTGTTTTGAATGGTCCGTATATGAAGCTTCATATCCATTAGAGTCATCATCTCCCGAATTTGTTAAAATTAGATAATATCTTTTCGGATCGTTACGATATTTATCAGGTGCATTTGAATTTCTGATTTCATCCATTCTTTGTTGGCGGTTAGCTATATAATCGTCCAATTGGGGACATGTATGATCCTTATTAGCTGCTTTATACAAATGCTGTAATATAACCGGATGAGCATTTTTCATGTCGATATCGACGTATATTCCATCAGCAATCGTGTGTCTAATTACCCGTGTAAGTCCTTGCATTGATAAAGCTCTATCAGCAAAGAATCTACCACCTTTTGGATATGTTTGATGGTAATCCACTGCAACTTTTCCTATCTTACCATCGACAGTTTCAGCACGTTTTATGTAATTTAAAAGCTGAATAGTGGAATCAACCGCTTGATCGTGTTTAAACAATTTTATTTGTTCTTCAAACTCATTATAATGTTCGACAATATAATTTGCTCGATCAATATGAAATATTTCGGTTTTGTGAATATTTTGCATATTATGTTACTGTTTGGTGTATGGTATATCTTACTATGCTATAGTATATTATGATATATATTTATAATAAAAAATTAAAATAATTAATGTTAATTATCGGATGGTATCAGTCAATCAATCACGGGTTTGATTTATAATTATTACATAGCGAATATTTAACAAAAAATAACTGAATTTAAGGGTATTGTATTTTTTGGTTGCATGCAACCGGTCGCAACTTTCGAAAGTATGTATTAGATTAAGGCAAAATATATATAATTTTGCATTTTATATGGTCTGCAACTTTTTTGCAACTTTTCATTAAATTTATAAAAAAAAATAAGAGATCCAAAAACAGAACCCCTCGTAAAAATAAAATTATGAATGAAGAAAAAAGTTGCAAAAAAGTTGCAGAAAAAGTTGCAATTGAATCAGAGGATAAAAAGAAGAATTAATGCAATCTATGTATATGATTTTCATGTTATTATATCTTGCAACTTTTCATTTTTGGGCTGTTTATTAATAAGTCTATTTATAGCATCATTACGGCGATCCATTGATTGTTTATGCTTAGCACAATAAATCCCCTCTCGCATAACAAATGATCCGCATTTTTGTCCAGCTCTGCCACCTCTTGAATACATATACGGGCATATTTTTTGCTGTTTTTGTAAAGTGTCAGACATATGGTATAGTATTATATGCTATATTGTAATTTGCTCTAATATATTAAGTTTGATATTATAGAAAATTAACTTATTTAGTCAATATTAATGAAATATAGCATATTTGCATAATAATATTACTTGGGATATTATCCCAACTATTCTATGCAACATTGAGGGAAAATTGAATCCAAGAATTTTAAACTAATGAATAATGGACGAGCGGGTGATAAGTGATGAGCAAGCAGCAAGAGAAAAAACATTGCATAATTGGTATGAATCTATATTTTGTTATTGGCAACAATTACGTATCGACAAACAATATTTGTCAATTAGCGATAGACAAGTCTCCAAAATTCCACCCGAAATCGCATTAATGAAAAATCTTACAAGTATGACGATCACTCATGCAGGATTGTTATCGATTCCGCCTGAAATCGGGCAGTTAACTAACCTATGTGGATTGTTTTTGCATGACAATAATATTTCAACATTACCCGATGAAATAGGGAATTTAACAAATTTAACGCAATTGTACGTTGGTGGCAATGAAATAAGAACATTACCAAAGACACTGTTCAATTTGCAAAAGTTAAGAAAATTAGGTTTATCTGGCAATAAACTATCGACATTACCCAAAGAAATAGGAAGATTGACCAATTTAGAAAAGTTGATTTTAAGTACCAACAGATTAAAAACATTACCATCAACGATAAGTAAATTAACCTTGCTTGAATCACTGCCTCTGTTAGGCAATAAATTATCTAGATTTCCACTTTGCATAGGTAAGTTAGCAGTTGAAAATCGCCTTACTGATTGTGGATTATTGGGAAACAATCTAAAACCGCCACGTGGGATGACGTATCTTAATTTCTGCAAATTTTCATACAGCCTCCACAAACATATCTTAATAAAAAAATATTATTATAAATGGCGCAGCATAATAATAAATGAACGCGGACCTAAAGACGATAATGAAATTTACATACTCCAAACATACCTCGCCGCGTACACATAATATTTTTTAATTAATTAATTATGCCCGAACTTTAGACGTTTCATTTTCAACTTTTTCAAAACACAATTCTCCAAAAATTTTTCTAATTTTACAAAAACATTTTTAACAAAACTCTGCAAACAAAAATCCATTTTCAAAACGCCAAAATTCCTTTCCGGTAAATAATTATTTATTTATTTTTATTCACACCCTAATTCCCTGAACTTTTCATTTTTCCTTTTTTATAAAATATTAACCTCTAAAAAAATTCCTAAACTTCAAAACTAAAAAACGGACTCAACAAATTTTCCAAAGTGAAAAAATCATGTAATCAGTTCCAACTTTTCCCAATTTTTTAACCAACCCATTTTTTCCCCACTTTCACACATGACACTTAAACTTCAGCTACCGCCATACAT
>Ga0134124_10004437_pt1 | contig 11270 bp, 10 predicted proteins | sample KB304_FD_96880 | JGI IMG/M metagenome (GOLD analysis project Ga0134124, IMG submission 96880) | Terrestrial soil microbial communities without Nitrogen fertilizer from Kellogg Biological Station, Michigan, USA - KB3-0-4 | ecosystem: Environmental > Terrestrial > Soil > Unclassified ... | reverse complement strand
TTTCTCGTTGGTTGCTGTTTGCGCCTTGTGGCTTGTTCGGGGCATTGTGCATCGCTCTTATTTTCTGCCTTACTTCATTGTATTTGTGACGCTGATTTTCAGCCAACTCTTCTGGATTGGCCGGGTCCTCGATATTGGGGAGCGATTCATTCCCGGGAAGCCCCGGCGCACCTGGCTTGCTGTCATCGTCGCGGTTGTATGGGTGTTCTTCTTTCTTGCTTACGGGCGTGATATCCCTTACGCCGCCTACCCGAGGTTGCGAAGGATTCTGATTGATGAGGTCTTTTCGGTGTGGATGGTTGGGTCGTGGCTGGGTTTCGGCTTGGTGATGGGTCTCTGGGTGGTAGACCGAGGAGTGCACGGCGCAACCTGGGTCTACCGCTATATACGCGACTATATACGCGACGGTGGGGCAGCGCATGCCCGCGCTCCCGACCCCGATGCCGTTGTCCTGCCCTCGCCCACCCGCAGGCGTCTTCTTCGGCAGATGGCGATGACGGTCAGCGCCACGCCGTTCGTGGCTGCGGTCTACGGCCTTCTGTACGGCAGGCTCGATGTGGAAGTTACTCACAGGCGCATCGCCCTGGCGCGTCTGCCTTTAGCCTTCGAGGGTTTTCGCATCGCCCAGCTTTCCGACATTCATATTAGTACCTTCATGCCTGCGGATGAGATTCGTCGCTGCGTCGCGATGGCCAACGAGTTGAAAACCGACCTGGTCGTGCTGACTGGGGACTATCTCTCCTGGGACCCCGCGGCGCAAGGGGATGTGGTCCAGGTGCTCGCGGGTCTTCGTGCACCCTACGGCGTATTCGGCTGCCTCGGGAACCACGAGTCGATAACCCAAACCGAAGAATCCATCACCCGATTGTTTGCCGCGGAAGGTATCCGCATCCTGCGCCAGGAGCGAGCGCCCATCCAATTGCGGGGCGAAACGCTTAACCTCATCGGCGTCGACGACAGTCAGCCGGACATTAACGGCATCAAGCACCTGGTGATGCCGGACACTGTAAACATTCTGCTGGTTCACAGTGTGGGCCGTGCCGATTTCGAGCGTGCAGCCGAATTCGGCATCGATTTAACTTTGATGGGGCACACTCATGGTGGCCAATTGTCGCTCGAATTCCTGCAGCGCGGCCTCTCCTTTGCCCGACTGGAGACTCCTTACGTCAGCGGACGGTACGAAATATCCGGCAGCCAACTCTACGTCAACCGCGGCATAGGAACCACCGTGATCCCCATCCGCCTTGGTGCTCGTCCGGAAATTACGGTGTTCGAATTGGTGCGCGGGGTCTAAGAGGCGGGAAGTCGGGAATTTTCCAACATTGCCGTCGGAGGCTCCACGAACGTCCGGAGTTTTGATCTAGAGGCTCGATAAATCGCCTACAAATCTAGGCAGCAATCTCGAAAAGCCAACTGGCGAAACATCAGTTACACTCAAAATCTCCCGACTCGGATACCAGTCTGTGTCCGATACGTGGGGTCTCGCCAAGGTTGTCCGCAAGGTCGAGTTCAAGCTATACACTTCATTGGATCGTCTCGAAGAGTGTCCTGCGATTCCACAACCGTTCGATCCGATCTTCCCGGCGACGACGCTCGGCGTATTGCTCTTCAGTTTCCTTGCTGGCATCTCGCCAGTTCTTCGGGTCGGAGACCAAGAAAATTAAACTGGTATTGTTTGGCATAGTTTCTCCAGTCAGTCGCTCGTTGCCCATCCTCCAACCTATAAGCCTGCCCCAGAGCCCAAAGCGGCCCATGCAGAGGCATCGCTGACCCCAGGTAATATCCCGTGCTCGCAATGCTGGCATGGCCGCAAAGTTGACGGACGTTTTCTATCCCCGCCGTCTTGATCGTGTGCATCGCACGGCTGTGACGCAGGCAGTGCGTGTGCCGTTTGTGTCTCGGGAGTCCGGCCAGCTTCGCGTACTTCGCGAAACGGTAATTGGCATTCTGCTTCGTCAGCGTCCCGAACAGCCGTTCACCAGGTCGCAGCCGTCTGAGCAGTGCGTCAATCGCTGATCTTTCGTTGAGCAGCGGCTCTTCATGAGTGACAAGGGGCTGAGTCGTCCTCAACGAGCCTTTCAAGCGTTGGACGGTACAGCACCCGCCGTCAAAATTCTCCGGTGCCAGGGTGAGCACTTCGCTGATCACCCAGTGCCGCCCGCAGCGTGTCATCCAGATTCGCTTGCTGCCCAGTGCACCAGCGCGAATAAAATCGCTCCGTGATCGTCACACTGCTGTGGCCCAAAGCCTTGCTCACCGTCCTGATGTCCACTCCGGCCTTCAACAGTTCGACAGCGTAGGTATGGCGCAAGTCATGCGAACTGCCATCTATCCCTGCCTTCTTGAAAGTCTTCCTGTAGAGTTTCTGGAAATACGACGGCGCATCCTCTGGCGTCGTCGATCCAGACCAGAATACGTATTGAGGGTTGCCATTCTTCACTCGGATCAATTCCTCACCCAGCCACGCTGGTATGACGTTGTTGATTAGCGTCCCCGTCTTCTGCCGATCCGTCACAACCCGGAACTCGCCTTTCCCTTCCCGTTTCAATTCATCTTTCGACAAGCAGACCGCATCGACAAGCGACAGCCCAGACCATCGCTGAAGCTGCATTAGGGCCTTGATGCGGGCCTTATTTGTGTCCGTCATTTTCGTCTCGTCTACACTCGATATAATCTTCTCGTATTCCGACTCGCTGAATGCGCGGACGTTCTGGTCAGAAACCTTGACCTTGACACCTTTCCATTGAACAGCAGGGTTCGTCGAGATCATCCCTGAGGCGTGGCAGTATTTGAGGAAGTTCTTGACCTTCTCCTGCCGTGAGCGGCGGGCTTGCGGTGCCTTGACCGTCCAGTCGCTCTGCCACGTCGTCAGATGGGCCAGCGTCAAATCTTTGATAAAGAGGACACCCTGTCGATCACAGAAATCGAGCAGGAGCTTCGTAATCTGCTCGTGACGATAGATCGTGTCAGGTGAGAGGTTCTCGCCCTGCTTTGCGGCGAGGAAGAAACCGCCGACGCCAGCCTTTTCATACTGTGGCTATCCCCTACCTTCAACAACTTGCAGGTCGCGGACGGCTGCGTAAATCCTTCTAAGAACGTGCAAGTCACACCTATTGTGGGTTGCATTGTGGGTTGCAGAAATGTTGTTCGAAAGATCCCTTTTGGTACAGATAAGCCTCAGCAGCTAGGCCGTTTGTAACGTTGCTGCTGTTACGTGTCGGAAAGAAATTCTTGATAGTCAACACTAATCCGGGACGGCCCGCTCTGCTTCCAACTTCTTGGCTCTTCGGATCCCGAGAAGAGCGCTCAGCCAAGCCAACCCTGCTGACGCGAAGCCGACGCCGTATAGAAGAGATGGCCGCGTGACTTCGTTGATGTGGTTCAAACGTAGGCTTACATCGGCCTCTTGGAGAGGCACCCAAGAGTCCCCGTTTCGCATTGCCAATTCCCCGTCTTTCAGTCTGCGCTCCAGCAACTTATCCCGAATGTACAGTTCAAAGCGCCCATTGCGCTGCTCCAAAGACTCCTGCCGAGTCGTGGGCGTCCAGTAATAGTCGTGGTGGTAAGCCAACATAGCCCTTCCGAGACCAACGACTCCAAATGCAATGAAGATCGTCGCCCAAACGGTCCAGAACAAGAGTAAACGCTGTGGCATGGCACCGGCCTCCATCGGGGATGAGTCTCGCTCGTCATTCACAAGCATATTCGACTCCGAAACGAAATGACCGGCGGAAAGAGGTAGGGGCTGTTCTTTGAATGAATCGTGCCGTCATGGGCAACGCTCAAAATGGGCGAGCGGCCCCGTTGAGGCACGACCCGTTTCAGGGTTCGAGGATCAATTTGTGATTCTTCAGGTCAACTACCACCAGTTCGAACTCGCTGAAAAAGTCCATCCCTAGCAGGCCGTCGGCTTTTTGACCCAGGCTTTTTGAGAAGGCGCGCATGTCCATTGCCACAACCTTGTGGTCGCGCCAGGTGATGGGTCCGACTTTCAGCATGGCCCTGGTGAAGACTCCCGCACCGGTGAAGCCGGAACCCTTGCTGGTGGCTACGACGTTATCTAAGTTGCGGGGTGAGGCATCGGCCAGTTCGGAACTAATGATGGTCTGATTCGAGGCTGTATCAACGATCAGAACTGCTGGTCTTCCGTTGACTTCGACCTTGACCAGGACCAACCCGAACATGCGGCTGTTCTCGAAAGGAATTTCCTTCCGATTCGAGGACTGCGGATAGGCAGGGACCTGAAGTGCGGCGGCCAGCATGATGGTGATCGCGCGCTGTGATGAAGCTCTCAAGTAAAAACACCCCGGCGGTCGTTGTCGGTGCCTATGAACTCTGCTAAGCTTTGGCCGTTCACTCGCGATCCGGAATGGCGACCCAGCCAGGCAGTAACCGTGAGCGCAACCTAAGCGTCAGCCGTCTCGGATGTCCTTGGAGAAAGCTAAGAGAATTCTAAGATTCTTCTGAAAGCGCCCAACATGCCGGAAGGAAAGCATTTCTATGAATTCGGCCCCTTCCGCTTAGACCCCTCGGAGCGGTCGCTCCTTCGAGATGGCAAAGCCGTGCCTCTCACCCCAAAGGCCTTTGAACTCCTTGTTCTGCTGGTCGAAAACCCGGGTCACCTGCTGAAGAAAGATGAGTTGATCGAGCGGGTGTGGCCGAACACGTTCGTAGAAGAGGCCAACCTGGCACAGAACGTCTCGGCGCTACGGAAGGCGCTGGATGTCAAGAATGGCGGTGCAAAGTACATCGAGACTGTGCCAAAGGGTGGGTATCGTTTCATCGGGACGGTGAATGGACGCGTTTTGGCGTTACCTGCTAACGGATCGCTAGTGGGAGGGGAGAGGCATGCAGTGCCTCTCACCACCCGGCGAACTCTGCGCACCCGCATTTTGATCGGGCTTGGATGTGCCGCCCTACTCCTGATGATAGTGCGATTCACCGCTAGCAAGTGGTGGCAGAACCTGCGGGGAGGGTCTGACGTTCCCGCGGTCCATTCCATCGCCGTGCTACCGTTTTCGAATGCGAGCCGAGACCCAGAACTGGACTATCTGGGTGAAGGTCTTTCCGCGGAAATCACCAACTCACTTTCTCGCCTTCGCAATCTCCGAGTTATGGCTCGTAGCACCGTGTTTCACTACAAACTACGCAAGGATGATCCGCAAGGCGTAGGGCGCGATCTGCACGTCGATACAGTCCTGACGGGTAGTTTTGTTGAGCATGGCAGCGAAATCAATGTTGACACCGAGCTAATAGATGTTGCGACTGGAGCGCAACTCTGGGGCGCGCGGTACACGCGCAGCACCATGGATGCCTCTCTACTGCAAAGTGCAATCACGCGTGACATTGCCACAAAGCTACGACCGCAGATGGGCAAAAACGAACGGGAAAGCGTAGCGAAAGTGGGGACTAAAGACGACGAAGCATATCGGTTCTATCTGAAGGGAAGGTACTACGTCGATTGGTCGGCAGTAAACCTGAGCGTGGCCGCTGAGTTTTTCAACAAGGCGATTGCCCGAGACCCGAACTATGCGGCTGCCTATGCTGGGCTGGCGGACGTTTACTCGACCCAGGGCTACATGGGCTATGTCTCCGGTCCTGAGCAAATGGACAGGGCACGGTCTGCTGCCCATCGGGCTCTGGAGCTTGACAGCCAGATTTCTGAATCCCATGTTGCATTGGCAAATCTCGATTTCCTCTATTTCTGGAACTTCCCGGAGGCAGAAGAGGAGATTCGGAGGGCTCTGGCCCTTGATCCCAATTCTGTCTATGCTCTTCAGGTTTCCTGCTCGATTAAGGCTGGGTTGAACCCTATTCCGGAAAATCTCACTGACTGTCAGAAAGCGGTGGAGCTTGATCCGCTTTCAGCATCAAGTCACTTTAATCTCGTGTGCTTGTCTAACTATACCCGCGATTACGACCGAGCGATTGAGGAAGCAAACAAAGTACTGGAGATCGATCCGAAGTATTCTGATGCGGTGGCGCAGATTGCGTTCGCGTACCAGCAAAAGGGGAACTACAAGCAGGCGATGGAGCAGTGGGTCAAAATCGCACAGTTGCGTGGTCACAACCGGCATGCCAAGGATCTGATGCATACCTTCGAGACGTCGGGATACGCGGGCTACTTAAAGCAAGATGCCAGGGAACAAGAAGCCCAAGGTTATTACTATTGGGCGGCTGCTGATTACGCGATGCTGCACGAGAGCGATGCTGCATTCGCGGCTCTGGAGAAAGCATTCGCCAATCGCTCAAGACTCGTAGATCTCAAAGGAGACCCCCCATTCGATAATATCCGCTCCGACCCGCGCTTTGCCGACCTGCTGCGCCGAATCGGGTTCCCGCAGTGATTCACCGCTTCACGCTGTTGGAAATCATGTAGTTTTGAGCCTCAGTTTGGGCGCACGGCTCATTCGTTAAAATCAGTGGCTTACGCGAGCGCGTGACGAAGGGTTTTTGACAATCCGGCTAGCTAGTGGATACATCCCATGAAGATATCGTCGAGATTAACCACAGCTTTTCCTACCATCTCTTGATCGACCGAAGAATGGACTATGAGTCCTCTGCCACGAGTGTTCTTCCAAGGCTGATAGGGATTTCCTGGGGGCGTATAGGTCTTTCCCCAAATGCAATATCGAAGGCTGGCAAACATAAACCAGCCAAGCTCGCATCCCTCCTCTACCGTCAAACCGTAGCCCTCGGCCATGTCACGTGTGAGGAAAATCTTCTCATTAGGGTCGCGTTCGCCTAGGCCAAGATCGATTTTGAGTTTCATGGCGCCCGCAAGAAAGTCAGCGGCTTGAATGAGGTGTTCGTATCCGGAGTCGGCCTCGCACAAACCCACGCAGGGTGGGTTAAACGCATCCAGATGAGTCTTTAGTGCTTTCCAGTCAGATACGATGTTCTCATCGAAGCGTAAGCGAAAGCCCGAGATTCCGGACTCCTGGCAGAACCGCCATGCCTGTTCACAAACGTGCATCGCTGCGGCCTGCTTGCTTCGATCATCCAGGACAACCAGGGCAGTGCTTTGTCCCGCGATCGGAATGAACTCGCGACGTTGTTCGATTGATAAGTTTCTACAGTTCCATCGTACTTCAGCATACGGAGGCAAGCTAAACTTAGCCTTCTGCTGAATCCACTGGGACAGCACTGCGTCCTCCGACTCGAAGCTAACCGCTGCAAGAATGAAATGTTTCTTACCGCCGATCTGACATGTGGAATCGTCCACATAGAACGTGACGAAACTAGATTCATCAGGCATCTTGAGCCGATTATACGGGTCGGAAGTAGGCCCCCCTCCGCAAAGCGGTACCTGTTCTGTGCCACAAATGCTTGGTTGGAACTTCGGGTAAGCCGCTGATTCTTTTGGCAGGATCACTACGACAAGCGGGGTGTGAACACCCCATGGTTTCGGCGTGCGCGAATCCTACTGCAGGAGATCGCAATGCCGTAAGGGTGGGAAATCTTTATGAACTTTGTCGGGTATTTGTGGCCCGGGACGCTTGCAAACGCAGCTTAGCGTCCCGCGCAGTTTCCCTGAGCAGCGGGTCCGGATGGTCCAGGTAGCGATCCAACTCATGCTCCAGCGATTTCAACCCAAAGATGCCAACCGCGCAAGCTCCCCAAGACCGTAAACAGGGATCATTGCTGGCCACCAAGAACAGCGATTGCCTGTTCCGAGCTGTCAATCCTGGCAGGTACCAATCGGTTGGCGATGATGACACGCTCGGCTAGGCTGGCTAGTTTCCTTGTGCGGAAGGGGACGGACGTGAAGACAGTGCAGAGGTTACTGCGTCACAGCGACGTCACCACTACGTTAGGGCATCTACGCTCACAGCATGAGCGAGGACAGGCTGACCGCGCAGGGCGATATGCTGGAGGCGATGATGAAACCGCCGTCAGACTCGGTGAACTGAGCGCTTACAAGTAGGCACACCGCAGATTACTTCCATATAGCTCGTTAATCCTTGCACTGTGCGATTGACGGAGGAGTCTCCCGTATGCCACACACCGGGAGAGAGGTACGAACTTTGCTGTGGCTGCCGGCAAAAGACACGTCTATAGTTCCTTCATGACCACCGGTCTCAGCATTCAATCAGCTGAATATTCGTTGCGCAATCAGGCCGCCGGATCTCCCGGCCGCTTGCTTTGCCTCGATATTTACCGCGGTCTGATGGTCGCGGGCATGATCATCGTCGACAATCCCGGTAGCGATGAACGCGCCTATTGGCCTATCATGCACGCCAAGTGGAACGGCTGGACTCCAGCCGATTTCATCTTTCCTTCTTTTCTTTTCCTCGTTGGAATTTCTCTCGTCTATTCGACTGCCGCGCGAAGGCAACGCGCTCAATCCAACCGTCAGATCCTTTGGCACGCATTCAAACGGAGCCTGATCCTCATCGCCATCGGACTTCTTGTAAACGTTTCACCTCTTTACGGGCTGGATCTGCACACATGGCGATTCGAGGGTGTCACCCAGCGGATCGCGCTTTGCTACTTTTTTGCACAGATGCTGGAATTGTGGGCCGGACGGCGCGGCCAACTGCTCGCGTGCGTCGGATGTCTCATCGGCTATTGGGCTCTGGTGCGCTTCGTGCCGGTACCCGGCGCCGGTATCCCCGGCCGCGACATTCCTTTCCTCGACCAGGTGCAAAATGTTCCTGCTTGGCTCGACCGTAAACTATTTGCTGGCCATTTGTACGACGGCACGAGTGATCCAGAAGGAATCATTCACACGATTCCTGCAATCGCAACGACACTCATCGGAGTCTTGACGGGGCACTGGCTTAAATCAAACCGAAAGGCTGCCCAGCTAATTGGCGGGATGACGCTCTTTGGGGTTCTGGGAGTACTTGGCGGCGAACTCTGGAACCGCTGGTTTCCGATCAACAAACACATGTGGACCAGCTCCTTCGTCCTGTTCAGCGGCGGCTTGTGCCTCCTCTTTCTCTCACTACTGTATTGGGCGACCGAGGTGAGACGCTGGCGTGGGAGATGGACCATGCCGATCCTCGTATTCGGCACGAATGCCATCGCGGGGTTCGTGGCAGACTCCCTGATTTACGGGCCGGGCTATACCTTTACCGTTACAACCGCAAGCGGCACAAGAATGAATTGGCACGAAGCCGCCCAGGCGCATCTCGAAGCGGCCGGGCTGAGCGTCGCCAATGCTTCGTTGGTCTATTCGGTCGGCGCGCTGTTGATTTGCTGGATCATGCTGTGGTTCTTGTGGCGCAAGAAAATCTTTCTGAAAGTCTAGGTCACGGAGCTCAGAAGCGATGCGCTCGCCAGCTCTGAAGTCAAAAAGCGCGCCTCTCGATTCGTCTCTTTGGATCGTGATTAGGTCCGGAAACGGTGGTAAGTCCGTGGAAGCGTCGAATATCGCTTGGTCGCGATAACTTCCGTGTCGGCAATGCGGAAGTTAGCCAGTCAGTTCGATGGCCGTTTGCTTAAGGACCGTAAGCGGCCACAGGTGTGAAATTTTGAGCTGGTCTGCTAAACGATTGATAATGATGGTGGCCAGGGACGGAGTTGAACCGCCGACGCCAGCCTTTTCAGGGCTGCGCTCTACCACCTGAGCTACCTGGCCACGTTTCGGCTCACAGCTTGTCTGCTGGCGCCGGGCGCGTCGTGGGGCACGCGAGGACTTGGACGGAATTGCCAGTCACTGCAGGGCAGTCAAGACGCTGGAAGCGTTTGGAACAAGGCACGATTATAGCAACGGAGTTGGGTTCGCTCAAATCGGCGCGGCCAGCGGCGCGCCCTATTGTGCCGACGACGACGGCACGGTGCCGTTGAGAACGGAAAAAGCGCAGCGGTTCGACGCCACCCAGTACGCGATTTCGCGATAGTCTTCTACGTCGAACACTGCCAGGTCCGCGTCCTTTCCCGGTTCGATGGATCCCTTTCGTTCCTGTAGCCGCAAGGCCCAGGCTCCATTGATTGTCGCCGCGGCGATGGCCTCGGCGGGCGACATTTTTAGATGGGTGCATGCCAGGGATAACACGAACGGCATGCTGGCGGTGGGGGATGAACCCGGATTGTAGTCCGTGGCGAGGGCCACCGCGGCGCCGCCGTCCATCAGTTTGCGCGCCGGTGGATATTTTTCGAGGCCGAGAAAATAATTCGCCCCCGGCACCAGCGTGGCAACCGTTTCGGTTTTGGCGAGTTGCCGTATGTCCCCGTCGCTGACGTAGTCCAAGTGGTCGAGGGACGCGACATTGAAACGCAACAGAGGCCGCAGTTCAGTCTCGGTCAGCTGGCAGACGTGGGCCCGTACTCCCAAGCCGTGTTTCTTGGCGGCGTCAAAGACCTTGTCCGTGTCCTCCGCGGTAAAGGCTCCGCGGTCGGTGAAGACGTCCACAAATTGCGCCAACTTGCGTTGGACCACGAGCGGGATCATCTGTTTACAGACCAGCTCAACATATTCCTGCGATCGTCCGTGAAATTCTCTGGGAACAACATGCGCGCCCAATAAGGTTGCGATCACGGTTCCGGGCCATTTAGCGGCTGCACCGCGGATGGTCTCCAGCGACTTAATTTCGGAGTCTACGGTCAGCCCGTACCCCGATTTGGCTTCGACCGTCGTCGTGCCCTGCTCCGCCATCTGGTGCAGCGCGTCCAACACTTTCTCCACCAGCAATTTTTTGCCGGCCTTACGCACCCCTTCTACGCTCAAACGAATTCCGCCGCCTGCTTCTGCAATCTGTTCGTAAGTTTCGCCAGCGATGCGCTTTTCGAAGTCCCCCAGTCGCGGCGTGACGAACACGGGATGGGTGTGCGAGTCCACGAATCCGGGGAGGACGACCTGTCCTGCGCAATCAATCTCGACTATTTTTTTGCGATTTCGTTTCAGCCAAGGATCGCGGAAGGCGTCTTTGGTTTTGCAGGCAAAGACAATTTTTCCGGCTGAGCAAAGGACTGCGCCATCCTTGATGATGCCGAGTGCTGCCAGGTCGGGACCGCGGCGGGGGCCGGGGTTCCCGGATGCGGACCGCAGGGTCAGGAGTTGATTGATGTTGACCAGCAGGAGTGCGCGGTCGGTCGAAATTTCGCGTTTCGCAGAAGGAGTCACGAGAGGAAGTAGTTTAGCAGTGACTGAGTAGGAACGGGTCAGAGATCCGTTCCTAGACGGCCTGTGCCAGTCCCCACACTGCCTGTGGCCGTCCTGCATGGTCTGTGCCGGTTCCTACTTCGCCATCGGCACTTTGACGCCGGTCTTCTTCGCAAAGTCTTTGGCCTCGTCGTAGCCTGCGTCTGCGTGGCGGATCACG
>Ga0134124_10004436_pt1 | contig 11273 bp, 6 predicted proteins | sample KB304_FD_96880 | JGI IMG/M metagenome (GOLD analysis project Ga0134124, IMG submission 96880) | Terrestrial soil microbial communities without Nitrogen fertilizer from Kellogg Biological Station, Michigan, USA - KB3-0-4 | ecosystem: Environmental > Terrestrial > Soil > Unclassified ... | reverse complement strand
GGCCGGGACCGTCAGCTTGCGGGTGTGCTCGTCGAGGGTCGGTTCCTCGCCGCAGTCCCGGGCGAGCATCTCGCGCGCCGTCTGGATCGCGCTCCGGTCGCGGATGACGACCTCGATCCGCTCGCCGCCCACCTGGGCCTTGAGCTCATCGGCGGTGCCGCGGGCGATGATCCTGCCGTGGTCGACGACCGCGATCGTGTCGGCCAGCTCGTCGGCCTCCTCGAGATACTGGGTCGTGAGCAGGAGCGTCACGCCCTCCCGGACAAGACCCCGGATGACGTCCCACATCCCGAGCCTGCTCCGCGGGTCGAGGCCCGTCGTCGGCTCGTCGAGGATGAGCAGGCGGGGCCGCCCGATCAGGGCGCTGGCGAGGTCGAGGCGCCGGCGCATCCCGCCGGAGTAGGTCTTGACGACACGATCGCGGGCGTCGACCAGGTCGAATTGCTCGAGCAGCTCGGCGGCCCGCGCCTTTGCCTCGGGCGAGGGGAGCTGGTAAAGCCGGCCGAAGAGCCACAGGTTCTCGCTGCCGGTGAGATTCTCGTCGACGGCGGCGTACTGGCCGGACAGGCCGATGACCTTCCGGATCGCATCCGGCTCGCGAACGACGTCGTAGCCGGCGACCGTGGCGTGGCCGCCGTCGGGCTTGAGGAGGGTCGCCAGGATCCGGACCGCGGTGGTCTTGCCGGCTCCGTTCGGCCCGAGCAGGCCGAGGACGGTTCCCTTCGGCACCGTGAGGTCGAGCCCATCGAGGGCGCGGACCTCGGACTTGCGGCCCTTGTAGATCTTGACGAGACCTTCGGCGGTGATCATGTCGGGCATCCGGGATCCTCGGGCGGCGGTTGGGCAGGTTGGGCGGGTCGAGCGGTTCGACGATTGGGCTGGTCCGGTCCGGCCCGGCCGTGCGACGGGCTCGGGCGACCGGTTCGGACATGGGAGTCTACCGAGGATCGCGCCATCGCAGCGGCGCCGCGGGCGGAGCCGATGTACCGTGCGCCGGTGGACGCGACCTGCAGCCATCTCGACCTGATCGCCGACGTCGGTCCCGGCGCGAGCGCATGCGAGTCGTGCGCGCCGGTCGGCGGCACGTGGGTCAACCTCCGCCAGTGTCTGATCTGCGGCCGGACCGGCTGCTGCGACTCGAGCCCGAACCGCCATGCGACCGCCCACTTCACCGAGACCGGGCACCCGCTCATGCGCTCGCTCGAGCCGGGCCACGACTGGTCGTGGTGCTTCGTGTGCAAGGAGTCGGTCCGTCGCGACGACGCCGGCCAGTGGCAGATCGTCGACTCCTTCTTCGACGCCGGGATGTGGTTCGCCCGGCGGCTCCTCGAGGACGGCGGGTCGCTGCCCTTCGAGCCGGGAGCGACCGTCGACGGCTTTCCGCTCGCGGTCTGGGAGACCACCTACCGGGCGCGACATCGAGACGGGACGATCGATCGCGACCAGGCCGCAGAGCTCGAGGGCCTGCCCGGCTGGCGCTGGTGAGCGGTGGACGAGAGAGCCCCGGCGCCGCACCTGGGGTGCCCGATGTCCCGATCCCGGAATGGGCCGGCCTGTGTGCCCGCTGCATGCAGGCGCGCCTGATCGTGAGCGACCGGGGATCGATGTTCGTGCTCTGCGAGGCAGCCCGGACCGACCCGTCGCTCGACCGCTATCCGCGTCTGCCCATCCTCCGCTGTCACGGATTCACGGCCCGCCGACCCGAGGCATGAGCCCGTCCTGACCGGTTGCATGCGGCGCGACTGCGCGCCCGCCCGCCCGCAGGGTCATCGGCCGGCAGGACCATCCGGCCATTGGGCCGGTGCCCGCAGCTGCCTACGCTCGGCTTCCACCGGGACGTTCACCCGACGGAGGACCGATCTTGTCCGGCTCCACGCCGAGGCCTCGCCGACCGCTGCTGCTCGTGCTCGTCTTCGGCGCGTTCCTCGCGATCATCGGGATCACGGCGACGGCCCAGGCCGTGATGGTGTCGCTCAACTTCTCGACGAGCACGATGAACACGATCGTGGCCGGCGACGCCGCGACCGTCCGTGCCGTCCTCGACGACCGGGTCAAGCTCCGTGACCTCGATCCGTCCGGCGGCCCGACCGACGCCGAGCGGACGGCGATCGAGGCCGAGCTCCAGGCGCTGACCGGACCGTCCGACATCCTCCTCGTCGAGCTCCGCCGGCTGGACGGGACGATCGTCGCGGCGAGCCGGGCCGGGCTGGCCGGCGTCGTCGCCGACACGGATGAAGCGATGGCCGGCGCCCTGACCGGCACCGCGAATGTCGCGCTCCTGCCCGCCGAGGAGGCCGGCGCGGCCGTCGATCTCGGTTCGCCGACCCTCCTCCGCGAGCTCCTCCCGATCAGTGCCGGCGGCCGGGTGCAGGCGGTGATCGGGATCTGGCGAGACGCGGTCCCGATCCTCGCCCGGATCGCCGATGTCCGCCGTGATGTCGTCGCGGTCACGCTCAGCGCCGGGATCATCGTGTCGATCCTGCTGTTCCTCATCTTCCGGTCCGCGCAGGGCAGGCTGACCCGCCAGACCGCCGCGCTCGTCGAGGCCAACCGCCGCGATCCGCTCACCGGCCTGCTCAACCACGGAGCACTCGTCGCCCACCTCGCCGCCGAGGTCGAACGTGCCCGCCCGTCCGGGACGCCCCTGGGCGTGGCCCTCGTCGACATCGACAACTTCCGGCTGCTCAACGACAACCACGGCCACCGGGCGGGCGATGCGGCCCTCGTCGCGGTTGCGGCCGAGCTCCGCCGGCACGTGCCCGAGACGATCGTCATCGGCCGCTACGGCCCGGACGAGTTCCTGCTGGTCGCTCCTTCCGGCGCGGTCGCCGAGCTCGAGCCGGCGGTGGACCGGCTGCGGTCCGGCCTCGCCGTCCAGAGCCTCCAGTTCGAGGCGACCGAACGGCTGCCGGTGACCGTGAGCGCCGGGCTGTGCACGTTCCCGGAGCACGGCTCGTCCGTCACGGTCCTCCTCGCGACGGTGGCGAGCACGCTCGAGGAAGCCAGGGCATCGGGCGGCGATACGGTCAAGGTCGCCGGCGCCGGGGACGCGAGCCCGACGGCCACGTCCAGCTTCGACGTCCTCCAGGGTCTCGTCCTCGCGGTCGACACGAAGGATCGCTACACGAAGCGCCACTCGGACGACGTCGCGCGCTATGGCGTGTTCCTCGGGGAGCGGCTCGGGCTCGATCCCGATCTGATCCGCTCGATCCACGTGGCGGGCCTGCTCCACGATGTCGGCAAGATCGGCATCCCGGACCCGATCCTGCGCAAGCCGGGCAGCCTGACCGCCGACGAGTACGAGATCGTCAAGCAGCACGTCGCCCTCGGCGACATGATCGTTCGCGACCTGCCCGACCTCGACATCGTGCGGGCCGGGATCCGCCATCATCACGAACGCTGGGACGGGAACGGGTATCTCGACCGGCTCGCCGGCGACGGGATCCCGCTGATCGCGCGGATCCTGGCGGTCGGCGACGCGTTCTCGGCGATGACCACGACCCGGCCGTACCGCAAGGCGCTCGACATCCGCGAGGCCCTCACCCGCCTCGAGGACGCGGCCGGGACCCAGCTCGACGAGACCCTCGTCCGCCTGTTCGTCGACGGCATCGAGACGGACGCGGACGCGCCCCTCCCGGGGGTCGTCGCGCCGGCCCGGATCTCGTGGACGCCGCGGCGCGTCGCGTGACCCGCCCCCAACCGACGGCACGTCGACTCGTCGCCGCCGCCGCGGGGATCGCTGCGCTTGCCGTCTCGCTCGCCCCGACGCACCTCGTCCCCTCCGCGGCGGCGGCGCTCGCTGCCGTGGCCAATCCCGACACCCTGTCGGCGCGTCACGATCGCCGGGCGACCGTGGCCGCGCCCGGCGTCCTCGCCAACGACCTGAACCTCGTCGGGGGCACGACGGCCGTCCTGATGTCCACGACCACCCACGGAACCGTGAGCCTGGCATCCGACGGCGGATACATCTATGACCCGAACCCGGGCTACCTCGGGACCGACCAGTTCAAGTATCGCGACTCCGGCCTGCTGACGAACACGACGACCGTCACGATCACGGTGACGAACGCCGCGCCGGTCGCCGTCGACGACTCGTACAGCGCGGTGACCGGGGTGACCCTCACCGTTCCCGCGCCGGGCGTCCTCGGCAACGACCACGACGCCGACGGCGACAGCCTGACCGCGAGCCTCGTCGACGGCAGCGGCAACGGCTCCGTCGATCTGGCCTCGAACGGCCGGCTCGTCTTCACGTCCGGCGGCTCGTTCACCGGGACGAGGACCATCACGTACCGGGTATGGGACGGCCTCGCGTGGTCGGCCATCGCGACGATCACGATCGTCGTCCGCGCTCCATCGGCGACGCCGGCGCCGACGCCGGTCCCGACCCCGGTGCCGACCCCGACTCCCTCCCTCGCGCCGACCCCCGCTCCCACCGCGACGCTCCTCCCGACGCTGCCGCCGATCCCGACGTTGCCACCGCTGCCGACGCTCACCCCGCTCCCGACGCTGCCGCCGCTCCCGACGCTCGTGCCGACGCCGCGGGGGTCCGACGGGCCCGGGCCGACCCAGAGTCCGACGGCCAACCGGAGTCCCGGCCCGTCTGGGTCGCCGGATGTGCCGACCGGGCCGGCAGCCAGCGCCGACGGCGGGTCGGGCGGCGGGTTGGCCGGCGGCGCGGGCTCGATCGGGGCCGGGCCGACGATCGGGCCCGGCGGCCCGGGCGCCGCGAACCGGCCGGACGGGTTCGCGGTCGGCGTTGCCGACAGCGGTCGGGTCGACGGTCTCGGCGACATCGGCGTGGTCGGGATCGGCGGACTGGTCGAATGGGCCGTGCCGGCCCTCGTCCTCAGCGTTCCCGGACTGCTGCTCCTGCTCGCGGTCCTCGCCCAGGCTGCGGGCGCCCTGCTGTGGGTGCCGGTCGCCCGACGCTGGCTCGGTGGTTTCGGGCTCCGCCGCCGGCGCGCCGCAGAGCGCGGCTCCGCCTGACATTCGGGCGACCCCACCACGTCCACGGTCCTTGACGCCCGCGACCGCGAAACCTAGACTCCGCGGACATCGCGAATACCGGCTGTGAACGGGACGAGTACCCGTCGAGCGTCGGCAGAGAGATCCGGTGGCTGGTGGAAACCGGAGCGACGACGGCGGCGAATGGACCCGGGAGCCTCCGGACCGAACGGCGAGTGACGCGGCAACGCGGCGCGGACCCAGTAGGCTCCGGCGCAGAGCGCCAGCGATACAGGGCAGCGCCGATCGGCGCCGGACGCGACAGCGGACGGATCGCCCGTCGGTCACGGAGTGCGGCATCGCCGAATGAGGGTGGCACCGCGGAAGGCACGACCTTTCGTCCCGGGACGAACTGGTCGTTTCTTGATTCCGGGGCCGGAGCCACGGGGCCAGACCGGCCGCACGGAGGCCGCACACGATGAGCACAACCGATCCGCTCAGCCTGACCGAGGCGAAGCGCCTCGCCGCCAACGCCGACACGCTGCTCCTGCGCGCCACCCGGCCGGCGGACCTCGAGACCCCGATCGGCGCGTTCCTCCGCCTCGATGACGGCTCGACCCCGGCGTACCTCCTCGAGTCGGTCGAGGGCGGCGAGCGGCTCGGGCGGTATTCGTTCCTCGGCGTCGGGCCGCGCCGCCTCCTCGAGGTTCGCGACGGGACGGCCCGCACGCAGACGCGCCCGGTGACGGTCGATTCGTACAGCCCGGACCTGCCGGTCGCCGACGCGGAGGCTCCCGACCCGCTCGCGGCGATCCGTGCCTTCGTTCCCCGCCGCCGCGTTCAGCCGACCGACGGCATGCCGCGCTTCACCGGTGGAGCGGTCGGCGCCCTCGCCTACGACGCGGTCAGCGCCTTCGAGCCGACCGTGCCGCTGCCCGATCGCGACCCCGTCGGCACCCCGACCGCCGCGTTCATCGAGACCGATCTCGTCCTCGTCTTCGACCACCTGACCCACACCCTGAGTGCGATCGCCTCGCTCCACACCGAGACGCCCGATCTCGAGGGCCGCTACCGGATCGCCGAGCAGGCGATCTTCGAGGCGCTCGAGAAGACCGCCCGCCCGAGCGCGGCCGAGGTCGCCGGGCCCGGCCGGGCCAACGGCGACGGGACCGCGACCGCCGGCAGCGGCGGCCTGCGTGAGGACGCGATCCAGACCTCGCTCGGACGCGACGCCTACATCCACGCCGTCGAGGTCGCCAAGGAGGCGATCGCATCCGGCGAGGCGATCCAGGTCGTCCTGGCCCGTCGCCAGTCGCTGGAGCTGCCGTCGGACCCCGCGACCGGCCGGCCGCTCGACGGGATCGCCCTCTACCGGGCGCTCCGCCGGGTCAACCCCAGCCCGTACCTGTTCTTCGTCCGGACGCCGAGCTTCGAGGTCGTCGGCGCGAGCCCGGAGCTCCTCCTCCAGGTCGAGGGCGACAAGCTCACCACCCACCCGATCGCCGGCACCCGACCGCGCGGCGCCGACGAGCGCGAGGACCAGATCCTCGCCGAGCAGCTCCAGCGCGACCCGAAGGAGCGGGCGGAGCACATCATGCTCGTCGACCTCGGCCGGAACGACCTCGGCCGCGTGTCCCGGCCGGGGACCGTGACCGTGAGCAAGTACATGGAGGTCGAGAAGTACAGCCACGTCCTCCATCTCGTGTCGCACGTCGAGGGCCGGCTCAAGCCCGAGCTCGACGCCCTCGACGCCCTCCGCTCGGTCTTCCCGGCCGGAACCCTGAGCGGCGCGCCCAAGGTCCGGGCGATGCAGCTGATCGCGGCCGCCGAGGGCGAGCGCCGCGGCCTGTACGGGGGCGCCGTTGGGTACCTGGGCTACGACGGCAACCTCGACACGGCGATCACGATCCGGAGCGCCGTGCTGAGAGAGGGCCGGGCCCACATCCACACCGGCGCCGGGATCGTCGCCGGCAGCGTGCCGGACAAGGAGTTCGAGGAGACCGAGCACAAGGCGGCCGCGCTGCGTCGTGCGATCGAGCTCGCCGCGGCGCCCGCCGATGCGCCTCGGACCAGGTCCGACGCCGCCATCGCCGCCGGCCCGTCGGGTGCCGCCGCCGCGCCCGCCGAGGGCGCGCCGACCGGGGGCCCGCGATGATCCTCGTCATCGACAACTACGACAGCTTCACGTTCAACCTCGTCCAGGCCCTCCAGGCGGCCGGGGCGGATGTCCGCGTCGTCCGGAACGACGCGATCGACCGGGCCGGCGTCGAGGCCCTGGCCGACGACCCGGCGGCGGAGCTCCGGGGGATCGTCGTCTCGCCGGGGCCGGGCGACCCGTCGTCGGCCGGCGTGTCCGTCGCGTCGATCGAGGTCGCCCGCGATCGAGCGATCCCGCTCCTCGGGGTCTGCCTCGGGATGCAGTCGATGGCGACCGCGTTCGGCGCCTCGATCGTCCGCGCCCCGACGCTCGTCCACGGCGAGGCATCCGAGGTGACCCACGACGGCGCCGGCCTCCTGGCGGGGATGCCGCCGGCGTTCATGGCCGCCCGCTATCACTCGCTGGCGGTCGACGTTGCGACCCTCCCGCCCGAGCTCCGGGTGACCGCGATGAGCGAGGTCGACCGGGTCGTCATGGGGATCCGCCACGTGTCGCTGCCGCTCGAGGGCGTCCAGTTCCACCCGGAATCCGTCCTGACCCCGCAGGGTCCCCACCTGCTCGCGAACTTCCTCCGCCAGGCCGGCGAGGGGGAGGCGTCACGGCTCGACGACGCGACGGGCTCGTTCGCCACCGCGGGCCTCGCCGAGCTCGCGGAGACCGCCCGATGAGCGAGGCCGTCCGCGCCGCCCTGTCCCGCGTGATCGACGGCGAGCTCCTGTCCCGCGACGAGGCCGGCGCGGCCATGGGCGCGGTGATGGACGGCGAGGCGACGCAGGCCCAGCTGGCCGCGCTCCTCGTCGCGCTCCGGATGCGTGGCGAGACCGTCGACGAGCTGGCGGGCTTCGCGACCGCGATGCGCGACCGGGCGCTCCACGTCGATGCGCCGGCCGGAGCGATCGACATCGTCGGCACGGGTGGCGACAAGAGCGGCACGTTCAACGTCTCGACGACGGCGGCGCTCGTCGTCGCGGCCAGTGGCGTGCCGGTGGCCAAGCACGGCAACCGGGCGATCACCTCCCAGGCCGGTTCCGCCGACGTCCTCGACGCGCTCGGCGTCCGGATCGACCACGACCCGGAATCGGCCGGGATCGCCCTGCGCGAGATCGGCTTTGCGTTCATGTTCGCGCCGGGCTTCCATCCGGCGATGAAGCATGCCGGGCCGACCCGTCGCGAGATCGGCGTGCGGACCGCGTTCAATCTCATCGGACCGCTGACGAACCCGGCCCGCGTGTCCCGGCTCCTCGTCGGGACGGGCGATCCGGCGGCCGCCCCGAAGCTCGCCGAGGTGCTCCGGGCGCTCGGTGCCGAGCGTGCCTTCGTGGTCCACGGCGCCGCGGTCGACGAGCTGCCCCTCGACGGGAGCGGGGTCCTGTACGACGTCACCCCCGACGGCGTCGAGCGGCGCGAGGTCGACGCCGCGAGCCTCGGTCTGGGTCGCGCCCCGACCAGCCGACTGGCCGGGGGCACGCCGGCCGAGAACGCGACGATCGTCGAGGCCATCCTGCGCGGCGAGCCCGGCGCGCGGCGCGACGTCGTCCTGCTCAACGCCGGCGCGGCGCTGGTGGTCGGGGGTTCCGTCGCCACGATCGAGGACGGAATCGAGCGAGCCGGCCTGACGATCGACGCCGGGCTGGCCACGGACCTCCTCGAGAGATTGCGTGCCGAGCGCCGGACCGCGGAGGCCGCCCGACCGGTCGGCGAAGGGGCCCCGGCGTGACGATCGGCGATCGCCCGGAGTTGGAACGCCTCGAGCGCCTGCCCCCGCCCGACGACGACACGCCGGACCCGTCCGATCGCGACCCGGCCGGTGGGACCCGCAACGTCGTCGAGGAGATCGCCGCCCGGCGACGGGAGGACATCCGCGAGGAGATGGCCCGTCTCACGCTCGACGACCATCTCGCGATCGCCGAGTCGACGACCCCGCCCCGTCCGATCCTCGACCGGCTGGCGGCGCCGGGCCTCCACCTGATCGCCGAGATCAAGCGCTCGTCGCCGTCGGCCGGCGAGATCGCGGCGCCGGACGAGGACATCGTCGCCCGCGCCCGCGCGTACGAGTCCGGCGGCGCGGCGGCGATCTCCGTCCTGTGCGAGCCGCACTGGTTCGGCGGCTCGGTCGACGACCTGCGCGCCGTCCGGGCCGCGGTCTCGATCCCCGTCCTCGCCAAGGAGTTCGTCGTCGAGGAGATCCAGCTGCCCCATCTCCGGGCGGCCGGCGCGGACCTCGTCCTGCTGCTCGCCGTGCTCCACCCGCGGAAGCGCCTGGCCGGGCTCGTCGAACGGGCGCTGGAGATCGGGCTGGAGCCGCTCGTGGAGGCCCATGACGAGCGCGAGCTCGAGCGGGCGTTGGCCACCAGGACGCGCCTGATCGGGATCAACAACCGCGACCTGCGGACCCTCGCCGTCGATCCCGACCGGGCGATCCGGCTGCGCGAGCTCGTGCCCGGCGACCGGCTCGTCGTCGCCGAATCCGGTGTCCGCGATCCATCGACGGTCGCCGCCTGGCGGGCCGTCGGGTTCGATGCGGCGCTCGTCGGCGAGGCCCTCGTCCGGGCCGCCGACCCGGCCGCGGCAGCACGCTCGTTCGTGACCGCCGGCCGCGTTCCCACGGACCCGGCCAACCGCGCGGCCACCGCCTTCGTGAAGGTCTGCGGGGTCACCGACGCGGAGGGCGTCCTCGCCGCGGTCCGCAGCGGAGCCGACGCGATCGGCCTGAACCTCGTCCCGGGCACGCCCCGCGAGCTCGCCCTCGAGGAGGCGGTGGCCCTCGCCCGGATCGCGCGCTCCCTCACGACGGCCCGGCCACGGGTGGTCGCGATCACCGCGGACGCCGGCCGGCGGCGGATCACCGAGATCATCGCCGCGCTCGACCCGGACGCCGTCCAGTTCAGCGGCGACGAGTCGACCGATGACATCGCGTCATCCGGCCGGCCGGCGTGGAAGGCGCTCCGGGTGTCCGGGGAGGACGACGCGGCGTCGGTCGTGGGCCTCGCGCACACGTTCCTCGACGCCGGGGCGGAGCGCATCCTCCTCGATGCGGCCGGCGGGCCGCACCCGGGCGGGACGGGGATCCGGGTCGCGACCGAGCTGGCTGCCGCGGTCGCCCGCGAGGTCCCGATCCTGCTGGCCGGTGGCCTCGATCCGGCGAACGTCGGCGCGGCCCTCGCGGGCGTCGCCGCCCTCGGCGTCGACTCGGCCTCCGGCACCGAGCGTCCCGCGGTCGCCGGCCAGCGCCGGACGAAGGACCCGCTGCGCGTCGCGCTCTTCGTCAAGCGGGCTCATGCCGCACGCCTCGATCGGCCGAACCTCGCCGTCCGTCCGACGCCGGTCCCGGCGGGCCTCCTCGTCGCCGACGCCGCCGGCCGCTGGGGCGTCGAGCGCGAGTTCGGCGGGCGCTACGTGCCGGAAACCCTGATGGCGGCCCTCGAGCAGCTCGAGACCGCGTATGTCGCGATCCGCCACGACCCCGTGTTCTGGTCGGAGCTGCGCGAGCTCCTCGGACGCTACGCCGGCCGGCCGACCGCGCTCTACCGCGCCGATCGGCTCGCTTACGAAGCCCTCGAGCGGGCGGTCGCCCTCGACCCGACGGCCCACCTCCCGCGTCGGCTCCGGCTGTACCTGAAGCGTGAGGATCTCGCCCACACCGGGGCCCACAAGATCAACAACGCCCTCGGCCAGGCGCTCCTGACCCGGCGCCTCGGCAAGGACCGGGTGATCGCCGAGACCGGCGCCGGCCAGCACGGCGTGGCCACCGCGACCGCCTGCGCGCTCCTCGGCCTGCCGTGCGTCGTGTTCATGGGCGCGGTCGACATCGAGCGCCAGCAGCCGAACGTCCTCCGGATGCGCGCGCTCGGGGCGGAGGTCCGGCCGGTCACGTCGGGGACCGCGACCCTCAAGGACGCCGTGAACGACGCGATGCGCGACTGGGTGACGAACGTCGAGACGACCCACTATGTCCTCGGCTCGGCGATGGGCCCCCACCCATACCCGACGATCGTCCGCGACCTCCAGCGGCGGATCGGCGACGAGGCGGCGGCCCAGGTCGTCGACGTCGAGGGACGCCTCCCGGACCTTGCCTTGGCCTGCGTCGGCGGGGGCTCGAACGCGATCGGCCTGCTCGATCGGTTCATCGGCGAGACGGACGTCCGGCTGGCCGTGGCCGAGGCGGCGGGGG
>Ga0134124_10004435_pt1 | contig 11276 bp, 5 predicted proteins | sample KB304_FD_96880 | JGI IMG/M metagenome (GOLD analysis project Ga0134124, IMG submission 96880) | Terrestrial soil microbial communities without Nitrogen fertilizer from Kellogg Biological Station, Michigan, USA - KB3-0-4 | ecosystem: Environmental > Terrestrial > Soil > Unclassified ... | reverse complement strand
GCCGTGACGACCACGCGCTGCACCCCCGGCTGCAGCCCGGCCAGCAAGTATTCGCCCCGCGCGTCGGTGCGCGCGCGCACGTGCGTCTGCGGATGGTCGGCGCCGAGCTCGTTGTCGGAGTCGAAGCGCCAGACGTTCACGCCGTGCAGCAGGAAGCCCTCGGGGAAGTTGGACGTGCGCGGCGCGAAGACGGCGACGACGGCGGCGTTTCGGACCGGCGAGCCGTCGGGACGGTGGACGCGCCCGCGGACGCTCGCGCCGGCCGCGACCGCGAGCGCGACCTCCGTCGTCGCCCCGCTCTTCACCTCCGCGGTCGCGGGGACGACGGAGTTCGCGAGCTTCTCGCCCATCGGATACCGGTCGAGCACGAGCCGGGCGCCCGCCGGCGCGCGCAGCACGAAGGAGTAGCGGCCCGGCTGGAGACCGTCGACCTCGAACGCGCGGCCGTTCACCGGTGCCGGGAAGATCGCGCCGAACGTCCAGTACCACGGCTCCTGCGACGTCGCGAGGAACGCCTCGACGGTCGCGCCGGCGAGCGCGCGCTCGACGCTGCGGTCCGCAACACCCGGCGCGTCGATCAGCCGGCCCGCGACGCGCCCGCCGGCGTGCACGACGAGCTCGGCGGAGGTCTCGAGCTCCGAATCGCGCTCGTGGTCGAACTCGTCGAAGACGACGGAGCCGACGCGCCCGTCGGGCGCGCGCGCCGTCGCGAGTCCGCGGTCCCACTCGAGCCCGGCGAAGCGCGCGTGGCCGCTCGCGTCGCTGGTCGCCTGCAGCGGCGGCCGCGTCCCGTCGCCGACCACGCCTTCGCCGTGGATCCCGCCGTGCAATTCGACGCGTGTCTCCGCGACGGGGGAGCCGTCCTCACCGACGACCGTGAGCTCGACCCCGGGCGACCCGGGCCGCGGATCTTCCAGCGCGACGCGCAGCGGCGTGCCCGCGTCGGCGACGCGGAACGCGAAGCTCATGCGGCGCGCGCGGCCGTCGGCGGCGCGCGCCCGCAGCCGGTAGGCGCCCTCCGCGAGCTGCGCGACGCGCACGCGGCCGTCCGCGCCCGACGTCGTGCGCACGCGCACCGCGCGGTCGTCGGCGATCTCGAGCCCGCGTTCGAAGCCGCCGAGCGTCGAGTCGATGCGGACGTCGACGTCGGCGATCGCCGCACCGAGCGGGTCCTCGACGCGCGCCGTGAAGTCGGCGCGGCGCCGCTCCGCGGGCAGGAGCGGCGGGCCGTCGTCCGCGGGATTCGCCGCCGCCGGCGCCGCCGGATCGGGGAGGCGCTCGGCGTCGCGCGCGCCGCTCGCCGCCGCGCCGTCCGCCGTCGCGTCGGGCGCGGCGCGCGGCTTCGACGTCCCGCCCGCGTCGGCTGCAGCGCTCCGCGCGATCGAGTCGAGCAGCTTCGACGCGAGCAGCGCCGCGCCGGCGAGCGCGAGCAGGAGCACGACCGGGAGCGCGTAGCGCGGCGCAGCCATCGCGCCCATCCTGCCCGGCCGCGCGCCGGCGCGCACGTCACGTCGGAGTCACGGAGGTCCGGCCCCGGACTACTGCCGCGCGCGCCACGCCTCGTAGCTCGCGACGAACGCCGGATCGCGGCGGCGCAGCTTCTCCAGGTCGATGCGGCCGCTGCGCGTCATGCAGTCGTAGGCGAACGGCACCGGGTCGAGCGAAAGCTTCTCCGCCGCGTTCTCGAACCAGAGCGTGCTCGAGAAGGCCGACTCCTGGTAGGCGTCGACGACCGGCTTGCGCGTGCGCTCGAAATGGGCGAGGGCGTCCCGCGGTTCTTTCGAATGCGCGGCGAAGCGGGCGAAGCTCTCGTGCAGCGCGATCGAGTCCTCCATCGCGAGCTTCGTCCCCGATCCGATCGAGAAGTGCGCCGTGTGCGCCGCGTCGCCCAGCAGCACGACGTTCTCGTGCACCCAGCGCCTGCACTTCACCAGCAGGAACTGGATCCAGCGCGAGCGGTTGCTGATGAGCCGCTCGCCGCCGAGGTCCTCCGCGAAGACCTCTTCGAGGTGCTGCAGCGTCGCCGCTTCGTCGGCCTTGTCGAGCCCCGCCGCGCGCCACGTGGTTTCCGGCAGCTCCGCGATGAAGGTGCTGGTGTCGGCCGAAAAGCGATAGGCGTGCGCCATGTAGAGGCCGGCGCGCGCGCTCTTGAAGATCAGGGTGAGCCCGCCGAACTTCCGGCGCGTGCCGAGCCAGATGTAGCGGTTGCGCCGCGCGTCGAGCGTCGGCTCGAAGCTCTCCTTCCACGTCTCGCGCACGAGGCTCGCGACGCCGTCGGCGCCGACCAGCACGTCGCACTCGTTCTTCAAGCGGCGCAGCGTGTCGGCGTCGGGGACGTTCTGCTCGAAACGAAGTGCCACGCCGACGGCGCGCGCCCGCTCCTGCAGGACCTGGAGCCACGCGAGGCGCGCCACGCCGGCGAAGTGGTTGCCGCCGACCGAGATCTTCGTGCCCTGGTGGACGACGTCGACGTCGTCCCACGTCTGCAGGCGCTCCTCCGCCATCCGGAACGCCGCTTCGTCGCAGCCCTTCAGGATGTCGGTCGTCTTCCTCGAGAAGACGACGCCGAAGCCGAAGGTGGCGCCGGCCGGATTGCGCTCGATCACCTCGACGTCGAGCTTCGGATCGCGCTTCTTCGCGAGCAGGCCGAACCAGAGGCCGGCCGGCCCGCCCCCGAGGATCGTGATCTTCATCGGATCGTGGAATTCAACTCAGTTGGGGACGCCGGCCGCGCTCTGGGGCGTCTGCCCGCGCAGCACCGAGTTGTCGTTGAAGGTGCGCGCCTGGTCGATGGCGGTCGGCCGTGCGAGCGCCGCGACGTCGATCTGCCCGCTCTGCGCGTAGACGTCGAGCGCGTTCTGCCAGCAGGTCATCGCGACGTGCGCGTCCGGGATCCCGCGCTCCCGCATCAGCTGCGCGGTCTTCGGGACGGCGAGCGGATCGGAGATGCCCCAGTCGGCCGAGCTGTCAACGATCATGCGCGCCGGCCCGTACTTGCGGACCAATTCGCACATCCGCTCGCTCCCCATCTTCGTGTGGGGGTAGATGGTGAAGGCGGCCCACGCGCCGCGGTCGAGCACCGACTGCACCGTCTCTTCGTTGTTGTGGTCGATGACCAGCTTCTGCATCGGCACCTTGCACTCGGCGGCGAGCTCGAGGCTGCGCACGATGCCGCGCTTCTTGTCGCGGTGGGGCGAGTGGACCATCACGACCAGGTCGTTCCTGGCGGCGAAGTCGAGCTGCCAGGAGAAGGCGCGCTCCTCGGCCGGCGTGATCTCGTCGAAGCCGATTTCGCCGACCGCGACGACGCCCTCCTTCAAGGCGAATCTCGGGACGAGCTCGAGCGCCTCCTTGGCGAGCGGCTCGTTGTTCGCCTCCTTCGCGTTCACGCCGATCGCGCAGAAGTGGTGGATGCCGAATTGCGCTGCGCGGAAGCGCTCCCAGCCGACGAGGCTCGAGAAGTAGTCGAGGTAGCTGCCGACCTGCGTGCGCGGCTGCCCGACCCAGAACGCCGGCTCGATCACCGCGCGGATCCCCGCCTTCGCCATCGCCTGGTAGTCGTCGGTCGTGCGCGACGTCATGTGGATGTGGGGGTCGAAGTAGTTCATCCCGGACTCCGGCGGCCTGCGAAGGGGGGAGGCCCCTGCGTTCGAAGGGGGAAGGATTATGGCGCGGCGAAAGCCACGGCGGGCGCCGGCTGGCGGTTTTGCGGTCGGCGGGTACATCCGGGTCCGATGCCGACGCCCGCCGACACCGACCCCGTGGAGCTGCTCGCCCGTCATCGGGAGCGCATCCGACGCCTGATCGCCCGCCTGGTCGCGCCGCACGACGCGGACGACGTCGAGCAGGAGGTCTACGTCGCCGCGCTCGAACGCCCGCCGCGCAACGCAGCGGCTCTCCCGTCCTGGATCGCGACGACCGTCCGCAACCTGATGGCGAAATCGTGGCGCAAAAGAGATCGGCGGCGCGCGCGAGAGTCGGCCGCCGCGCGCCCCGAACCGCAGCCCGCGACCGCCGACCTCGTCGCCCGCGTCGAGCTCGAGGAGTTCCTGCTGCGCTGCGTGCGCGAGCTGGCCGAACCCGAACGGGAAGTCGTGCTGCTGCGCTTCTTCGAAGGGCTTTCCGCCGGCGAGGTCGCGACGCGTCTGCACATCGGCGCGAGCACCGAACGGGCTCGCACGGCGCGCGCGCTGGCGCAGTTGCGCGAGCGGCTCGACGCGCGGTGCGCGGGCGACCGGTCGGAGTGGATCGCGGCGCTCGCGCCGCCTCTGGTCGTCGGAGCGAGCGTCATGAGCGCGAAGGTCGCTGCCGCCGCGGGGATCTCTCTCGCGGTCGTATTGGGCGGGCTCGGGTGGAAGCTCGCGCACGACCGCGCGCCGGCGCGCCGCGATGCGCCCGGTGTCGCGCGCGTCGCGGCCGCGACCGCGGCGGACCCGGCCGGCGCGGTGGGCGTCGCTCCCGAAACTGCCGCGGCCGGCGCGCGCCGTCTCGAGGAGCCGGCGCCATCGCCATCGCCCGCCGCCGCGCCGGTCCCCGCGCAGCCGCCGTCCGGCGAGTTGAAGCTCCGCGTCGTCGACGCGCAGACCGACCTGCCGCTCGAGAAGATCAAGCTGCGCGCGCTGAACGACGCGCGCTACGCCGTGTGGAAGGGCGACCGCGACGCCGACGTGCGACTGACGGCAGGGACGTGGGAGCTCGCCGTCGAGGTCGAGGGGTACGAGCCGGAGCTGCGCAGCGCCGTCGCGATCCGCGCGGACTCGGCCACCGATCTCGGCATCGTCGCCCTCGAACGCGGCACCGCCGTGCTCTACGGGACGCTGCGTCGTGCCGGCGTCCCCGCCGACGCGCGCGCGTTCGTCGAATTGCGCGGCGACGGCCGCAGCCCCTGCCCGCAGTGCCGGCCGCCCTACGCCGCGCTCGACGCCGACGGCGAGGCCACGCAATTCCCCGCGACGAAGTGCTGCGGCTACTTCTGGGACCGATCATTCCTCGAGGTCGGCGCCGAGGGCCGCTTCGAATTCCGCGGGCTCGCCACCGGCACCTACTTCCTCCGTCCCATGGACGCCGTGCCGCGCGCGCAGCCGACGCTGCGCGTCACCGTCACGCGCGGCGAACAGCGTCGCGTCGAGATCAACCTCGGCGAGGAGGCGGGCCTCGTGCTGAACCTGACGGACGCGCGCGGCCACCCGTTCTCCGGCCGCTGGAAGGAGGACGGGAGCGAGCAGCCGGAGGTGATCCACTTCACGATCGACGTCGACGGCGTCGAGATCTCCTGCGATGCCGTGCCCGACGCCGATCTGCTCCGCAACACGCTCGGCGCGCCGCGGCGTTTCGACGCGATGCACGAGCGTACGTACGCCGCAGAGATGGAGCGCATGGAGGCGGGGCTGCGCAACGACGAGGTTCTCGACCGCTGGGTGCGCGACGCCGAGACAAGCGGACCGCCGTGCACCGATCCCGAGGGCGCGGCACGTGTCGAGGCTCTGCCCATCGACCCGTCGCAGCGAGCCGAACTGCAGAAGTTGATGAGCGGCATCGTGTCGGGCGGTCGGCCGCGCTCCGATCGCGAACGCGCGAAGAACGACGTGCTCCTGCCCGAGCCGCCGACGCCCGGTTTCGGCTGGCTCGAGATCGCGATGGCGCAGCTCGGGCCCGCGGCCTACCGCGTGTCGTATCTGCCGGCGTCGCGCGTGAAGGCGCGCGCGCGGTGCGCTGGATCTTTCGCGATGCCGGTCGAAGTCGACCTCGCCGACCCGGCGCGGCGCGCCGTCACGCTCGTCTTCCGGTGACGCCGCGCGGGGTGCGCGATAAGTACCGGCATGAGCAACCAACACCTCGCCCGCCTCTTCGAGCGCTACCGGACGCATGGATCGACCGCGGCGCTCGCGCGCGTCTTCGACGAGACGGCGCCGGCGCTGTTCGCCGTCGCGCGGCGGATCGCCCGCGAGTCCGCGGACGCCGAGGACGCGGTGCAGGCGACCTTCCTGGTCGCGATCGAGAGGGCGGCGACGTGGGACGCGGAGCGGCCGCTCGAGCCGTGGTTGTTCGGGATCCTCGTGCGGCAGCTCGGGCTCGCGCGACGGAAGGCGGCGCGCGTCGTCGATCCGCAGCGACTCGACGCCGAGCGGATCGAAGATCCGACGCTCGACGTCGAGCGGTCGGAGCTGGTCGCGACGGTCGCCGAAGCGGTGCAGCAGCTGCCGGAGCACGAGCGCGCCGTCCTCGAGCCGTGGCTCTTCGACGAACTGCGCGGGACCGAGCTGGCGCGCCGCGTCGGCGTGGCCGGCAGCACGCTGCGGATGCGGCTGCGGCGCGGGCTCGCGCGGCTGCGTCGCGCGCTGCCGGCAGGGCTCGGAGCGACGGCGGTCGTGCTCTCCGCGGTGGATCGCAGCGCACTCGCGAACACGAAGGCGCGCGTGCTGGCGGCGGCAGCGAAGAGCGGCGGCGCGAGCGCGGCCGCGGCAGCCGCGGGCGGCACGGCGACGTCGTTCGGAGTGAAGGCGGCTGCCGCGGCCTTGCTCGCGGCCGCAGTGCTGGGCGGCGGCGCGCTGTTGCGCGCGCGGCAGGAGACGCCGGAATCGGCGGCTCACTCGGCGGCGTCGCGAGATGCGGAGAAGGGAAGTGCCGCGAGCGGCGAGCCGACGGCGATCGCGCTCACGCCGCGCCGCCAGTCCGACGAGCGCGGCGCCGCGCACGAATCGTCCGGACCGATCGCGACGTCGACGACCACGGTCGGCATCGGTCCGGGTGTGAACGAAGAGCTCTCCGCCGACGCGCTCTCGGGCGTGGTGGTCGACCGCAGCGGCGCGCCGGTCGGCGAGGCGCGCGTCCTCGTCTTCGACGACGAATCGCTCCGCGGCGGCGCGATGGCGGAGACCGTGACCGCGGCCGACGGGACGTTCCGCTTCGCGCATCTCGACGCGGGCGGCGTCCACGTCGTGGCCGAGAGGCGCGGCCTCGGCCGCGCGTCGTGCCAGTCGGCGCCGATGCGGACGAACGTGAAGCTCGAGTTCGGCGGGGGAGACCGCTTCGAAGGGCGCGTCGTGAACGACGACGGGACCCCCGCTCCGCTCGCCACGGTCGAGCTCGCCGACGACGAGGCGCGCTTCCTGGGGACGCAGCGCGCGACCGCCGACGCGGACGGCCGCTACCTCTTCGAAGCGGTGCGCGGCCGCGTCCGCTTCGTCCGCGCCGAGCTCGTCGAGCCGCGGCGCATCGGGTTCACCGTTCTCGACCCCGACGACGACTACTCGTGGGCGAGCTCCGAGGTCGTCGTGCGCGCGCCGCGGCACGTCGAGCTCACGGTCGCGGCGCGCGGCGACGGGCGTCCGATCGAGAACGCGCTCGTGCTCGTCCGCGCCGGCGGCGAAGCGCTCGGGTCGGCGGGCCTCGACGTGCGCGGCGCGGGGTCGCTCGAAGCGCTCGAGCCGTTCGTCGTCGCGGCGACGAGCGACGCCGCCGGCCGCGTCGCGATCGCCGAGGTCCCGGCGTGCGACGCGTGCAGCGTCGCGGTCGTGGCGCCCGGCTTCGCGCCGACGGCCCGCACGTTCGCGACCGCAGGCGACGCGCCGCTGAAGGAGCGTCTCGAGCTCGAAGCGGCGTGCGCGATCGAAGGGGTCGCACGCCGCAGCGACGGGACGCCGCTCGCCGACGCGGCCGTCGCGGTCGAGCCACCGACTCCGCCCCGCGAGCTGCGCGCGCGTCCCGGCTCGCTCGACGCGCTGCATTCGATCGTCCTCGGAGCGGCGCGCCCGTTCGCGCTCGAGACGCGGACGCGCGCCGACGGGACCTTCACGCTCGAAGGCCTGCCGCCGCTCTCCGCTTGCAACCTGCGCGTCGAATCGGAGCGGCGCACCGCCTACGGCTGGGTCGGCGAGCTGCGACCCGGCGAAGTGCGCCGCGACGTCGTCGTCACGTTCGACGCGAAGGCGCGCATCGAAGGGACGCTCCTCGCGGAGGACGGCGCGCCGCCGGAGGGGACGCAGCTCTGGCTGCAACCCTGCTCCGAACTCGCGAAGCCCGATCGCGACGGCCGCTTCTCCTTCGAGCTCGCGCCGCACGGCACCGCGACGATCTGGGCGGTCGCGCCCGGCTACGTGCATGAGCGGTGCGACGTCGCGGCGCCGCTGCCCGACGTGAGCCGCGTCGCGATGACGCTCCACCGCGGCGCCTCGCTCGAGGGCACCGTGGTCGACGCGCAGAAACGCGCCGTCGCCGGCGCACGCCTGATCGTCTGGCCCGCCGAGCCGACCTTCGAGGAGCGGCGCCGGACGGGCGGCTGGATCTCCGAGGTGAACCTTGCGTCCGGCACGACGCGCAACGACGGGAGCTTCGAGCTCCGCGGCCTGCCCGACCGCAGGCTGCGCGTCGTCGTCAAGGCCGACGGCTTCACCGACGGCGAGCTCACGCCGATCGAGCCGGGCAGCCGCAACCTCTCCGTCACGCTCCGCCCGGCGCGCTGACCAGCTCCGCGTGGAACGCCGCCGCGTCGGGCGCGCCGGCGCCGCCGCGCGCGAGCCGTTCTGCCGCGTCGAGCGTCGCCTTCACCTCCGCGTCGCGCTCCTTGGTGCGCAGGTCCGCGAGCCGTGCCGCCTCGCCCGCGCGCGCCAGCCCGAGCGCCGCCGCGCGCCGCCCGAGCCGCTCCGGATTCGCCGGATCGAGCTCCTTCAAGAGCGACGCGACGCCGCGCTCCCCGCCGTGCCTCCCGAGCGCGAGCCACAGCTCCGGCGGCACCGGCCGCCCCGCGCTGCGCCGCTCGTCGGCGAGGTCCAGCGCGATGCGCGCGAGCTCGGGCGTGAGCCGCCGATCGAGTGCGACGATCCGCCACACCGGCGCGCCGACGAAGATCGCCTTCACGACGCACTGCTGGAACGCGACGTCGTCGAACCAGGCGGCGGGGAAGGGTGTGTCGCACGCGACCGCCTCGAAGACGCTGCGCATGTTGGTGCGGCAGCCCTCGCCGGCGCGCCAGCGGAAGCGCGCCGCGTCGGGCCAGAGCGCGAGCGAGCGGTAGAGCGCGCAGAGCTCGCCCTCGTCGGCGAAGCGGAACGCCGACTCCATCGCCGCGACCGCCTCCGCGTTCGCGAGATCAGGCCGCGCCATGATCAGCCCGACGCGCGCCGTCTCGAGCAGCGTCCAGCGCTCGACCTCGAGCCCCGGGACGCGCGCCGCGGCGTCGCGCCGCTCGTCGGCGGTGGGGGTGAGCGGCCGGCGCGGCACGTGGCGCGACGCCAGCGAGAGCAGCGCCCCGAACCGCTCGGCGGAGACGCCGTTCGCGATCTCGGCCGCCGCCCCGCCGAGCCACGCCTGGCCGGCCGGCGGCAGGCGGGCGTGGGTCGCCGCGCGCAGCCGGGAAGGAAGAGCGTCCGGGGTCGTCACCATTTTTCGGGGCGGCCATTATCTATCGGCGGCGCTCGTCCGTAGGTCCCGTTCGCGTTTTCGCCGCTCGCGGGCACTTCTTCCCGTGGAGGCACCGATTTGGACGACGGCGACGTTCCGGCTCACGCAAGCTCGCTCGCGTCGCACCACGGCTTCGTCCGGGAGCTCGCGCGCGGCCTCGTTGCACCCGACTCCTTCGAGGACGTCGCGCACGACGCGCTGCTCGCCGGGCTCGCGCGGCCGCCGCAGCGCCCGGCGGCGCTGCGCAGCTGGCTCGCGACGACGGTGCGCCGGCTCGCGGGCAAGTGGCGGCGCGGAGAGTCGAGGCGCGCGCGGCGCGAGGGCGTCGCGGCCCGGCCCGAGGCGCTGCCCTCCGCGCACGATCTCGTCCTGCGCGTCGAGCTCGAGCAGGCGGTCGTGCGCGCCGTGCTTGCGTTGAAGGAGCCGTTCCGGACGACGGTGCTGCTGCGCTTCTACGAGGGCCACGCGACGGCGGCGATCGCCGAGCAGCTGCGGCTTCCCGCCGACACGGTGCGCGCGCGCCTGCGCCGCGGGCTCGCCGAGCTGCGCACGCAGCTCGACGCGCGCTTCGGCGGCCGCAGCGAGTGGGTCGCGGCGCTGCTGCCGGTGGCCGCGCTCCCGTCCGGCGTCGCGGCGACGGGCGCCGCCGGAGCGGGTGGGTCGGCGGCGGTGAAGGCGGCGGCGGTGGCCGCCACGACGGGGGCCGCGGTGATGAGCGTGAAGACGATCGGAGCGGTCGTCGCGTCGTGCGCGACCGTGGCGTTCGCGTGGTGGGCCGTGCCGGAGTCGTGGCTCGAACGCGCGCTCACGACGGGCGGGTCGACGAGCGCGGCGCGGGAGCTCGGTTCGGCGGAAGGAGCCGGCGCCGCGAGCGTCGCCGCGGCGGGCGTTCCCGTCGACGCGCTCGCGCCGACGCGTTCCGCGGAAGGCGCGGCGGGACCGGCGGGCGCCGGGGCCGACGCCGTCGCCGTCGACGCGAGCCTGCCGCCGCCCGGCACGGTGCTGCTCGAAGTCGTCGACGCACGCACGCTCACGTGCATCGAGTCGGTGAAGATCCGCTTCCTGAACGAGGCGCGCTTCGCCGAGTACGCCGGCTCGGGCGCCGTGCAGTCGATCCTGACGGCCGGCCACTGGGAGTCGAGCGTCACCGCCGTCGGGTACGAGCCGGCACGGCTCGCGGGATTCGACGTCGCGGTCGGCGAGGCGCGGGCGCTCGGCCGGATCGCGCTCGAGCGCGGCAACGGCGTGGTCGAGGGGCGCGTCGTCGCGCGCCATTTGCCCGGCGACGTGCCCGTCACGGTCGAGCTCTTCGGCGACGGCCGCTCGCCGTGCGACGCCTGCCTCGCCGCGGCGAACGGCGCGAGCGGAGCGGGCGAGGGCGACGACGCGGAGCGGGCGCGGAAACTCGGCGTCGACTGCGGCTATCGCGACGACCGCGACACCTGCGCGGCGACGGGCGATCGCGCGTTCCGCTTCGCCCACCTCGCGGCCGGCGTCTACTGGCTGCGCGCGAGCGACCCGCAGCAGCGCATCGTCGAGTCGCGTCGCCTCGAGGTCGGCCGCGGCGGATACTCCTGGCAGGAGCTCGACGTGTGCGCGCCGACCTTCGCGCGCTTCGAGCTGCGACACGAGCGCGGCGGCCTCTTCACGGGCGCCTGGGCGAGTCCGCACCGGCCGCAGCCGGCGCCGATCCGCTACGAGTTCCGGCGCGGCGGCCAGCCGGTCGGCGCGGTCGAGTACACGCCGAGCGCCGACGACACGCTCGCGTCGGTCGGGGCGCCGATCGTGATCCCGTCGGGGGAGCGCGCACCGAGCGACCTCGAAGCCGCAACGACGGCTCTCGAGACGTTGGCGACCCGCTACTACGACCACATGAT
>Ga0134124_10004433_pt1 | contig 11279 bp, 12 predicted proteins | sample KB304_FD_96880 | JGI IMG/M metagenome (GOLD analysis project Ga0134124, IMG submission 96880) | Terrestrial soil microbial communities without Nitrogen fertilizer from Kellogg Biological Station, Michigan, USA - KB3-0-4 | ecosystem: Environmental > Terrestrial > Soil > Unclassified ... | reverse complement strand
CGCGAGAGGTGATAGATCATCGTCGTCGTGTTGGGTCCAAAGACAACTTCGTTCACGGAGGCGTTCAGAAAATCAGCGAACGTGTGGCGCGCTGATTCGATAATCGCGTCGGTCTCGTGACTGGTCGGGTATTCCCAGTGCGTGTTGGCGTTGTGGTTCAGCAGGTAATCGGCGACCGCGTCCACTACCACGCGCGGCGTTTGCGTTCCTCCCGCGCCGTCAAAATAGGCCACAGGGAATCCGTTGTGTGTTCGCTTGAGCGAAGGAAATGCTTCTCTGATTTGTGCGGTGGTGCTAATCGGCGCGCTCGATTGCGGGGCTGACATACTCATAAATGTTGTATCGCAGTGTAGCGCAGATGCTAACAGAAAGAATCCAAAACTTACTATTCAATCAGGGCCGGTTCGCAATCGCATGCGTCGGCACTGGTCTTGCACAAGAACACCGCGAAGCTTTCAGGTGCTGGGAAAATCGCGCTTGTCTGCGCCGGAACCGAACGCCTGAAATGCGTAAGTGTACGCGAAGCCAACAGCATAACTGTTGGAATAAGAAAACAATAAGGACTAACCGGGAGGTACTTATGCCAAGGCAAACAAATCGAAAGCAATCGAAGCCGAAGGGTGACGCTCGCCGACCCGAACCACTTGAAAATCCAATTGCAGCGGGAGCAGACCTGGCCGCCGCGCCACTCACCGTCATCAAGCGGTTTGGGGAAGAGATGGAGCGGTTCTTCGGCGATCTTGGAAAGGGTTGGTCGAACTCGATCGGCCGTGACTTGGGTCTGAACGTGTGGGCGCCAGAAGTGGAAATGTTCGAACGCGAAGGCGAACTTGTAGTGCGCGCGGACCTGCCCGGACTGACCAAAGATGACATCAACGTGCAAGTGGCTGATGGCGGCATCACGATCGAGGGCGAACGTCGTGGTCAAAGTGAAGAGAAACGCGACGGCTTCTATCACAGCGAGCGACACTACGGGAAATTCTATCGGCGCTTGCCATTGCCCGAGGGAATAAATCCTGAGGCAGCGAACGCCACATTCCGTGACGGTGTTCTGGAAATCACCATGGATGCCCCGAAACGGAAAGACACGAAACCGCGACGTCTGTCGATTCAGGATGACGCGCCACAGCAAGCGAAGCGCAAGGCAGCTTAATTAACCAACGACTAAGGACCGATACGGAGAACAAAAAATGAAGAGTAATGAAGTAATGACCAAAGACCCCAGTTACTGTTTGGCAACCCACACGGCATACGACGCTGCGCAGATCATGAAGTCCGAGAATGTGGGCTCGATTCCGGTGGTCAGTGACGATGACAACAGGAAACTCGCAGGTATCGTCACCGATCGCGATCTGGCTCTTAAAGTAGTCGCGGCCGGCCTGGATCCAAAGAATGCGAACGTCGCAGATGTTATGACGACAGACGTCATTACCTGCGGGCCAGACGCCAATGTGAACGAAGTTATCGAACTGATGGAAGAACACCAGGTCCGGCGCATCCCGATCGTGGACGAGAACCAGCGTCTGGTGGGAATCATCGCGCAGGCCGACATCGCCACACGCATCGAAGAGCCTAACAGGACTGCCGAAGTCGTCGAATCGATTTCGCAGGCGGCCTGACCTTGGCTGTCTTTCAAGGGAGATGAATGCTCAGGCGAATTAATGTCAGCGCCGCCATCATCGTCTTGATTTGCTTCTTTTTACCGTGGGTTCAGGTGAGCTGCGGCCGCGGAAGCGATACGTTGAGTGGGTTGGGCCTGGCACGGCGCGAACATCCTTTGCTGTGGCTCATTCCCATTCTGATGTTGGCCGTGCTGACTGTCGGATTGCTGCGCGCATGGACTGAGCAGCCCAAGCTCGCCGCGATTGTTTGCACGATCGCGGGCGTGGTTGCCTCGCTGCTTATGAACCGCGAGCGCGCACGCGTCTATGATAATGCCGGGTTGATTCCGACTGCGCTTACCGGCTGGTTTTGGTTAGCAATGATTTCCGCGCTGGTCATCGTGGCCAGCGCGATTGGACTGCTGGTGCGAAGGCGCCAACCTGATTGACAACATGGGATTATCACTCAAACCCGAACGTCTGAAGCGCTACAAAGACGTGGTGGCGCTTCTCTTTAAGTATGGCCGTGGAGATCTGGTCCAGTCGACAGGTCTCACCTCGGCCCCTATCGAGCAGGACCGCGCATTACAGAAGTCTGCTCAGCCAAAAGCAGAAGAACTGGCTGACGATCTCGAGCGGCTCGGGCCAACGTTTATTAAGTTGGGCCAGTTGCTTTCCACGCGTGGCGACTTATTGCCCGCGCCGTACCTCGAAGCGCTCGCGCGGCTGCAAGACCAGGTCGAGCCCTTCCCGATCGAAGAAGTCGAACAAATTGTTTCGTCTGAACTGGGGGGCCGGCTTTCCAAACTATTTGCCGATTTCGATCGCGAGCCGGTGGCGGCCGCCTCGTTGGCCCAGGTGCATCGCGCGCGCATGCGCGATGGGCGCGCCGTGGTGGTGAAAGTGCAGCGGCCGAATATTCGCGACCAGATTGTCGAAGATCTCGAGGCGCTGGAAGAGGCCGCCGGCTTCATCGATGCGCATACTGACGTCGGCAAGCGTTACGAGTTCAGCAACATGCTGGCCGAACTGCGGCGCAGTCTTTTGCGCGAGCTTGATTTCCAAAAAGAAGCGAGCAACCTGATGCGCATGAGCAGGAGCCTGCGCGAGTTTGAGCATCTGGTTGTGCCTGAACCCATTGAGGATTACACGACTTCGCGCGTCCTCACCATGGAGTATGTTTCCGGAAAGAAGATCACCGACATTAGCCCGTTGCGCTTGATGGAAATCGACGGGATGGCGCTGTCTGAAGAGCTTTTCCGGGCATATTTGAAGCAAATCCTGGTGAAAGGTTTCTTTCATGCTGATCCTCATCCCGGCAATATTCTTCTCACCGACGATGACCGCATCGCCCTGATCGATTTGGGAATGGTGGGACATGTCAGCGGCCGTTTCCAGGAAAACCTCTTGCGTTTATTGGTAGCCATTAGCGAAGGCCAGGGCGATGAGGCCGCGCAGATCGCAATCAGGATGGGCGAAGCCAAGCCCAATTTCGACAAGTCCGATTTTCAAACCCGGGTGGCGAACCTGGTGGCCCGTCATTCAGACACGACCCTCGAGCAGATTGACGCCGGCCAGGTGGCGCTGGAGATCACGCGCATCGCCGCGGACTGCTGGTTCCGCTTGCCTTCGCAGTTCACCATGATTGCCAAAGCACTGCTGAATCTCGATCAGGTGGTTTACACACTCGCGCCGGACTTCGATCCCAATGCAATCATCCGCGAGGAAGCTTCGAAAATTCTTACCCGCAAAATGACGGAAAGCGTGGACTCAGGCAGTATTCTGAGTCGCCTGCTCGAAGTGAAAGAGTTTGTCGAGCGTCTGCCGAACCGCGTCAATAAAATTCTCGACGCAGTGGGTAATAACGAGCTAAGCGTCAAAGTGGACGCCATCGATGAAAGGGTCGTGCTCGACGGGCTGCAGAAAGTTGCCAATCGCATTACGCTCGGGTTGATTCTGGCGGCGCTGATTGTGGGCGCGGCCCTCATGATGCGGGTGGAAACTTCATTCAAGATTCTAGGTTACCCGGGCTTGCCCACGATCTTCTTCCTGATGGCTGCTATCGCCGGATTGGCCCTGGTCGCAAGCATTGTGTTTACCGATAAGAAACCGAAGAAGAGACAGGATGACGAGTAGGTAGAGCCGCCTGCTAGTCCGCACGCAACGAGCTGCGAAGCAGCGGATCTAGTTAAGTCCAAGGCGAGCTTCTGCGAGCCTTAGGTCAAACACTCTAAAGAGTTTGAGTCCCGAAAGGGCGACGGCGATCCGCAAACGAGATCGATCCTCATGGCGAACACTCAATCGCCGCTCCGCGGCTCGCGCAGACTTTAATTACCTGAACCGGCTTTGCTGCAAAAGTCGGCGAAGCCGACGAATGATAATAGCCCACCGATTTATCGGTGGGGTCTGAAGCCTGAAGCGCTGGGCTATTTTCATTCAGTCCGCTTTGCGGACACAGGAAAAACTACTTTCGCAGCAAAGCTACCTGAACCCAAGGCTCGCAAAGCTCGCCCTGGGCTTAACTACATCCGCTGCTTCGCAGCTGTTCACGCCTGTCAGGTGACCAATTGAAATCTTTCGCAGCTCGCTGAATGTTGGCGCAGGCTGGCAGTCTGCGGTACATCAGCCGGTCTCCTTTTTCAAAAGTCTCAACAGGGCCTTCTCCGCCGGATGTAATCGGGCTCCTCGATAACCGATCAGCTTTTGTACGCTCTCGAAATACTTGTTGATGGTCGTCCCTCTTTCAAAGGCGGAGATTACCGCCGGGCAGATGTATGCGCTGCGGCAGACGGCGGGGGTATTTCGCAGCGCCTCGGCCGTCTCGTTAATCGCGGCGACAATTTTTCGTTCCGAGGTCAGCCCGTCTTCGACGTTTACGTCACGCGCCAGCGCAGAGGCGCAGACCATCGTGCCCGCCCAGGTGCGAAAATCCTTGGCGCTGAATTTCTCACCCATAACTTCGCGAATGTAATTGTTGATGTGATGGGCGCGCACATCAACTAACTTGCCATCCCCGTTTTCATACTTGAAGACGCGGCGATTGGAATAACGCAACAGCTCTTTCAGCAGGATGGCCAGTTGGCGATCCCGCAGCTCGGATTGGTTTTCCACGCCGGACTTGCCGCGAAAGTTGAACTTGATGGTCCGGCCTTTGACAGTCACATGCCGCGGACGCAGCGTCGCAATTCCGTAACTTCCATTTTCGTTGGCATAGACCTCGCTCCCGGGCCGCAGGAAATTCATGGAAAGTATGCGCAGGATGCCGGCGAGCACTCGCTCGCGCGCCAGCCCTTCTTTTCGTAAGTCTCGGGCAACTGCAGCGCGGAGGGCTGGAAGGCTTTCCGCAAAATGAATCAGACGCAGAAACTTCTTGCGCTCGCGTTGCCGGACGTGACTTTCGTGATAGAGATATTGCCAGCGGCCGGCTGCGTCTTTGCCGACCGCTTGCACACGGCCGGTCGCTGCAGAATTGATCGCGACGTCGATCCAGGCGGGCGGTATCTTGAGTTGATCGATGCGAGCAAGGTCTGCGGCCGTGACCTTACTCCCGTTAGAGGCTCGATAACGGAAGCCACGCTTTGGCGAACCGGTTCGAAGTATGCCTGTGGCTTGTATCCGCTCGATTGTGGTCATGAATTAGCCGGGTTTAGGTGCAGCCTCGCAAAAGGAATATGAGTAGCAGCACACTCGCGGGCGCACCCATCAGCCACAGAAGAATGTAGCCGATCTTGCCTTTCTGACCTGCAGTTCTTCGCATTTGGTCTTCTCCTTGAACTAGCGACTCGGCGTAGTGACGTTGATTTGAGTGCCACCGCCGCGGTTGAAGATCTTTCCTCCAAATAAGAAGAGGACTACGGCCACCAGGACGATAAAGATCACGAGCACGGCGACGACTCCCGCGCTCGATCCGCCACGTTCGCCGCGCGCGCGTTTCTCGTCCGGCGTGAATGCGGATTCTTCTGAGATTCGATCCGGATTCGAGTTGTCGAACGCTCCCGCAGACTGCGCGCTCGCAGGCAATTCGGCGTACGCATCTCGCGCCGCGTCTTCTTTTTGTGCCTCGGACCGTACACCACGTTTGTTTGACTGTTGCTCGCCCATGTTCTTTTCCTCCGGTTAGGTTTTTTCGTTTACCACGGCCCAGTGATTCTTAGTCACGCCGGCGAATTCCAAACAATCGCGCCGGGTAAATGCCAAAGTTTTCCACCTCGACTTGATTATGATTAAAACGAATTCGTGCGGCCGGAATGAACGTACCTGTGCCGCGGCCATCGCGGTCCAGGATTAACTCGACGTAGCCGAACGGATAGTCGGTTGAGCGGGCGCCGGCGCGGAGTTCGTAAAGATCCATCCATCGTTCGAACAGGATCATGATTTTCCGCTCATCATTGGGCGACGTCGTTTCCGCTACAAAATTTATTTCGCGGCCGACTTGTCCGCCCAGCGAGAACCGGCCCAATCTCTCGCGCCGTACATTTTCAAGCAACGCGTCCTGGCCGCCTTCCGAAAGGATCGCGACCGCCCGCGTCACATCGCTGTCCGGCGTGCGCCGATCAATGGTGAGCGTGAACGGCCGTGAGACTCCCCCGAGCCGGCCGCCAACTCCGACCATCGTGCCGGTGTAAGTCTCTTTCGGCTGTGCGCTCACGCCGAGTGAAGAAAACAAAATTGCAAAAAGGAGTGTGGAGAGTCTTGGAAATCTTACTCTCATAATCTCACCTCGCTTGAATTCGCAGCAGTGCTCAGTGCGTATCAGTTCGGTATCGTTAAGTGTCGCCTAACCGAACGGAAACCCTGGCTTAACTGCCTGCGCCCCTATCACTCGCTAATTCACACCATCCACAAGCAAAGGGAATGCCGCGCTATGGCTTGCACCGTGTGTTGGAAGGCCAGCGGACAGTAAAGGAGCTCAGGTCTGCGTGATGGAGTGAAACAAAAATTCTATAGAGGTCCGGGTCTTTTTATTCGGAAGTTGTTTGCTAATTCAACTGATGGCCTTTTTGCGAAACCGGTGCAGGCCAAGAGAGAGCAGCAGCACGTCGAAGATGGCTAACGCGACCAGCACGGCTACCAGAGACAGATGGGGAAACTGAGGTACGAGCGTTCCACGCAAACCTTCACTCGCGTAAACCAAAGGATTTATCAGGACGAGCTTTTGCAGGATGGGAAAATTATTGAGTGCGCTCCACGGATAGTAGGTGCAGCCGAAAAAGATCATGGGTGTCAGCACCAGACTGAACATCAGACCGATGTGTGTTTGATCGACTGAGCAGCCCAGGGCCAAACCTCCGCACGATGAGAACAGCGCGACAAGCAGAGTAACTACAACGAAGGCCACCGGCGAGCGCATGTGAAGGTCAACTCCGGGACGCAGGAGAAGCCACGCTGCGGGAATAACTGCGAGACCTGACAAGAGCGACTGCATGGTGCCGAAAGCCACCTTCTCGATCGCCAGCCAGGAAATCTCAATTGGCGCGAGCAGCCGGTCTTCGATCTCGCGCGTGAACTGAAACTCGGCGATTAACGGCATGGCCACCGACCAGACGCCGCTAAAAACCATGCTGATGGCCATGATTCCAGGGATCAGCAAACTCTTGTAGGCGGGCGGCAGGAAGCCGCTGCTCACCATCACCCGGCCGAAGATAAATACGAACATCATCGGTTGCAGGAAAGTCTGCAGGAGCAACGGAATGAAGTTACGGCGAGCAACGTGTGCGTCGCGACCCAGCAGGGCCATGAAGGTTTTCCAGTTCATTCCCGTAAGCTCCGGCCAGTGTGATGCAAAAACAGGTTCTCGAGACTTGGCTCCGAGATATGCACGTCCCTCAGCTCAACCGCTGCGCTTGAAGTAAGACCGGCAATTTCAGGAACCAGCGAGCCGCCGCGGTCCGCATAGACATCGACTGACTTCTCGCCGTTCGCGTCGTCTCTCTCTCGCACCTCTCTGACGCCCGCCAGGGCTTCCAGTCGCCCAAGGAACTCAGGTGAGTACCCGGCAAAACGCAGCCGCAACAAAAATCCTCCTGGAACTGAATTCTTCAATTCAGTCGGAGAGCCGAGGGCGATCATGCTCCCATGATCGATTATGGCTAATCTTTGACACAGCCCATCCGCTTCCTCCATGTTGTGAGTAGTCAGGAGAATAGTCTTGCCGCTTTGGTTATACTCGCGAATGATCTCCCAAAGGAGCAGGCGCGTTTGCGGATCCAACCCGGCGCTGGGCTCGTCCAGAAACAGCACCTGCGGATCGTGCATCATGGCCCGCGCGATCGAAAGACGCTGCATCATGCCGCCGGAGAACCCGCGCACAATTTGATTGGCGCGTTCCGTCAACTGAAAACGATCCAACAACGCATCCGCGCGACTCGTCTTTGTTTGGGCATCAAGACCAAAGTAGGCGCCGTGAAAAGTTAGAATCTCGCGGGCCGTGAGAGCAAAATCCAGATTCGGACGCTGGGGGACTACGCCGATCATTTTCTTGACCGCTACCTGATGCTCCCAGACGTTGTGCTCGCCGATCCACGCGGTTCCCCGGGTAGGTCGTACTCGCGTGGTAAGGATGCCTACCGTCGTCGACTTGCCGGCGCCGTTTGGTCCCAACAACCCGAATATTTCGCCTGGAACAACCTCCAGAGAAAGGCCATCCAGGGCGACTATCTGCGGCTGTTTCTTTCCCTTTGTGCGCTTCAGCTTCAGGAAGCCGCCTCCGGACGCAGCGGGCGCCGGGGACGCATAGACCTTACGCAAATCTTGCGTGCGAATTCCGCCAGGCATGGGAAGAGACTACCAAATGCGAGTCGGGCCAACCAGTCAGGAAGCGACGAAGGCGATTAACGAAGAACGAGAGGTTTTTTCGGCGCTGACGAGTCAGCGCACTCCGAGTTCTTTTGCACACTTTGCCGGCTCGATTGGCTTTGCCTCAAAAGTAACCGCTCGACCGAATCTGGACAGAATCGTGCCGTAGGCACGTAATATTTATAGAGAGCGCCCGGGCCTTCTCACTTCTTCCGCAACGAGCGAAATGCTAAGCATTTCGCTCGTTGCGGATTTGATATGAGTAATCGCGTAGCTATAAACATCTCGCCGCTCTCCGGCGATGATTCAGTTCACATCCTTCGCAGATCCAATCGAAGGACTTTTGAGGCAAAGCCGGCTCGATTAGATTCCAGTGCTTAGTCCCAGGGTAGGTTTGATGTTAGTGATTCGGTGCGCGCACTCCGTTGCCGTTTCCATTCTCGCCGCCCGGCTTCAGAATCACCTTGATGCATTCATCCGGATTGTCCTTGAAGGTCTTGTAGCCGTCCGCCGCGTCCGCCAGATTCAGCCGGTGCGTAATCACGAAAGAAGGATCGATCTTGTCGTCCTGAATCAATTTCAACAAAGGCCGCAGGTACTTGTGAACGTTAGTCTGGCCCATCTTGAACGTCAGTCCTTTAGAGAAAGCGGCGCCGAATGGAAACTTGTCCAGGAACCCGCCATAAACGCCCGGCACTGAAACTGTTCCGCCTTTGCGGCAAGCGCGAATGGCCTGTCGCAGCGCGTGAGATCGATCGGTGGCGAGATAAAGGGCCGTCTTCGCGCGATCGTAAAGCGCATCGATGGTCGTGCCGTGAGCTTCGAGACCGACGGCGTCGATGCACGCGTCAGGACCCATGCCACCGGTCATCTCGCTTAATTTTTCGTAGACGCCTTCCTCATCAAAGTTCAGCGTTTCAGCTTTACCCTCTTCCGCTGCCATGCGCAGCCGCGCCGGAACATGGTCGATCGCGATCACGCGCTCAGCTCCCAGCAGATAAGCGCTCTTGATGGCGAATTGCCCCACCGGGCCGCAACCCCACACGGCGACCGCATCGCCTGGCTGGATGTTGCAGTTCTCGGCGGCCATGTATCCGGTGGGGAAGATATCTGACAGGAACAGGACTTTTTCATCGGGCAGTTCGTCGGGAATTCTGACCGGGCCAACTTCCGCGAACGGAACGCGCACGTATTCAGCCTGGCCGCCGGCATAGCCACCCATCATGTGCGAATACCCAAACAGTCCGGAACCTGAAAAGCCGTACAAAGTTTGCGTGGTCCAACCGTTTGGATTTGAATTATCGCAAGCGGCCCACAAATCTTTTTTGCAGAAAAAACATTCGCCGCAGGCAATGGTGAAGGGAACAACCACGCGATCGCCTTTCTTTAATCGCGTCACCTTGTGTCCGACTTCGACCACTTCACCCATGAACTCGTGACCGAGGATGTCGCCTTTCTGCATCGTCGGAATGTAGCCGTCATAAAGATGAAGGTCCGAGCCGCATATTGCCGTGGTCGTAATCCTAACGATCGCGTCCTGCGGATTGATGATGCTTGGATCAGGGACCGTCGAAACCTGGACGTTTTTCTTTCCGTACCAACAAAGTGCCTGCATTGTGTTTCTCCTGAATTACGCGGCTTGCGTACTTACTTTCTCTTCCTGATTTAATTCTTCGATGGCATTGTCCTGGACTGTGGCGCGCCCAGACGTCTGCCCTGCGATGGTCGCAATCTCGCCCGCTTCCAACACTTGTTTCAGACGGCGCAGATCTTCCTTGATTAGCTGTAGCGGCTCTGTGCCCAGGAGTTGAGCCACCGTCGCGCCAAGTTTTCCCGCGGGCGGGTTGTAGTTCATGGTGACGCGCACGTAGGTGCCATGGCCCTCTGGCGCTTTCTCGAAGCGCACTGAGCCGGCGTTGACGACGTCCGCATTCTCGAGAGAGCGCCACGCGATCAATTTGTTTTCCTCTTCGTTGTAAACCTCGGCGTCCCATTCGACCCGCGCGCCTCCGAGTCCTTTGACGACCCAATGTGAATTCCATCGATCCATTTCCGTCACCGACTCGAGGTTCTTCATGAAGATGGGGAGGTTTTTGAAGTCTCGCCAAAAGGCATATAGCTCTTCCGGAGATTTGTTGATGGCAATCGAAGTTTCAACGTGAATTTCGCGGGCGACGCTGTCTGCGGCGCTTTGAATTGTTTTAACTGCAGCATAGGCCAGGCCCGCGCCGGCCAGGATCGCTCCTCCGGTCACAAACGGATGTTTCGCTGCTTTGGCAAGCAGGCCTGCGTTCTCGTTTACGCTTTCGGCGGCTGCGCCATCAATGGCTTCCTGGGTCAAAGGCTTTTCGGTCATGCTGTTTTTCCCTCGCATTCGTATTAGTTCGGTATCGTTAACTGTTGGCTAACCGAACGCAGAGGACTACTTTTCCAGCGAACATGAATGCGCACGGTCAACTTTCAACCTGAGAAGCAAAGCTGATGCCGCCACTTGCGCAAGCGAGTTGGGTGCTGGCCTTTGAGTTGCTTGGTTGCTCGGCGCAATTCTGAAGTCATGATTAATGCTGGGAGACACCAATGAAGAAACGAATCTTACTTGCGAGTGCAATGGGTATTGGCGGAGGACTGCTTTATCTCTTGAGCCGCAGCGGCAAACTGCTTTCGAAGAAGTCGGCGCGAATGGGCGGCGAGGCGAGTGAACCGGCGAATGGCAACCGGACCTCAGTGGAAGAAAACGGTTCAAATGGAAGCATCAGTGCGGGGGCAGGCGCCGCGGAAAATGATAACCCCATTATCGACGATCACGGGACGGACCAGGTTGAAGCGTTGAATATTTTGACGCACATTCGCGACGCGGCCTTTGATTCAAGCGACGAAAAACTG
>Ga0134124_10004432_pt1 | contig 11283 bp, 10 predicted proteins | sample KB304_FD_96880 | JGI IMG/M metagenome (GOLD analysis project Ga0134124, IMG submission 96880) | Terrestrial soil microbial communities without Nitrogen fertilizer from Kellogg Biological Station, Michigan, USA - KB3-0-4 | ecosystem: Environmental > Terrestrial > Soil > Unclassified ... | reverse complement strand
CTTCGGCGGCATCGTCGCGCTCGACAACGTCTCGTTCGACGTCGACGCCGGGCGCATCGTCGGGCTGATCGGCCCGAACGGCGCCGGCAAGACCACGCTCTTCAATTGCCTGTCCCGGCTCTACGAGTGGGGGGAGGGACAGATCCTTTTCGATGGCCGCTCGCTGCGCGAGGTACCGAGGCATCGCATCGCGCAGCTCGGCATCGGCCGCACGTTCCAGAACCTCGCGATGTTCGCCAGCATGAGCGTGCTGGACAACATCATGGTCGGGCGCCACTGCCGCACGTCCAGCGGCTTCCTGGCCAATGCGCTGCGCATGCCCCGGGTGGCCGTGGAAGCCGAGGAGACCGCCGAGCGCGCACGCCGCCTGGTCAGCTTCCTCGGGCTCGGTGCGGTGGCGCACCTGCCGGTGGCGCAGCTGCCCTTCGCCACTCAAAAGCGCGTCGAGCTGGCGCGCGCGCTGTCCTGCGACCCGAAGCTGCTCCTGCTCGACGAGCCCGCCAGCGGCCTGAACCACGAGGAACTCGGATCGCTCGCCCGCCTCATCCGCGAGATCCGCGATCGCCTGGGCATCACCGTGCTCCTGGTGGAGCACCACATGAGCCTCGTGATGAGCGTGTCCGACCGGGTCGTGGCCCTGAACTTCGGTCGCAAGATCGCCGACGGCACGCCGCACGAGGTGCAGCAGCATCCGCAGGTGATCCAGGCCTACCTGGGGATGGCCGCATGAGCGAACCGCTGCTGGACGTCGTGGACCTGCGCGCCGGCTACGGGCTGGTCCCGGTGCTGCAGGGCATGAGCTTCAGCCTGGCCGCGGGCTCGATCACCGCGCTCCTGGGCGCCAACGGCGCGGGCAAGACCACGACGCTGCGCGCGCTGTGCTCGATGGTGCGCACGCAGGGCGTGATCCGCTTCGCCGGCCAGCGCATCGAGGCTCGCGCGACGGAAGACATCGTGCGTCTGGGCATGGGCCACGTGCCCGAAGGCCGCGGCACCTTCCTGAACCTCAGCACCGAGGAGAACCTGCGCCTGGGGGCCTACACCCGCCGAAACAAGTCCGAGGTCGGCGACGACCTGGAGCGCATCTACGGCTACTTCCCGCTGCTCAAGGCACGGCGGGTGCAGCAGGCCGGCACGCTCTCCGGCGGCGAGCAGCAGATGCTCGCGATCTCGCGCGCGCTCATGCTCAGGCCGAGGCTTTTGCTGCTGGACGAGCCCTCGTTCGGGCTCGCGCCGCTGATCGTGCGGGAGATCTTCCGGATCATGCGAGAGATCAACGAGCGCGAGAAGGTCGCGATCCTGCTCGTGGAGCAGAACGCGGCGCTTGCGCTCGACCTGGCCGACCACGTCCATCTCATCGAGACCGGGCGCATCGTGCTGTCGGGCACGTCCGCCCAGATGCGCGAGCACGACAGCGTGCGGCGCTCCTACCTGGGCTACTGAGGAGGCAGCGCGTGGAGTCGTTCCTGCACGAAACCTTCTCCGGGCTTGCGGCCGGCGGCATCTACGCGAGCGTGGCGCTGGCGCTCGTGATGATTCACCAGGCCACGCACCTGCTGAACTTCGCCCAGGGCGAGATGGCCATGTTCTCCACCTACATCGCCTGGAGCCTGATCAACGCGGGCATGCCGTACTGGGCAGCCTTCTTCCTCACGGTGGGCATCGCCTTCGTGATCGGCGCGTCCATCCAGCGCTTCGTGCTCGCGCGCATCCGCGGGCCTTCGGTGCTCTCGCTCGTGGTGGTGTTCATCGGGCTGCTCGTGATCTTCAACAGCCTGGCGGGCTGGATATTCACCTACACGATCAAGGTGTTCCCGAGCCCCTTCCCGAGCGAGCCGCCCTTCGGCCAGCACTACGTGTCCTCGCACGAGCTGGGCGCAACGGCCGTCACGCTCGTGGTGCTGCTGCTCCTGTTCGCGTTCTTTCGCTTCACCTCGCTCGGGCTTGCCATGCGCGCGGCAGCGCAGAACCCGGTGGCAAGCCGCCTGGTCGGGGTGCGGGTGGGGTGGATGCTGGCGCTGGGCTGGGGCCTCGCCGCGGCCATCGGCGCGGTGGCCGGGATGATGGTGGCGCCCATCGTCTACCTGGACCCGAACATGATGTCGGGCATCCTCATCTACGCCTTCGCGGCCGCGCTCATCGGCGGCATCGACAGCCCCGGCGGGGCGGTGCTCGGCGGCTTCCTGGTGGGCGTGCTGGAGAACCTTTTGGGCGCCTACGTGATCGGCAACGAGCTGAAGCTGCCGGCAGCGCTCGCGATCATCGTCGGCGTGCTCGTGGTCAGGCCCTCGGGCCTGTTCGGCAAGGTTCATGTGACGAGGGTGTGATGCGTTTGAGTGCTTCCGTCGTGGCCCCCACCGTGATCGCGCAGCGCAGTCGCCGCCGCAGCCTGCAGGCCGTGGGGCTTGCGCTGCTGCTCGTCCTCGCGCTCGCCTTGCCCTTCGTGGTGAGCAACTACCGCAGCTTCCAGTTCACGCTCGTGCTCGCCTATGCGATCGCGCTGCTCGGGCTGAACATCCTCACGGGCTACAACGGGCAGATCTCGCTCGGCCACGGCGCCTTCTATGCGATAGGCGCCTACACCGCGGCGATCCTGATGGACCGCTTCGGCGTGCCCTACTGGCTCACGGTGCCGGTGGCGGGCGTGCTGTGCCTCGCGGTGGGCTTTCTCTTCGGCCTGCCGGCGCTGCGGCTGGAAGGCCTGTACCTGGCGCTTGCGACCTTTGCGCTCGGCGTGACGCTGCCGCAACTGCTCAAGCACAAGTCCGTGGAGCACTGGACGGGCGGGGTGCAGGGCATCGTCATCGTCAAGCCCGATGCGCCTTTCGGGCTGCCGCTGAGTGCCGACCAATGGCTCTACTTCTTCACCCTGGCGGTCGCGGTGCTGATGTTCGTGCTCGCCTGGAACCTCCTGCGCGGGCGCGTGGGTCGCGCGCTCATCGCCATTCGCGATCACCCGATCGCCGCCAGCGCGATGGGCATCGACACCTCCATGTACAAGTCGCTCGCCTTCGGCGTGAGCGCGATGTTCACGGGCGTGGGCGGCGCCCTGGGCGCGATCGCGGTGCAGTTCGTCGCGCCCGACAGCTTCTCGATCTTCCTGTCGATCACTTTCCTCGTGGGCATCGTGATCGGCGGCCTGGCCTCGATCTCGGGTGCCGCGTTCGGCGCGCTGTTCATCCAGTTCGTTCCCAACATCGCCGATCAGATCTCCAAGGCGGCGCCATGGGCCATCTATGGCGTCTTCCTCATCGGCTTCATGTTTCTGATGCCGGTCGGCATCAGCGGCGCGATCCGCATCGCCTGGGCGCGGATCCGCAGACACCGACAGGGCCGCGACGCGGCGGCCGGGCCCGGCTGACCCATGCGACGAGGAGGCACTGCAATGTCCATCCAGCAACTGCTCGCCCTGGCGGGCGCAGGCATCGTCCTGGCGCTCGCCGGCCCGACCGCCCTCGCACAGAAGAAGTACGACCCGGGGGCGTCCGACACCGAGATCAAGATCGGCCAGACCATGCCCTACAGCGGCCCGGCCTCGGCCTACGGGACCATCGGCAAGGTCGAGGCCGCGTACTTCAGGAAGATCAACGAGGAGGGCGGCATCAACGGCCGCAAGATCAACTTCCAGAGCGTGGACGACGGCTACAGCCCGCCCAAGACGGTGGAGATGGTGCGCCGGCTCGTCGAGCAGGACGAGGTGCTGCTCGTCTTCCAGCCGCTGGGCACCGCGGCGAACTCGGCCATCCACAAGTACATGAATGCCAAGAAGGTGCCCCAGCTCTTCGTGGCAACCGGCGCCTCGAAGTGGGACGACCCCAAGGGCAACCCCTGGACCATGGGCTGGCAGCCCAACTACCAGACCGAGGCACGCATCTATGCGCAGCACATCCTGCGCACCCAGCCCAACGCCAAGATCGGCGTGCTCTACCAGAACGACGACTACGGCAAGGACTACCTCAAGGGCTTCAAGGAGGGTTTGGGCGCCAAGGCGAGCCTCATCGTGGCTGAGGTCACCTACGAGGTGAGCGACCCGACGGTGGACTCGCAGATCGTGCAGCTGCAGGCCTCGGGGGCGAACGTGTTCTTCAACATCGCCACGCCGAAGTTCGCCGCGCAGGCGATCCGCAAGGCCTACGACATCGGCTGGAAGCCGGTGCAGTACGTGAACAACGTCTCCGTGTCCGTCGCCTCGGTGCTTACGCCGGCGGGGCTGGAGAAGTCGGTCGGCCTGATCTCCGCGGCCTACCTGAAGGACCCGACGGACAAGCAATGGGAGAACGACGCGGCCATGAAGGAGTGGACCGCCTTCATGAAGAAGTACTACCCCGAAGGCAGCCTGACCGACAGCTCCAACGTGTACGGCTACGCGGCCGCGCAGACGCTCGTGCAGGTGCTCAGGCAGTGCGGCGACAACCTCACGCGCGAGAACGTCATGAAGCAGGCCGCGAATCTCAAGAACCTGGAGATCGGGACCCTGCTGCCGGGGATCAGGGTCGACACCGGCCCGACGGACTACGCGCCGATCTCGGCCGTCGTGATGATGAAGTTCGACGGCAAGCAGTGGGTGCTGTTCGGCGAGGTCGAGGGCAAGTAGCGGACTTCGCGGCGTGCGCTCCTTATGACCTCGACCGCTACGACGGGGCCTCCTTCGACGTCCTCGGCCGGCACATCGCGAAGCGGGCCGGCACAGGCGTCGGCGAGCGCGCCGGCCGACCACGCCATGGCGGCGAACTGAGCCGTGCGCGGCCTCAGAGCATCCCGGCCTGCTGGGCCGAGGCGATGACCGCCTTCGCCAATTCTTCGAGCTGCCTGTTCAAGTCGTCCGAGGGCGGCGCGGAGGCCTTGGCGGTCCACATCAGGCGGCCGCTGGCCACGTCGGTGAGGGTGCCGTTGGCGGCATAGCCGGTCTTCACGCTGCCGGCGCCCACCGGCAGCGACACGCCGACGCCGCCCGCCGTGGCGCTGTGATAGCCGCCTCCGAAGCCGCCGAAGCCGAAGCTCATCTGGGGAGGCGGATTGGCCACCGCCGTCCCCGGGGCCACGGAGGTACTGAAGACCGCGCGGGCGCCCGCGGCGCGCGCGGCCGGCAGGAACTGCTCGGGCGGGATCTGGCGCCCCGGCGTGGGGTTGGCGATCGGCGCGCCCACCACCGGCGAGGCCCCTGCGGCCGCGAGCTGCGCCACCATCTGGTCCTCGCACTGGCGCTGCAGGGCGAGCTCGGCAGCCTCGCACAGTACATAGACCCGCGCGCCCTGCAGCGGGCGCCCTGCGAAATACGGGTCGCTCCACTGGGCGTCGACCTTCGTCGTGGCGGCGCAGCCGGTCAGGCCGAGGAGCCCGGCGAAAAGTGCCACGAGCCACGCGCGTTGAGGGAAGGAGTTGGGCAGGGTGTTCATGGAGGCGTCATGGGTGATGCGACGGGGGCAGCTTAGCGCTGCCGTGCGGCCTGCGTGAGCGGCAAGACGCTCGCACTTTCGCGAATGGCAGCGTCTTCAGGGCGTGGCTAGACTCGCCGCGTCCTCACCCCGATGACGGAGCAACGCACATGCGTGCAGTAGATGGGCGCCGCGTGGCGACATGGCGAGCCTTCGGTTTGTGCCTCGCCGCCGCGTGGATCGCGTTGGCGAGCGGCTGTGCCTCGATGCCCGGGCGCGACCCGATCCAGGTGAACGTGGTGGGCGTGGAGCCGCTGCCCTCGCAGGGGGCGGAGTTGCGCATGGCGGTGAAGCTGCGCCTGCAGAACCCGAACGACACCGCGCTCGATTACGACGGCATCTCGCTGAACCTGGACGTGGCGGGCAAGCCCTTCGCCAGCGGCGTGAGCCCCGTGCGCGGCGCGGTGCCGCGCTACGGGGAGACGGTGCTCTCGGTGCCCGTCTCGGTATCGGCGCTGGCCATGATCCGCCAGGCCCTGGGCCTGGCCAGCGGCGAGTCCGCCAGCGTGGACTACCGGCTCAGCGGCAAGGTGGGCGGCTCGACGCTCGGGCCGGTGCGCTTCGAATCGCGCGGCCAGCTCGAGCTGCCTCCGGCGCCTTGAGCGGCGCCTGCGAAGAAACGGCGGCCATTGGAGGCCGCCGCCGGGCCGCGCGGCCTACTGACGGCGACCGATGAAGCCGCCGACGCTCGACACGTTGGTCGTCGCGTTCTTCATCGAGAAGGTGCCGGCAATCTCCTGCGGACCGGTACCGCTCTTGCCCGCAGCCACCGGACCGAAGAAGCGTCCGCCCACGCCACCGACCAGCGCCGCCGCGTCGCTGGTGTTCACCGGGCCGGTCATGTAGTTGGTGACGTTGCTGCCCGCGGCGCCGAAGCCGGCGGTCAGCGTGAGCGTGAGCGGCACCGGGGTGGGCGGCGTATCCAGGCCGTTCGCGCCGCTGATCTGGATCGTCACCTGGCGGGTGGCGAAGTTCACCGTGGCGGTGGCGGAGCCCCGGTAGAACACCGCGTCGTCGGTGCCGTTCTTCGCATACCAGCCGTAGGTCACGCCGGTGTAGCTCGCCACGCCCGTGGTGGGTACGGTGGTCGGGTCGGTCGTGGCGCCGAAGGCCACCACGCCGCGCCGGTTGACCGTGTGCTCGTCGTGCGCGTTTGCCCACTCGTTGACCATCGTCGTGTCTTCCGACACCCACGCGGTGAGGTTCGAGAAGTCGTAGGTGAAGTTCTGCAGGTTGCGGTAGCCCTTGTTGCCTGCGAAGGGGATGCCCACTCCGCTCGCGTCCGGGAAGGGCGTGTTGAGGCTGGCGTTGCCGGCGTGGATGTCACCGTCGCTGTGCAGCCGCTTGGCGGTGGTGCGATCGGGGTCGGTCCCGTTGGTGCGGAAGTCGCCCGGGTTGAAGGTCAGCACATCACCTGCTGCGACCTCGAGCGCCGGGCAGGTGGTCAGGGGCGGCGGGCAGCGCGCGGGCGCCGTGCGCGGGAAGTAGCGGTTGTTCGCATAGTTCGCCTGCGTGGCTGCGGTGCCCTTGCTGGCGAAGTCGTAGAAGGTGAACGTGTTCGGATCGGGCAGCGCCAGGCTGGTCGTGTCGAGCGCGCCGTTGGCGCCCAGGCGCGTCACGCCCTGCGTGGGATCGAAGGCCTCGACGATCTTCGGCCGCTCGACCTTGCCGTCCCAGGAGATGCCGAGGTTGCTGAGGATGACCGCCGCGCGAGTCACGGTGCCGGCGGGCGCGGGCGCGCGCTGCATGCGGACTTCAGCGGTGCCGCCGCTGGCCGGCGTGAAGCCGAAGGCGGTGGTGGTGTTCGGGTTCGGCGTCAGCAGGTCACTGGTCGACTTCGCATAGGCCTGCACGCCCGAAGTCGTGAGCGCCACCGTGTTCTCGGTCCGGATGATGGTGTCGCCGCTGCACTGGAAGGTGGCTCCATCGACGCAGCTCATCACCGTGCTGCCCGTGACGGGCGCCGGAAGCGGAGCCGGCGAGGGCGGTGTGGGCGTGGGAGCCGGCGCGGGCGAAGGTGCCGGCGAGGGAGAAGGGGAGGGCGAAGGACTGGGCGACGGCGCGGGCGCGGGCGGCGGCGCCGTGGCGATGGGTGTGGATCCGCCTCCCCCGCCGCCGCCGCAAGCGGACAGGATGGCCGCGGTGATGAGGGCCGGTGCGAAATGGCGAGCGCAGGAACGCGGCGATTGCATGAGGGTTCTCCATCTTGTTCCCCCCTCCCGAGACACCGAGCGCTGGCTTCTTGACTTTGGCCGCGGCACTTGTTGCGCAGGGTAGGGTCGCGCACGACGCGCAGCCACCCCGCGCTTCGGTGCCTTCGCTGACAAGAGACCTGCGAGCAACAGTCACGCGCACACCCGATTCGCGGGGGCGTGTGAGCTTCGGTAACGCGACTCTTTGCGAGCCGCCTTTCGCGCTTACGGATCGATACGGCGCGACGCCGTCTGGCCGTTCGGTGTGCGGTGCCGAAATGAAAACGGCCCCTTGCGGGGCCGTTGGGAATCTGGAGCGGGTGAAGGGAATCGAACCCTCGTATGAAGCTTGGGAAGCTGCCGTTCTGCCATTGAACTACACCCGCGCGAGGCCGCGATTATAGGGACCGCGGCACCGGCTCAGACGAAGAGCCAATAGACGGCGCCCGCGATCAGCGCCCACTTGAGCACGTAGTACACGCGCCGATGCGAAGCCTTCAGTCGCTTGGCCTGCGTGCGCGCAAGGTAGCCGTAGTGGAAGAACTTGTTGATGCCGCCCACCGGCTCGCCCGCCTCGTTCTGCGTGGCTGCAGCCTTCATCACGGTGCTGCCGAACCAGCGGTTCAGCGCGCGAAGCAGCCGGCCGTGCAGCGGGCGCTCCACGTCGCAGAACAGGATGACGCGCTGATGGTCGGTGGTGTTCTCGGCGTGGTGGATGAAGGTCTCGTCGAACATCACCGCCTCGCCGTCCTTCCAGTGATAGCGCTCGCCGTCGACCTCGATGTAGCAGCCGGGCGCGTTCGGCGTGTGCAGCCCGAGGTGATAGCGCAGCGAGCCCGCGTACGGGTCGCGGTGACGCACGAGGCGGCTGCCCGGCGGCAGTGAGGCGAACATCGCCGCCTTGATGCTCGGGATGCCGGCAAGCAGCTCGGTGGTGCGCGGGCACATCGAGGTCGCGGAGGGCAGGTCATCGCCATACCACTTCAGGTAGAAGCGCTTCCAGCCGGTGCGAAAGAACGAGTTGAAGCCGATGTCGTTGAAGCCGGTGGCGCTGCGGATGCGCCCGTCCTCGTTCAGGCGCAGGGCCTCTTCGCGGATGTCCTTCCAGTGCGTCTGCAGGACCTCGAGCTCGGGGAAGTGCGCCGGGTCCGCATACGGACGCGGGCTCACGCGCGAGAAGAGGTACATCAAGGCGTTGTAGGGCGCGAGCAGGACGGTGTAGTCGGTCATGGCGCGCAGCAGCCCGAAGCGAGCCCGGCCCCTCAGATGCACGTACAGCGCAGATGCGACAAAGACGAGCAGCACCCAGTGGCGCGGCGCGGGCATCCAGTCATAGCTCATCGGGGGGGACCTTGGTTTCTTGCAAAGCCAGCATTTTCGCCGCAGCGGCTTGCCGCCGGCTTTCGAGGGGCGATCCGGTAGTGCGCGGCAAGCGAAGCCGGGAAAAGATCACTTCTGAATGTCGCCCAGGCACAGGTATTTCGTTTCGACGTAGTCCTCGATGCCGTGGCGCGAGCCCTCGCGACCAAGGCCGGACTGCTTCACGCCGCCAAAGGGCACCTCGGCCACCGAGATGAGGCCGGTGTTGATGCCCACCATGCCGTACTCGAGCGCCTCGCCCACGCGGAACACGCGACCGATGTCGCGGCTGTAGAAGTAGCTCGCGAGACCGAACTCGGTGTCGTTGGCTGCCGCGACCACCTCGGCCTCGTCCTTGAATCGGATGACCGGGGCCACCGGCCCGAAGGTTTCCTCGCGTGCGCACAGCATGTCGCTCGTCGCGTCGCGCAGCACGGTGGGGGCGAAGAAGCGCGCGCCCTTGTCGGGCAGACGCGCGCCGCCCGTCAACGCGCGCGCGCCCTTGGCGAGCGCATCGGCCACGTGCTGCTCGACCTTCGTCACCGCGCTGTCGTCGATCAGCGGCCCGACGCCCACGCCGGGCTCGAAGCCGTTGCCCACGCTGAGCGCACGCGCCTTCGCGGCGAGCTTCTCGACGAAGGCGTCGTACACGCCGTTCTGCACGTAGATGCGGTTCGCGCACACGCAGGTCTGTCCTGCGTTGCGGTACTTGCTGACCATCGCGCCTTCGACCGCCGCGTCGAGGTCGGCATCGTCGAACACGATGAACGGTGCGTTGCCGCCGAGCTCGAGCGAGAGCTTCTTGATGGTGGGCGCGCACTGCTTCATGAGAATGCGGCCGACCTCGGTGGAGCCGGTGAAGGAAAGGTGGCGCACCGTGTCGCTCTCGCACAGCACGGTCCCGATCTCGATGGAGCCGGGGCCGTCGGAGGTGATCACGTTGAGCACGCCCGCGGGCAGGCCGGCGCGCACGGCGAGCTCGGCGCAGGCGAGGGCGCACAGCGGGGTCTGCTCGGCGGGCTTGATGACCACCGGGCAGCCCGCGGCCAGCGCCGGCGCGACCTTGCGCGTGATCATCGCGATCGGGAAGTTCCACGGCGTGATCGCCGCGCACACGCCCACTGGCTGCTTGATCACGACGAAGCGCTTGTTGTTGTCGGTGGTGGGGATGGTCTCGCCGTAGACGCGGCGGCCTTCCTCCGCGAACCATTCGATGAAGCTCGCGCCGTAGACGACCTCGCCGCGCGCCTCGGCCAGCGGCTTGCCCTGCTCGGCGGTCATGATCCGCGCGAGATCGTCGGCGTGCTGGTTCATGAGCGCGAACCACTTCATGAGGATCGCGTGGCGCTCCTTCGCGGTCTTCGCGCGCCAGGCGGGCCAGGCCTTGTCGGCGGCCTCGACGGCGGCGAGCGCCTCGGCGCGTCCGAGCTTCGCGACCTCGGCGAGCTTCGTGCCGGTGGCCGGATCGTGCACCGCGAAGCGCGCACTGGCGCTCACCCAGTGCCCGCCGATCAGCGAGTCGGTCTTGAGCAGTTGCGCGTCGGCGAGCTGGCTGAGCGGGGATGTCGGCATGTCCATCGCGGTCTCCGGGGGTTCGTGCGTGATTCGCATTGAAGGAAGGCTTCTCCAAAAATCATAAGCGCCGCGCTCGCGCAGGGCCGCAGGCGTGGGCATCCGCAGAGCTTCGCAGCAAGGGGCGCACCTATAATCGAAAGCTTCGCGAAATCAAGCACTTGAGCCTTTGCGCACCCGTTGCGCCGCGCTCGTGCGCCAGCCGAGAGCCCCCGGATGAAAGCCGCCGATATTCGCCAGACCTTCCTCAAGTTCTTCGAGTCCAAGGGGCACCAGATCGTGGCTTCCAGCCCGGTCGTTCCCGGCGACGATCCGACGCTGCTGTTCACGAACGCCGGGATGAACCAGTTCAAGGACGTGTTCCTGGGCTTCGACAAGCGCCCCTACACGCGCGCCACCACCGCGCAGAAGTGCATCCGCGCCGGCGGCAAGCACAACGACCTCGAGAACGTGGGCTACACCGCGCGCCACCACACCTTCTTCGAGATGCTGGGCAACTTCAGCTTCGGCGACTACTTCAAGCGCGACGCCATCCGCTACGCCTGGGAGCTGCTCACCGAGAAGTTCAAGCTGCCGCCCGAGAAGCTGTGGGTCACCGTCTATGCCGAGGACGACGAGGCCTACGACATCTGGCACAAGGATGTGGGCGTGCCGGCCGAGCGCATCGTGCGCATCGGCGACAACAAGGGCGCGCGCTACGCGTCCGACAACTTCTGGATGATGGG
>Ga0134124_10004431_pt1 | contig 11284 bp, 6 predicted proteins | sample KB304_FD_96880 | JGI IMG/M metagenome (GOLD analysis project Ga0134124, IMG submission 96880) | Terrestrial soil microbial communities without Nitrogen fertilizer from Kellogg Biological Station, Michigan, USA - KB3-0-4 | ecosystem: Environmental > Terrestrial > Soil > Unclassified ... | reverse complement strand
GGCAGCCTCGAAAACATGTTCGAATGCCCGGACGAGCGGGGCGACTTTCCACACTGCACCGAGCGCTGACTCGCGCTTGCCCTACCAACCCGAGGGCGCGATCCAGAAGCGCGCGCCGTAGCCGATGACCGGTGCTAGGTCCGAGCGCAGGTAGCTCGCGTCGTTCTGGAATACTTCGAAGCGTCGATAGACCGCGCCGGCCGCGTACACGTCGAGGTGTAGCCAGTCCGTGAAGTTGAAGGTCACTTTGGGGCCGACCGTGAAGTTCGAATACGCGAGCTCTGCCTGGTCGAGATTCCAGGTTTCCTTGCCTAAGTGAAAACGATTGCCGTCGAGATTGGCGCGAACGCCGACGTCGAGCCAGTCGAACCAATGGTATTCGGCGGTCAGCCATACCGGCGCAAAACCGCGAATTCGGAAGCGGTCCCCGAGTTTCAATTTGAGCAACACGGCGGGCAAAGGCGCAAGCTCGCCGGTGCGACGGTCGTAAATCGCGCCCGCGCCCAGCTTGAACGAGTCGCCGAAGGCGTAGGTCACGAAACCAGTCGCCGACAGCAAGAGATCGTTCGAACCAACTGGATCCCGGAAGTCAGAGGCAAGCCCAGCTTCGCCGAGCAGCACGAGCTCCCAGCGCTTGCCAATGCGCTGATCGACGCCGAAGACGCCCTTCACCGAGTGAAGCTGCAGTGAATTCGCGCTGGTCGGCTCAGCGTCGATCAGCTCGTAGCCAGCGCCCGCGATCAGCGTCGTCGTCTTGCCGACTTCGATCGGAACGCCTGCGTTCGCGCGCACGACGTTGATCGCGATCTTGCCGGGTAGGTCGCCGCTCGTGGCCGCCGGGTAGTGCTCGGCCGTCGTCGCGACCACCGAGTCGGCGAGCTGTGCGTGAGCGAAGTGACTCGTGGTGAGCAGGCAAAGTCCGGCCCAGAGATGAACTCTCATGACTGACCGCCCGTCACGTAGACGACGCGCGCCTGAGCGACGCGAATGGCGACCTGCGCGTGGACGACCTCGAGCTGCGCATTGAACAGCTCGGTTTGCGCCTCGGTGAGCTCCACGGTCGTGGCTTGCCCGACCAGGAAGCGCTGATAGCGCGCCTGATAGGAGGTCTGCGCAGCACTGAGCCTTCGAGCCGACGTATCGAGGCTGGCCCGCGCCGTTCGCTCAGCCAACACCGCGTCACTGACTTCCACGTGGATCGCGTCGATCAATTGAGCTCGTTCGGCGCGCGCTGCTGCGGCTTGAGCCCGAGCTTGGTTCACTTGGGTCTTGGCGCTGAGTGAATCGCCGAGTGCGAAGCTCAACTGCACACCGACCTGCCAAGTCGAGTGAAACTCGTCCTTTTGTGGAAAGTACCGCTGATTGGGATTGGCCAGTGTGGTCGTGCCGCTGGCGTCGAGTCGCGGCAAGACCTTCGACCAGGTGGCGTCGGCCTGCTTGTCGTAGGTCTTGGCCGCCAGCGCAGCCGCCTCCAGTTCGGGACGCCTTGCCTCCGCATGGCGTGTGAGCTCGGCGAGATCGCTCGAGCCGGCCCGCAGGGCTGGGGCCCGAGTCAGATCTTCCCCGATGGTGAAGGTCTCGGGCTGACCGCTGTGCATCGTGACGGCGACCCGCCTGCGTTGGAGCTCAGCCAGGTTTTTCGCCTGGACCAGCACGAGTTCAGAGGAAGCTACGGTCGCTTCGACGCGGGCGACATCCGCGGGTGAGGCTGAGTCCGCTGCTGCCAGCGCCAGCAGCCGCTCGAGGTGCTGCTGGCCGAGCTGAAGATTCTGCTCGGCCGCCGCGGCTTCCAGCTCCGCACGCACCCAGTCGTAATAGAGCGCGCGCGCGTCGTAGGCGACTTTGCGCTCGGTCGCGAGCTGGGACAGCGACGCGCTGTCGAGCTGGGCTCGAGCGGCTGAGCGCGCTTGAAACAGACGCAACACGTAGTCGGACAGCGGTAGGGTGAGCGACGCGCTGAGCGTGGTCGCGTTCTGCACGCTCTCGAACGACAATGGCGTGGATGCCAGGGGCTGACCGTCAGGGAGCGGTCCGGGCGCAGCGCCGGGCGCGACCACCAGGCTGCCGAGCGATGTGCCGTTCACCGGCGAGAGCCGGTAGTAGCTCACTTGGCCGGTGAGCTTCGGGATGAAGTCGTACAACGCGCGGTCGTAGCTGGCCGCGGCCGCCTGCACTTCTTGGCGCTTCTCTTCGGTGACGAAGCTGGTGGCCGAAGCGCGTCGGGCGACTTGCTCGGAGGTCAGGCCCGCCGCTTTGCCGGTGAGCGCGGCAGCGGGGTCGATCGGCTCGGCGAAGGCCAGGCCAGTGGCAGTGAGAATCGAAAGTGAGGCGGCTGCGAGCGTGAGGGTACACTTCACCCGACACGCCTGAATCGAACGAGGCATGATGAGCTCCTTTTGAGTTGTGAGAGGAAGGCGAGTTACTCGGCGGGGACGAGCAGCGGGCTAGGCTCGGAGGGGGCGGGGCCGGCGACGGGGTCGTTGGGCGAGCCCTCGACCGGGTGCGCCGCACCCCAGCGGATCAGCTTCAAATCGCGCACGAAGATGGCGTACAGAATCGGCACGATCACCAGCGTGACGACCGTGGCAAAGCTCAGGCCGCCGATCTGCACCCAGCACAACGGTTCCCAGAGTGGCCCGCCGTGCATCGCGAGCGGCACCAAGCCGAGCACCGTCGCGCCGACCGTCACGAGTACGGGGCGCAAACGCACGATGCCGGCGTCGACCAGCGCATCTTCCAGCGGCGCGCCGCGCTCATGCTCTTCTTCGATGTAATCGAACAGGACGATCACGTGGCTCACGATCACGCCGATCAGGCTGATGATGCCCAGGAAGGCCATGAAGCCGAACGGAGCATTCATTACGCGCAGGCTGAGTAGCGCGGCCACGATGCCGAACGGAATCGCGGCGAACACCACCAGCGGCTTGGTCGTGCTGCGGAACTGGAACACCAGCGCCAGGAAGATCGACAACACCGAGATCACCAGCACTACCACCAACTGCGCGAAGGACTTCTCTTGCTCGTGCTGTTCGCCGCCGATTTCCATGCTGTAGCCGGGCGGCAACTCGGCTTCGAGTTTGCGGAGTTCCGGTCGGATCTTGGCCAACACCTCGCTGGGCAGTGAGCCCGGCTTGGGATACGCGCCCACGGTGATGGTTCGGACGTGATTGCGGCGCAGGATCTTTGCGGTCGCGCCGCTGAAGTCCAGCTCGGAGATCTGGCGCAATGGCACCTTCACGCCCGGATCGCGCGCCGAGTAGACGTACAGATTGTCCACGTCCGAGAGGCGTTGGCGCTCGCTGGCTCGCAGTCGCAGCGAGATGGGTAGTTGGTGCTCCCCTTCCTGTAAGGCACCGATGCGCGCTCCCGCCAGGGCAGTCCCGGTTGAGCTAGCCACGTCTTGGTTGGTCACGCCCGCGGCACTCGCTCGATCCGGATCCACGCTGAGCTTCACGCTGAAGTTGTCGGTGCCCCAGCTATCACGCAGGCGCTCGGTGTTCGGTTGCTTGCGCAGAAGCTCTTGTAGTTTCGCGGCGATGCCACGTAGCTGGCTGATGTCGTCGCCCGAGACGCGGATCGCGATCGGCATGCCGACTGCCGGACCACTCTCGATCTGCTGCACGTCGACCCGAGCGCCGGCGATGCGGGCGTTGAGCGCGGCCTGCAGCGGCTGCACCACGTGAGAAGTTTGATGCTTGTCCGAAAGTCGCACGATCAGCTGCGCGTAGTTGGACTGGCGCTGCTCGGGGCTGATGCTGAACCAGAAACGTGGCCCACCGCCGCCGACGAAGGTGGTGACCGACTGCAAGCCGTGCGAACCTGCCACTTCGCGGATCACCTGCTCCACTTCGGCAGCCTTCTCGCGCGTGGCGCTCACCGGCGCGTCTTCGGGCAGCCACACGTCCACGTAGGCGAGATAGTTGAGATCCTTCGGGAAAAAGTTCTGTTTCACCCCGCCGGCCAGAACCGCACCGGAGACCAGCAGCACTACCGCGAGCCCGAGCGCACGAACGCGGTGGTGGATGGCGCGGTTCACGAGCCAGGCATAGAACCGCGCGAAGCCAACCTTGCGTCGCTCTTGCACCGTGGGCTCGCGTTTCTTGGGCGCTTTGAGCAGCACCATGCCCAGCAGCGGCACGAAGCTCATCGAGACCAGCCGCGAGGCGACCAGCGAAGCGGTGAGCACCACGGGTAGCGAGTAGATGAAGCGACCAGTATCACCCGTAAGAGTTAGAAACGGCAAGTAGGCTACGATGTTGGTGACGGTGGCGAACATGATGGCACTCGCGAGCCGTGTCGGCGCAAGCCAGGCCGCGATGCGCGCCGGCAGTCCTCGCGCCAGGTCGCGCTTGATGGCATCGCCGGCGACGACCGGATCGTCGATCAAGAGACCGAGCGCGATGATCAGCGCACCGATCGAGATCTGCTGAATGTCGATGCCGACCAATTTCATCAGGCCGAAGGTCATGGCCAGCGTGACCGGGATGCACAGCGCCATGAGCAATGCCGAACGCCACTCCCAGAATCCGATCAGCGCGACGACCACGACCAGCGCGATGGCCTCGTACAGGCTGGACATGAACAAGTCCACGTTTTCGGCCACTTGCTGCGGCTGATCGCTCACGCGACTGACCACCAGATCTTCGGGCAAGAGCGGGCGCGTCTCGGCAATTTTGGCCTCCACGGCCTTGCCGAAGTCGGCAATCATCAGCCCGCTCTTCATGGTCACGCTGAGCGTGATGGCCCGCGTGCGTTGAAAATGCCCGGCCGAATCCTGCCACGTGGCATAGGAGGCGTAGCGCGGACTGTCATAGCCACGGCTGATCGTGACCAAATCACGCAGGTACACGGGCACGCCGCTTTGGCTCTTGGTAATGACGATGCCGCCAATCTCTTGCTCGGCGCGCAGCTCGCCGTCCGGGGCGATCAGGATGGTCTTGCCCTGCACTTCCAGCGCGCCGCCGCGCGCGGTGATGTTGCGCGCCGCGAGCGCGTCCTTGATTTGCGCGGGCCCAACGCCGAAGCTTGCCAGCTTCTCCTGCGAGTAGTCGAGGTAGATCACGTCGCCCAGCACGCCCGCGCGCGAGACTCCGGCCACCGCGGGCACGCGCTGCAGCGCCTTTTCGAGTGTCTCCGAATACTGGTCCAGGTCGCGATAGCTGTACTTTTCGCCGGCCACCGCGTAGAGCTTGCGTTCGGTTTCGCTGGGGTCGCGCACGACCATCAGCGGCCAGACGTCAGGGTGAAGCTCCGCGATGCGCAGGCGTTCGGCCAGGAACTCACGCGCGTTTTCGATGATCTTCTCGTCGCTCGCGCTGGTGATCGCGTCGATGCCCAAAAAGCCTGGTCCAGAGACCAGCTTCACGTCCTTGGCGCCGCGCGCCTCCGCCCACTCGGCGAGCGCCTTGCCCACCACGGACAGCTCGCGATCGTCGAGCGAATGAGGGAAACAGCCGACGAGGGTAGCTCGTTCGCCGGCGGCGGTGCCCTTCTGACGTGCCTCCCGCACTGCCGTCGCGATTCGTTGGGCGCGGATTTGGACCTCGACCTCGCTGGCGCGCGGGCTGGCGACCGTCAGCATCAACGCCGAGGTGTCGCCGAAGTCTTTCATGAACTCCATGCTGGCCCCCTCGGGCAGAGAACCGAGCGAGCTCAGTTTGAGCCAGATGTCGTCGAACTCTTTGCCGGTCTCCTTCACGCTTTCGTCCAGCATCATCGTGACCACGGCCACGCCAGCGCGCGTGGTGGATTCGATGCGCTCGATCTTGGAGTTCTCGGCGAGCTTGCGCTCTACCACGCGCGTCACGCGCTCTTCCACGTTCTCCGCGGTGGCTCCCGGCCAGGACAGCAGCGCAGCTGCCACGCGCACCGGGATGTCCGGGTCTTTGCGCTTGGGCATCTTCTCGTAACTGAAGACGCCCCAGGCGATCGTGAACACCAACAGGATCCACGAGATGTGCGGATTTTCCGTGAAGAAGCGTGCGGTATTGCGCACCTTCTGGATCATTTCTTGGTCGCTCTTGTGGGCCATGACTTTGCTTTCGAACTGATGGAAGAATCGAGTCGAGCTCAGGGGATCACGACGGCGTCGCTACCGTCTTGAATCAACGTCGCTCCCATGGTCACGACGCGCTGGCCGAGCTCGACACCGCTCTCGACCGTGATGGAATTGCCGAGGACTTCGCCGAGCTTGACGTCGTGCAGACGCGCGCGGCCGCGCGGCGCTTGACCGTCGATCACGAAGACGGAGAACCCACGACTATCCGTGGGCGAACGCACCACCGCGGACAGCGGCACACTCAACGAGCCCTGGTCCAGCGCCGCACCAGGCACGCGCACCGAGATCACCGAACCCGGTTTGAGAGCGCCGTCTGCATTCGGCAACTCCGCTTCGACCGAGAAGACTCGGCCCTTGACGTCGGCCGCGGGGGCGATGCGAGTCACGCGCGCGCTCAGATTTCGCTGTGTGGCGCTCGACTCTCTATCGGCGCCAACGTGGACGCTGAGCGGGCTACCGACCGAGAGCTTCTCGACCAGCGTCTCCGGCACCGCGAAATTGGCTTTTACCCGGCTAATGTCGACCAAAGTGATCACGCTGCGCCCCGGCGCGATCAACGTGCCGACTTCCAGGTCGCGGCTCAGAATCACTCCGTCCATCGGCGCTTGGAGCACGGTATCCGCGAGCGCCACCGCGGCCTCTCCAGCTTGCGCCGTGGCGGCGGCGACGTTGGCGCGCGCTGAATCGGCGTGGGCCCGCTTGGCGTCGAGGTCGGCCTTGCTGAGCGCCTTGGTTTCGAACAAGCGCTCAGCGCGTTTGAGCTCAGCGTCCGCGAACTCCGAGTCCGCCTGAGCTTGGCTGATCCCCGCGCGCGCGGTCGCCACCTTTTGCGAGTAGTCGGCGGCGCGAATTTTCGCCAGCACCGTTCCGCGCTTGATGAAGTCGCCTTCTTCGAACGTGCGCGGCTTGCCGTCCACGCCTTTCACCTGACCCAGCAACTCGACGTAGCCGCCGACACGAAACGCCATGTCGACACGCGCGACCGGCTCCAGGGATCCCGAGTAGCGCGCGACCGCCACGTCGGCGGTGCGCGCGACCGGCTTGACCTTGACCGGAACCGCGCTGTGACTGGGGGCCGCCGCGTGCTCAGCCGAGCAACCAACCGAAACGCCGATCGAAAATAGAGCGGTGCTGGCCACCGCGATGTGGATACGAGTCATCCCGAACCTCCTTCTGGGAGGCGCCCTCTGCGAAAGTGATGCCAACGGCAGGAAAGTTGCTTCCTGAGCCGCTGTGCCCGCGCCAAGCGGGAAATCAGGAAGAAACGGATATGACCAGCCCCAAGACCCACTATCCAAACGCCTCGCGGCAGTATCCAAACGCCGAACCGGCCCCCACCGCCCCAGCGGGCGTCGAACCCGCGTTCGAGGCGCAGCTCTACCGGCTCGCCCCCTCTCGAGTCACCGTGCTGCTGGTGGGCGGCACCACGGAGCTCAAGCGAGCGGTCGCTCGGGCGCTGCATGAGCGCTCTCCCCGTCGTCAGCAGCCGTTCGTGGTTTTCGACTGTCGCGGGCTCGCTCCCGAAACAGTCGAACTCGGGCTGTTTGGGGGGCCAGCCCACGCCCCGGCAGCCGCAGGAGCAGTCCAACAGGCCGACGCCGGCACACTGTACGTCGCAACCATCGACGAACTGCCGCTCTTGACGCAGCCGCGGTTTTTACGCTTCTTGGATCAGGAGCGAAACGCGCGAGTCATTGCTTCGACCGATACGGATTTGGTGGTGCACGTCGAACGCGGACACTTCCGCTTCGATCTCGCCGAGCGCCTCAGCTTGGTGGAGCTGGAGCTCCCTGAAGGCTTGCAATCGGTGTACCCTAGCGGCCGCTAGTCCATGGACCACCGAGAGATACGCGCGATTCGTGGGGCGTTGAGCCGTGCCGCGTTCGCACGCCTGCTGGGAGTGACGTCCCTCACCGTGCTGCGCTGGGAGCTTCCAGACGACAACAAGGAGGCGCGCCGCCCGCGCGCGCGCATGGTCGACGCCCTGCGCCGCCTGCAGACGGACGGAGTCGGCGCGCACGGAAACCACGGCACCGCGGACCCCGCGGCGGAAGAGGACGATGACGACGGCACCTCAGAGCCCCTCACGCCCGAACGTTCGCCGAGCGAACCCGCTCCGTCTGCCGCCTTCGCCACTGACGAAGCACTGGTTCAGCCCCTGCTCCATCGCCTCATGGGCGAATCATGGCTGGCTGCCGAAGACGATTTGCTCAACTTACTCTCGGGTCAGCAGCTGCAGACCCCCGCTGGCCGGACGCTAGCCACGCTCGGCTTGGTTCAAGTTCAGATCCTCGGCCGCCTCGACATCCGCGGCGCCCTGGTCACCCTGACACCGATCTTGGACGAAGTGGAGCGAGGCGGCGTGCTGCGTCCCATCGCAGCGCGGGCTCACCTGTTGGCTGCGTTGCTGTTCAGTGCACCTGATTCGCGCTTCTTCGACGTCGGGCGCGTCAATGCCAACGCGGCTCGAGCCGACACGCTGCTCGGAGCGAACGAGACCGATCTCCGCGTGTTGCTCGCCACGGCGCGCATCTCTGCGGCGCGCTTCTTGGGGCCGAGCGTGGCCGTCCACGTGTACGAGACGGATCGCCAAATCCTGGAGCGGGCAGAGTCGGCGCTGCCGCGCTTTCTACTGCTCGGCTTCCGCGGCTTGGTCGCTGCATTGCGCGGTGACGAAGCGCTCGCGGCGAACTCGAGCGCCGAAGGACTCGCGATTGCCGAGCGGCTCGGACTTTGGCCAATGGTGATCGCCGTGCACGCGGATCGCGCTTGGCGCGCCTTGAACGGCGCTTCGCTGCCCGAGAAAGTGCTGGAGATCACCCAACAGGCGCGGCGCCGAGCGCGCCAGATCGAGCTACCCCCGAGCGAACCCATGCTGCGCATCTTGGCCTGCGAGGTCGAGGCGCTGGCGCGACTCGGCCGGTTCGAGGAGGCGCACGCCGTCATCGAGGAAGCCAACGCCCTGGCCCGTCGCGGTTCGCTCCCGCGCTACGCGCTGGCCATGCCGGTCGCGCGCTTTTATCTGTTCACGGATCGCAACGAGCGCCTCCCCGAGTGGGCCGACGCACTGGATGCCGAGGTCGCCGGCAACGGCCGCCCGCTGTCCAACGTGCACGCGCGGGTCGTGCGCGGCATGTTGGCGACGTTGGACGGGGATCCGGCGCGCGGAGCCGAGCTGTTCGCGCAGATCCTTGCGGCGCCCGAAACGACGACCGGCATTCATTACATCATGCACCACGCTTACTTCGAGTTCGCGTTGGCGAAGTTGCTGCAGCAGGACGTCGACGGTTGTCGCTTCGCGGTGCGCCGCACTCGAGAGTACATCGAGCAGCATCCGTCCGCCTGGCACTCGGTGCTGTGCACGCGCATGGAATCGTTCATCGGGATTGCCACCGGGCAATTCTCGGACGCCCGCCAGAAGGCCGAGACCACGGTCAGCACCTTCGGACTCATGGGTGACGTGATCCAGGTCGCCTTCAGCAAGGCCAACGTCGCCATGGTCGCCCGCGCCTCGGGCGCGCCGGACGCCGAAGCGCGGCTGAACGACGCGGTCCAAGAGTTGAGGCGGCTCGGTGTCTGGTCGCCGCACTTGTTGAGACGCGCGCAAATCATCTCGAAACCGGTATCCACCGAGCAGTGGCGGGCCGAAACCATGACCGAGCGGCTGGTGGGCGCGATCGGACGTCTATCGGTGCGCGGTCTGTCGCACGATCAGCACCGTCGCGGCCTAGCCATCATTTTGGGCGAACTGTTTCACGGTCGCGAAGTGCTGGTCGGCGGCAAGGAGCTCTCCGAGGACGAGCCCGGCGTGGTGCAGGTCCCGGACTTGGCCGACGGCGCGCTGCGCTTTGGCGTGCGGGGCGCGCTGACCCCGGAAGAGCATGCGGCTCTGCGCATCTTGGCGGCGTTCGTCCCCCGCGTGCTGGGCAGCACCGTGGTCGCCGAATCGGAAGCGGGCGTCGAGCACGTCCTGCCGCAATTCATTGCCGCTGCGCCAGCAACCCGCAAGTTGAAGACCGAGATCGCCCGACTCTCGCACTCGTCGGCCACGATCTTGATCGGCGGCGAGTCAGGCACCGGAAAAGAAGTCGTGGCGCGCGCGGTGCACGATCTCTCCACGCGGGCGGACAAGCCGTACATCGTGTTCAATTGTGCGAGCGTGCCGCGCGACCTGTTCGAGAGCCAGCTCTTCGGCTACCGCAAGGGCGCCTTCACGGGCGCGAGCGGCGACAGCCCGGGCGTGATCCGCGCAGCCGACGGCGGGACGCTATTTTTGGACGAAATTGGCGAGCTGCCGCTCGATACCCAGCCCAAACTGCTGCGCTTTCTGGAAAATGGCGAGATCACCACGCTCGGCGAGCAACGGCCGCGCCGAGTCGACGTCCGTATCTTGGCCGCCACCCACCGCGACCTCGATCGCCTGGTGCGAGACGGGCGCTTTCGCGAAGATTTGTACTACCGGCTCAACGTGATCCCCTTGCAAGTCCCGCCGCTTCGCGAGCGGCCCGAGGACATTGTCGCGCTGGCGCGCTTGTTCATCGGCCGGCTCGCGCCCGAAGCCGGCTCCGCTCCGGACCTGGCCTCGGACGCGGTGCAGGCGCTACGCGCGCATTCCTGGCCGGGCAATGTGCGCGAGCTACGGAACGTCATCGAACGCGCCATGGCCTACGCACCCGTGCCTGAAGTCCTGCACGTCGAGCATCTGCGGCTACCGAGCGGCTAGAGAGCGCCTTGCGCGCGCTAGCTGCGATCGGATGGTATCCAACCGGGCTCGCGAGGCGGCACGGCCGTTGCAGAACGCTCGGGCATGGACATCGCAATCTTTCCAGCCCAAGAACTCGAACTAGTGCTCGGCGCGCTGCGCGACGTCGCCTGCAGCAACGACCGCTTCAGCGAGGCCGAAGCGCAAATGATCGAAGGCCTGGCACGGCTTCACGGCCACGATCTGCGCGCCGATGAACTCCGATTCGCGACGCTCGACGAGCTCTCGCAGGCGGTGCTCGACCCGCACCGGCGCAAGCGCGTCGTGCAGCTCGCGATCATCGTCAGTCTGGTGGAAGGCCAGCCGGACGAGCGCGCCTCCGCGGCGGTGTCACGGCTCGCGCGCGCGCTCGACGTCGACGACGAGGGTTTGCGCGTGCTGGATCGCGTTGCGCACGGGCACGCGATGCTCGCTCGCATCGACATGGTGCGTCGCGTGCAGCGCTTTGCTCAGCACGGTGGCGG
>Ga0134124_10004428_pt1 | contig 11286 bp, 12 predicted proteins | sample KB304_FD_96880 | JGI IMG/M metagenome (GOLD analysis project Ga0134124, IMG submission 96880) | Terrestrial soil microbial communities without Nitrogen fertilizer from Kellogg Biological Station, Michigan, USA - KB3-0-4 | ecosystem: Environmental > Terrestrial > Soil > Unclassified ... | reverse complement strand
GGATCCCCCGGAATACCCTGCGCGGTGTGCGTCACCATTGTAAGCCCAGCAAGCCCTTTCTGGTGCTCGTAGTGGGTCCAGGCCCGCGGCAGCAAAACATAGGCGGTCACCCCATAGATAAGGACCGCAGCGCCGAGCGCAGTGAGCGCAATCTTCAGCTTCGACCGCCCGGAAGCGGCATCAACTCGGTTTTGCGACCACTTCATAGATGACGCTGCTGCCGCTGCCGAAAAGGCCGACGAGGCTGCTCACTCGAACGGAAAGATCTTCGCCCAATCGTCTTTCATGCTGACCACGGTCCAGTTGTTTATCGCGGCCGCATCCAATGCCTTGTCCAATTTGCCGAAGTGAGCCTGCCGGTCGTAGGCATATTCGCGTTCGCCGTCCGTGTGATGCACGATGAGCGCAAGACACGGCGTGGCCGCGCCCTTGGTGGCCCATTGCAGCATCTGAAGATCGCCGTCCGAATTGCCGAAAGCGGCGATGGGGCGCTGGCCGATATGCGCGTTGATGCCGACCGGCTTGCCCGGTCCGTCATCGACGAAGTTCACTTGCGGGAGGCGAAGCAATATCGGGATGTCCCTGCGCAGCATGAACTTGGTCTTTATGCTCGAACCGACCACCTGCGCCGGCGGTATGCCATAGACCCGCTCCGTCCACGGTCGCATGAATTCGATGCCACCACCCGACACGATGTAAGTCCTGAAGCCGTTTGCTCGCAAATACCCCATCAATTCGATCATCGGCTGATAGACACACTCGGTGTACGGACGCTTGAACCGCGGATGGCGCGCCTTCGAAAGCCAATCCGTAACGACTCGCTCGAAATCTGCAGTGCTCATATCGGCGTGCGTCGCCATGATGAGTTCAACTAAGCCGCGCTCTCCGGTCGCGGCGAGCGCCCGCATGTCGTTGTCGAGGACTGCCTTAAAGGGCTGCTTCTTTTTCCACTCGGGATGCTCGGGCGCCATGGCCTTTACTTGGTCGAGCGCGAAGGCGAGCTGAACGTACATGGGATGTTCGCACCACAATGTACCGTCGTTGTCGAAGGTCGCCACACGTTGCGGCACCGGAACAAAACCAGGCGAGCCTTCGCGCGTCACAGAGGCGACAAAATCAAGGATCGACTGCCTGGCCTTGCCGTCCCTCCACGACGGAAGCGGATTGCCCTGCGCCAGCGCCGTTTTGAACACGAGTGTTGCTGCGGCAGAGGCTAGAAGCCCCGTCACCACTGCACGCCTGTGAACATAGCTGTGCATTGAACAACCTCCATCTCGACAGACTTACGACAGCCCGCAGTTCTCCGAGAGCTGTTGTATTGCCGGCTCCTATCAGTCTCGACGATTTTCCCTCAGCAAATGCGGAGGCGGTATTGCCCTTTGGGGCACTAGGTCATTTGCGCGCAGTCTCGCCTTTGAATGATGAGTTGATAACGCGCGCCCGTTAAGTGGGGTAAGCTTTGGCCGCGTTCGCCACTAAAATCGATCACCTGGGTTGCAGAGACGCGGCAAATGCAGAAAACAAATCGTCCGCCCAGAAAAGGTACCAAGCACCTCCCCATTTCCAGCGGAGGCATAAGCCGGCTCGCCTATAAGCACGCGCAAGCCGCCGGAATCGACCTCGAAGCCCAATTGAACAAGGCGGGTCTTACGCGTGCTCAGATCGAAAATCCGCGCGCACCAATCAAGGTACGCGACCAGATTAAATTCTTGAATCTCGCCGCCACCGCCGTGGACGATGATTTCCTCGGGTTTCATCTCGCGCAGGCATGCGATTTCCGTGAAATTGGACTGCTTTATTACGTGCTCGCATCGTCGGAGATATTGATCGACGCACTGCAACGCGCGGTGCGCTACAGCACCATCGTCAATGAGGGCGTCTCGCAAACCTGTATCGACGGCAAGAATATCGGGCTCTCTTTTCACTACGTCGGCGTGAGCAGACACCCCGATCGCCACCAGATCGAATTCTGGATCACAGCTTTGGTACGCATCTGCCGCCAGTTGACGGGATTTCGCGTTGTCCCCGAGCGTGTCCGCCTGGTCCACCACAGGACGGCGGCAACCGAGTTGACTGAATTTTTCGGCGATAACATCGAGTTCGGCGCGCCGATCGACGACGTCGCGTTCCCAGCGAGCATCAGAAATTCACGGATCGTCAGCGCCGACCCATACCTCAATAACCTGCTGATTTCGTATTGCGAGGAAGCCCTCGCCCACCGGAATAAAGGACGCGGCTCGTTTCAATCGGCCGTAGAAAACGCAATCGCGCCGCTATTGCCGCACGGAAAGGCGACGGCAGCGGACGTTGCGAGGCAACTCGGACTGAGTCAGCGAACATTTGCGCGCCGCCTGTCGATGGAAGGGCTTACATTCTCCGCATTGCTTGAGAGTCTCCGGTCTGACCTCGCGAGTCGATATCTCCTGGAAGGCGATATGGCTGTCTCCGAGGTCGCCTGGCTGCTGGGTTATCGTGAGGTCGGCTCTTTTTCGCATGCATTTCGACGATGGACCGGCAAGACACCGCGCGACGTTTTGCGCGCCGAGCGGTCTCGACCGTCCTGAGCGGCCGCGTCCGACTTGAAGGCCTGTCGTTGGCCCCTGCGGACAAACTTTTGGCGTGAATTCACAAGACGCCAGCAGGGGTCGCGCGTATCAGCTTTGCCCAGCGGCGGAATATCCGCGCAAAAATTTTCTCAAACATCAGGCCACGCACCGCCTCGCTCGGAGCGAGATCCAATGCGCGGCCATGACCAATTTTACGGACGATTCGATGTCAGATTCACAAAAGACCGTAGCCATCGTCGACGACGACCCTGAAATGCGTTCATCACTTGCAACGTTGTTAAGTGCGGTTGGCTATCGCGCAGAGACTTATGACTCTGCCGAGACGTTTCTCATCTGCGCTTCAACGTGCAAAGCCTGTTGCCTCATCATCGATATTAATCTTGGCGACATAACCGGCGTGGAACTGGCACACCAGCTGTGTGCCGAGGGCCTGAAGTGGCCGATTATTTTCATGAGCGGCCTCGACGATGCCGCGATCAAGGTCCAGGCGTCGGCCGTGGAGCCTATCGCATTCCTGCACAAGCCGTTTCGCGGAAACGATCTGATCGACGCGATCCAGAAGGCAATCCAGTAGATCCTGGCACCGGCAAATGTGCCCGCTCTCGTACAGTGTCAGGTTTTTCAACGGCGTTTTCCGGCTGTTCGACCGCTTTGATGCCGTCATCGTCCGCTGGATGTGTGCTGACCGCCATCACGGGTAAAGCCGACCGGAATTGGCAACATATCGGCGGCCGCAGTCTATTCACTCCAGAACTGACGGATAAACGGCGGGGCAACCAGTTGGTCGTAGGGGACCGGCTGCGAAATCAGCCCATTTGCGCCGGCGAACTTATTTAGGCCGTCAACCGCTTCCGGTGAAATGCCCGGATCGTAGAAAGGCGCATCACGCGCCACCAAAGCGCCGATCAACGAAGCTTCCTCCGCCGGAAAAAGCCGGGCGCCCACCTTTGTGGCGAGAGAAGGATCTGCCTTAAGCGCCCTTTGGGTCTTTGCAACCGCTCGCACCGCGGCAGCGGCGGCCTGCGGCTGCTCGTTGATGAACTGGTCGGTCGTCGTCAGCGCTGCAAAATTATACAAGCGTGCTCCGGGCGGGCCGTCGCCTCGCCGCAGATCGAGATGGATTTTTGCAACACCGAGCTTCTCGCCGATTGCCGCACGCATGCCGTTGCCCCAGTAAGCGTCCGCGCCTCGCGCGATCGCGTCGACGCCATCATGTCCGCGCCAAAGTTCGTTTTTGCCGGTGGTCGGGCTCGGGACGATCTGAACCTTGTCCCGTTCGAGGTCGATTCCCGCTTCGGCCAACATGTGTTTGAGCGCCATATTGGGAAATGCCGTAGACGACGAAATCCGTAGTCCCTTGATGGCATTCATATCGCCGCGTTTGACCTTGAGATCGGCGCGAACGGCCATGAACCAGTAGGAGTATTGAGCCAAGGCGCACAAAAGCCTGGCTCCCTTCCAGGCCGGGAACGCCCGGGTCGCGGCATAGGCTGGACCGCCGAAAAAATGCAGCGTTCCGTCGCGCAGACGTTCGGGTCCGCTTCTGGCCCCGTATACCAGCTCGAATGCGACATCGAGTCCCTCTTCCTTGAAGAAGCCGAGTTCGACGGCGGCGGTTGCCACGAAATACGAAGGAGAATCCACGTCAGCAACCATCAAGCGAAGCATTCGACACAGGCCTCCAGATCACTCATCGGAAGACTTCACGCGATCGTCGCGACGATATTCTTGTAGGGCACGTCTTTTGACAGGATTCCGACATCGCGGGCGAATTTGTTCATCCCGGCAACGAAGTCCTGTGAAATCGTTGTGTCGTAAAAAGGAAGATCGCGTCTAATCAGCTCGGCGATGAGCTCCGCCTCCGTCGGCGGAAAGAGCTTGCGTCCTATCTTGGTCGCCAGCGTAACGTCCTTTTTCAATGCGGCGTGAGCCTCCGCAATCGCCCTGACGGCAGCAGGTGCAGCTGCCGGCGAACGCTCGATCACGCTGTCGCTCGTCGCTATCGACGCCATGGTGTAGTTGAAACAGGACTTGGGGCCATCGCCTCGGCGTACATCGAGTACGACCGTTCCAACGCCCCGGCGCACCGCCACCTCCGCACCCATGCCGTTGGCCCAGAAGCCATCGATCTTGCGATCCTCAAGTGCTCTCGCCGCGGTGAGACCGAAGTTGACGCTCTGACCGGTCGCGCCCGGCACCGGCGCGATCTTCACGCGATCCCGATCGAGATCGAAGCCGGCCTCGATGAGAAGTCGGCGAAGTCCCATGTCGACCCAGGGCGCCGCTCCGATGCTGCGACCCTTGACCACCTCGAGGTCCCCTCGCCGAGCCCCCAGGTCTTTGTGCATGACGAGAAACCAGTACATGCCCTGCGCCTGCGCGCACAGGAGCTTGACACCTTCCCACTGTGGAAAGGCGGCGAGCGCCGAATGCGCAGATCCACCAACGAAGTCGACCGCGCCCGAGCGCAACGCCGCATAGGCCTTGTCGACCGGAAATATCAGCTCCAGCTCGACCTCTAGTCCTGCCTTCTTGAAAAACCCAAGTTCGATGGCGGCAATAGCCGGAAAATACGAGTTTGAAATCATATCCGGCACGGCAAGTTTCATCGCTTAACTGCTACTTGCTGAGCTGCAGTGCCTTCGCTCTGACATCGCCGTCGACAAATGCGTCGAGATCGATCGGCTTGGTGAGGTTGCCGGTCGTCACCAGCAGATCGCGCAGCCAGGCGAGCTTGTTCATTGGTATCGGCATCTCCGGATCGACCGCCGAAAATTGCTTCACCTCGTCATAAGTGAAAGCGGGCAGCGGATTGTCCGGCTTGGCAAGCGTGATCTCGCGGGTCAGCTCGATTGTCTGGTCACGGTTCGCAAGGGCATGACGAAACCCAGCCATCTCCGCGGCAAGGAAGCGCGCGGCGTCGTCCTTGCGCTCAGCCAGCGTCTTTCCGCTCGAATAGATACAGAAGCGAACGTAGTTCGGAACGGCTTGAATGGCGTGAACAAGCATCTTGACGCCGGCCTTCTCTGCCGCCGGCGCGAAGCCGCTGGACGCCGCCGCGGCATCGACGATGCCGGCTGTCACAGCCTTGAAACGATCGGCATCACTGCCCATGACGGTAAACTTTACTTCTGCCGCCGGCACATTGTTTTGCGCCAGGACCGCGCGTGCGACAAGATCAGGCAGCGCACCCGGCGCCGAAATGGCGAACGTCTTGCCCTTGAGATCGGCGGGGCTGTTGATGCCCGGCTTGGAATAGATGGCGTAGGTCAAACCCGGCCAATAGCAGCCGATCAGCTTGACGTCGGCGCCCCGCGAGGCCGCAACCATCGGTGAGCCTGGATTTCCTTCGTAGCTGTCCAGCTCTCCCGCGAGCAGCGCCTTCAGCGCCAGTGTGTCGCCCTTGAATTGCTTGATCTCGATGTTCAGGCCCTGCTTTCCCGCAAAGCCGCCTTTGCTCCCCATGAACACAATGCCGGCGTCGCTCTTGGCTTCCACGATACCGTGCCGCCAAAGCTTCAAGTCCTCTGCGCTCGCAGGGGCGACAACGAGTGCCGCCAAGACCAAGATCCGCAGAGATCTCGTGATTGTTGTCCGCATGACTTCCTCCTCGTCATTCGTTGCGGCCATTCGCAGGCTCACAAGTTTTTTTCTATCCAACCAGCAGTCGCGACGGCGCCCGCGTCCTTGCCATTAAATCCGATCACCTGAAATCCAAGCGGCAGACCTTGCTCATGCAGCAGCGGCAGCGAAATTGCCGGTACGCCGAGCAACGAGGATGGAACTGCAAACACCGGATCACCAGTCGAGCCGAGGCCGATTGGTGCGGCCGCCGGAGCCGACAGTGTCACGCAGGCATCGCATTGCGCGGCCAGGCTCTCGTAGAGCGTGCGAATACGGGCCCGTTCGTCGATATCGGCGCGATAGTCGTTGAGGCCCATTCCCTCCGCCTGCGCGAGGCGCGCGAGCATCGCGCGGCTCAACTTGCCTGCATCGCGGTTGCGATAGGTGTTGAGCGGCCAGCGCGATTCCCAGGTATTGATCCGGATCGACAGCGAGCGGGCATTGGCGATCGCCTCCTCCACGGTATCGACCAATCTGTCCGACCGCCGGGTAACAATGTCGATGCCGTCCCGCGTCAAGCGGGCCATCGATTCCTGGAGGGCCTGCTTCGCCTCTGCGCTGGCCTCTCGCCAGCCAGCCGTTTCGAGAAAGACGAGCCGCCGCGGCTTGGCCGCCGCCGGCGCTCGGAGCGGCCCGACCAAGCCGGGATATCCCGGATCGCCGCCGGCACGCGCGGCAATTTCGGAGGCAACTTGCCAGGCGTCCTCGAGGGTTGCCGCCAGAACGCCCATGCAGCTTTGGCTCAATTCGTCGTGGCTGCCACCGCGATTTATGCTGCCGACACTCGGCTTGAATCCGACGCAGCCGCAGTAGCTGGCCGGACGGACAATCGAACCCTGCACCTGCGTGCCGAGTGCAGCACTGACAAGACCCGCTGCAACGGCGGCGCCTGAACCGCTGCTGGATCCTCCCGGAGTGCGGGCAAGATCCCAGGGATTGCGGGTGCCGCGCGGCTCGGTTGCGGCGAACTCGGTCGTCACCGTCTTGCCGAGAATGACCGCTCCCGCTTCGCGCAGAGCCGCGACCGCCGCAGCGTCGCGTCCTGAGGACCAGCCGTCGAACAACGGTGAGCCCATCCCGGTCGGCATATCGGCTGTCTCGATAATGTCCTTGATGCCGATCGGCATGCCGTCGATTCCCGATAATGGCTTGTTGTCGCGCCAGCGCATGGACGATGCGTCGGCGGCAGCGCGCGCGCCACCCACATTGGTATGAACAAACGCGCCGATTTTCGGCTCCCAGGCGGCGAGCGCCTCAAGGCACCGTTCGAGATAGGCGCGCGGTGTATCGCGCCCACCGGCAAATTGCGCGGCGACAGAGAGAAACGGTTTTGCTTGCGGCACGGGCGCGGGGGACAACATCGTCAGACCTCGGTCAGCGTCATGGCGGCAACGCGGCGCTGGCTCGCGATCATCGAGGTTCGCAGCAGGAACTGGCGGGCGCGCGCCGAGTCCGCCGCCATTTCACGAAGTTCGTCGAGATTGCGCCGGCGGGTTTCGGGATCCCGCGCTTCCAGGCGCTTTTTGTTGGCGATGGACTGCTCCTGCACATATTCGGTCGCCACAGTGCGACGCTGCAAGCTGTAAAGATCAAGGAGAGCATCCGGCGCCTTGTCTAGCAAGACCGCCGCAAGCTTCCCGGCGAGGTTTGCCGCGTCTTGAATGCCCCCGTTCAGACCCATGCCACCGATCGGATTGTTGACGTGAGCGGAATCGCCGGCGAGCAGCACGCGGCCTTTGCGGAAGGTTTCCGCCACACGCTGATGGGTGACGTAAAGGTTGCGGTGAACAATCTCGTAGGGTTGCGACGCGGGAAAGAGTTTCTGCATTCGCGTCTGGACGGCCGCATCGCTCATTAACTGCTCATCGGACTGATCGGGACTTGCCGGATAAACCGTACGCCATAACCCAGGCGGTCCATCAGCCGATACCTTGAAGCAATTGCACCATTCGTCCGGGTCTGCGAAGTAGCTGCGAAAACACAACCCATGAGCTGCTTCAAAATCGAACGGCGTCGTGAGTACAATGAAGCGCTCCGGCCAGGTAAACCCCTCGAACTCGATATCGCTCTGCTTGCGCACAACACTGCGTCCGCCATCGGCGCCGATCAAATAAGCGCCCGAATGCGTCTTAACTCCATCGGGGCCGCGCACACCGACACTGACCAGGCCGTCAGTCTGCGTGACCTCCACAACCTCGTGCGAGAACAGCACTTCGACGTTGGACAGCTTTCGCAGACGCTCAAGAATAAGCTTGGCGGTTTTGAACTGCTCGCACTGAACAACGAATGGATGATCGGTGTCCCCCTTGAGGACGACATGATCGAACTCGGCGATCTTCTGGCGGCTTGGCCGATCCCAAAACTGGAAGATGGGCGCCACCAGGCCCACACGGGCCATGTCATCCGCAAGGCCATCCTCGACAAGCAAATCGAGCGTGGCGGGATGGGTTGTGGCCGCCCGTGGATCCGCTTGCAGGGTTTCGTTGACGTCGAATAGTCGAACCGGCAGACCGAGACGCCCGAGCAGCCAAGCGCACAACAGGCCGACCGGGCCACCCCCGGAAATCAATACCCGCCGTTCGGGACCGAAACTTCGCAGTGCCTTTGGATCGGCCATTAGCTGACAACCGGCAAGACATCGACGTCGTATTCGCAACTCATCTTACGACCGAGGATCGGATCTTCAATCACCGCGGTAAACTGTGCCGCGGGACGAATGCCTCCGATGGCGCCGAGCGTTCCGCAGAACATGACCGTGCCCGCCACAAATTCCGTGCCGGCGCGCGACATCAGGTCCGAGGGATTGCGCATCGCCGACAGCGGGCCCTCTTGGTATTTCAGCCGTTTGCCGTCGATGGTGGCGTAAGCGCGCAAGATCAATTGATCCCAGTGGCCCGCTATCTCATCAAGACGCCAGAGTGTCTTGCCGACCATCTTGGCGCACATCTGCTTCGATAACGCGATGCCCATCGTTTCCGCTTTACGGTCTGTATGATCGGATCCAACGCCAAGCCACAATCCGTCGTGCATCGCGACGACCACCGGCTCGGCTTCACCTGAAGTGTCGGGTCCGAGAACCTCCAGGTTGGCAGCTTGCACGAGATTTGCTGTGCTGATGCGATAGAATACCGGCACCGACGACGGGCGCGGTACGCCGATCGCCGCAAGCTCCTCGATATGATGATGCAGCGCTTTCTCATCGCGGCCTGTCCAGCCGGCAACGATCAGCGCTTTCGGAGCAAGTTCAGCCCGATCGATTCCACCGCTTGAATGACGCTCGAAGGAGAGCATGGCTTGTTCCTTGATTGGCGACCGGCACTTGGTACATGATCGCCGAGGAAAATCCACTGCCGGACATTTGTGTTGAATGGTGAGGCGCCATGGCCGTCAACAAGAAGCACGACGAATTTCATACCCTCGACATGAGTGCCGGATGGGAAACCCCGGCCGGCTATCCAAAAGGCATCGAGCAGAAGATTTTGTCAGGCGCGCTTGACGAGACGAACCGACGTGGCACGCGCACGCGGCTCCTGCGCTTCGCACCCGGCGTGTTCACGACGAAGCCTTTCGTGCACGATTACTGGGAGGAAGTTTTCCTCGTATCGGGCGATCTGACCGTCGGCAACGACGCCCAAGGAAATGGCGGCAAATCATTTCCGCCGAACACCTATGCCGTTCGCCCGCCGGGCGCCTATCATGGACCATTCAAGTCGAACGGCGGTTGTACGCTCCTGGAAATGCATTACTTCGATCCGGTGTAAGCCACGAATCCGGACTGACCATCGCCACCTCAACTTCCGAGTGCGCGAACCCGGCAGCGACCCCGCTATTTCCGGTTCGAATAGACCTTCGCGGCCCTATTGGACCGTGGTCCAATGGCTTGTTTGTCTGAGGTGGGCGACACCTAAGCAAGGCAGGAGAGACATATGTTACGCACACTGTTTGCAGTCGCAATTACCGGCTTGGCCTTTGCGGCAGCATCGGGCGCCGCGCAGGCTGCACCGATTGCACCGTTGCCCGCGGGCTATACCGCCGACCTCGGAATTTTATCGGACGTGGCGTGGCGCCGCTGCTGGCGTGACCGTTGGGGACGCCTGCATTGTCGCCGCTGCTGGCGCGATAGCTGGGGCCGCGTTCGCTGCTGGTGATTTTCGCAGCGTGTGACTGGACATATTGGCCGGAGCAGTTGCTGCTCCGGCAGTATGCGCGATTGCCTATCGAGTAGATGGAGGTGGCGCGCCCGAAGAGATTCGAACTCCTGACCCCCAGATTCGTAGTCTGGTGCTCTATCCAGCTGAGCTACGGGCGCTTGATTCCGCAGCCGGAAACCGGCGCGCGGGACCGGGGCATTAGCTATCGCCTTGACCGCGTATTGGCAAGCTTTGAGCCTTAACTCTCACGTCGGCTGCGCGGCCCGTGCCAGAGCCTGGTTTTCGATGCGAATTCGATATGCGAGCAGTGCAGCGTTTGCGGCTGAAAAGATGAACGCGAGGAACGGCAATCCAAGGGCCAGCGGAACCACGGCGATCTCCAACGCGACGATCAAGTAGTTTGGATGCCGAAACCAGCGATACGGCCCTTGCGCGATCGTCGCCGCACCTGGCAGCACAATAACACGCGTGGTCCAACGGCGGCCGAGACTGGCGATGACCCAGAGGCGCCCGATCTGCAGCACGATGAATACGGCCAGCCAGAACGGATTAATGACGCGGTCATGTCCCAGGGCAAGCAGACAGACAGTCCAGGCCGAGTGCAAAATCACGATGAGAGGATAATGCGCCGCGCCGAATTCGATGCCGCCCATCCCACGCAGTCGCCTTGTGTTGAGCTGAGCAAAGCAAAGTTCTGCGAGCCGTTGCGCGATCAGGAATGCGACGAGCCACGCGCCCTCACCCATAGAACGCCTCAAGCGCCAGGAAATTTGCGGTAAAGCCGGGCCCCAAGGCCGAAAGTACGACTGGACCGCACAGACCACGCCGCAACGCACGTTCAAGAACGAAAAGAACCGTGGGCGCCGACATGTTGCCGTGGCCACGGAGAATCTCCCGTTCATCACGCAGCGTACCCTTCTGCAATTCGAGCGCGGTCTCGATGG
>Ga0134124_10004427_pt1 | contig 11287 bp, 7 predicted proteins | sample KB304_FD_96880 | JGI IMG/M metagenome (GOLD analysis project Ga0134124, IMG submission 96880) | Terrestrial soil microbial communities without Nitrogen fertilizer from Kellogg Biological Station, Michigan, USA - KB3-0-4 | ecosystem: Environmental > Terrestrial > Soil > Unclassified ... | reverse complement strand
GTCGTCATGCTGGCGCACCAGATCGGCGGCTTCCTGGGCGCGTGGCTGGGCGGCAAGGTGTTCGAAGCCACCGGCGCCTACGACTGGGTCTGGTACATCGACATCGTGCTGGCAGCGGGCGCAGCGCTGGTGAACCTGCCGATACGCGAAGCCCGGCCGATCGCGGCGCGCGCGGCTGCCTGACCGGCGGGCCGGTTCACACTTTTTTTTCCAGCGCGCCTCCTGAAGTCGAGGTTGCGCGGGCAGCGGCGCCGCGAAAGTAAGCAGACGTTGATATCGAAACACTCGCGCGGCGAGCTACTCAGCCGGCGCACCGGCTTCGATAATTGCCTTCGTTTCGTATCATGCCGCTTCAATCGCCCCCGCCACCGCGCGACCGCTTGCGGTCCTGGTATGACCGCACATTGCGGCCGCTGCGCGCAGCCTTGCCCTATGCACTGATTGCGGCCGCCCTGCTGGCCACGTCGGAAATACTATGGCTGTGGCATTCGTGGCCGGTGCGGCAGGTTCTCGAGGGAGAACGGCTCACGGCGGGAGCCTCGATATGACCCAACCGGGCTGGCGCGACTGGGGCCGGTTGCTGGCGCGGCCGGTCGCCGCGCTCGCCCTGGGCACCTGGCTGATCGGCCTCGTCGTCGCCGCCGTCCAGCTAGCCGCATGGAACGACGAACTGGTGCGCACGCTGCTGCAAATCCGGGCCGACAATGTCTTTCGCTTGCGCATGGCCGAAGGGCGCGAGCCGATTCCTCGCGAGTGGTATCGCAGCAAGGCGCTGGCGCTGCTCGCAGCCAGCGAAAAGATGCAGGACGATACGACCTGGGCGCTGTTCGTGCCGGGCTCCTGGGCGCTCTTCGACAATTTGCGCCAACGGGTGGAGCTGCGCATCGAGCGTGCCTTCAGCGACATTGCGGTGGAGACCATCCGGCGCGAGCTTTATTTCCGCGCCAGCAAGCTGACCGGCGTGCCGCAGGACGGCCAGACAGCGGAACTGCTGGCCACCGCCGATTGCGCGCCGCCGCCGCTTGCGGCCGACCCGGCCGCACCGGCCAAGCCCGCCGGTCCGCAGGAGCTGCCGGAATTCATCGCGGCCCTGAACCAGCTGGCTGAGGTCGAGGAGCTCGATCGGGCGGTGCAGGCAATGCTCGCGCTGCGCAGTCCCTCCGGCGCCGACGCGCAAAACCTGCGGCTGCTGGTGCGCTACACGCTGGGGGTCGAATTGCCCGGGCGGGTTTCGCGCAGCGTGGCTTTCTTTCGCACCAGCGTGAAGCCGGAGGATGTCGGCCATGCGGCGGCCGGCGTACCGCGCCTGCAGCAGGCGGTGCGTTGCAGCGTAGTCAAGGCGATGACCGCGCTGGACACGCGGCTGTTCGAGCGCAACGACCTGCTTGCCACGGAAGCTTTTCTGGCGCAGCGGGCGCCGCGGCTGTTCGCGCCCGGCGCTCGGCCGGGGCCGTTTGCCGAGATGGTCGCGGGCTACCGCGAAGTGATCGCAGCGCTGGACCAACAGGAGGCGCTGCTGGCAGACGCCGGCTATGCATGGCTGCACGATCCAACCGCGAAGCTGGGCCCGGCGCACGATCGCCTGCTGGCTCGTATTGGCAGCGTCGGCCTGCTCGGGCCGGAAACCGTGGAGCAAGTGCGCAGCCAGTCCGGGGCCGCCGCGCAGCGGTTCGGCCGCCAATTCACGGCGGTGTTCGGCGCGGGCAGCGAGCCTGCATTCGTGTGGCGGAAAGACCGCGGCCGGCTCGCACTCTCGCCGCAGCGGCTCGCGCTGCGCGACGGCCTCGTGGCCTTGCTGCAAGAACCATTCATGGCAGCGCCAGGCAACCACGCTTTGCCGGCTGCTGCGCCGGGGCCGCTGTCCTGGGACGCACGGCAGCTCGAACAGGCCCTGGCGGTGGCGGATACGCGGCGGCGCTTCGCCGCCGACGGTCTGCGCAAGTTCCCGCCTGCAGTGCGCCAAAGCATCGCCCGCTTCGTGGATGGACAGCTGGCGCAACTGGTCCAGGACAGGACCTTCGAAGCCATGAGCCCGGCGACGTTGGCCGCGGCGCCGAGCCTGGCCGACCTGCCGGCCTATCGCGCCCAGCGCGAACAACTGGCGCAGGTCCAGGCGCTGCTGGCCGACCTCGGCGGACGCGGCACCGCGGAAAGACTGCGTGCGCTGGTATCGCATGAGCTGGTCGAACGGCTCGCCCTGATCGAAAAGACGATGTGGTCGTCGACCATCTATTCGGATCGCGTCCAGCACTTCGGCTGGTGGCAGGGCGAAGGCTCACCGATCCTGCAGGCCTTTGGCGCCGGCGACCGGTTGATGTTGCGCTATGCGCTGTCGCAGCAGCTGCGCCGGCTGGATGAGTTCGGTCGTGAGGCCGGCGCTTACCTGGCCTACGCGGACCCCGCCACCACATCGAGCCCGACGGTGTTGCGCTGGCAAGGCATCGTGGCGGAGCTGAAGCGCTATCGTGCGGGCGCGGTCGACAGCAGCCTGCTTTCGCTGGAGCGCTACCTGCTCGCGTTCGGTCCGGACCTGAACCGCGCGAACTGCGCCGAGCGGCTGGTCGCGGCCGCGCCGTCAGGGGTGCGAGCCGATGAGTTTGGCCAGCGTTATCTCCACATCCACAATGCGCTCGTGAACCGATGCGCCGAATTGCGCTTCCCGGCCCAGGCGCCGTCACCGGCGCGCGCTGCGATCCCGTACGGGTGAGGGAAGCTCTGAATAAGTGCTGCCACGCGCGCTCGCGACAAAAACGGGATGATTTGGCCGCCAACGTTTCGCAGCCCGTGCTTGACGCACGGGCCAGGAACTTGGTGGGCAAAGGGCCCGTCGCTCCAGCCGGTCGGCTGGAGCTGACGTGCCCGTCCAGGATGGACCGCAAACGCGACCGCGTTTGCTCGGTCCGAGCCCGAAGGGACGGCGCTTTTCCGGGCGATCTGGGGTGTTACGAGACCAGGCAAGCCGTCCAGGCTTGCCTTGGGTCTCGCGCCTACCAGCTCATCCCGGAAAAGCACCGTCGCGCGCGGCATGACTTGTTCAGAGCTTCCCTAGCCGCCGGTTTGGTATCGTCGGTGGCTCGCTCACTTTTCCATTTTCGAGACCCCGCATGAGAACACCACGAATCGTTATCGCCGCCCTGTCGGCCTGCCTGCTGCTGCTGGCCGGCTGCAAGGATTCCCCCGACAAGCCCGCCGCCGCTGCGACCGTGCCGGTGTCGATCGAAGCCATCGAGGCCGGGGCCCGCGGCTTCACCGTGGGCTCGCCCATGAGTGTGCGCACCGTGTATGTATTTTTCGACTCGCAATGTCCGCATTGCGCCGCCCTGTGGCAGACCGCCAAGCCGCTGAAGTCGCAGGCCAAGTTCATCTGGCTTCCGGTGGCGCTGATCGGCAAGACCAGCGAGGGCCAGGGCGCCGCCATCCTGGCCGCGAAGGATCCGGTCGCGGCGATGGACGAGCATGAAGCGTCGATGGCCGCCAAGAAGGGCGGCATCTCGGCCATGGGAGACCTCGATCCGCAGCGGGCGCAGGTGCTGAAGAACACGGAACTGATGACGAAATTCGGGTTCGCGTCGGTTCCCAGCATCGTCGCCAAGCACGCGCAGACCGGTGCGCTGGTCACGCGCGAGGGCTCGATGGCCACGCCTGAACTGGCGGCGTTCCTCGGGCTGCAGCCGCCTGCGGGGCAGTGATCACTCCCTGGCCGCGGCGTTCATGCGATGTCTCCCAGGGTCTGCGCGATCGCCCACAAGCCGCGCCAGGTTGCTTGCGACCCGGCGCTGCGCACCGGCACATCGAGCGCCCGCAGCGCCAGTTCATAGCGCTGCGCCAGGCCCGGCGAGCCGATCACGACCAGCGGTTCGCGCAGCGCGGCGAGTTGCTGCAACCGCAGTTCCTCCCCGATCACCAGACCCGAGAGGTAGCTCGGCATCGCGTCGGCTGCCAGCCGATCGAGCAGCGACAGCGTGCGCGCGCTGAAGGCCGAATGCAGCAGGTTGCCGGTTGCGAGCGCGTGCTCGACGCCGCGCAGGAAGGCCGTCGCATCGAGTTCGCCGTCGGCTGCCGGCAGCGTTCGCGCCAGGATCGAGTGCCACCGCAGCAGCGCGTAGAACTCACCAGTCATGAAAGTGCGGAACGATTCGATCCGCCCTGCGGCGACGCGAACCCACTTGCTGTGCGTACCGGGCAGCACGAACAGGCCGTGCTCGAGCCCCAGCAATTGCAACGCGCCGAACACCTGCGTTTCCTCGCCGCGCATCACGTCGGGCACGCCCTGGGTTTCGCAGTTCAGGCCGGGCACGATCGCGATGCGCCCCGGCTCCAGCCATTGCAGCCGGGCGGCGATGTCGGCGAAGCCGGCGGGGCAGGGGCAGTAGGGCGCTTCCAGCCAGCCCTGGCGGCTGCCCACCATTCCGCCCAGCAGGGCCATGGTGTCCGGACGCAGCCAGTCGCCGCATGCCTCGTGAAATACCACTGGAAATTCGCCGGTCGCAACCGTGAGAATGCCGCGCGGCAGCTCCCGCTCCTGCACCACCTGTCCTTGACCATCGAACAAGGCCGCACGCAGCGACGAAGTGCCCCAGTCGAGGCCGACCAGGCGCTTCATGGGCAACTAATGGTTATCCCGCGGCACGAAAGCACCGCGCTTGCCCACCAGGAAGTCCAGGTCGGCGCCTTCGTCGGCCTGCAACACATGGTCGATATACAGCTTCCAGTAACCGGACTGCAGGGGCGGCTCTGGCGCTTTCCATTGCGCCAGCCGGCGCGCCAGCTCTTCGTCGCTGATGTGCAGCTGGATGCGGCGGTTCGGTACGTCCAGTTCGATCAGGTCGCCGTTGTGCACGACCGCCAGCGGCCCGCCGGCGGCCGCTTCCGGCGCGGTGTGCAGCACCACCGTGCCGTAGGCCGTACCGCTCATGCGGCCGTCGCTGATGCGCACCATGTCGGTGATGCCGCGGCGCAATACCTTCGGCGGCAGCGGCATGTTGCCGACCTCGGCCATGCCCGGGTAGCCCTTGGGACCGCAGTTCTTCAGCACCATCACGCAGTTCTCGTCGATGTCCAGGTTCTCGTCGTCGATGCGCCGGTGGAAGTCCTCGATGTTCTCGAACACGACGGCGCGCCCCTTGTGCACCATCAGCGCCGGCGTGGCCGCGCTGGGCTTGATCACGGCGCCGCGCGGCGCCAGGTTGCCGCGCAGCACCGCGATGCCGGCCTTGTCCTTGAACGGGCGCTCCAGCGGCTGGATCACCTCGGTGTCCCAGTTCTGCGCATCGGCGATGTTCTCGCCGACCTTCCTGCCGTTGGCGGTGACGGCATCCAGGTGCAGGTGCCGCGCGATCTCCTTCATTACGACGGGCAGGCCGCCGGCGTAGCAAAAATCCTCCATCAGGTGCTTGCCGGAAGGCTGCAGGTTCACCAGGCACGGCAGCTCGCTGGCCAGCCGGTCGAAGTCCTCGATCGCGAGTTCCACGCCGATGCGCCGCGCGATCGCGATCAGATGGATGACGGCGTTGGTGGACCCGCCGATCGCGGCCAGCGTCCTGATCGCGTTCTCGAAGGCCTGCCGTGTGAGGATTTTCGAGAGCTTCAGGTCCTCGTGCACCATGTCCACGATGCGCCGTCCCGCCATGCGCGCCAGCACGTTGCGCCGGCCGTCGACAGCGGGGTAGGCTGCGTTGCCCGGCAGCCCGATGCCCAGCGCCTCGACCATGCTGGCCATGGTCGACGCAGTGCCCATCGTCATGCAGTGGCCGTGGCTGCGGTGCATGCAGCTCTCGGCCTCGAAGAAATCCTGCAGCTTGAGCGTGCCGGCGCGTACCTGCTCGCTCATGCTCCAGACGCCGGTGCCCGAACCGAGTTCCTGGCCGCGCCATTTGCCGCTCAGCATGGGTCCGCCGGAAACGCCGATGGTTGGGATATCCACGCTCGCCGCGCCCATCACGAGCGAGGGGGTGGTCTTGTCGCAGCCCATCAGCAGCACCACGCCGTCGATCGGGTTGCCGCGGATCGATTCCTCCACGTCCATGCTGGCGAGGTTGCGGTACAGCATCGCCGTCGGCCGCAGCAGCGTCTCGCCCAGCGACATGACCGGGAATTCCAGCGGGAAGCCGCCGGCCTCGTAAACGCCGAACTTGACCTGCTCGGCCAGCGTGCGGAAATGGCTGTTGCAGGGCGTCAATTCGCTGAAGGTGTTGCAGATGCCGATGACCGGACGGCCGTCGAACTGGTCGTGCGGCACGCCCTTGCCTTTGACCCAGCTGCGGTAGTTGAAGCCGTCGCGGTCCTGCCGGCCGAACCACTGCTGGCTGCGAAGTTCTTCGGGTTTCTTCCGCGGTTTGTCACTCATTTTCAGCTTTCGACGTGGGGTGGCCCATCGCGTGCCTGGGCCGTAGAACATATTATGGTACGACTATTGGAGGTGCCCAACTGGGCCGTAGCAGCTCGTCCGTTCATGGGTTTCGCTCGCCGAAGACACGCCTGCACATGGGCAGGGCCGGCGGTCCGGGTGTCCGTTCGATCGCCAAGAGATACGCCTGCATCTGGGCAGGGCCGGCGGTCCGGGTGTCCGTTCTCCGGTGCACGCTCGCGGCGGTGCATTGCAGCAACCGAACGTAATTGGCGTCAACACTGCTTGGGTTTTCCACCGCTGTCACAACGCGAATGGACCTGCGCCCGGACACCCAAACCACCGACCCTACGTGGCGTTGCCTCGCTCGAAGGGCATCTCCCTCCGCGCGCCTAGCCATTCGTTAAGGCGGGTGGTGCGTACTTGCGGGCGCAGGCCCATTCGCGGTTGCTACGGAGCGAGCGTGCAAGCAACCAGGTTGACGCCATGATGCTGGCGAACCCGGGCAGGCGCCCGCGAGCGTGCGCCGGAGAACGCAAGTTCCACCGGCCGCCTTCGCGAGGTGGTCGCCTGCAACGCCACGATCGCAAGAACTTGGGGCCACCGCGAGGTGGTCCCTCAGGCGGCTATTCCTTCACCGCGCCGGTCATGCCCGAGACGTAGTACTCGACGAAGAAGGAATAGATGACCGCCACCGGCAGCGATCCGAGCAGGGCGCCTGCCATCAGCGGGCCCCAGTGATAGACGTCGCCTTCCACCAGTTCGGTGACGACGGCGACCGAGACGGTCTTGACTTCCGACGATGAAACGAACGTCAGCGCGTAGATGAACTCGTTCCACGACAGCGTGAAGGCGAAGATGCCCGCCGAGATCAGTCCGGGGACCGAGAGCGGCAGGATGATCTTCCACAGGATCTGGAAGCGGGTGGCGCCGTCGATCAGCGCGCACTCTTCCAGTTCGTACGGGATGGTGCGGAAATACCCCATCAGCAGCCACGTGCAGAACGGGATCAGGAAAGTGGGATACGTCAGGATCAGCGCCCAGCGCGTGTCGAACAGCCCCAGCTGGAACACCAGGTGGGCCAGCGGAATGAACAGGATCGAAGGCGGCACGAGATAGGCCAGGAAGATGCTCAGCCCCACCTGGCGCGCGCCCTGGAAGCGAAGCCGCTCGATGGCATACGCCGCTAGCACGGCTGCCGCCAGCGACGCGAAGGTCGACACCACCGAAACGAGGATGGTGTTCCAGAGCCAGTCCGGATAGGACGTGTCGAAGATCAGCTTCTTGAAGTGGGCGAGCGTAGGCGCGGCCACCAGGAAGGGATTGCCTTCGCGCGAGATCAGCTCCTGGTCGGGCTTGAAGGCCGTGATCCCCATCCAGTAGAACGGGAACAGCATCACGAACACGAAGATCGCGAGCGGGATGTAGACGGTGACGACGCGCCGGGGCAGCTTCTGCAGGAAGTCCATGCCCTGGGTGTCGATATCGCCCTGTTTCATTTCGGCCTCAGGTATCGCTGCCGCCCTGCTGCCACTTGCGCCGCTGCAGGCCGAAATAGCTGAACAGGATGGCTGCCAGCAGGAACGGCACCATCGCGATGGCGATCGCGGCGCCTTCGCCGAGCGATCCGCCGGGAATCGCGCGCTGGAACGACAGCGTGGCCATCAGGTGGGTCGCATTGAGCGGGCCGCCGCGCGTGAGCACGTAGATCAGCTGGAAATCGGTGAACGTGAACAGCACCGAGAAGGTCATCACCACCGCAATGATCGGCGTCAGCAGCGGCAGCGTGATGTAGCGGAAACGCTGCCAGCCGGTCGCGCCGTCGATCGCCGCCGCCTCGTGCAGCGACGGCGAGATCGTCTGCAGCCCCGCCAGCAGCGTGATGGCGACGAACGGCACGCCGCGCCAGATGTTGGCGGCGATCGTCGACAGGCGGGCGTTCCACGGGTTGCCCAGGAAATCGATGTAGGTCGTGATCCAGCCGAGTTTGACGAGCACCCAGCTGATCACCGAGAACTGCGCGTCGTAGATCCACCAGAACGCGAGCGCGGACAGCGCGGTGGGAACGATGTACGGCAGCAGAATTACCGTGCGGAAGAATGTCTTGAACGGCAGCTTCTCGTTGAGCAGCAGCGCCAGCCACAGGCCCAGCCCGAACTTCACCACGCTCGCCACGAACGTGTAGAGCAGTGTGTTGAAGAGGGCCAGGCGCGTGACTTCGTCGCCCCACAGGAACCCGTAGTTCTCGAGCCCGATCCACGCCCCGGCGCGCCCGATCTTGGTATCGGTGAACCCCAGCCACACGCCCAGCAGGAGCGGATAGGTGAGGAACACCAGCAGCAGGATACCCGCCGGGAACATGAAGAGCATGCCCATCAGGTTGCGGCTGCCTTGCAGATGGTGCAGCAGCCCGCCCGCCCCGCCGCGCCCGGCGGGAAGCGCAGGCTGAGCGGCGGCGGGAACTGTGGGACGCATCAGACGTTGTAGTAGCGCTCGGCGCGTTTTTGCGCGCGCTCGGCGGCTTCCTTGGGCGACTTGGAGCCGCTCGCCGCCTCGGCGACCATGTCAAGAATGATGAAGTCGGCGATGCTTGCCGCTGACGCGTACCCCATCTTCCCGCCAAAGCCCACCGGCCGCATGATCTTGATGCAGTCCCGATAGGGCGTGTGCTTCGGATCGGCGGTCCAGATCGGATTGGACTCGTAGGCCTTGAGCGGCTGGCAGGTGTAGCCGATGCTCGCCTGCATCCACGGGCCGTACTGCTCCTGCTCCATCATGAAGCGGATGAATTCCTTGGCGGCCTTCGGGTACTTGGTGTACTTGAAGATCATCTGGTTGAAGAAAATGTTGAACTCGGTGGGCACACCGGCCGGGCCGATCGGAAAATGCACGTGTTGGATGTCCTTGGCCATTTCCTGCAGCTTCGGATCCGTCGACATCTTGGCGGCGTAGTAGATCGAGATGCCGTTGGCCGTGACGCTGATCTGGTTGTCCAGGAAGGCCTTGTTGTTGTTCGGGTCCAGCCATGACAGCGTGCCCGGCACGAACGTGGGATACAACTCCTTCCCGAATTCCAGAGCCTTGATCGTCTCGGGGCTGTTGATCACGACCTTGTTCTTGTCATCGACCAGCTTGCCCCCGAAGGCCCACACCAGCCAGTGGGACCAGGCCTGGTCGCCGCTGGCATGGCCCAAGGCGAATCCGCCGGGCGTCCCCTTTTCCTTCAGCGCTTTCATGAGCTTCAGGAAGCCGTCGGTGTCTTTGGGAAAGCTGTCGAACCCCGCTGCCTTGACCTGGCTTTCGCGATAGACAACGCAATTGCCGGCGACGCCGAGAGGCACCCCGACCCATTTCTTGCCATCCGGCCTCAGGTACTGCTCGCACACCGGATACCAGCCGCCGTACTTCTTGCCCAGGTAGTTCGCCAGGTCGGTGACGTCGACCAGCTTCTCCGGGTACAGGTTGGCGTCGTCGTTGGTCGACAGGATGATGTCGGGACCGGCGCCGGCGTTCGCGGCCACCGCCGCCTTGGGCCGCACGTCTTCCCAGCCCTCGTTGTCCACGCGCACTTCGATGCCGGTGGTCTGCGTGAATTTCTTGACGTTGACCATGTACTGGTCTTCATCGCCCTGCACGAAGCGCTTCCAGCGCAGCACCCTCAGCTTGGCGCCTTTCTCGGGCTGGTTGCTCCACTGCGCCAGTGCGCCGCTGGGCCACAGCATGGGCACGGAGACGGCCGCAGCCGCGGCCGATGTTTTCTTGAGGAACCTTCGCCGGTTGTCGTAGGACATGGTCATCTCCTGGGGTGGTCAAAAAAAAACGGGGGAGCGGCTGCCTGTTTCAATGCTCAGTGCTTCAGCCGCGCGCCGCTGGCGGCGTCGAACAGGTGGGCGCGCGCCGGATCGGGGCGCAGACGGATCATTTCGCCGGGCCGGAAGGCATGGCGATCGCGGAACACCGTTGCAACCTCCAGTCCCGCGATCCTGGTGAAAACCTGCGTGTCGGCGCCGGTGGGTTCGACCACCACGACTTCGCTCGGCACGCCGTCATCGCCGGCGGCCAAGGCGATGTGCTCGGGCCGGGTGCCGTAGACGACCTTCTGACCGTCCTCGCCGCTTGCCCCGGCAGGGATCGGCAATGAGATGCCGTCTGCAAACTCCACCTGCGCGCCGTTGCCGGAGCTCCTGAGAACGCCCGGCATGAAATTCATCGCCGGCGAGCCGATGAAGCCGGCCACGAACAGGTTGGCCGGGCGGTCGTACACCTCCAGCGGCGAGCCGGTCTGCTCGACGATGCCGTCGCGCATGACGACGATCTTGTCCGCCATCGTCATGGCCTCGATCTGGTCGTGCGTGACGTAGACCGAAGTGGTGTTCAGGCGCTGGTGCAGTTCCTTGATTTCGGTGCGCATCTGCACCCGCAGCTTGGCGTCCAGGTTGGACAGGGGCTCATCGAACAGGAACACCTGCGGGTCGCGCACGATGCAGCGGCCCATCGCCACCCGCTGCCGCTGGCCGCCCGAGAGCTGGCGCGGATAGCGGTCCAGCAGGTCGTTCAGCCCGAGGATGTCGGCGGCCTTGCGGACCCGCTCGTTGGCGACCTCCTTGGGCTGGCGCGACAGCATCAGGCTGAAGGTCATGTTGTCGCGTACCGTCATGTGCGGGTACAGCGCGTAGTTCTGGAACACCATGGCGATGTCGCGTTCCTTCGGCATCATGTCGTTCACGACCTTGCCGCCGATCAGGATCTCGCCGTGGCTGATTTCCTCCAGGCCCGCGATCATGCGCAGCAGGGTCGACTTGCCGCAGCCGGACGGCCCGACCAGGACGGTGAACTGCCCGTCCTCCATGTCGATGTCCACGCCTCGGATGATCTGGGTCGCGCCGAAGTATTTTTCGACCCTTCTGATTTGGACCGCGGCCATAGTCTCCAGGCGTGTTG